>Ga0209698_10003466_pt1 | contig 17602 bp, 14 predicted proteins | sample LitLauG_LLR_2012_FD_187203 | JGI IMG/M metagenome (GOLD analysis project Ga0209698, IMG submission 187203) | Freshwater sediment microbial communities from Pennsylvania, USA - Little Laurel Run_MetaG_LLR_2012 (SPAdes) (version 2) | ecosystem: Environmental > Aquatic > Freshwater > Creek >...
TCACGCGCGCTATTTACACGGCGATTCTCGTTGGATTTGTTTTCTACATCATCGTGATTGCTGCGGTTGGCTTTGTCGCGCCCTGGAGGCAATTGACGGCTGAGCGGTTCATGACGGCGGTTGCTTTTGAGCATGCGATTGGCTCGCGCTGGATTGTGAGCATGATCCTGAGCGCCGCGTTGCTGTCATTGTTCAAGTGCTTCAACGGAAATTTTGTTGCGGCTACGCGATTGCTCTTTGCGATGGGACGGCGTGGCCTAGTGGATGGCAGGCTGGCCAGCGTTCATCCCCGGAATCAGACGCCCGCGACCGCCGTGGTTTGGGTCGGAATCGCGACGGCTCTGTGCATGTTTCTCGGGAGTGCGATCCTGGTGCCAATCTCCGAGGTGGGATCGGTTGCGTCCGCCGCGGGATGGTTTGCCACCTGCGCGGCGTATCTGTGGATGCGGCCCGCTCTTGTTGATCGGATGATTGCGCTGCTGGGCGCGCTCGTCGGACTTGCGATGGTGCTGATGAAGTTGGTCCCGCCGGTTCCGGGTCACTTCTCCAAATGGGAGTGGCTCGCGCTCCTGCTCTGGATTATTCTGGGCATTCTGGTTGGGCGCAAACGCGGACCGCGAGCCGTGGCGGACCCGCAACACGAATGAAACCGAGGGAGACGATGACTGCGATTGGTCGACTGATTCTTGCGTTCGTGCTGGTCCCTTCCTCCTTTGCTTTCGCCGCCGACCCGGGCTTCGACCTTGTCATCACCAACGGACACATTGTCGATGGCACTGGCTCGCCGTGGTATTCCGGCGATATCGGAATCCGCGATGGCCGGATCGCCGCCATCGGCAATCTCTCCGGTGCGACTCGCAAGCAAACCATCGACGCGCGCGGAAAGGTCGTCGCTCCCGGATTCATCGACATGCTCGGCCAGTCGGAGATGACAATTCTCGTCGATCCGCGCGTACCATCGAAGATCTATCAGGGCATCACCACCGAGATTACCGGAGAAGGCGGCTCGGCCGCGCCTTTGAACGATGCCATCATCCAGGCCGATCGCACCAGCTACGAACATTACAAGATCACCCCCGACTGGCGCACGTTCCGTCAATACTTCGCCCGCCTTGAAAAGCAGGGCATGGGAATCAACCTAGCCAGCTATGTGGGTGCGACGCAGGTCCGTCGCATGGTGCTGGGCGACGCAGATGTTCAGCCCACACCGGACCAACTCAACCAGATGAAGGCCCTGGTGCGGGACGCGATGCGTGACGGTGCGGTCGGAGTCTCAACCTCGCTCCAGTATGCGCCCGCACCCTACGCGAAAACCGAAGAGTTGATCGCGCTGGCCGGGGAAGCCTCGAAGTTTGGCGGCGTCTACGCCACCCACATGCGCAGCGAAAGCGACCGTGTCCTTGAGTCGATTGACGAGGCGCTCCGCATCGCCCGCGAAGCCCACATCCCCGTCGAAATATGGCACATCAAGGTCGCTGGTAAGAACAATTGGGGACGTATGCCGGAGGTTGTCGCTAAGATCAATCAGGCTCGCGCTCAGGGCGCGGACATTTCCGCCGACACCTATGCCTACACGGCGTGGGCCAACAGCATGTCGGCGTTCGTTCCGGCGTGGGCGCATGACGGCGGCGATGCCAAACTGATCGAACGCCTGAAAGATCCCGCCACCCGAGCGCGCATTCGCAAAGACATGGAAACTCCGGCCAAGCACTGGGACAACGAATGGCAGGAGATCAGCGGCCCGCAGGACGTGATGATAAGCGCAGTCCAGAATCCTGCCCTCAAACAGTTTCAGGGCAAGCGGCTTCCGGAAGTTGCCAAGACCTGGAACAAAGACCCGATGGATGCCCTGTTTGACCTCCTGATCGAGGACAAGGCATTTACCGAGTGCGCAGTGTTCGGCATGTCGGAACCGGATGTGGCGCTGGCGTTGCAGCAGCCCTGGGTTTCGGTTGACAACGACGCAGGGGGAACCTCCCCCGAAGGCATTCTCGGCGAGGAACACCCACATCCCCGCGCCTATGGGACATTTCCGCGCATCCTGCGCAAGTACGTGAGGGAAGAGAAGAAGCTGACGCTGGAAAACGCCATCCGCAAATTTTCATCGCTTCCGGCACAGCGCATGCGACTCACCGACCGAGGCGTGTTGAAGCAGGGAATGTGGGCCGACGTGGTCGTGTTCGATCCCGGGACGATCCGCGATCTGGCCACATTCGATGATCCGAACCAGTTGTCGCAAGGCGTGGATTCTGTGCTGATCAACGGCGTTCCGGTCATCGAGGGGGGGAAGATGACCGGAGCGCTCCCCGGAAAAGTCCTGCGCGGCGCGGGATACATCCCTTAGCCTAGATCCAGTTTCTTGGCCGCAACGGCGGATGGATAGTCCAGGGTCCGTTATAATTCGCTGCAGAACCTGTAGAGGCAGGCAATGCAATGCTCGACTGCTGGGCGGTTCACCGTTGTGATGTGGTGTTTCTGTTTCAATCTTTCGTCACAGTGCGTGTCACCAACGATACCCTCGCGGCACGCTCAGTCCCGTTCTAGCACGGCGCGGAAAGAGCAATCTCCGAAGCCGGCCATGCGGACCTACGTCCTTTGGCAAGTGTCTCACGGCTACCGCAAGGTTCAACCAGCCAAAGCGGATACGGTGCTTCAGGCGGCATTTACGGCAAGCCTCGTGAATGAGGATGAGGTTCAGTCGGAGGATTGCCACATGCAACTGGTATGCGATGTGCAGGCATGGCTGCAGCGGGAGATCCTCCAGGAAATGCTGAGGTCCGCCGGCAACAAGCCAAGTCCGGAGAGCGTCGAAAAGCTGCTGCCGCAGGCGAATCCTGAAGTTCGGAAGCAGATGCTCGAAGGACTGGCACGCGAGTATGTGGAGAAGCGAAACTTTGACCGCGCACGCCAGTTCATGGGGCAGATGGACGAAGACCGGTATTCTTACTTCCTCGTCGGCGAGTTGATGGACGCGATTCCAGCCTCACGCCGTGAGGAGCGGCTGGGCGTATTCGCGCAGTCTCTCGTTAATTTCCAGAATCGGAACCTGGATAGCCTGGGTCCCGACAATTACGACGACTTCGGAATTCTGGTCCTTCGTTTCTGGCGGCAACTGCCGCAGTCCTTGGTGCTGGGTGCCGTTGATACGATTCTCGAACGCAGTAAGGATAGGGACGAAAGCAGGAAGGCACATAGTGTGGCCATGACGCTTACGAACGGTGGATCCTTGGCGTTTGGGTCAGAGTACGAGTTCCGTCTTTTTCAGTTGCTGCCGATACTGAAGGAGCTTGATCAATCGAAGGCCGAACGTCTACTTGGTGAACATAACGAAGCGCGACTGGCCCTCGATCGGTATCCGGGGGGCATGCAATCTCTCGATCCGAACTACTACGGCGACCATGCGCCCGACGAGAAAGCGATGCCGGGGGTGATGGAGATTACGCCAGCCGTTGTTGACGACCCGGTAAAAAACGGCGAGTACCAGAGCATGATCCAGCTGGAGGCGCAGATCGACGCTCAAATACACCGGGTGGTGGAAGAGGCAGGGAAGGATCCGGAGAAGGCGTACCAGGATGCAATGAATCTTCCGCTTCGACGTGCCCGCGACAAGGCGGGGTGCCCTCGAGCGAGCGGGTTGAGCTCGGTGGCTCTTAGACTGGCACAAGACTATCCCACCCTGGCCAGAACTGCGATGAATGAAGCGCGGCGGCTTGCACAAGATCTCGATCCCTTTAGGCAGGCGCTGCTCCTGGCCGAGATTCCCGATTTTTACCTCAAACTGGGAGACGAGGACGGTGCCCGCAGCGCGATCAAGGATCAACTGAAGCTGGCCGAAAAGCTCTACCTAATCGACACCGATGCCAGCGACCCCAACCTGGCTTTCAAGGGAGCGTGGCCGTCGGCGAACGCTTGGCGCAATTCCATTCAACAGGCGACGAAGGTGTCGCCAGCCTTCGCGGAGGAGATTCTCGAGCAGATCCCGGATCCCGATATCACCGGCCTTCAGCGAGTGATCTATGCCAACTCCTTGCTGGGAGCAGGGAAATCCAGCATTGCCGTAGTCGAGTGGCACAAAGGCGGCAGGCGCGGCGGCATCTTCATGTCTCAGTAGGCCACCTCCGGACGCGGTCCCATCCCGCGGGATACGTGCCATGATCCGCTTGACAACTGGAGTACGATAGCCTGTTCGCCAATATGGCTTCATCCTGTCTTTCCACAGAAAGGAGGAGCCTTGCGTCGCTCAGCTCAGATCAACCCGTGCGGGCGCTTCCGGAAGCTGATGCTTCCTGCCCTCGCCCTTCTCGGCACACTTCCCCTCGTCGCGCAAAAAGCCCAGGAGCCAGCCCAGCCCAAGTACGACGTCCACAGCGAGACCAAGATGAGAGGTACCGTGGAGGAAGTGAAACTGCCACCCAAAGGCAGCGAGAAAGAAATTGCGCACGTGCTGTTGAAGACTGGGGCGGACATCGTTGATGTGTACCTCTGTCCCAAGTCTTTTCTCGACGACATGGGCGTGAGTTTCAGCAAAGGGGACGAGATTTCCGTGACCGGGTCCAAGGTCAAGCAGGGCGATGCCGACATGGTCCTCGCCCGCGAAGTCGTGAAGGGCACCGACACCCTTGTTCTCCGCGACGAGAAAGGCAATCCCATCTGGAGCTGGCGCCGCTGACCTCCGTTTAGCCTGGCATAATGCCGGATCGCCGGCGATTTCCCAACTGGTCTAATCGCCGCTAACGTCAATGATCCCTTTCCGTCTGATGCTAGGCCTGCGTTCGCCTTTAGTGTTTCTTGACGCGCACAAGACTTGGGGGCAAAATAAAAAATTGTTTTTGGGTCAAAAAAGAGATTCCAGACAATCAGGGCAGTCGTCTGTGACGCAATTTCGCCCCGAGATAATGCGGAGGTGTAACCATGCGGAGCGGGAAAATTACGGTATTGATGACCGCAGCAATCGTGATGACCGCGATGGCCGCGGCGGTCGGTCAGGAGTTTACGATCTTCGCCCCCGTGGGCGCGGTAAATGGCACGATCGCAGGGCGCATCGATTCGTCTGGGCGCGTCGTAGGAATTTATTTTGACGCGAATCACGTGCAGAATGGTTTTGCCCGAAACTCCGATGGAACCATGATCGCGGTGGCCCCGCCGCACTCGACCATGACTTTTGTTGCCGGCGGCACGCCGCCGGGGAAAATCGCCGGCACATACGTTGACTCGTCACAGATTTTGCATGGCTTTGTGCGTGGTGTTAAGGGCGGCTACCAGTCTTTTAAGGTGAAGTCTGCCCCGACGCACGTGACTGGTATAAACGCTTCTGGATGGGTGGTGGGATTCTACGGAGCGCTGACCGGCGCTCACGGATTCTTACGGAGTCCCGCAGGGAAGATCACACTGTTCGACCCGAGCGGGTCCAGTTCTACCTTGCCTACAGCAATCAACAGCGGCGATGAGATTGCCGGGACTTACGTGGATGCCAACGGTGTTCGCCACGGATTCGTGAGAGATGCGCAGGGAAACTTTACTTCTTTCATTCCGGAGCAGTCTTCCTCGTTCTACGTCAATTCCATCAACGCGTCGAACGAGATTGTGGGTTCGTATACGGACGCGAACAATGTCCAGCATGGATACATGCGCGACCCGTCGGGAACGATCACGTCGTTTGATGTCCCGGGATCATCCCTAACGAATTGTTATGACATTAACGACCAGGGTGTGATCGTTGGCCTCTACCGCACCGGGAATATTGACCAGCATGGCTTTGCCCGGAAGGCAGATGGTTCCATCGTTCTTTTCGATGCGCCGAACGCCAGTGAAACCATTCCCGAGGGAATCAATAACAATGGTCTGATTTCGGGCTCGGAGAATGCGGCGAACGGAATCTATCAGGGCTTTCTCTATCAGTTGCCACAGTGAAGGCCGCGACTGGCGGCAGGCAATGTTCTGCTCCCAGACTGAGTGTAGAGTCGCCGCGTACTTCTTCAGGCTTTTTTCACCAGGCGCGTAATCCAGACCAGAATTACCGCGCCCACGAATGCTACAACGATGGAACCGATCAAGCCGCCTCCCGGCCAGATTCCCAGAAGCCCAAACACCCAGCCGCCCACCACGCCGCCCAGGATTCCGAGAATGATGTCCACCAGTACGCCGTAGCCACCGCCCTTCATAACCTGGCCAGCCAGCCAGCCCGCGATCAGTCCGACTACAATCCAAGCGATGAATCCCATTTCCTATCCTCCATGCGCCGCTTTAGGCCGGAATCTCCGATTTGACCTCCCGGCGCGACCAAGAATATAACACGTGGTCCCGAATCTGACAGGTTCTAGAAGATTGACTCCGACTGAATCCGTGAGCTAGGGCCGCGCGGCGATTTTGGCTTCCGCCTCCGCGCGATTGACCCGTTCCAGGCGCGGCTTGGCGAGTGTTCCTGCGAGATTCCACGACTGTTCGTCGCTGCGCGTTAACAGGAATTTCAGGCCGCTGCCGCTCGCAGCCGTACCGCTCACCCGGTAGATGCCGTCGCGCGACTCCAGCTTGCCGCCCGATAACTTCCAGTTGCCTTTTTCGAGTCGCAGGTCGCCGGAGAACCGGTGCACGGGGAAAGGTGTGGCGCTACCCGTGGACTCGAGATGCGTCAGGCTGCCATTTTTCATCGTGAATTGAAACTCGGCGCTGGCGTGCGCCAGGAAATCGGCAAAGCTGCTGCCGGACGCGGTCCCATCGAACTTTGTATCGGCGGTGCCAGTCACCCAGGCGTCGTTCATCATCGCGCTCACCTGGGCGAGCGAAATGTTCTGCAACATGCCGGCGGCCTGATATTTGGGTGGCTCAGTGGATACGTCGATCGTCCAGTTTCCCTGGTGTGTCCCCTGCAGAAGTTGGGCGCGCAGATTGGTGAGCTTGACTAGGCCGCGATCCAGATCTATTTGAGTCGCAATCTGGCTGGCGAGAACTTTCTTCACCTGCAGGCGCCCGACGCGCAAGGTTCCCTTGGCCCGCACTGCCAGTAGGGGAGAAGTCCCAGACTGATCTGCGGGGCTCAGAAGCCGATACCAGGGGCGCTTGGTGGCGTGCGGAGCAAACCATTCGACCAGCTCGCCGGTTGAAAGCTGATCAGCGGCCAGGTCGAACTGAAAGACACAGTTGGACGCCGAGCAGGGACGCGGAACCGTGACGTTGCCGCTGCAATGTGTGGTGCCAATCTGAGCGGCGATCCTGTCCGTCGATACCGCGTCTGCGAACAACGTCATCGCGGCGGAGGAGATCTCGATGGGCGCATTCAGCCCGCGCATTTCGGCACGCACGTTGCGCAGTTGAGCGCTGCCCAGGATGGTGGGCGGCGCGAATCCCTGCCAGGGGCCGGAGACGCTAAGATCCACCTTGGCGGCTCCTTCCGCAGCTGGAGCGAAGACGCTGAGGCCCAGCGAAGTTGCCAGCCGAAACACGTTCGCCACCGTTGTGTCGCCGCGTAGCAAGAAGCGATAGCCCGAGGTGGACACCCATCCGCTCGCCATGACCGGTGTCGAGCCTCCCACCGAGAGCGGAAGCGTTCCGATCCTGAGGTGAGCCTCACCTGGTTCCTGGCCAGTGTCTTTCAAATTCGCTCTGCCGGATCTGTTTCTTGGACTGGAGGCGCCTACCAGCCGCAAAGGAATATTGCCGAGTGTGATCTCGTTCCTCCCGGCATTGGAGAAGAGCCGCACGTTGGCTGCGAGGCCCTCGCCATTCATTTCTGCGGGCGCCGATCCGTGGCGCACTGCGTGAAACTCGCCGTCGATGAATCCGGCCGCAGACAAATCGGCAGGTAGTTGCTTCTTTGCCTGGCGCAACAAGGTAAGGGCGGAAGTCACGGGCACTTTCTTGGCCGTCAGCGCGAGATCGTATTGGGGCGCGCTCAACACCGGGCGAAGGCTTCCCGATACTGTAAGAGTTCCGCTGCCCACCGGCGACTCGCACGTAAGATCATCGAGCCGCCCATCGACCACGCTATACCGGCCCGAGCACCCGGTGAGGAGCCGCACATTTTCACTGCCCAGAATGTCGTAGCGATGGAAGTCGTCGACCCGAATCGCACTCTTCACAAGCAGAGTCTCAGGAGTGCCGGATAGATTCGCAGTAAAGGTTACGCCGCCGCGCCATCCCCGGTCCTTGCCGGACAGGAGTGTGGTGATCTGTCCCAGTTGGCCTTTCTCCCATTGCACGACCACCTGCACCGGAGTCTGTCGTAGGTTTGAGGCCCGCTGCCAGGTGGCATTGAACTCCAGAAGACCGGTGTCGGTGAGATTGAAATCGGTGCGCACCGGTTGGGCCTTCATACGAGCTCCCCAGGAATTCTCCGACTCCTGCCAGAGCGCGACATCCGCATCAGTCAACGCGTAGGATTTCTTTTCCTGCCCGATTTTGAAATTAATGCGGGCATGTCCTGCTTCGAGGTAGGGGAAGGCAGGCCGCAGCTCGGAAGGCGATTTACTGGTCGGAGCAACCGGAATCTGCGCATTGCGTTCGAGGAGGCTGGCCAGATTCCATCGGCCGTCCTGGGTTCGCACCAGATTGATACTGGGCTCGGTTGCGCTCAGGGTCGCAATCTCCAATCGCCCGCGCAGCAGGGAGCGGAAACGAATGGCGGCGGAAACGTCTTGCGCGCGAATCATCGGTTCGGCGCTGAAAGCAGGGTCGTCGTCGATCACCAGCCCTTCAAGATCGAAGCCCGGCCGCGGCAGAAGGTGCACTCTTACAGTGTCCAGTGTGACTTTGCGACCTAAAGCCGAGCCGATGGAGTTCGCAATCCGATTTCGGAGCCGGAACGCGCCGGGCCGGAACAGAAACAAGATCAGCAAGATCGCCGCCAGGACGGCGATGCCGCGCTTGGAGCGCAAGAATTTCACCGCACAACCCGAAGCGTACGCGACCAGCGCGTCTGATCGAAGAAGTGAAAGATGATATGACCCAGAAAGCCGATCCGTTCTAAAAAACTGCTCTTCTGGTACTGGCCCTCCGGAGTCGTGAACGACCAGTAAATAAACATCGGGCGGCCAATCACGTTCTGGCGCGGAATGAAGCCCCAGTAGCGGCTATCGTAGCTCCAGTCGCGATTGTCGCCCATCGCGAAATAGCTGTTCGGGGGCACCACCAGATCGTCGCCTTGCAAGTGCGAAGGCAGCCCAGTTTGCCATGGCTCGAATCTTACGCCGTTCTCTTCCGTCGGCGGCACGGCCGGGAAGTTGTCGCGGTAAGGATCGTAGTCGCCCTTCTTATGCTGAACATACGGCTCATCCAGTTTCTGGCCGTTGCGGTACACCGCGCCGTCACGCAGGTGAATATGGTCTCCGGGAACGCCGATGATGCGCTTCACCACGAACAGCCCTTGGGTCTCGGGCGACAAGAACACGACGATATCACCACGGTGGATGTCGCGATAGGGGAGCAGTGGCCCCAGCCATTTCGTGGGCGGAGCGAACTGTTCGCGGTTTACGAACACGTGGTCGCCGATGAGCAGCGTATCCTCCATGGAGCTGGAGGGAATCTCAAACGCCTGCACGACAAACGTGATGATGAACAAGCCGGTGACCAGCACGCCCGCCAGCGACGCCAGAAACTCCACCGTCGTCTCATGCGGTCTCTCTTCGGGGATGTCTTCTGTTTCTTTTTCTTTCTTGGGCACAGTATCGATCCGTTCAGGAAATTGAAGTGTCAACGAACCAGCCGGAACGTGCGGCTCCACCGGGTAATCTGGAAAAAATGCGTAACCGCATAGGCAAGGTGATAAAGTCTATCACCCGCGTTGGGTGATGCGGGCAGATCGTTATTCAAGTTCGCGGCGGACCAATAGATCAGCAGCGGACGCCCAATGATATTCTGCCGCGGCACAAATCCCCAATAGCGGCTGTCCTGGCTGTCGTCCCGGTTGTCGCCTAGTACGAAGTAATGGTCCTCGGGAATAATCAGCTGGCGATCCTCCACCAGTTTCCGCATCTGCGACCACCATTTCGCGTTCACTCCAAAGGCGGGAGCGTCGGTGCGCGGAAAATCGTCGCGGTAAGCCTGGCGGTCGGATGCGATGTACTGAACGTACGGTTCATCCAGCGGCTGGCCGTTGACGTAAACCCGCTTGTTGATCAGCCGCAGACGATCTCCCGGCACCCCGACCACCCGCTTCACAAAGTGCTGCGCCGGATTCACCGGGTAATGGAACACGACGATGTCGCCGCGCCGGATCTTGCGGTAGGGCAGCACATGGCTCCAGAACTCGCTCTCGCCGTAGCAGAATTTATCGACCAGCAGGTAGTCGCCGATCAGAAGCGTGTGCTCCATCGACTCCGATGGGATAGTAAAGGCCTGCACCATGAATGTGACCACAAAGATGGCGATGACCACCGTTCCCGCGACCGACTGAATCGTCGCAGGCCAGTCACTGGCCGAGATGTGTTCGCTCCATGACATCGTGAAGAATCGAACTCAAATGCTGAAATCGGAAATCGCTCCAGTTCTTGCGATTCGTATCAGGGAATCGCTTCAGCGATGCCGTCGTTCATTGTTTTTGAACCGCCCCTTTAGGGGCTGCCGTTCCGAGTCCGCACTTTTCCGCAGCCTGAGAAGCCGAGCCACTCCCACAACCGATTCTCGAAAGCCATGAACTGGTTCTACACGGTGCTTGCATCCTTTCCCGTTCGCGGTCTGGTCGAATCCGGCAGTGTCGACAGGTGCTCTAACACTTGCCGCGCCGCTTCCTGTTCGGCTCTCTTCTTGGTTGGCCCCTGCGCGCGCGCCACAAACTGGGCGATCTCCGGTTCGGCGAGTTTAATCTCCACTGTGAATGTCTTCTTGTGTTCCGGCCCTTCTTCTTTCACCAGCGCATACACCGGCTGAGGTTTTCCGCTGGCCTGCAATCTTTCCTGCAGTGCGGACTTAAAATCCATGACCGGCATTGCGCTGGTTTCCAATCTCATGTGCGCCAGTTCCGGATCGACGATCGTCCGCAGAATGAAGTCGCGCGCCACCGGCCATCCACCGTCCAGATAAAGCGCAGCCAGGATCGCCTCCAGAGCATCGACCAGCAAGGTTGCTTTCGTCCGGCCTCCGCTCTTTTCTTCTCCCCGGCCGAGTCGCAGGTAATGTCCGATCTGGAGTTGCTCGGCGACCCGGAGCAAGTGTCTCTGTCCTACCAGATGCGCGCGCAGCTTCGAGAGGTGGCCTTCCTGGAACTCCGGGAAGCGATGGAAGAGCGCCTCGCTGGTGATCAGGCCGAGCACGGCATCGCCCAGGAATTCGAGCTGTTCGTTATCGACGGCGCGGGAGGACGCGCCCAGCGCCTCCACCTCGCGCGCCTGCGAGCTGTGGGTCAGGGCCTGTTCAATCAATTCGCGGCGCTGGAAGGTGTGTCCGAGGCTTTCTTCCAGCGCCATGATTTCGCGTGACTTCATGAGAGAATGGGGATGTCCTTCAGCCCCGGGCGGTCAGTTCTTCGGAGGCTGGCTGGCGGGCTGCGCCGGCGGCGCTCCTCCGGTAAGTTGCTGCAAGCGGTCGCGCTCCCGGCGCGCCGGTGTGCCGATCGGCGTATTGTCCTGCGTCAATTCGACAGCGCGGTTGGCCACTTTGAGCGCCTCAGGATATTTGGCCTGTTTGTCCAGGCAGAGCGCCAGCCGCAGAACCACGACAGGGTCGGGCTGGGGAGGGTAGGCGTCGATGGACTTCTGCAGGTTTTCCTGCGCCACCGGGTAATTCTCCTTCTTGTATTCAATAGTCCCCACGACGGAGTAGGCGTTGGAGCGGAGCAGCGCCTTGTACGCCTCCACCTTTTCTGGGGGCGTGCCGGCCGGGGCACTGATGTCCGTGTCGACGGTCGTGGTCGCCTTCGTTGCCATCTTCACGGCCTCGTCGTAACGCTGGTCCTTGTCCAGATCCGTGTCACGCGTTCTCTCCGCGATTACTTCCGCCACGATCACCAGAGCCTCGGGGTCGTCGCCGTCGAAACTGAGCACTTTGCGCCCCATGGCCTCGGTCTTCTCGCCGTTGTTCGCACTCTGGTAAATGCGCATCGCATTCTTATAGAGCAGCATGCGAACCTCGCTGTCGGGGAACTTGGCGGCGAAATCGTCTGCTGCTTTTTCCAACGCGGCGCCATCGGTAATTGCCACGGCCGCGTTCCAGGCATCTTGCTCCGGCTTGGTCTTGAACTGCGGTGGACGCTTCGCTTGCGGCGCTGCCGCGCCCTGCGCTGGGGCGGCCGGGCCTGCTGCCGGAGGAGTCTGCTGGGCGGGCTGCCCGCTGTTCTGGGCCGCGGCGCAGAGGGCAATGCTCCAAACTGCGAGAATGACTGCTGTTCGCTTCATGCTGTCTCCCGTAATCTCAGGTTTCAATGTTTCAAAGTTTCAAGGTTTCAAGGACGCAGACAACTGCAAGGCCTAAGAACTCTGAAACTTTGAAACCCTGAAACTTTGACACCTTGCTATCGTGGCTCTCTCGCCTGCGGGGGCTCATACGGCTGTTCCAGCCCGCGCTGTGCTGCGACCTTTACTTCCGGAAGTGCTCCTCCGGGCGAATTCAATGCGGCTCGATACTGATCGACGGCCGCGTCCCGATTTTCTTTCAGATCGAAAATTCGGCCAAGATAAATATGCGACCAGGCAATCACCTTGGGCTCGCGCGCCATTTGCAGCGCGCGTTCAAAGTAAGTTCGTGCCCCTTCCATGTCGCGGTTGGCGGTCGCGACCTGCGCCAGAATAAATAACGCGCGCCCCGGGTCACCTTCCTCCTGGTCCAGGGCCTGCTGCGCCAATTTCTGCGCCGTTTCGGAATCTCCTGAGAGAAGCCGCCGCTCGGCGGTCAGAAGCAGGTGCTCATCCCGCGGGCGCGCCAGGTGCAGAAGTTCGGGCGCTGCCTCCCCGGCAAACTCAAGCTGCGACGCCCGTTTCATTTCCTTGCCGACGTCGATCGCGCCCAGGAGGTCCGGATATGTGGTGCGCATCCCGACCGGGTCCTTTTCGAACTTTCCCAGCGCATCGTAGAAGTAGCGGGTCAGTACGTAGCCTTCCACATCGGCTTCGATGAGGACTTTCTCTTTCTCAGACGCGGGCGTCTTGGAACCCATGGTTCGGGTTTCGATCGCACGCACCAGGCACTCGGTCACCAGCAGGGAAATATGCTCTTTGAAAACCTCATCCATGGGCGCGGACTTTACTTCGTCCAGCAATGGCTCCAGTCGCTTGAACGACGCGCCGCTTTTCAGCGCCAGCGGATCAAGAAGATAGTGCAGATAGGTGTGGCGAATCTGCTGCATCTTGATCGCGGTACTCGTCGACGGCGAAAATACAATGTAGTAGTCCGATCCGTAATTGCGAGCATTGGTCTGGCCCGGAGCGCCCATCGCATCGAGATAGACGGTGAACTGGCGGCCGAGGTAGCCCGACGACGGCAGCTTCAGGTAGATCTCCGTGTCAAACGTCATCTTCGCCAGCGGATCATGATAAATCTGCGTGAGTTCGTTGTAGCGTTCGCGGTGCCGTTCCCAGATTGCGTGCAAGCCAACCTTTTCGTAGAACGGCTGCAGGAACGGAACAATGCCCGCCACGGCGACGGCATCCGGCGGAAGTTCTGCCTGCTTCGCCTTGGGTGTGAACGTGGGTGCTTCCCCGAGATAAAGAGCCAGGGAGACATAGGGGGCCAGATCTCGCGAGGGATCGGTCGCCTGATGTTCACGGTAGAACGCGCACAAGGGAGCGATCGCATCCTGGGCTCCCGGAGTGTCCTGGACGGCCTTGGCAACTTCAGACCGGATCTGCATACGCAAGGGGTCCGAAGCGTTCAACTCCTGGTCGTAACCGCAGGTGTTAATTGCGGTTAGAACCGTGAACAGAGTTTCACTGCTCTCCAGCGACACCGGGGGAGTATTCTCGGCGTAGGCCGCCCATGCCAGTATTCCCACGAAGCTCAGAACGAACGCCAGTCGAAAAATTTGTCCCAGGGAAACCCTCCTGATCGTGGGCGCAAATAGGTGAGTCAGAAAATAGTGTACGAACTGCTCAATCCGGGGTCAAACCGATTAGGAGCTGAGCGTCTTTATTTAACCACGAAGGACACGAAGGAGCACGAAGGCCTGTCCATTGCCTTCGTGTACCTTTGTGTCCTTTGTGGTGGACGAATCTGGGACTCTACCCGCGATCGGGATGAACTTCTACTAGCCCCGCACGCTGATCTTGGAAAAAGAGATCACAGCTCGTCCCGCCGTCGGCCGTCCCATCGAAAGCGCGGGCCGGAAGGTCGTAAAGATCAGCAGGTTCTTCACCTGTGGAAGCACCGCCTTGGCATCGTCAGACTGTGACAGAATGCGGTAATCCTGGACCCGGCCGTTGGCGTCCACGTACGCCTCGATGACCACCGAGTCCTCGCCAATGCTGCCGAGCGATGTGCCGAACACGGATTGCTCCAGTTGGGGCGCGGTGTAAAGCATGAGCGGAACGTCTCCGCTCGAGGCCTGCAACTGGCTGGGCAAGGCAATGAAGCCCAGCAGCAGCCCGAAGATCAAGACCGCGCTCACCAGTCCCGCCGTCGCTGGAACCATGAAGGCATTGAGAGCGTTCTCCAACCGGACCAGCACACCCTCAAAGCGGGCACGCCGCTTCTGCGCGATTTCGCGGGAGATCGCAACCCTCAGCTTCAGCGCCAGATCGGCCGGCGCCTTTTTCGATCCAAGGTTGGCGAGCAGCAGTTGCGTACGCCGCACGGCGGCATATTCGCGCGCACAACGGGAACACTCTTCCATATGGCCGCTGAGAGCGCGCATTTCGCGCCCGCTCACCTGGCCATCCAGATACGGCGAGAATAACTTCTTGGCCTCCCCGCAGTTCATGGTGTCACCTCTACCTCTCTGCCACCACTCGAACCCTCGGCCGTTCTGTCGCGGCACTCCTCGGGAGCGATCAGCCCCAGTTCGGAGCCCACCTCCCGCACATATCCAACTAATCTTTTCCGTAAGGCGTCACGGCCGCGCGTGATGCGCGATTTCACCGTGCCCGCCGAAATCTGCAAAACTTCCGCAATTTCCTCGTACGACATCTCTTCCAGATCGCGAAGAATCAGCGCGGTCCGGTAGGGCTCGGGCACATGCTGCAAGGCTTGTCCGACTGCGTTCCGCACCTCGGCATGCGCGAAGCTGTCGAACGGCGACTCGCGCGGATCCACCAGGCGCTTCCCCCCCGCAAATTCCAACTCGCCCGCTTCGACCGGATCAATGGGAGTCTCGTGCGCCTTGTGCCGGAACCACCACCGTCGCCGGTTTGCGGCTTCATGCAGCGCGATGCGGTAGATCCAGGTCTTCAGGCTCGACTCACCGTGGAAGTGTTTGATCCCGCGGAAGACTTTCAGAAACACGTCCTGGGTGGTGTCGGCCGCGTCGGCAGGATCATTTACCAAGCGGTAAACAAGGCTGTAAATGGGCTGATGGAATTCTCCAATCAGCCAGGCGTATGCGTCCTCGGACCCGGCCTTTAATTCGGCAATGACACCGGATTCCTGGGCACGGGCTCCCATAGCGCTTGCGAGATCGCCCAATGTCGTAGCTCCCGCCATGATGGCGTTACCCTCGATTATAGAGTGACCGTAGCCCGCCAGGCGGGGAAACTTGCTTTCCGGATTGCACTCCTTCGATATCCCGCCATGATTGTTTAGACTCCGCAGACTGACCCGGAGTTCCATCTATAAACATCTTATTTTCAACATGATGTGATTTGTGGAGAGACGGGCGCCCTCGCCCGTCCATCCCAGCGGGACGCACGCCTTTACATCGGCAAGCACCGGGATGCGGATTTGCTGAACGCAGCTTCTTCAGTTCGACGGCGGAGTGCTAGCGGGCGGAGCCGTGGCAGGCTTTGACTTCTTTTTTGCCGGCGGCTTTTTCGGGGGCTCCGTGTCATCGACGACAATCTTCTTTGGCGGCGGAGGTGGCACGGCTTGCATGGTTTTAATCTGTGTGCGCAACCGTCCCAATTCGTCTTCTTTGGCGCTGGCCAGTCTCTGCATCCGCTCGCCAAAGCCCCGGCGCGCGTTCTCCAGCCCGCTCATGTCGTTGCTCAGACTCTGAAACTCATCTTTCGAGCCGAATGCGCCCGCCGCTTCCACCACCGAACCGAATACGTCGTACAGCGCATCCAGGTTGCGATACAGCTTGAAACTCACGGCGAGGTCCTCGGGCGAGTTGCTCAGTTGCGGGAGGAGATCGGGCAGCGCCGACTTCAGATTACGCTGGATCGAATCTACGTTCGCCTGCGTTTGCCGCTTGGTCGACGAATCCGTCTTCCACCGATCGATCCGCATCTTTTCCAGATCCGCTTGCATGTTCTGCGCCGTCTGCTTGACTTGCGCCAGAATTCCATTCAGTTCGTTCACCGACGCGTAGGGCACCGGAGGCTGCGCTGCGACCGTTGTCTGGCTTGCCTCCTGCGCTGTCGTCCCGCCCGGCAAAAGCAATGCAAGAGAAACGGCCACACACAGCGGGAGGCTGTATTGAGACATGGACATGGGGCTCCGTCGTGTCACTCGGTTTATATCCCATATCGTAGATGAGTTTGACTCCGCGGGAAAGGTGGGCGAGAATTGATTAGCCAGTTCACTATGGCATCGTTTGTCCCGGATTGGGCCTGTGGCGCAGCTGGGAGCGCGCTTCCATGGCATGGAAGAGGTCGTCGGTTCGATCCCGACCAGGTCCACCAAATCTCCCAATGGTTTAACTCCCATCGCATCTTGATCGGGCAATTCCTACCTGTGTTGCTGGTACAAAACCAAAAAGGACGTCTTCGATCTCAGCCGCGTCCACCAAGTCTCCCACAGTTGATTCTCTCGATGTCTCCCCGTAACATTCCCCCAAATGGTTGCACCGTCACAACCCGTGGGGCAGACGGTTTCCCATTACCGCATCCTTCGCAAGATCGGCGGTGGGGGCATGGGAGTGGTGTACGAGGCGGAAGACTTAAAGCTGGGTCGTCACGCTGCGCTGAAGTTTCTTCCTGATGATCTTGCCCACGACGCTCAGGCTCTCAGCCGCTTCCAGCGCGAGGCCAAAGCTGCGTCCTCTTTGAACCACCCGAACCTCTGCACGATCTACGAGATCGACGAGGCCGATGGGCGCACCTTCATCGCCATGGAACTGCTGGAGGGGCAGACACTCCGGCACATGAGCGCAGGCAAGCCGATCGAGACCGAGATGGTGCTCGAGCTGGGCATCCAAATCGCCGACGCTCTCGACGCTGCACATTCGAAGGGCATCGTCCATCGGGACATCAAGCCCGCGAACATCTTTGTCACGAACAGGGGTCAGGCCAAGATTCTTGACTTCGGATTGGCGAAGGTTACCGCCAAGCCGGAGAGCGTCGCCCTCAGCGCCCCGACCGTCGAGTTGGAGGAACACCCAACGAGTCCCGGCAGTGCGGTGGGTACGGTTGCTTACATGTCGCCCGAACAAGTTCGCGCCAAGGAACTGGATGCCCGCACTGATTTATTTTCGTTTGGCGCTGTGCTTTATGAGATGACGACGGGAACACTGCCCTTCCGAGGGGAGAGCACGGGGCTGGTCTTCGAGTCTATCCTCAATCGCACTCCAGTTCCTCCCGTTCGACTG
>Ga0209698_10003467_pt1 | contig 17602 bp, 14 predicted proteins | sample LitLauG_LLR_2012_FD_187203 | JGI IMG/M metagenome (GOLD analysis project Ga0209698, IMG submission 187203) | Freshwater sediment microbial communities from Pennsylvania, USA - Little Laurel Run_MetaG_LLR_2012 (SPAdes) (version 2) | ecosystem: Environmental > Aquatic > Freshwater > Creek >...
CCTACGTATCGGTCCGGCTGTTCACTGCTGCCAATCTCGGCCCCATTCCTTACAGCGCGTTTGCCGGAGCAGTGGCCTACTCGGTGGCCCAGGCCAAGAAGCGGCGGCGGGCGGTTCTCACGCCTCAGAACGCGCGCTAAGGGACGGTCTGCTCGGTGCGTGGGGTCGCATTGGCGAGCGCGAGAATCGCTCCGGCAAACAGCATCGTGTCGAAGAAGTAGTTGATCCCCTCAACTTTGACGTCGGTGCTCGGGTCGGCCAGCGCTGCGATCAGGATCGGCCCGTAGATAAACACGACCACCAGCACAAGCCAGGTGCCGAGATAAGTTGCCGTCGTCCGGGTCTTCCGGGCCAGCAGTAGGGCCGCCCCGGCAAAGAAGAGAATGGCGCCCGTTACCCAGCCGATGAGTGCGTGCGCGGGAATCCATGCAGGCATCAGTTTTTCCAGCGGGACTCCGGGAACGTTTGCGGTGTGCAGAAAGTTCTCAACGCCATAAAACATAGCGGTAATCCCGAGCACTACGCGGCCCAGAGTTATGAGCCTGCTTCCCACTTGCCCGCGGCCTTGCTCGCGCAGGGCATTGCCGGCAAGAATCCAGCCTCCGCCGCCGAACGACATCTCGCGGAGGGTCAATATCCATGAAAACCGATTCTTGGGATCGGCGAGAGTGCCCGGAATGTCCAACATCGCGACAAAGCAAAACATCGCGATCCCGAACAGCAGGCCGGACCAGCGCACCTGAATTTTTGTAGCGATGCTCAAGGACGCGGCCAGCAGCGCAAAGCCGAAGAAATACGCCCAAAACAATGGCCACGGCATATACGAGGGCACCATAGTCATGAGCCCTCTTGCGGCCGCAAGATGCAGCGCGCCGAACACCGCCAAGGGGGCGGCGAAACACAAATTGCCCAAGGCTACAATCTTGTCGAGGCCGCGGGCCCGCGCGATATCGGCTTTCGAGGCCCACAGGGCAATTACGAAAAGCAGGATGCCTGCCCCGCACATCGAGACCACGGTGCGGGAGAACTCGAGAAATCCGGCAAGAATGAGTATGTGCATGTGGGTCCAAGACAGTCTAGCGGTTCAAATTGTACGCACTTGCGGATCGCTGCACTAAGCCAGTGAACTATGATTGCCAATATCGGAGCCGGGTTGCGTGAAGCGAAACATTCTGTGGACATATGCCGGGCTGTGCGCGGCGCTGCTTTTCGGCGCGCTGGCAATTCGTAACCTCGACGGCCCCCATTCGCGACAAGCTAGAAACGAAGCGGCTGCCGTGTTCAATCTGCGGGAAATCGATAACCTGCAAAGGTTTTATGCAGCGGCCCATCCCGAGAGGGGTTTCACCTGCGAATTGCGCGAGCTGAAGCCTTCTCAGGGACGAAATGACGCAGATGAGTTGCTGACGACAGGAAGCCGTGCCGGATATACATTTTCCCTCCGCGATTGTTCTGCGAATGTTGAGGGAGTGATCGTGCAATATCAGGCAACCGCGGTGCCGATCGAGCAGGGATTTACCGGTCTGCGCGCTTTCTGCGCCAACGAGGAGCGCATCGTTTGGGAAGATGAAAGCGGATCTGCCGCAAACTGCCTGCGGTGGAAGCATCCGTTGGAGTGAGCGCCGGCAGTCCGGAGTCAGCCTGCCGGCTCCTTACGATCCATTCCACAGCGCTCAAGCCGACGGATGTTTGAGAACCCCTGCCAATGCATGCATCCGTGCTGAATCGGCCGGTGTCTTTGCGGTTGCCGCGTCCTTTTCCAACCCAGGAGCAAGGCCCTTCAGTTTGGCCACGTTGCTTTTGCTCAGGTGCGAACTCTCGGCACTTTGAATCGCTTTCTGCAACTGTGCGATCCGGGGTGCAGACAGGGCTTGCGATCGGGACAACTGGTCGACATAAGCTTTGGCCACAACCAGCTTCGCGGGCCACTCGATCCTAGGCTGGTTCTGCACGTTCAGCTCGGCCAGTTGAACTGCCTTGGCCGCGTCGATTTCGTTCTGGGTTAGAAACTTGGTCGGCGTGAGTTCAAACACATCCAGACCGCGAGCAATCTCTGATCCATAAATGTAGCCGTTGTACCAATATGCGGACCATTCGCCGCCGAGCACCAACATCTTCGGATCGATCGGCCCTCGATCAAAGTAGGCGATCTCGAATGGGTTTGCCGGGTCGGTGAAATCCATCACCGAGATCCCGCCTTGATACCACGCCTGCACTTCAATGTCCCGGCCCGGAACCGGAATGAGCGAACCGTTGTGCGCGACGCAGTTTTCTGTGTCGCTTTGTGCGGCGGGCATCTTGTAGTAGTTCGCAAAACTGAGTTTATTGTCCTTCAGATTGAAAATCGCGTCTGCCCCCCACTTGTTCGGGTCGTTCGGGCGGCACCGCGCACCGAGGCCACCTCCCCACTCGTCGGTGAAGACGACCTTGCTGCCGTCATTCGAGAACGACGCCGAGTGCCAGTAGGAGTAGTTGGGATCGTTGACGGCGTCCAGACGCTTGGGATGCACCGGGTCCTTAATGTCGAGAATGATTCCGTTCCCCGAACACGCCCCCGCTGCCAGCCCGATTGCCGAGTACACGGTGATGTCATGACATTGATCGGTGTCCGCAGGTTTCTCCGCGCTTTTCTTGCCATGGGTGCCACCACCATTGTTCAGGCCGTTGATCGCGCCGGTCCGCGCATCGATAAAAACTCGAGGATTGGACACAATCTCCGCTTTTTGCGGCGCGGCCAGCGGCACTTTGATCACATCAATGCGAAACAGGGCCGTGTTCGGATCCTTGTCCGGCTTTTCCCCGGAACAGCCCGCCAGTTCCTCCGGTTGGCGCACGAACGAAGTGCCCGAAACGTAGACGTAGACGTTGTCCTTGTCATTGGGGTCGACCACGAGGGTATGAGTGTGCGATCCGCGACAGGTTTGCACGGCTGCGACCTGTTTGGGATTCTGGATGTCGGAAATATCGAAGATTCTAACGCCACGAAAACGATCTTTTTGCGCTACGGGGAGGCGTGGCCTTCTTTCTTTTTTGTCCTTGTCTTTATCCTTGTCTGCGTCGTCTTTGCTCTTGTCTTTGTTCTTATCGGCATTGTCTTTAACGGCGTTGTCTTTATCTTTGGCCTCGTCGGCAGGTGGTGCAGGCTCCGCCGGGAAGCCTTGCACTCCGCAATCCAGCCGTCCATTCGGCATCTCGACCGACATGAACATCAGATTCTTGTAAACCGAAACATCACCCTGTCCGCCAGGGCACACCATCGTGGTGAGCAACTTTGTGTCGGCTGGAGTGGAAATGTCGAAGATATCCACACCATAAAAATTTCCCTGGAACAGGTGCTTTCCCTGGAAGGCAAGGTCTGAATTTGCGAAAGCCAATTGCGCAATCACCAGTTTTATTTCATTCGGAATTTTCGCTCCGCCTCCCACGCCGAGCTGGTCCATGGTCTTTTGCACCTTCGGATCATCAGGGTCCGTCGCCCCCAGCTGAAATGCGTCGGGCTTTTTGAGCAGTTCGAGGTGCTTGATGCCCATCGCAGCTTCACCTGCGTCGAAGAGGCCCGGTGTGAGCTTCGCGCGCGGATCATTCACGTCCGAGCCCGTCATTCCCGGTGGCAGAGGTGGGGCTGGCTCCGGAGCAAAGGGATTTTGCTGCTGCTCTTCCTCCGCCTTCTTGGCGCCCTGGTCAGGCGGCGCATTGGCAGGCTTCTCAGCCTGCTGCTGTGGAGAAGTCGCAGGCTGCTCCTGTGCCTGCATCCGGTTCACGGCCAAACAAAAGACAAACATAATCAGTATCGCCCACACCAAACCACTCAACGCTCGGTTCATCGTTTCTCCTCGTAACGGTCTTTTTCCAGCATGTTCTGCATGATCCGGATCTCGGCCCTCTGGGAATTGTCCGCATCCGTGGCGAAATTGAACAACTCCGCATCCTGACCCGCGCCCGCCGTATCGAACAGGTCCTTCACCATCGTCAGCGCGCCATTATGGTGCTGGATCATTCCTACCAAGAACATGCGGTCGAATTCTCTTCCGTCCGACTTGCGCAAAGCTTCCATTTGCTCGCCGGTAAGCATTCCCGGCATCAGGGGCATCTGCTCCGACATGTCCATGCCGGGCATTGCGGGCATGGTCGTGGGAACCGATTCCCCCCGTGCCGCCAGCCAGCGCTTCATAAACTTGATCTCGTCCGACTGGGAGCTGCTGATGCGCGCACCCAGCGCACGCAGATTCTTGTTTTGCGTGTGCGACGGAATCATCGCCGTCATCTCTACCGCCTGCGCATGATGGAAGATCATGCCCTGCATGAACTCCACATCCGCGCGCGATTGCGGGGGCAGGCTTGCTTTGGCGGATGTCGAAAGCGTCTTCGTTGGCGTGCCCGGCGCACCGGGTTGCACTACCACAGGGCTCGCGCGACCCATCTGCTGGGCCTGCGCGTCGGCGAACAAGAAAACTGCGAAAACGCCCGCTGCCAGCAATATACGCATTGGAAGTCGGGTCGCGCCCATGTGCGTATCTGGAACCCGGGAGATGAGTGTGCTTTGCTGCTCAATGCGGACTCGCAGTCCGGTGCAGGTGGTCAAATCCATAAGCGCGTAATTATAGCCTGTGTCGCATGTGGTGCGCGGAATCCACGATTCTTACGGTGTGGTCGAGTTCAGCACCGCGCGAAGAGTTGGTTGGCACTCACAGACCCAGGGCTTTTACCTGCTCTTCGGTTTCGTAGCCAAGCCAATGTGCAACCTCATGCCAGACCACCCGTTTCACTTCAGCCCTTAAGTCTCCTTTTGAACACCGCAAAATGGGGCCTCGAAAAACAAATATCACGTCGGGGGCGTACTTCAGCTGATTGAACGACTGTTTTGTCCTGAATGTGCCGCTGTACAGGCCCAGCAACTCAGTTCCACGACGCCATTTCTTTCTGTCCGCGAGGCTCTCAAGCACGTCTGAAGGAGGCTCGTCAGCTACCTGAATGCCGGGGAAGTCTGGCAAGTCCCTGATCTTCTCGGGCAGCGTGCCATATGCCCACTCAACAATCTCCTCGAAGGTTTCGGGATTGGCGGGGTCGGCCATCTGGCCAACTCTACACCAGGACAAGCCCCCGAAAACGCCGGCACCGGGCGGGGTTTGCGGGGAGAGTGAGGGCCGGGTGATGACTCATTGAAGCCGGTCCTGAGTGTAAACGCCTGTTATCGACAGTTGCTTTGGGAATACAATGCGAAGGGCCTTGGACGCTTTTTCTCGTTCAAGTGCACGAACGGAGGTGGAGTTGTGTCTTCTACTACGGTACCGATGGGAATTAAACCTCCCGCGGACTACATCGAAGCGGTAATGACCAATGTAGAGTCGAAGAATCCCGCCGAGCCTGAATTCCATCAAGCGGTGAGCGAGGTTTTCGATTCTCTGCGTTTGGTTTTGGCCAAACATCCCGAATATCAGTCCGCTCGCATCCTCGAGAGGATCGTTGAGCCGGAACGTGTCCTCATGTTCCGCGTTCCCTGGTTTGACGACCAAGGAGCCATACAGGTGAATCGCGGTTTTCGTATTGAGATGAATAGCGCCATCGGCCCTTACAAAGGCGGATTGCGCTTCCATCCGTCGGTGAACCTGGGTATTTTGAAGTTCCTGGCGTTCGAGCAGGTGTTCAAGAACTCGCTCACTACGCTGCCCATGGGCGGAGGCAAGGGCGGCTCCGACTTCGATCCCAAGGGCAAAAGCGACAATGAGGTCATGCGCTTCTGCCAGAGCTTCATGACCGAACTGCAACGCCACATTGGTCCGGATACGGACGTCCCAGCTGGTGACATCGGCGTGGGCGGTCGCGAAATCGGCTTCCTGTTCGGCCAATACAAGCGCTTGCGCAATGAGTTCACCGGCGTCCTGACCGGCAAGGGCTTGAACTGGGGCGGTTCGCTGATTCGCCCGGAGGCCACCGGCTACGGCTGCGTGTACTTCGCGAGCGAAATGCTGAAGAGCAAGAAAGACACGCTGGACGGCAAGCTCTGCCTGGTTTCGGGCAGCGGCAATGTGTCGCAGTACACCATTGAGAAGCTGCTCGATTTCGGTGCCAAACCCGTCACGCTGTCCGATTCGAACGGTGTGATTTACGATCCCGATGGCATTGATCGGGACAAACTGGCTTGGGTCATGGAGCTGAAGAACGTGAAGCGTGGACGCGTCCGCGACTATGCCGACAAGTTCAAAAAAGCGATTTTCATGCCCACGGACATCAAGCTGGAGCACAATCCGCTCTGGAACATCAAGGCAGATTGTGCTTTCCCGAGTGCCACGCAAAACGAGATCACCGTGAAAGACGCGGCAAATCTCATCAAGAACGGGATCAGGGTGGTTGCCGAGGGCGCGAACATGCCCAGCACGCTCGAAGCTACGAAGATGTTCCTGGACGCCAAAGTCCTCTACGGACCGGCCAAAGCCGCGAACGCGGGCGGCGTGGCTACATCAGGCCTTGAGATGGCCCAGAACAGTGCCCGCTTGAGCTGGACCCGCGAGGAAGTGGATCACCGCCTGCACAACATCATGATCGCAATCCACAAGAATTGCTACGAAACGGCCGAGAAATACGGCACGCCCGGCAACCTGGTGAACGGTGCGAATATCGGCGGTTTCCTCAAGGTAGCCAACGCCATGCTTGACCAGGGACTGGTGTAGACGCAGCGCCTGGAACAGGAGAGCGGAGGAAGATGCGGGGCGGATGTGGTCGCTCCGCATTTTTCTTGTTCTGACGGCCCTGGAATAGGATATGTCCATGAGCGTCCGCCGGAATACCGAGCCCATTGCGGACGTCGAAGAACGCTTTGAAAGCTTCGAAAACCTGACGCCGTTCAAAGTGCAGAACATCCTTCTTGTTTCAAGCTTATACGACTCCTTTATCCTCCGCGAAGACGGACGCCTCAACGAACTGCTCATCGACGAATCGCTTGAACTAAGCCTGCAACAGATACCCGGGATCACACACGTTTCTTCCTGCGCCGAGGCTGTTGAGCTGGCGCGTTCCAACCCGCAGTTCAACCTGATCGTCACCAATCTCGCGGTTGGAGACATGGACGCCGCGCAACTCGCGCGAGAAGTCCGCCGCGCCGGGCTGGACGTTCCCGTTGTAGTGCTCGGCTATGACTACCGTGAGATCAAGAACTTCGTTGCGCGCGATCCCGCAACCGATATCGAGCGCATTTTTCTCTGGCAAGGCAATGCGCGCATCCTGATCGCGATCGTCAAGCACATCGAGGATAAGCGCAACGTACTGCACGACACGCGGGCCATGGGCGTGCCGGTATTGCTGGTGGTCGAAGACAACATCCGCTACTACTCGTCATTCCTGCCCGTGATCTACACAGAGCTGATCAAGCAGTCACGGCGCGTGATCCAGGAAGGCATCAACGTGGCGCACAAGCTGGTACGCATGCAAGCGCGACCGAGAATTCTGCTGAGCTCGAGTTTTGAAGATGCCGCAGGCATCGTCGAGGAATATCGCGACTACCTGTTCGGGCTGGTGTCGGACGTGGAGTTCCCCTGGGGAGGCAAGCTCAGTCCGGAGGCGGGTTTTGAACTGGCGCGTCTGGTGAAAAGTCAGGTGCCGGATGTGCCGGTGGTTCTGCAGACCAGCCGCACTGAGTTCCGCGCGCGGGCGCAAGCCGAAGGCTATTCGTTTCTGCGCAAGCGTTCACCCACGCTGCTGAAAGACCTGCGCCACCTCTTGACCGAGCAATTCGGGTTCGGCGACTTCGTCTTTCGTCTGCCGGATTCGAGCGAGGTTGCCCGAGCGAAAGACTTGAACGAACTGGAAGCACGTTTGCAAACAGTTCCGGCAGAAAGTATCGTTTTTCACGCCCAGAGCAACCACTTTTCCCACTGGCTGGTGGCGCGCACCGAGTTTGCGCTGGCAGCCAAGCTCCGCCCGCGAAAAGTGTCCGACTATGACAGCCCCGAACATCTGAGGCGCAACCTGATCGCATCGATCAACGAGTATCGCCGCGAACAGAGCGAAGTGCTGATCGCCGACTTCAAGGCCGATGCGTTCAAACCTTCAGAGTCAAGTTTTCTTAGGATCGGTTCCGGGTCGCTGGGTGGCAAAGCGAGAGGCCTTGCGTTTGTCCGCCACTTCTTGCGAAAGAGCCGAATGCCACGACGCTTCCCAAGCGTCCGCATCTCGGTGCCTCCTGCCGTGGTCCTGGCCACGGATGTGTTCGATCGATTTGTAACCGAGAACAACCTCCTGGACTTTGCCCTGCACTGCGAAGATGACTCTGAGATTCAAAACAGATTCCTGGCTGCCCCGCTCTCCGCTGCGCTCAACGAAGACCTGAAATCATTCCTCAGCGAGGTGAAACATCCTTTGGCAGTGCGATCCTCGAGCCTACTCGAGGATTCCCAGTATCAGCCTTTCACCGGCGTGTATGAGACCTTCATGCTGGGCAACGAGCAAGTCCAGCTGGTGGAGCGGTTGAGTGAGCTGAGTGAGGCAATCCGCCGCGTCTACGCTTCCACCTTTAGTCGCCATGCGAAGGCCTACGTCCGGGCTACACCCTATCGTTTGGAAGAGGAAAAAATGGCGGTAATTCTTCAGCAGGTTGTGGGCAGGCCACACGGGCAACGCTTCTACCCGGATGTCTCCGGAGTCGTGCGCTCGCGCAATTTCTATCCCGTGACACCCATGACCTTCGAGGATGGCATCGCGGCCGTGGCTCTTGGCCTGGGCCGGGCGGTGGTGGATGGTGGGAAGTGTTTGACTTTCTGCCCGCGATATCCACGCAATCTGATGCAGTTTTCCTCGGTCGAAGACATACTGTCAAACTCACAATCGGATTTCTGGGCCTTGGAGTTGCACTGCGATTCGGGCAGGCGGCCTGTGCATCTGCATGAGGGACGCTTCAATCTGGACGCCGCCGAGTACGACGGCACACTGCAGGCGGTGGCATCGACATACTCCAAGGACAACCACGCCGTCCACGATGGAGTCAGCCGGCCGGGCACCCGCATCGTGACCTTTGCACCCATGCTCAAACACGGCACCTTTCCGCTGGCCGAGATCCTCGATGTCTTGGTTCGGGCGGGAGAAGATGCGCTGGGTAATCCCGTGGAGATCGAATTCGCCCTGTGTCTGCCCCGGCAGGCAGGCCAAATGGCGGAGTTTGGGTTCCTGCAGATTCGACCGCTCGCGGCAGCTCGCGACAGCCAAAACCTAAACATCGGTGCTGTACAACTGGACCAGTTGATCTGCCAGAGCAGTAAAGTACTCGGCAACGGCCGGGTTGAGAATCTCCACGATGTCATAATGGTCGACTCGCAACGGTTCGAGCGCGGGCGCAGCCAGGAGGTGGCCAAAGCGGTGGCGCAGTTCAACGCGGCACTGAACGCGGAGAACCGGCCCTATTTGCTGATTGGCGTTGGCCGCTGGGGATCGAACGACCCATGGCTGGGCATTCCGGTCGAATGGGATGAAATCTCCGGCGCGCGCGTGATCGTCGAAGCGGGTTTTCGCGATTTTCGCGTCACTCCGTCGCAGGGCAGCCATTTCTTCCAAAACCTCACCGCGTTTCGGATCGGTTACTTCACGGTGAATCCTGACGCCGGCGAGGGTTCGATTGACTGGGACTGGCTGGGCCGTCAACCAGCGCTAGCCGAAGATGGATGTGTGCGTCATCTGCGTTTCGCCAAGCCGGTTCGCGTGATGATGCACAGCCGCACCAGTCAAGGAGTCATTTTCAAGCCGGAAGCATTGACGTAAAATCGTTTTTTCATCTCTTGACCCGCCCGGCCAGTCAATGAGTGTCTGCATAATTGAGTGATTTGCGCTGCAATCGGGTCGGAATGTCTGCGTTATGATCTTCAAAAAGTGATGCCTCAGCTTCAAACTCCGCGTCTCCTTTTGCGTCCATTAATGCTTGCAGACGCCCAACAGACACAGCTCCTGTTTCCACATTGGGAGATCGTTCGTTATCTCTCGAATGTCGTTCCCTGGCCCTACCCGCCGGACGGAGCCTATACGCACTATCGCGACGTTGTACTTCCGGCGATGGAGCGCGGAAATGCATGGCATTGGACCCTCAGGCTTAAGACTGACCCGGAGCAGCTCATCGGCAGCATAAATCTGAGAAAGGGGGCAGACACCAATCGTGGATTTTGGCTTGGCTTGACTTGGCACAGGCAAGGCCTCATGACCGAAGCTTGCGAAGCTGTCACAGACTTTTGGTTCAACACGCTCAAGTTCCCAGTGTTACGGGTCACAAAAGCGGTTGCAAACGTCGCATCCAGCCGAGTCTCCGAAAAGGGTGGTATGCATATGGTTGCCATGGAAGAGCGTGACTATGTTTCGGGGCGTCTACCGACCGAAATCTGGGAAATCAAGGCCGAAGAATGGAACGCTCGGAGCAAACGCAAGATCGAATGACTGTCGCGATAAACCGCCGTTTCACTGTCGAACTGCCAAGTTAGCTCGCCACGCGCGGCTGGGCATCTACGACCAGCAGGCGATCCGTTCGGCGCATCATGCGCCAGTCATATTCGTAGGCCGTGCCACAGAGCAGGCAAATCTGATAATGACAGCCATTGGTGTAGATGCGCGGCCAGGTAAACTGATGCGCGCAACCGCGTCCGAAAAGCCGATTCAAGAAATTCATTGCTTCACCCCTTCATTGCGGCTCCGCCACGTATCGAGCCATCGGCCGAAGAATGATCGAGCTTGATTGTCGAGCAGGTGCTGAAGCGTTGATAACAGAATCGTTGGTGGCTGGGACTTGGAGAGGAAGGTGTCCACCGCCGCCAGTTTGCTTTTGGGCAAAGGCCCGTAAGCAGAGAGCAGCATGATCGGCACGTGCGATTTGGCGCGCTTCATCTTTGCGGCCACCACATCGCCGTTCATGCCCGGCATCTGGTAGTCGAGCACCACGGCGTCGACTGGGTGCGCGAGAAACAGCTTCAGCCCATCGTCGCCGCAGGTTGCTTCGAGAACCTCATAGCCGTTGCTTTCGAGCAGACACTTGCGGCCGATGAGGCCGTTCCAGTGATCGTCAATGCAGAGGATGGTCGCTTTGCGCGCACACACGGCTGCCACATCTCCAGTTCGGCCAGGTTGATCTTTTGAAGAGGCGAGCTTCTGTCCGTGGAGGGAGGGAAGTTGCCTAGTGAAGTGGCGCGCTGATTGATTTAAGTACGGAAGGAGTGTGCTTCCAAATTACGAACGTGCAGTATGGGACCGGTTACTGGACTGGAATTGCGAGGAGTCTGCAAAAGACGGACCCCTAAGGTGATTTTGACTGCTGGTTCGTACGTGTTCACAATCGTATTGAGCTGGACAGGCTGATGTGCGACCCCGAGTGGAACTCGCGCTCGGGGTTTTGCTTTTTGCGACCGAGAAATCTTCGCTTTGGCGGAGCATCGCTTCTGGCGCGAGGGCTTGGTCGCGCTGCTCTTCCTGGTTGTTGTTCCTTGGCTAGGAAGGCAATGGATCAACCGCGGGAGTGACGCAGATTTACCCCTTGCCCTGCTTCTTCTCCACCTTCGCCCACGTATCTTTCAACGCAACCGTGCGGTTGAACACCGGCTTCCCGGGCTTCGAGTCGGGATCGGCGCAGAAGTATCCCAGGCGTTCGAACTGATAGCGCGCTCCCGGCGCGGCATTTGCCAGCGACGGCTCCAGTTTGGCGGCGCGGATTACTTCGAGCGAGTTGGGGTTGAGATCGTCCAGCACGTCTTTGCCTTCTTCCACCTGATTCGGATCTTCTTTGGTGAAAAGCGTCTCGTAGATGCGTACTTCGGCGTCCACGGCGTGCGCGGCTGAGACCCAGTGGATGGTGGACTTCACCTTGCGCCCGTCGGGAGTGTTGCCGCCGCGCGTGGCTGGATCGTAGGTGCAGCGCACCTCAACGACCTCGCCCTTGTCGTTTTTCACCACGCTCGTGCAGGTGACCAGGTATCCGTAGCGCAGGCGCACTTCGCGGCCCGGCGACAGGCGGTAATATCCCTTCGGCGGAACTTCGCGAAAGTCGTCGTGCTCGATGTAGAGTTCGCGTGTGAATGGCACTTTGCGCGTGCCGGCGCTTTCGTCTTCCGGGTTGTTGACCGCATCCATCTCTTCGGTCTGGTTCTCAGGATAATTCTCGATCACCACTTTCAGCGGACGCAGCACGGCCATCACGCGCAGCGAGTGCTTGTTCAGGTCTTCGCGGACGAAGTGCTCCAGCATGGCCAACTCGACCGATCCGTTGGTGCGCGACACTCCGGCGGCCGCGACAAAGTTGCGAATGGCCTGCGGCGTGTAGCCGCGGCGACGCAGGCCGGAGAGCGTCGGCATGCGCGGATCGTCCCAGCCGTTGACGCGTCCTTCCTGCACCAGTTGCAGCAGCTTGCGCTTGCTCATCAGGGTGTAGGTCAGACTGAGGCGGTCGAATTCGATCTGCTGCGACGGGAAAATACCCAACTGCTCGATGAACCACTTGTAGAGCGGCTGGTGGTCGGCAAATTCGAGCGTGCACATCGAGTGCGTGACCTGCTCCAGCGAATCCGACTGCCCATGGGCAAAGTCGTACATCGGATAAATCGGCCACTTGCTGCCGGTGCGGTGATGCTCGGCATGTAGGATGCGGTACATCACCGGGTCGCGCATGTTGACGTTGGGCGAACTCATGTCAATCTTCGCCCGCAGCACGCGTGAACCGTCGGGAAATTCTCCGGCACGCATGCGCTCAAACAGGTTGAGGTTTTCTTCCACAGACCGGTTGCGATACGGACTGTCTTTGCCCGGCTCGGTGAGCGTGCCCCGATGTTTGCGAATGTCATCGGCAGTAAGGTCGTCGACGTAGGCCTTGCCATCCTTGATCAACTTGATTGCCCAGACGTAAAGCTGGTCGAAATAATCCGAGGCGTAGCGGAGGCCGTCCCAGCGGAAGCCGAGCCAGCGTACATCCTCCATGATCGAGTCAACGTACTCGGTTTCCTCTTTTTCCGGATTGGTGTCGTCGAAGCGAAGGTTGGTCTTGCCACCGAACTCGTCCGCCAGTCCGAAGTCGAGGCAAATGGCCTTGGCGTGCCCTATGTGCAGGTAGCCATTGGGCTCGGGAGGGAAACGCGTCTGCACGCGGCCGTTGTAGCGGTTGGTCTTGAGGTCTTCCAGAATGATGTCGCGAATGAAGTTCGAGCGAGACTCAGGCGCGTCGCCGGCGGTTTCGCTGGCTGGATTGATGGCATGCATAGATTTTATTGACTCATTCTATACGCAGGAAGGCGCGTGGCCTCCCCCGGGCGCGGCTTTCCATGGCGGGCGAAAGAAAATCCCCGCCGGATTTTCTGGCCAAACTTCCCAGCGAGCCAGTTCAGTCGTTGTCGGGTGCGAGGGCCGCGCCCTTATACGTCTGGAAGAAAGCTGCATTCTTCTGGGCCGGAACCGTCTGATAGGCGCGCGGCGTGGCCAGGCGGAAGAACTCGCTCAGGTCAGTAGTGGACCGGGCATCGGCGTTGCCCATCATGCCTTCCGGCAGGCCGTGCACGCCTTCGATCATGCGCAGGATGCTGCCAAAGTCATGCGGCGTGTTGCTGATAAAACCTTGCGGGGTGTAGGCCGATACCACTACCAACGGGACGCGGAACCCCATCTGGTAGTCGGCCGGGCAGGGCGTGGCGGGCTTGGTGAAAACGCAGGGCAGACCCTTCGAGATGATCGCGGGCTGGTTGTCGGTATACCCACCCCAGTCGTCCCAGGTAACTAAAATGGCGGTGTCCTTCCAGAAAGTCTGTCCCGCATCGGGTGTTTTGGCCGGGCACGTAGGATTGTTGCCAATCGCATTAATCACAGCCGCAACCCACGACGGCCCGTAGGTGCCTCCTGACGTTCCGGCATGGTCGGACCAGGGTCCGTTCGGAATTACCCAACTCACCTCGGGCAGGCTGCAGTTGGCAATGTCGGTCAAGATGCCGGTACCCAACACCGTAGTGTCCATGTTGGCGTTCCATTCCGCTCCGGTACACTGCAGCGTGGTTGAGTTGACGAATTGCGGTTCGCAGATAGGAAGAATCGCGTTGGGCGCGGCCCAGATTCCCGATCCCGACGGCGCGTAGTACTTCCAGGAAATGCCGTGCGGATCGAGCACGGTCATGGGCAGGTTGCGTGGGGACGAACAGAAATTTCCCACCGGCTGAGTGGGATAGACCGCTTTTGTGTTGAAAACTTTGCACTCCTGCACTGAATTCGCGTCGAACAGCGGGCAGCCCTTGCTGCTTCCAGTGGCCGGCTGCACCACCCAGTTCCAAGTGGGGGCAGAAGCAGTGGACGGGGCCAACAGGCACCCTGCCTGTGGCGAGATTGTGATGCCATTGAAGTTCTCGGCGACGAAAATCGAGTCCGCGTCGTCAGTGTCGGTGAGCCCCGAGCTGCCAGTAAACAGGAACTGGTGGGCGGGATAGCTCGGACCCTGGTTGGTCTGATACATGAAATTCGCCCAGCCGTACTGCTCCGCAAAGGTCAGGTAAGGATCCAGCAGATGACCCTTGGAACCGTCGTAGTTCGTCACCGCCGGATTCAGCACATAGGTGTATGCGCCGTTGCTGCCGAGGGTCTTCCACGCGCCGTCGTTGCGGCAGCGGAACGAAGAATCGGGATCGCACATCTGGTTGAAGGCGGTGTGAGTGTGCGACGGATCCGCCGTAGCAGCCACTGACACTCCGGTCAACGGAACTGCGACAACGGTACCGGACTGGTTCGACAAGCCGCACGGGGAGACGTCGTAGCAGGACGTCGTCACCGGGCTGGGGGTGCAGGCCTGGTAGCCCTTTGCCCCTCGAGGGATCGGGCAAGCCGGCGTGATGAAATGAAACATGTTATCGGGCGTTCGGTTCTCCTGCACGATCACGATGATGTTCTTGATCTGACTAGGGAACGCGGCTTGGCACGGGGCTACGGCAACGATGACTAGGGGCAAAAATAGTGCGCGCTTGAACATGATTCTCCGTAGGGGATAGAAGGTTTTGCGGCTTCCGGAAGGGGGTTCGGGAGTTGCCTTTAACTTAAGTTTAGGGGACTGCGGAATCCGGGTCAAATGAATAGTCGGTTGCAAAAGTCTAGTGTATGCAATAAGTTGCACACTGGCGACCTGCTATCCAACGCGCTGAATGCAACGTCCCGTTGCTTTTTCTTCCATCGAAATCAGCCCATTGTAAGCACGACCCGGAACCGCGCCCGCCCGCTGATCATCTGCTCGTAGGCTTCGGCAGCTTTTTCCAGAGGATATTTTTCGATCATCGGCCGAACTCCGCTCAACGCGCTGAACTGCAGTGTGTCTTCGGAGTCTTTGGCGGTGCCTGAAGCCCATCCCTGAATAGCCTTGCTGCCCTGGATGAATTGAAGCGGGTTGATGGCGAGTGGCTGCATATCGGCACCGACCACCAGAAGCTTGCCTCTGGGACCGAGGCCATCGAACACAGCCGACATCGATTTGGCGTCGGGCGCAGTCGAGAGGATAACCTTTGCGCCGCCGAGTTTCTGCAGTGCGGCCGTGGGAGATCCCGCGCTGGTGTCGATGTAATGGTGCGCGCCCAACTTTGTCGCGAGGGCCTGCTTGTCGCTGCCGCGTCCGATGGCGACGGTGCGGAAGCCCATGTTGCGCGCAAACTGGATTCCCAGATGACCGAGTCCGCCGATGCCCTGCACCGCGACCAGATCACCGGCACGCGCGCCGGAGTTGCGCAAGGCGTTGAAAACCGTGATGCCGGCGCAAAGTAGAGGCCCCGCCTGGTCGGAGGGCAGATCATCGGGCATGGCAGCGACGGCTTCAGCGGGCACGATCACGTACTCCGCGTAGCCGCCGTCGAATGAAATGGCGGTGATCTTTTCCTTCTGACAATTAACGAAATCGCCGCGGCGGCAGGGGTCGCACTCGAAGCAGTGTCCGCCGTGCCATCCCACACCGACGCGCTGGCCGGGCCTCCACAGCGTGACGTCGGCGCCGATGGCGTCGATGCGGCCGGCAATTTCGTGTCCGGGCACGCGGGGGTATTGGACACCCTGCCAAAGGCCTTCCTTTACCAGCGCGTCGCTGTGGCAAATGCCGCAGGCTTCGACTTTAATGCGCACCTGGCCGCGGCCGGGCTGGGGCGTGGGGCGTTCGACGATTTCGAAACTTCCACCGGGCTTCGGAACTTGGACTGCTTTCATAAGAGACCTCTTTCGAGTTAAGAACACTCACTACCGAGGGACATCACTGGACGGATTTTGCGGCTGCGGAAAGAACCACGCCGCGGTCATGATCCCAGGACCTCTTGATCGCCTCTTCAGGCAAACCTTCCACACGGCCCAGTATAAAAAATGCTGGTTGCGCGTGCCCGTCCGATTTCCATCGTGCCATCTCGGAAAGCGCCGGGAGCGCCTGTTTTCGAAGCTCCGAAAGGACCGCAGGATCGCGCTTCTCCGTAAGCTCAGCCATCGCAAGCGAGGACTTGTTTCGGTCGGTCCAGTCAATCGAGTTCAACATCCGAATGAAAGGCTCGGTGGGGATTTGCAGATGCAACTCAGGATGCCGCTGCGCGTAACCGGCCAAGAGCCAAAGCGCGCGTGTCGCATTGTTTCGCACTTCGCCATCCCCGTCGTTCATCGCGTCAACCAGGTCAGCGACTACGGCCTGCTTCTCGGCCGCATAGGCGATGACCTGGGCAGCCAGAGCCCGCTGCCCTGCGTCATCGGAATGATGGAGCACATCGCGGAGTTGGGTTGTATAGCGATCTGCGAGGCTGGGAAAACCCTGTTGTACAGAACGCACTGCGGGGTAATGGAACAGGGCGTAGCCTTCGGAATCGTCCTGGGCGAAATCTCGCTTTTCAACCATCTCTGCGAACGCCTTGTCGAAGGCCGCTCCCGCGGCCACAACATCTCTTGGCAGTCGGACTTTCCCCTGCGGAGCAGACGCGTAGTGCAAGGACGGGGCCCCTTGCTCCTCAATCCCCACGTAGAGAATGAGCCTATCCGCGTCGCAGCAGATGAAATTGAGTCGTGCCTGGACGACGCCGGGAAGAGACTGCAACCGAACTCTTGCCTGCTCCGCCCTTATGTGCGCCTGCTCCTCAGAGGCCAGGGAGTCGCCCTCCTTAAGCTGCAATGCCTGACGCACGATGGCCTGCGATAGAGTGCGCAGCCCATAGAAGTCGACGATTCCGATAGAGGCAGCACTCTGAGCGTTCGCGCCTACGCAGACCTGCGCGGATGTCAGCAGACAGCATGCGACCAGGGCGCGCGTGCCCGTACGTGATTTAATCTTCATCGCAACCTGCTTGCATTCGACTTAAGGATGGTTAAGTACAACTCTCAGCCATTGCGGCGCTCGCCTTACAGATGCGCGGGGGAACAAGGGAGTCGCAAGATTCAACTAGGCGAATTTCTCAATCGCCTGCCCGATCCGCTCGAGCACCGTCTCTTTCCCTAGCACTTCCAGCGTTTCAAACAGGGGCGGCGCGTTCTTGCGGCCGCAGACGGCTACGCGAATTGGCTGGAACATCTGTCCGGCTTTAATGCCCAGTTCCTGCGAAGCCGCGCGCAGGGCTTGATCCAGCGGGTCGTGCTTGAATTCCACGTTTGGCAGAATCTCGCGGGCCTTCTCCAGGAC
>Ga0209698_10003469_pt1 | contig 17598 bp, 19 predicted proteins | sample LitLauG_LLR_2012_FD_187203 | JGI IMG/M metagenome (GOLD analysis project Ga0209698, IMG submission 187203) | Freshwater sediment microbial communities from Pennsylvania, USA - Little Laurel Run_MetaG_LLR_2012 (SPAdes) (version 2) | ecosystem: Environmental > Aquatic > Freshwater > Creek >...
ATAGCGGGTTACGTCCGGATCGGAGGCGTAACAATGGAAGACGGCGGTGGTATCCACGTCGCGCGGAGGGCGAAGTTGCAGCCGCGGCGTCAGCAGCAAAGATTCGGTTTTCTTCGGACTATCCATGTCCCCAAACATAACTGGCGCGCGGGCTCGAGGCAAGCGGTTGCCGAGCGGCAGGCGCAGCCCCGCGCTCAATCCCCCAGGCGACCGCCCCTCGCCGCACGGCCGGCGTATTCAGAGCGGCGCGATGCCGGTCAGCGCCAGGCGGAACTTCACCTCCACGTTGTCGGCCACCACCGAGGTATCCCTCCACTCGCCGTCGCCAATGGCAAAGGCCAGCCGGTGCAGTACGATTTCCCCGGCGGCCGTGGTGACGCCTGCCGACTGCGTGATCGCCACGGGCACCACCACGTCCTGCGACTGGCCCTTTATCTCCAACCGGCCGCTGATCTCATAGTGGCCTTTATCGATGGCGCGTATCTCGCTGGAAGCGAACCGCGCAGCCGGAAAATTCCTGGAATTGAACCAAGCGGGCTTCACCACTTCTTCCATTGCATCGGACGTGGGCAGGCTCACGCTGGTCACATCGACGTCGATCAGAAAGCGACCTTTTTGCGGCGCCTTGGGGTCGAACTGGACATGGGCATCGAACTTGAGAAACCTGCCATCGATGGGCACGCCCATCTGGTGTGACACGAAACTGATCTCGCTCTGGGCCGCAACCAGCGCCGGTTCCGCGACGGGCGCCGCAGCACGGGCCTGGGCCAGCACGGCCGCCACTACCACGGGCAGCAGACGCACAACAACATTCCGGCGCGTCATGCCCTGCTCTCGCCGCTGTCCTGCGCCCTGCGCCCGGGCAGCATGCGCTGCACGATGTTGTCCTTGAGTATGAAGCGATGCTGCAGGGCCCCGGCCACATGCAGCGAAACGAGGCCTGCCATCGAGAAGGCAAGCGCGGCGTGCACATCGCCCAGGGTTTCGGCCAGTTGCTTGTCCGGGCTGACCAGATCCGGCAGGTGTATGACGCCGAACCACACCACCGGGAAGCCCGCGGCCGAACTGTGTGCCCAGCCGGCAATGGGCACGAGGAAAAACAACAGGTACAGCAGGTGATGGACGCCGCCCGCCAGGCGCCTTTGCCACGCCGGCAGATAGGCAGGCTCCTCCGGCGGGCGGTGCGCGAGGCGCCAGGCCAGGCGAAAAGCCGACAGCACCAGTATGGAAATTCCCGCCCACTTGTGCCAGTTGAAAAGCCGTATCCGCGTGGGGGACAGTTTCAGGTCCGCCATGTAGAGGCCCACACAGAATGCGGCCAGCAGCGCAACGGCGAGCAGCCAATGCAGCGCGATCGCCATGTCCGTATAGCGTCTTACCGGTTCAACCGGCATTCCCGCCGGGATTTTTCCATCTGCCACGAGACCTCCGATATGACTGGGCGCTGGTGATGCCGATGCAGCGCGACGCATGCGGCAATCCAGTATATAGGCGGGCAGGCCGACTTTTATTCCCCGCGGCGCGGTCGCACGCGCCGTGCATTGGCGGCGAGCGCGCCGCGTCAGGGGATCTGGGCGAACGGCAGTGTTTTCTGGATGATTTCGGAGCGCTGCTCCAGGTAGCCCGAATCGCGGTGCCGGTCGAAGAACTTGGGCGCTGGAAGCATGGCTGCCATGCGGGCCGCCTGGTCCTGGTCGAGAGACGCGGCCGGGATGCCGTAATAATGGCGCGCCCCGGCCTCGGCGCCGTAGACGCCGTCGCCCCACTCGACCACGTTGAGATAAACCTCCAGGATGCGCCGCTTGTCCCAGGCAGCCTCGATCATGAAGGTGATCAGAAGCTCCTGCAGCTTGCGCAGGTAACTGCGCCGTGAAGACAAAAAAAGATTCTTGGCCAGCTGCTGCGAGATGGTGGAACCGCCGCGAGCGGTGTGACCACGGCGCAGATTGTCCTGGTAGGCCTTTTGCATCGCCTCCCAGTCAACCCCGTCGTGGCTGACGAAGCGCCCATCCTCCGAGGCAATGACGGCACGCTTGAGGTTGGCGGAGATGCGCCCGTAGTCCACCCAGACGCGCTGCTGAACGCGGGGGCGGTGCGCTGCGCCCGGCGGGGCGCCAGGCAAGGGCCTTTCGAGCCGCTCCAGGTCATGCTGCATGAATGCCGTCTGGACGGGGTTGTGCCACTTCCAGTACAGCACCCAGCCAAAATACCAGAATTGGAGGGCGGCGAGCAGGGCAAGGGACGCCAGCGCCGCGCGGCGCGCCCAGAGGCGCACCCCTGCGGACAGGGGCATCAGGACGGTGCCGTGCCCAGGTCGAGCAGGCGGCGCATTTCCCGGTAAACGCTGTCGGTTCCGGGACGCACCCCGCGCCAGAGCGCGAACGACTCCGCGGCCTGTTCGATCAGCATGCCCAATCCGTCACTGACGCAGCGCGCTCCACCGCCACTGGCCAGTGACATGAAGGGCGTCGCCGCGGGCGCATAGACCAGATCGTAGGCAAGCAGGCAATCGTCGAATGTCTCGGGGTCGATCAGCGGCGCATCGTGATTGAGGCTGCTGGATGTGCCGTTGACGATGAGATCGAAGTGCTCGGCAGGAACCTCGTCGAAGCGTATGGCCTCGACCCCGAATTCGTCCGCCAGTTCCTGCGCGCGCCCGTGGGTGCGGTTGGCCACGGCTATCCATTTGGGCCGTTCCTCCAGCAGCGAGGCCACCAGCCCGCGCACGCCGCCGCCCGCGCCCAGCACCAGGATGGCGGCGCCGGCGATCTTGAACTCCAGGCGCTCGCGGATATCCCGCACGAACCCGATGCCGTCGGTGTTGTCGCCCAGGATGTCGTCGCCGTCGAACTTGAGCGTGTTGACCGCGCCGGCCAGGCGCGCCCGCGGGCTCAGGTCATCGGAGAGCTTGGCGGCGTCGATCTTGAAGGGGATGGTCACGTTCAGGCCCAGGTAGCCGGAATCGCGCAGGCCCAGGGCGAAATCCTCGAACCCGTCGAGCGGCGCCTCCAGCTTGTCGTAGACCAGAAGCTGGCCCGTGCTTTCGGCGAACATGCGGTGGATCTGCGGCGACCGGCTGTGCGCGATCGGATGACCGACAACTGCGTAACGGTCCGGGGTCTTCATGACGGTGCGGCTGCGCGAATCGCCGGATCAATGGGTGACATCGCCGGTTTCGGCGCGCGTTGCGAACTGGTCGTTGGTGAAGATCCAGCTGCGCGTTATTTCGATTCGGTCGGTGTCGCGGGCCATGTCGGGTGGAAACGGTGGAAACGGTGAAGAGAGCTTAACAATACGCCGCGCGGCGCTGTCAAGCACGGCAGATCCGGATGACTGCTCAATTATCGCGTCCAGCAGCGTCCCATTGTGATCTATGACAACTGTCATGCGCAACGTGCCATAAATTCTGCCCCGTGCGGCGTCAGGGTAATGGTCGTTGCCGACTTTTTCGATGCGGTCGCGCCAATCCTCGAAATAGCGCGCAAAGCGGTACTCCGAGGCACTGGGCATGAAGTGGTGCACGCGCGGCCGCTTCTGGTAATCCGAGATTTCCTTGGCGATCTCCGCCTGCATGCGCGAGAGCTGCTGCTGCGGCCGGTTGGCGTCCTGCGGCGTCGGCGACGCAGGCGTAGTCTTGGGCTGCGTGGTCGCGTGGCGCCTGCTGGCTTCGTAGGCGGCGAGCAGGGCGCGCTGCTCCTGTTCAAGCTGGGCCACCGTGCGACGGGCCGATTCGATCGAATCGCCGTCGACCATCATTGCGAAGTCGGGAAGCGGTGACGTGCGACGTCCCTCTTCATTGGCGCCACCGCCATCGAGATTGACCTGGGCATGCGCCTGTGGGGTCGCCGGGCGCTTGTCGCTGCGCGCGTTCACGAGTATCACTTCCAGCGGCGGCGCAACCGCCGCGGACGGACGGAACAGTTCGGGATCGACAAATCGCACCGCCAGCACCACGAGGTGCAGGCCGACCGATACCGCCAGCGCCGACAGCAAGATACGATTGCCGCGCAATCCTTCGGTCGATGCAAGCGTAATGTTCATTGCCGGATCCTGCCGTCGAACGTCGCCAGGGCAGCGTCGACTGCCGGCGCCAATTGTAGCCACGGGGCCCGGCGGCGGTGCGGCGCCATGCCGCGGAGCGTCAGCACCGTCAGCCGGGAGCGTCGGGCGCAGCGACCACGGCACCCGCGCGCTCCGGATACCCCGGATTCGCGACCGATCCCGTTCCAGTGGCAGCGACGGCATCGGGTGGTGCGTCGGATCCGCCCGCGACTGCCACTTCGTCACCGGCCACGCCGCCATCGGCTTCCAGGGGATCGATGGCCGCGTCCCGGTCGCCCGCCAGCGCCTGGACTATGCGTGCCAGGGGCGCGAGCTCGATGAAATCCACGCCGGTGATTTCGAGCTCCAGCCGCTGGCCCCGTTCATAGGCAGCAGCACCGGCCAGACGGGCCGTCATCGGCAGTCCCTGCAGGCGGACGAGTTCACCCTTGAGTACCCGCGCCTCGCAACGGCGCACCGATTCCTGCAACAACCAGCGCAGGCTCCAGTAGCGTTCCATCTGCTCCTGGAACTCGGCATATAGCGTGTAGGCCGCGTCGAAGCCCGACACGACGGCAAACAGTTCGGAGTCGCCGCGCCGGTACGGTGCCCCGGCACCGCGCACCGCGGCAATGAGTTGACGCTGGTTGACGAGGTCGACGTAGCGGCGCAGAGGCGAGGTGCACCATGCGTACTGGGCAACACCCAGCCCGTCGTGCGGCGCCGGCGTGGTTGACATGCGCACGCGCCCCTGTGACTGGGAACGGTAGATGCCGACCACCCCGCGCTCGTCGAGCCAGCCGCCCCAGTGGCTGTTGGCGCGGATCATGAGCTCTGCCACTATCCGGTCAAGCGGAGCATCGCGGCGCCGCGACACCAGGCGCACGCGCGTCTGCTCGCCCGGTGCGTCTTCCGCCCCGCCGCCGGGCGCGTCCAGAGCGATGCTGATCTCATCGCGACCCGGCAGTTCCGGCTTGCCGCGCACGTGTTCACGCTCGACCCGCAAGGCGTTGGCCAGGCGCCACAGCACCGACAGTTCTGCGCCGAACGGCAGCGACAGGTCGCCGCGCTCGAGCCCTGCCTCGGTGATGTCGTCCTCGATGCGGTCATAGCGCAGGTTGGCTGCCACCATCACGGATTCCACCGCGGATCGGGCCGACCGCACGGCATGCGTCTGCGGATCGAGGTCAAGATAAAGGGACAGCGCCGGCACCGTGCTGCCCTCGGTCAAAGAAAAGGCGGCGATCCAGGCGTCGGGCAGCATGGTGTACTTGAGGCCCGGCGCATAGACGGTGGACATGCGCGCCCGCGCCGCCAGATCTACCGGATGTCCATGTGTCACCGCCAGGGCAGGTGCGGCGATGTGGATGCCAACCACGAGGCTGGCGCCCGTTCGCTGTACCGAAAACGCGTCGTCAATCTCGGTGGTGGCGCTGTCGTCGATGGAAAAGGCCGGCGCGGGTGCGGCAGGCAGCGCGGCTTGCGGCAGTTCGGGCGCCGGCAAACCGGGCGCGAAGGCCGGTCCGCGCGCAAAGGCGCGGGCCAGGAAGGACTGCAGGTGCCATTGGTAAGGAGAGGCAATCGCGCCGCGCGCCAGCAGCAGGCGCAGCGGCGACATCTGCAGGTCGTGGGCAGCCTGCTCCACGGCCTTGTATTCGATGCTGTTGCGGTCGGGCTTGATCAGCAGGTCGGCGCCGCGCGCGGCTATCGCCGCTGGCAGCACCCCTGCAACGAGTTCGGCCACCATCTGCGCACGCTGTTGGTCCTGGAGACGGCGGCGCTCCACCGCGGCAAGCGCGGCCTGCAGCACTTCCGGAGCCGCCGGGCGGAAACGCCCGCGACCCTTGCGCTGGAAATAGACGGGCGCAGACTGCAGGCGCATCAGGATGGCCGCTGCCTCGACCGCGCCGGGCTCGCCGCCGCAGTACTCCCGCGCGAGCTGCTCGAAGCCGAATTCCTGCTGGGGGGCGCATTGCCAGAGAAAATCGACATCCATGGCCGCGGCATCGGCGCTGGCGCGGGCCAGCAACTCATCGGCGCGCGGCTCATCGAAGAGCAACAGCACGGCGGACGCCTTGACCTTGATCCGCTTGCCGGTCGTGGAGTCGACCTGATACGAAGCCTCCGTCGCCGATCGGACGGTGCCCGCCTTTAGGTCGCCATCCTCTTCGAACAAGACCTGCATGGGCAGCACAATAGCGCACCGTGGCAATCGCCGGCCCTCAGATCGTCAGGCCACCGCCAACCTCGATGACGGCGCCATTGACGTAGCTTGCTTCGTCCGAGGCGAGAAATGCGTAGACCTGGGCGACTTCCTCGGGGGTTCCCAGGCGGCGCAAGGGCACGCGTTCGCGCATCTGCTCGAGAACCTTGGGTGGGATGGAATCGAGGAGGCCGGTCGCAATGAAACCCGGACACACCGCGTTGCAGCGTATCCCTTTGGGACCAAGTTCGCGCGCCCAGGTCTTGACGAATCCGATCACGCCGAATTTGCTTGCGGCATAGTTGGTCTGGCCGAAGTTGCCGTAGATCCCCACGACGCTGGAGGCATTGAGGATGACGCCCGAGCCCTGCTCGAGCATCGCGGGCAGCACGGCCTGCGTGGCCTGGAACACGCCACGCAGGTTCACGTCGATGACGCGGTCGAACTGCTCGTCGCTCATGTTCTGCAGGCGGGCATCCAGGGTGATGCCGGCGTTGTTGACCAGCACGTCAATTCGGCCGTAGGCCCGGCGCAGCTCGCTGACCATCGCCGCGAGCGAGCCGCGGCTGGTCACATCGACCGTGAACCCGCGCACCTGGCCGCCAATGGCGGCCAGCGGTTCCAGGGCGCGCGCAACAGCCGCCGGGGTGATATCGGCCAGGGCAACGATGGCGCCCTCCTCGAGGAACCGCCGGACGGTAGCCAGGCCTATGCCCTGCGCGCCGCCGGTCACGACGGTCACCTTGCCCTTGAGTCGCATACAACCGCCTTTCCTGCAATGGACTATGAAGATGCATCCGGAGCATGGTCCGACTCGCGATCAGGCCTTTGCCGGATTTATTCCGCAAAAATCGAGCACTTCGGGCAAATAGGCGGGGAAATCGGACAGGGCGTGGTCGGAACCCGCGATGAGCCGGGTCCGGCAACCTGCGTATTGCTCCAGCATGTCGCGGTAATCGATGACCTGGTCACCGGTAGCGGCGACCAGGAAATAGCGTTCCAGCCGCGTTAATGGTCCTGTGGCAAGCGCGCGCAATTCGTCGGCAAATTCGGGGCGGATCTCCACCACATTGCCGGCGTAGTCGGTGTGCCAGCCCGGTTCGGTGAACAGATGTTCATAGGGGCGGATCGCCGGATTGAGCAGCACGGCCCGGCAACCGACGCGCTCGGCCAGCCAGCTGGCGTAATAGCCGCCCAGAGAGCTGCCAACCAGCGCCAGCCGGCCAGGATCGTCGAGCTGCGCCAATGCCAGCGCCATCTCGGCCGCCGCGCGCGGCGATACCGGCAGCGCCGGACAGAGAAAGTCTTCCCCCAAGCCAAGTGCGGTCATCGCGGCCAGCATCTGCCGCGCCTTGCCCGACGACGGCGAGGACAGGAAACCGTGCAGGTAAAGGATCACGGCCGCGCGCCCAGGCCCGCGAGAATACGCTCGTGAACGCCGCCGAAGCTGCCGTTGCTCATGGCCAGCACGCTGTCGCCCGCGCGAGCCGCCGCCAGCACCGCGGCAGCGAGTGCATCGACGCTGTCGAACACCTGCGCCCGGTCCCCCAGGGACTGCAGTGTCACGCGCGGATCCCAGCCCAGCGCATTGGGGCCGCTGCGGGGCCCGTGGCAGAAAACCAGATCGGCATCGGCCAGGCTGGCGACGATCAGCTCCTGCATGGCACCCAGTTTCATGGTGTTGGAGCGCGGTTCGAGCAGAGCCAGTATGCGTCCGCTGCCGACACGGCGACGCAGGCCGGCTATCGTCGTGGCAATTGCCGTCGGGTGATGGGCAAAATCGTCGTAGACCGTGACGCCCCCGGCGCTGCCGCGATTTTCCAGGCGGCGGCGCACGCCGCCAAAAACGGCCAGCGCCGCGATTGCCTGTGCCGGATCAACGCCGCATTGCGCCGCGGCGGCGATGGCTGCCACCGCATTGCTGCGGTTGTGGTCCCCCGCGAGGGGCAGATTCAGCTCTCCCAGGTGGGTGTCGCCGTTCCATATGGAAATGGCCTCCGCGGCGGCTCCTCCGGCGGTCCCCGCTGGCGCCCGCCAGTGCCAGCCGTCGGGGCGGCCAAATGCCTCGACCGGGCTCCAGACGCCGCGCCTGAGCACCCGCGCCAGCGCGGCGTCGCTGCCGTTGACGATGACGCGGCCTTGGCGCGGGACGCAACGCAGCAGGTGGTGGAACTGGGTTTCGATAGCGGCCAGGTCCGGGAAGATATCCGCGTGGTCGTACTCGAGATTGTTGAGCACGGCCGTTGCGGGAAAGTAATGGACGAATTTGCTGCGCTTGTCGAAAAGCGCCGAGTCATACTCGTCGGCCTCTATGACGAACGGCTTGCCGGTTCCGAGCCGCGCCGAAACGCCGAAGTCCAGCGGCACGCCGCCGATTAGAAATCCCGGATCCTGGCCGCAGTGATCGAGGATCCAGGCAATCATCGACGTGGTAGTGGTCTTGCCGTGGGTGCCGGCAACCGCCACGACATGGCGGCCCGGCAGCAGGTGGCGTCCGACCCAGGATGGTCCGGAATCAAATCGCGCGCCGCTGTCGAGTATCGCCTCGAACAGCGGATTGCCACGGGTGACCACGTTGCCGATCAGGAACAGATCCGGCCGCAGCTCGAGCTGATCGGCCGCGTAGCCTTGCACGAGGTCTATGCCAGCCGCCCGCAGCTGCTCGCTCATGGGCGGATAGACCGAGATGTCGCAGCCCGTGACGCGATGTCCGGCAGCCTGCGCGAGGCGCGCGACGCCGCCCATGAAGGTGCCGCAGATTCCCAGGATGTGCAGATGCACGTGCGCCGCCCGATTGGTTTCGAAGGCGCCGATTCTATTGGTCTTTTAGCTTGCCACCGGCGGACTGCACCGGCGAGCGCGGGACTCGGTAGACTTGGCCTGTCGTGAGCCGGCGGGTGGTCTGCCGGCGGCGGCGTTGCGCCAGGCAGCGGTGGCGGGCTTCGAATGCGCCCTGCGGGCAAGGAAGGCAGCGGTGAAGAACGGTGGCGGCCGGGAGGAATTGCAGCTCGCAATCGCCGGGCTGGCGGCGCGGCTGATTGCCGAGGATGGCCTGGAATGCGGGCCGGCGCGGCAAAAGGCCGCTGCCGCCATCCTGGGCGCGTCAGTGCGCGCCGGTAACGCCCTGCCCGACAATGAACAGATAGAGGCAGCGCTACGCAGCCACCTGCGCCTCCATGACGGCGCAGCCCACCGCCAGTTGCTGCACAGGTTGCGGATGCTGGCGATGGAATGGATGCAGCTGCTGGCGGCGTTCGAGCCGCACCTCGTCGGCGCTGTGCTCAATGGCAGCGCGACGGTGCACTCCCACCTGCATCTGCACCTGTTCACCGACAGCGCAAAGGACGTGGAAATGGCGCTGCTCGACCGTGGCCTGGATATCCGCGTCGGACCCGCTGACGATCGCGCCGCACACGCCCAGGAGGTGATCGGCTTCCTGGCCCGGGACTCCGGCGCATCGAGCCCACCGCGCGGTGGCGCGGCCGACTCGACGCCGGTGCTCCTCACGGTGATGGATGCCACCGCCCTGCGCCAGGCGCCGTCCGCGCACGCCCGCCGCCACGATCCGAGCCTGCATGCGGTGGAACGCGCGGGCAGGGCCAATCTGCGCATGCTGCGCGAACTCCTGCAAGCATCGTCCGGTCCGCCGGTGCCCCCGCTTCATGCGTGAACACCGCGGCCCGCTCCTGCACGGGCGCTGCGGCGCTGCCGCCGCCACGGCGCTGTTGCTGGCCGCCCTGGCAGCATGTACGCGCCAGACACCGCCGCCCGCCATGCCGCCACCGGACGCGCAGCCGTCCGCGGCCGCGGCGGATTCGGTGTATAGCCACAGCCTCAGTGACGCCGACGGCAGGGTCCAACCGCTATCGCAGTGGAAGGGCCAGCTGCTGGTGCTCAACTTCTGGGCGACCTGGTGCGCGCCCTGCGTAGCGGAAATGCCCGACCTGGAAGCTGCCCAGCGGGAATTCGCGGCGCGCAACGTAGTGATCGTCGGCGTTGGTACCGAGGCGCCGGCGCGGGTCCGCGAATTCCGCGATCAGCACAACCTGCACCTGCGCCTGCTGGCCGGCGGTTACGATGCACTGGTGCTGGCCCGCGGCCTGGGCGATTCACAAGGCGTTCTACCCTATACTGTGCTGGTATCGTCCGACGGCACAGTCTTGCAGACCCAGACTGGCCCCCTTCAGCCAGGACAGTTACGTGGCTGGCTTGCCGCAGCGCCCTGAAATTGGGCCATACCGGGAAAGCGCCGAATAGCGCCCAAGCTTGACCAGGCAACTGGACAAGGCCCCCGATTCTGCCGACAATGGCGCCCTTTCGCCGCTTACCCCGGGTAACGGCAGGCAATTTTCTTAGCAATTTTGAAGGCGGCATTTTGGCCCAGTCGGTCCTGCTCATCAATGGCCCCAATCTGAACCTGCTCGGCTCGAGAGAGACCGCGGTGTACGGTTCACGCACCCTGGCGGACATCGAGCAAGAAGCTGCACAAACGGCGCAGAAGCTTGGAATTTCGCTCACCTGTTTCCAGAGCAATCATGAGGGCGCACTGATCGACCGCATCCATGCCGCCCCGGGCGCCGGCGTGGACTTCATCATCATCAATGCTGCCGCACTCACCCATACCAGCATCGGCCTGCGCGACGCGCTGGCAGGTATTGCGTTGCCATTCGTGGAAGTGCATCTGTCAAATATTTACCGGCGGGAGGAATTTCGCCACACCTCGCTGCTGGCCGACAAGGCCATCGGCGCCATCGTCGGACTTGGGCCGGAAGGTTATCGCCTGGCCCTGGAATTTGCGGCCGGCTATACAAGCTGAAGCGGCAGGCCGCGATCCGGACGGGGGAACTCCGTCAGGTTGCAAGCAAGCGGGGCCGGCAACTGTGAGGAAAGCATGGATCTACGCAAGCTCAAGACCCTGATCGACCTGGTGGCCGAGTCCGGCATCGCCGAAATCGAAGTGACCGAGGGCGAGGACAAGGTTCGCATCGTCAAGCACGCGAATGCGCCGACCATGCCGCCGTCCGCGGCGGTAGCGGCCCTCACGGCCATGCCGGCGGGCGCCACGGCCCCGGTTGCCGCGGCACCGGTGGCCGCGCCGGCCGCGCCCGCTGCGCCGGAGCCCGCAGCCGGCGTCACGGTCAAATCGCCGATGGTGGGCACCTTCTACCGATCCCCGGGCCCGGACGCGAAGGCCTTTGTCGAGGTCGGCCAGACGGTCAAGCCCGGCGACACCCTTTGCATCATCGAGGCGATGAAGCTGCTCAACGAGATCGAGGCGGAAGTCTCGGGAGTCGTGCGCGAGATCCTCGTCCAGAATGGCCAGGCGGTCGAATACGGCCAGGGGCTATTCATCATTGGTTGACGCGACGGAGCTCGCTGCCGGCCCGTTGGCCAGGCGCGGGCGAAGGCGGGCTGCCAGCACACGTGCATATTGATCCGCCGCGGAGCCAACCCTCTTGCGGACCTTGCCCATACTTTCATAGACCGCAGCCATCCCCATGTTCGGAAAGATCCTCATAGCTAACCGGGGTGAAATCGCCCTGCGCATACAACGAGCCTGCCGCGAGGTCGGCATACGCACGGTGGTCGTCCATTCCGAGGTCGACGCCGATGCCAAGTACGTAAAGCTGGCCGACGAGTCGGTGTGCATAGGTCCAGCTGCGTCCAAGGACAGTTACCTCAACATTCCCGCGATCATCAGTGCGGCCGAAGTCACCGACGCCGAGGCGATCCACCCCGGCTACGGCTTTCTTTCGGAGAACGCGGATTTCGCCGAGCGGGTGGAGCGTAGCGGCTTCGTCTTCATCGGGCCCCGCCCTGAATCGATACGCCTCATGGGCGACAAGGTATCGGCCAAGCGCGCCATGGTGGATGCCGGCGTTCCCACGGTGCCGGGTTCCGACGGCGCGCTGCCCGAGGACCCGCGCGAGATCATCCGCACCGCACGTGCCGTGGGCTACCCGGTGATCATCAAGGCCTCCGGGGGCGGGGGCGGCCGGGGCATGCGCGTGGTCCATACCGAGGCGGCCCTGCTGAGCGCCGTCACGATGACCCGCCAGGAGGCGCAGGCTGCCTTCGGAAATCCCATGGTCTACATGGAAAAGTTTCTCGAAAATCCGCGCCACATCGAGATCCAGGTGCTGGCGGACCAGCACCGCAACGCCATCTGGCTGGGAGAGCGCGACTGCTCCATGCAGCGGCGGCACCAGAAGATTCTCGAGGAGGCGCCGGCGCCGGGCATACCACGCAAGGCCATCGAGAGGATCGGCGATCGCTGCGCCGACGCCTGCCGCAAAATCGATTACCGCGGCGCAGGCACCTTCGAATTCCTGTACGAGAACGGCGAGTTCTTCTTCATCGAGATGAATACCCGGGTGCAGGTCGAGCACCCGGTGACGGAAATGGTCACCGGCATCGACATTGTCCAGTACCAGATACGCATCGCGGCTGGCGAGCGCCTGTTGCTGCGCCAGCGCGACATCACCCTGCGCGGCCATGCCATCGAGTGCCGCATCAACGCGGAAGACCCGTACAAGTTCACCCCCAGCCCCGGGCGCATCACCGCCTGGCATCCGCCCGGCGGTCCGGGCGTGCGGGTCGACTCCCACGCCTACTCGGGCTACTTCGTGCCGCCCAACTACGACTCCATGATCGGCAAGGTGATCTGCTACGGCGAAACGCGCGACCAGGCGATTGCCCGCATGCGCATCGCCCTATCGGAGGCCGTGGTCGAGGGCATCAGCACCAACATTCCCCTGCACCGTGAACTGATGATGGATGAAAAGTTCGTCCAGGGAGGCACCAGCATCCATTACCTGGAAAAGCGCCTCGCGGAAAAGAAGGCCAACCAGGGCTGAGGCCGGCTGCAGGCGCAGCGGAGGCACTGCCGATGGCGATGACCGAGATCCAGTTGATGCTGCCGGCCGCAGGGCTGGAAGCATGGGGCGATGCGATTCTGGCCGCTGGCGCCGCATCGGTTTCCATTGAAGACCAGGACAGCGCCACCGAAAACGAGGTCGCGGTATATGGCGAGCCGGGAATGCCGCCGCCGGCTTCCGGCTGGTGCAACAACCGGATCAGCGTGCTGCTCGATGCGGATCTGGATGCCGTCGCGCTGCTCGCCGCGGCGGCCGAATCCCTGGGCGCCGCGCCGCCGGCGATACTGTCGCAGCAACCGGTACCGGACTGCGACTGGGTGCGCCAGACCCAATCGCAATTCGCGCCCGTGCGCATCGGCGACGCGGGCCGTGTGTGGATCGTACCAAGCTGGCACGAGCCGCCCGATCCGCAGGCCTGCAATATCCGCATCGATCCGGGCGTGGCCTTCGGCACGGGCACGCATCCGACGACGCGGCTTTGCCTAGCCTGGATAGACGAGCACCTCGTTGCGGGCAGCAGCGTACTCGATTACGGCTGCGGATCGGGAATCCTTTCGATATGCGCGGCCCGCCTCGGCGCGGCCGCAGTCGTGGGTGTCGACATCGACCCGCAGGCGCTGAATACGGCGCGCGACAATGCCGCACGCAACGGGGTGCATGCCCAGTACACTGCGCCCGAGGCAATCGTGCCGGCACTGGGCAAGGGTCTGGTGTTCGACCTCGTCGTGGCCAACATCCTCGCCAATCCCATCATGCTGCTCGCGCCCACTTTGTTGCGTTACCTCGAACCCGGCGGCACCGTGCTGCTGTCGGGAATCCTGGAGCGGCAGGTCGGCGATGTGATGGCGGCCTTCACGGCAGCCGATGCGCGGCTGCGGCTGGCGGTTGCTGGCGAAGACGAAGGCTGGGTGGCCATCGCGGGCCGGCGCTCCGCCTGAGCGATGGCGCTGGCAACCCGCTGCCCGCACTGCAATGCGCTGTTTCGCGTGGCCGCGGAGCAGTTGCGCTCCCGCAGCGGCATGGTTCGTTGCGGGGCGTGCAGGCAAGTCTTCAATGCCATCGCCGGTCTCGACTACCTGGACGCTCAGCGGCTGGCGGCTGACGACAGTGGCACGCGCAATCGGCCGGCACCGCCCATTTTGGCGACTCCGCCACTCGAGCCGCCGCCGGAACCGGTCGCCGCGACGACGGTGGCGCTAGCCGCGGCCCCGCAAGCCACAGCGTCAACTGGCTGGCAGCCTGATCCGGCGCCGTTGGCGCAGACCGCGGACAAGGCGGACACAATCGCCAGTGTCGCGGAGCCTGAGTTGCCGGCCGCTCCGGAGGTGGTCGCCCCTAGCGCCGAAGCGGCGCAATCCGCTGCCCCGGCGCCGGGGGCGCCGGGGGACCGCCGGCGCAATCCTCGCGCGGAGTCCGGCACGCTTGCACCACGGCTCGCGCCGGCAAGCAGCGGCAGGGACGCGTCTGCGGAGTTTCAAATAGCGGAGGCAGCCCCGGAATCGCCAATTGCGGACCAGGGCACGGATATCGATACCCTGTTCGAAGCGCCGCGCGATGAAGCCAGCGAGCTTGGCGGTTCCGGCGACAGCGCGGAGCCGGAAGCGGTGCCGCAGCCGGAAGCAGCCGACGCCGGACCCAGCTTCCTTTTGGAGACGGAACCCCAGCCGATCGCGCGAGGCGCCCTGATTGCCGGCAGCGCGCTGCTGCTGGCACTGCTGCTGGCCCAGCTCGCGCTCATCTTCCGCACACCGCTGGTGGTGGCATTCCCGGCCACCCGTGCGGCCCTGCAGGCCTTATGCGCACCCCTGTCCTGCACGGCATCCTGGCCCATGCGACCCGATCTGCTCGCCGTGGTCAGCAGCGAATTGCAAGCCGTGCCCGGAACCTCGGTGCTGGAACTCAATACGGTGCTGCGCAGCCGCGCCGCCTTTCCCCTGGCACTGCCGGCCATCGAGCTCACGATCAGCGACAACAGCGGGCGCGCCGTCGTCCGCAAGGTCTTCCGGCCTGCCGAATACCTCGATCATTCGTCGGTCGCCGGGTCCGATCCGGACGCGGCCAACATCGCCGCCGGTGGCGACCTGCCGTTGCGCGTCTATTTCGACCTGCCCGGAATCAGCGCCACCAGTTTCGAGGCCTATCCGTTCTATCCCTAGCCCGTCCGGCGCGCGCGCCGGACGAACCAACATCCTGCACTGGCAAATACCGATGAAAACCCTGATCTGCGGTTCACTGGCATACGACTCCATCATGGTGTTCGAGGGACGATTCAAGGACCATATCCTTCCGGACCAGGTACACATCCTCAACGTGGCCTTTCTCGTGCCCACCTTGCGCCAGGAGTTCGGCGGCGTCGCCGGCAATATCGCCTACAACCTCGCGCTCCTGGAAGGCGATCCGCTGCCCATGGGCACGGTCGGCGAAAATTCCGGCGAATACCTGGCGCGCCTTGATGCGCTCGGCATCGACCGCAGCTGCGTTCTGCAAGTGTCCGATACGCGGATGGCACAGGCCTTCATCACCACCGACCTGGACGACAATCAGATCACCGCGTTCCATCCGGGCGCCATGGGGTACTCGCACCTGAACCCCCTGCCCACCGACGTGCCCATCGGCCTGGCGCTGGTCGGTCCCGATGGGCGCGAGGGAATGCTGGCGCATGCCGCCGCGCTGGCCGGTCACCGGATTCCGTTCGTCTTCGATCCCGGCCAGGCGATGCCGCAGTTCTCCGGCGAAGAACTGCTCGGGCTGATCGGCAAGGCGCGCTACCTGGCCATGAACGACTACGAGGCGAAGATGCTCTCCTCCAAGACCGGGCGCAGCCTCGAGGAACTGGCCGACGGCCTCGAGGCGGTGATCGTCACCTTGGGTCCCAATGGTTCGGAGATCCACACGCAGGGCCGTGTCATCGAGATTCCTGCGGCGCCAGTGACGCGGATTGCGGATCCGACGGGCTGCGGCGATGCCTACCGGGCGGGACTGCTCCACGGACTGGACCGGAAACTGGGCTGGGAAACGACCGGACGGCTCGGCGCCGTGATGGGTGCCATCAAGATTGAACACCACGGCGCACAGCGGCACACCACGAACCGCGCCGCGATCGCGCAGCGCTTCGAATCGGCATTCGGCTACAAGCCCTGGTAGCGCGGGGCCGGTGGCCGTGCGCTCCGCTGGGCACTCAGATGACGATCTGGCCCAGCAGGTACAGCAGTATCTGGGCCACCACCAGGATCACCAGCGGCGAAAGATCGAATCCGCCCACCGGCGGCATGCGCCGCCGCAGGGGCGACAGGATGGGCCGGGTCATGACATCGAAGGTGGGCGCCAGCGGCGCATGCGGATTGATGAGGCTGAAAAGCGCGTTGACGACCACGATGGTCACCAGCAGGTAGAGCACCCAGTGGGCCACCAGCAGCAGCGTGGCGGGGATGACCAGATACCAGTAATCGACCCCGTGGAACCGGACGACATGGAGCAGAAAGACATAGGTCACGGCAATGAGCAGTACGCCGGCCACCGACGCGCCGTCGAGGCGTCCCACAAACGGCAGAACCCGGCGCAGCGGCAGCACCAGCCAGTCGGTGACGGCGGCGCAGAAGACGCCGACCGGATTGGACCGGGACATGCGCAGCCACCCCAGGTAGGTTCGCAGCAGCAGGGCGCTGCCCAGCACGCTGGCAACGGCGCCAAGCAGCATGTCGAGAATGTCCAGCAGCACTGGGTAGGCCTTCCTGTGGGTCGCGAGGGACGGATTGTAACGGGGCGGGAAGGCCCTGGACGTTCGGCATCACGGACACAAAAAAAGGCGCCTGAAGCAGGCGCCTGATCGACCTTGCGGCCGGCAGTTCTACGGGCGGCTGCCCGTGGGGAACGGCCAGGCCGTGGTCGGATTCAAAGCCGTCCGCGCACCGACTGCCGGAGCGGCAGCAGGTGCGGGAGCGGGAGCCGCCGGCGCAGCAGGAGCAGCCGGCTTGGCTGCGGCCTTCTTTGCCGACTTCTTCTTTGCGGATTTCTTCTTGGGAGCCGGCGCCTTGGCGGCCGCCGGCTTCTTGGCCGCTTTAGCTACTTTTTTTTTTGCCGACTTCTTGGCGGCCTTTTTCTTGGCAGCCTTCTTAGCCGGCTTCTTTGCAGCCTTCTTTGCAACCTTCTTCGCGGCCTTCTTGACGACCTTCTTGGCGGCCTTCTTGACGACCTTCTTCGCTACCTTCTTGGCCGGCTTCTTGGCGGCCTTCTTGGCGGTTTTCTTCGCAGCTTTCTTCGTTGCCATTTGGATCTCCTAAATTACAGCTATGGTTTAGCAATGGTCAAAAGGAAACCCGGCCGCAAGAGCGGCGCACCGGGCTATTCATCGGCGCATGCGGTGGCACGGTCGCCGCGGCATCCCCAGAAATGCGTTTTGATTGGCGCATATCCGAGCGAGGCGCGGAACGGACAGGGCACAGGCCGTTGACGCTGATGAATTCGGCACGAAATGCA
>Ga0209698_10003471_pt1 | contig 17588 bp, 20 predicted proteins | sample LitLauG_LLR_2012_FD_187203 | JGI IMG/M metagenome (GOLD analysis project Ga0209698, IMG submission 187203) | Freshwater sediment microbial communities from Pennsylvania, USA - Little Laurel Run_MetaG_LLR_2012 (SPAdes) (version 2) | ecosystem: Environmental > Aquatic > Freshwater > Creek >...
TTATCCACAATTTTCTCATTTATTGAGAAATACATTTACATATGGACCGGATTATCAACTTGAACCGGGCAAATCACAATTCCCTCACGCCAAACCCGGCGCCAAATTTTGGAGACCGCCATGACCAGAATCGAAACTTTTGCCAGCATCGAAACCGCGCCCGAAGGCTCCCGCGCCGGCCTTGAGGCCGTGTCGCGCCAACTCGGGTCCGTCCCGAACCTCTTTCGCGTCGTCGCCAACAGCCCTGCCGCGCTGGGCGGCCTGCTGGGCCTCGAAGGGGCGGCCTCCAAGGGTCGGCTCGGCGCACGCACGCTGGAGCGCATCGCGCTGGCGGTTGCCGAAGTCAACTCCTGCGGATATTGCCTCTCGGCCCATACGTACATCGCCCGCAACCTGGCCAAGCTCGATGACGCCGAAATCACGGCCAACCGCAATGGGCTCTCCAACGATCCGCAGGCCGCCGCCGCCGTTCGCTTCGCCGTGCAGGTCGCGCAGGCGCGGGGCCACGTAAGCGACGCGCAAGTGGCCGCCGTGCGGGCCGCCGGCTTTGACGACGCCCAGCTGGTCGAGATCGTCCAGGCCGTGGTGCTCAACACCTATACGAACTACATCAACGAAGTGGCCCGCACGCAGATCGACTTTCCCGCTGTCGAGCCGCTGCGCAAGGCCGCCTGAACCCCCAATCCCACCCATCGAAAAGGAAAAAACGCCATGAAACGCTTCGAAAGCAAGGTCGCCGTCATCACCGGCGGCAACAGTGGTATAGGCCTGGCCACCGCCCGGCTGTTGCGCGCGCAAGGCGCACGGCTTGCGATCACCGGGCGCGACGAAAAGAGCCTGAGCGCGGCTGCCGCCGAACTGGACGCGCTGGCGATCGTCGCCGATGTTTCGAATCTTGCCGACATCGACCGTGCCTATGCGCAAATCGGCGCGAAGCTGGGCCGGATCGACGTGCTCTTTGCCAACGCCGGCATATACAAGACGGCGAGCCTCGCCGAAACCACCGAGGCGTTTTTCGACGAACAGATCGGGGTCAACCTGAAAGGCGTGTTCTTCACCGTGCAAAAGGCGCTGCCGCTGCTCAACGACGGCGCGTCGGTGGTGCTCAACAGCTCGGTGGTCAACGTCAAGGGCTGGCCCGGCATCAGCGTCTATTCCGCGACCAAGGCCGCCGTGCGCTCGCTCGCCCGCAGCTTCTCGGCCGAGCTGATCGGACGGGGCATCCGGGTCAACACGATCAGCCCCGGCGCGACCTTCACGCCGATCTTCGGGCGCCTCGGCCTGAGCGAAGAAGAGCTCAAGGCCACTGCCGCGGGCATCCTGGGCATGGTTCCGGCCAAACGCTTCGGCACGCCCGAGGACATCGCGCACGCGGTGGCCTACCTGGCGAGCGCCGAATCGGCCTACGTGGTCGGCGCGGAGCTGGCGGTCGACGGCGGCCTGGCGCAGATCTGAGCCAACGGCGCCGGCCGCAGTGGCGGCCGGCGCTTTACCCGAAATTCGGAGACAAGGACAACGACATGAAAGCATTCAAGCTGGGATTTGCCTTGACCGCCGCCCTGGCCGTCACGGCCCTGGGCGCGGCCGCAGCCACCAACGGTAGCGCCTCGATCAGCACGCCGGTAACGGCACTGCAGTACGGCCCCACCGGCGTCTCGGATGGGGTCCACGGCGAACTCATGGCTGCGCCCGCCTACGGGGACCTGGGCCACGGTCCGCACGGAACCTTCATCCGCATGCCGGCCGGCTTCGTGAGCCACGTGCACATCCACACGGAGGATTACTGGGGCGTGGTCATATCCGGCGTCGCCGTCAACGGCGTGCCGGGCAGCACCGACCAGCCCTTGCCCGTGGGCTCGTACTGGTTCCAGAAGGGTGGCGAGCGCCACATCACCAAGTGCATCTCGCCCAACGAGTGTCTGTTCTTCATCAGCCAGCAGGGCAAGTTCGACTATTTGAGCGAGGCCGCGGCAAAGTAGCGTGTCAAAAGGCGGGGCCCTGCGGTCAGGTCAGTCCTTGGATCGGCTCACGGATTCCAATGCAACCTGGCCGCTTCCTTGGGATCGAGAAGATCCCGTATCGAGGCATAGGGCAGCGTCGCCGCCTGGAGGCAATCGAATACCGGATCCTGTCCGCGCGGGGTATCGGGATCCATCATCAGACCGTCGCGCGCCAGCACCACGTAATGGATCGCCAGTAGCGGCGCTCGATTGCGATAGGCACGCAGGCGGTCTACGCAATCCGCATCAAGATCGCTTTCCTGCGGGGCCGCGAGCAGTCGATCAAAATAGCGTTGCTGCAAGGGTCCCGGGTAGAGGCGGCGCGGGTCGTAGCGCTGGCCGGTGGTCGCATCGAAGACTATGCCTTCGACGTGCACATCGGTAACGTTGGCGCCGATGGGGCCGCCGCGAACCGGACACAGCGATGCCTGCCGCCATGCGAGCGAGAAGAGCGTGGCAGTATCCCAATGCACGGTCACCTGCGACTGGTAGTTGGCGGCGACAGCGCCCGGAGCCTGCCCGTTTGCCGGTCCGGCGACGCCGTTGACGCAGGCCTGCGCCTCCCGCTGGCGCGCCGCATTCCAGGCGCGAACCTTGCCCACCAGCGCAGCGCGCGCCGCGCTCTGCGCCTGTGGTTCCGGCATGGGGTCGATCACGACCGATGCCTGAACTTGTGCGAGTCCAGGCCGGCTCACCAGCAGGGCCGTCAGCACCAGACCCAGGGATACCCGAGCGCGGGGCGCACGCCTGGACCGCACCCGCGCGCCAGGCGCAGCGTCGCACTGCGGTTCTGCGGCAGGCGCATTCATGCAATGCCACAGCGCGCGGGATCGAAGCGCCAGCCCGGCCAATGCACGCGCGCCAGGATCATTGCTTCACCAGCTCGACACGCCGATTCTTCGCGCGCCCACCTTCCGTATCGTTGCTGGCCGCGGGCGCGACGGATGCGACGCCCTTGGCGATCAGGCGCCGCGCGTCGATGCCGTAGTCGGCGCTGAGCGCGTGCACGATGGCCTCGGCCCGCTTTTGCGAGAGCTCGAGATTGTGCGCGTAGGCGCCCTGGCTGTCGGTGTGACCGACGATGAACACCTGGAGCGCCGGCTCCTGGCGCAGCAGTTTGGCCATCTGCTCGAGGGTCGGCTTCGAGTCGGGCCGCAATTCGGCCTTGTCGGTATCGAAATACAAGCCGTACAGCGCCACCTTGCCCTCGGCCGAGATGCGGTCGGCCATCTGCTGGGCACTGAGATCCACAGTCACCTTGCCCGTCTCCATCGGCACCGGCTCGACGATCTCGACGTAGACACCGCCATTGTGTCCCTGCACCGGATCGACGATATAGACCGCCGCGTAGGTGGTGGCGCCGTCGCGCTGCGCGCTTGCCAGCACGTAGTGGGGTGTCATGCGCCCATAGTTGAATGGGGACCAGTATTGGGTCGCGCCCTGGAAGAGTTGAATGCCCGGGTCGCTTCCCGGCATGAGCTTGAGGCCCAGCTCCTGTTGGCCGAAGTCCTGGCCACAGGCGTCTTTTTCGCAGGCGAAGACGATGCTCATCCCGGCTGCCTGGATCGCATTACGATAATTGCGCATCACCTCCAGGCCGCTGCGGTCGATCGAAAAATTGTACGCAATGCGCGTGATACGCCCTTCGAGTTGCAGCGTCTTCTCGAACGGGGATTCGCCGGCACGACCCGCGTTCTTCTTGATGCGTCCGGCCACGAGAGGGGTGCTGTCGTAGTCTTTGACCTGATAGCCGACCAGGCGCGATCCGGCGTAGCGCGACAGCAGGGGATGGTCCTGCGCACCCGGCACCGTGTCGGCGGGTGGCATTTGCGCCTTTGCCGCGTAAGCAAGGCCTAGCGTCGAAACCAAAAGAACCAGGACCTTGATACGGATTTGTCGGACAGATTCCATGGCCACCTTTCAATGGAAGTACCAGCGCGCCTTTGCGCCGCAGCATCGGCGGGTGCACGCGCACGGCTTTGCTGGCGCAGCGCCAAGCCGTGGCATAACGCCGTTCGAACAGGCGACGTTGACATTCGGGTGCGCTCAATAGGCAGATCGGCTGGCGCGGTCGCTACTGATGATTCGGGCAATACCTGCATGCCGGTTCACCTGCACTCCAACGCAAAGACGTGACTCTGAAATGACGGGGAGCGCGTTATCGGCTCTGGCCGATGGGTATCGAGGAAGGGCAATCCGATGAAGCGTGCCGTTGCACAGAAGCTGCTGGCGCTTGCGCTGGCTTTTGCCGGCGCCGCGGCGCGTGCCCAGACCGTGCCGCCCCCTCCTGCACTGCCGTTTCTGCCGGCGCTGCCGATGCCGCCGGCCCTGCCGATGCCACCGCCGGGCGTGGGTTCCGCGGCGACAGGCAGGCCGTGCAAGCTGCACCTGAGTGGCGCCATCTCGGCGGATCAGGATTGCCGGGTCATCGCGCGCGCCGACCATGGCACGGCCGGGATCGCCGTGGGCACGGCATCGGGGGCACTGCCGGCATCGGTGGGGGCGACCTTCAGCCTGGAGTTCTCCGGCAACATGGTCCCGGGCAAGTACTCGTTCGGCACGGCGACCAGGGCGACGGCATTGGCCGGCGACAAGGCTATGCCCGGCCCTAGCTTCCTGGCGGACAAGGAAGCCCGCTTGGGCGACGGCAGCCTGCGAATCGGCACGGTGCGGGCTGGAGTGAATCCCTTCCTGCCCGGGCTTTATGAAGTGCACGGGTCCGCCACGGCCTACCTGGTACGCGGCCCGGACGGCTCGGCACCGGAAAAGGTGCAGATGCAGATCGATTTCTAGCAAGCGAGCGGCTCCCTATCAGCGTAGGCAATCGATGAACCGGTATATCGCGCAAGCCGTCGGTGTATTCGCGCTCACGGCCCTGTCGATTGCGCTGCCGGAGCGTGCCGCAGCGGCAGCACCCGCCGAGTCTTCGTGGGTGCCGTACATGCCGTTGTCCGCCCTCGGCGACACGGCACGGGAGGCCGACCAGATGTCGATCCAGCGCAGCGGCCCGTGGGTGGAATTCATCGAACGCTCGCGCCAGACCCGCGAGGGAAAGACGACGTACGGCGAATATGCGCGGGTGGCGGTCAATTGCCTGTCGGGCGGCTGGAACCGGGTTGCAGTCAGCACCAACTCCTCGGCGCCCGGGCCCTGGCGCCGGACGATGGACCTGGGCGAAGTAGAGCGGCTGACGGGCCCCGTGACGCGGCGCTACGCCACCAGTGGGGTATCCCCCGAGGTCTGGCTGCAGAATTTTGCCTGCACCTGCCCATCGGCTAAGGCGGTTCTACCAGCGGGCGACACCGAGCTGCGTTCGCTCTACGACCGGTATCTCGCGGCAAACCTGCGCAGCGTGGCCTACTCCGGGCGTGCGTTGAACCTGGGTACGCCGACGGAGGCAGATGACGTGCTGGCGCAACTCGCCGCGGGGCAGACTTTCGACGCGGTATTCGCGCAGCATGGCTCCTGGGCGCCGAAGATGGCGGAGCCCCGGGGCCGTTTTACCGATGTACCCGAGAGCGAGCTGGATATCGAGCATGTGCGGCTGCTCCGGTCGATGCAGGCGGGCGAGCACAGGGTCGTGCCGGTAGCCGATACGTCGCGGTGGGAGGTCTACTTTCTGGATTCGAGGCGCGAGCTGCCGGCACCGGGGTTTGAGGATTTGCGCGAGCGCCTCCAGCATTATGTCGAGAATTCCCGCCGTTGCGGGTGGAAGCCTTAGGGCTTCGATCCGGCTGCCGTCCCGGACTAGACTTCCAAAGGGCATAAAGCGCCTTGCCTGCCGTCGGCGCGCTGTACCGGAGCACGGCGAATCCTGATGCGGACGTGGAACGATGGATGCGTGCCCAATGCCGGTTTTTGCGGAGTCCAAGCTTGCCGAGGTCCAAGAATTCCGGCAGGCGCGCGCCGCCCAGGTGCCAGGCGAAGTTGCCGTCGCGACGGCGTCGATTCCCGGCGCACGCGAACGCTGTGCTTTCATGGCCGCATGGACGGATCGGCTCGAACCGCCGGGCGCGCGCGTGCGCTTGTATGTTGCGTCATACGCGGCGGCCGACGGCAGCCGCCTGGCTGAGGCCACGCTCGATCTGCCGTTCAAGATGGGGGGCGGGTGGGTCGGTGTGGGCATCGATCCCGCGCCTTACGGCGTGAGCGAATCCACGACGGCTTTCGCGATTCGAACGGCGACGAATTTCATTGGCGGAACCTTCGATCGCAGCGACTATCGCTTCGACCTGCTGATAGACGACGGCACGAAGAAACTGCGCAGCGTTTTGACACGCAGTACATTCGACCAGGAGCCGCGTCCTCCGGATGAACACGAATTCGCCGAGATGCAGGAAGACGTGTTCCTTATCCGCGACTCAATGTCGATGGGCTTTCACGACATTCTCGTCAAGCGTTACGTCACCGCGGACGGTTCGTCGCCCGAATCGACCGCGGGGAAGCGTACCTTGAAGGGACATTCGTTTTACCGTTGGAATGGTGAGCGCTATGTCGAGCAGGGCATCGTCCCGGCTCCAGAACCGCCTGCTTTAAAGCGATAGGTATTGACGTCGATTCGCCCCACAGCGGCACAGCAGGGCAACGGCAAGGTGCCAACCTGGTAGCCGCGTGCAATCCGGGTCCACGGCGGTTTTGGTAAATTTGCGCCATCTCCTTCCCGCGCATGGTGGAGGATAGCCATGGAAATTTTCGACCGCATCGCGCAGCAGATCGAGTGCGTGCGATTGCCGCTTTTTGCCGTCACGCTCACGGCCCTGCCGCGCGCCAACACACCCGTGCTGCTGGTGTTGCACTGGCACGGCTTCAGCCCCGACCCCGCGGCTGCCGCGGATTCTCGCGGCGCCATCGCGCACAAGCCGGTGCCCGGTTCCGCGCAGCAGCTAAACCCCGAATGGCGCAGCATGACGCAACTGGACCAGGAAATGCTCGACGCCGCCTGGCAACTGGGGGCCTGGGACCTGGACCGGGAAGAGCGCCGCGGGGCCAATTTTGCGGGGGCATCGGAACGCGAGGCGATGGAATGCCGCCAGGCGTTTGCGGAACCCACCTTTGCCGATGCTGCCGATCCGCTGCTGCTCGTCGAGGCGCCCGACCGCCTCGAAATGCTGCGCTTGGGGGCGCGCCTGGGCTACGTGCAATGGAGATTCCGTCCGGTTCGCGGCGGGGTATGGCGCGACACCGCCGACGATGACACGCTCGCCGCCGACGGCGGGCGCCGCCCGCCTTGCCCCGTGGACGTGAAGGCCCCGGTGGGTACTCGGGTGTCTCGCACCCGCTATCGGCTGGGCCGGGTGAACCGGATCCTGCTCTCCGCCTAAATCCCAAAAATCGGGTACTTGAAGGCCGCAGGGCCCGACCATAGCTCGGGCACGGCTGGCCGCAGTGCGCGGCGCGCACGCTGCAACAGCGCTGCGCACTTGCCGCGGGCGTCCAAGCGGGCGCACCTGTTGCAACAGCCGGTTTCGACATTTGATCCCGCAAAAGGAGATAGCCCCATGCAGATTCGTCCCCTTTACGACCGGATTATCGTCAAGCGCGTAGAACAGCAGAAGCAGACGGCCTCCGGAATCGTCATCCCCGATACCGCCGGCGAAAAGCCCGAGCAAGGCGAGGTTATTGCCGTCGGCAGTGGCCGGCTGCTGCAGGACGGTAGCGTCCGCCCCCTGCAGGTCAAGCCCGGCGAAAAAATCCTCTTCGGCAAGTACGCCGGGCAGACCGTGAAGCTCGACGACCAGGAATTGCTCGTGCTTCGCGAAGAGGACGTGCTGGGCGTGATCGAGTCCGCCGCGCGCGATTCGCTGAAGAAGGCCGCCTGAAGACATCCACACCCATTTTGCCGGAGCAAGAAAATGACTGCCAAACAAGTCCACTTCCACGACACGGCCCGCACCCGCATCGTCAAGGGCGTCAATGTCCTCGCGGATGCCGTCAAGGTCACCCTCGGGCCCAAGGGCCGCAATGTGCTGCTCGAACGCAGCTTCGGCGCCCCGCTGATCACCAAGGACGGCGTAACCGTGGCCAAGGAGATCGAGCTGGCCGACAAGTTCGAGAACATGGGGGCGCAGATGGTCAAGCAGGTGGCCTCCAAGACCGCCGACGTGGCCGGCGACGGCACCACCACGGCAACGGTGCTGGCGCAATCGATCGTGCAGGAGGGCATGAAATACGTGGTGGCCGGAATGAACCCCACCGACCTCAAGCGCGGCATCGACAGCGCGGTGGCGGCCATCGTCGACGAGCTCAAGAAGGCCTCGCGCCCCTGCGCGACGACACGGGAGATCGCCCAGGTGGGCGCCATTTCGGCCAACTCCGACCATGCCATCGGCGACATGATCGCGCAGGCCATGGAGAAGGTGGGCAAGGAAGGCGTCATCACGGTCGAGGACGGCAAGTCGTTGCAAAACGAGCTCGACGTCGTCGAGGGGATGCAGTTCGATCGCGGCTACCTCAGCCCGTATTTCATCAACAATCCCGATAAGCAGTCGGCGGTGCTGGACGACGCACTGATCCTGCTGCACGACAAGAAGATCTCCAGCATCCGCGAGCTCTTGCCGGTGCTCGAAGAAGTGGCCAAGGCCGGCAAGCCGCTGCTGATCATCGCCGAGGATATCGATGGCGAGGCCCTGGCGACGCTGGTGGTGAACGCCATGCGCGGCGTGCTCAAGGTGGCGGCCGTCAAGGCCCCGGGGTTCGGCGACCGGCGCAAGGCCATGCTGGAGGACATCGCCATCCTCACCGGCGCGACCGTCATCGCCGAGGAAACCGGCCGGCAACTGGAGAAGGCCAAGCTGGCCGACCTGGGCCGTGCCAAGCGGGTGGAAATCCACAAGGAGCACACCACCCTGATCGACGGCGCCGGCGACAAGGGCAAGATCAAGGCGCGCGTTAAGTCGATCCAGCAGCAGATCGAGCAGGCCAGCTCGGACTACGACCGCGAGAAGCTGCAGGAGCGCGTGGCCAAGCTCGCCGGGGGCGTCGCGGTGATCCGCGTCGGCGCAGCGACCGAAGTGGAGATGAAGGAAAAGAAGGACCGCGTCGACGACGCGCTGCACGCCACGCGGGCGGCCGTCGAGGAAGGCATAGTGCCCGGTGGCGGTGTCGCCCTGTTGCGCGCGCGCAGCGCCATCGCCAATCTCAAGGGCTCCAATGCCGACCAGGATGCGGGCATCCGCATCGTGCTGCGTGCGCTGGAAGCACCGCTGCGGGCCATTGCGGCCAATGCGGGCGACGAGCCTTCGGTGGTGATCGCGCGCGTCCTGGAGGGCAAGGGCGGCTTCGGCTACAACGCCGCCACGGGGGCGTTTGGCGACCTGCTCGAGATGGGCGTGATCGACCCGACCAAGGTGGCGCGCACGGCCTTGCAAAACGCCGCGTCGGTGGCCGGCCTGATTCTTACGACGGACGCCACGGTTGCCGAGGCTCCCAAGGAGGACAAGGCGGCCACGCCGGTACCGGCTGAGGCCGATTACTGAGATCGGCGTCCAGGGGAGCCGGCGTCGTCCCGGACGCACCCGGGCCGGCGCCGGTGGCCCCGCAATTTCGAGAAGTGGAGAGCGACCATGTACGAATCCTTCTTGAACTACCCCAGCAGCCTGTTCGGCCAATTCGAACGCCTGCGGCGCGAGCTCGACGATGCTTTCGGGGTTTCGGGGCTGGCCAGCAGCATCCGCTCGGCAACGCCGGGAACCGCCCCCGCGGTCAACGTGGGCCGCACGTCCACGAGCGTCGAGGTCTATGCCTTTGCGCCAGGCCTGGACGCCGGGAAAATCGACGTCACCCTGGACCGCGGCGTACTGCGCATTTCGGGCGAGCGCGCGTCCGGCATCCCGGCGGGCGAGCGCGCGGTGCAGGTGTACACGCGCGAGCGCAGCGTCGGGAGCTTCACGCGCGCGATCGCGCTGCCGGACGACGTCGATCCGGCCCGCGTCGAGGCCCGGTATCGCGATGGCGTGCTCCAGGTGAGCATAGCCCTGCGCGAATCGGCGCAACCCAAGCGCATCACCGTGCAATGACGGTCGGCGCAAGCCAGGAGCATCGATCATGAACGACAAGCAGCATCCGGTTTCGCAAGGCACCGCAGCGTCTGAACTGCCCCGGGCGGTGCTTCCCAATGTGGACGTGTTCGAGGATGCATCGGGCATTACGCTGTTGGCGGACATGCCCGGTGTGCGCAGGGAGCAGCTGGAATTGAAGGTCGAGGGCGACGCCCTGGTGATCGAAGGCGTAGTGCAGCCGTTCACGCCCGAAGGCCTGGAGGCGATCTATGCCGAAGTGCGCGTGCCGCAATACCGGCGCAGCTTCACGCTCAGCCGCGAACTGGACACCGCACGCATCGAGGCCAGTTTGAAGGATGGCGTGCTCACCCTGCGCATCCCCAAGCAGGAGCACGCGCAGCCGCGGCGCATTGCCGTAAGCGTGGGATGACCGTGGCTGGCCGGCAGCGCCCGGCCACGCCGACGGCTGGCATATAGGGTAGGCTCGAAGCGCCGGGAGCGGATTGGGAAGGCCGTTGCAGTGTTGCGATGCGCGCCCGGCGCCAGGCCCACGGGGCGGGGCCTGCGGGCCGCGATGCGCTCAGACCGTCACCACCACCTTGCCGATCTGCGCGTTGGACTCCAGAAAACGATGGGCGGCCACGATGTCCTGCAGCGCAAAGGTGCGCGCGATGACGGGGGCCAGGCTCCCGGATTCGAGGCCATCGATCACGAACCGCTTGCCGCGCGCGAAGCTATCGGGATTTGCGACTACCGAAAACAGCGTGTAGCCGCGCACCGTCAGATTCTTCGACAAGGCGGTGAACAGGGGAAAAGGCGTAGGCTCGGTCGCGAGGGCGCCATAGAGAAAAATGATCCCGCCGTCGCGCATGCCGTTGGCCAGGGCTTGTACGCCGCTGCCGCAGACCGGGTCGAAGGCAAGGCGCGCGCCCTTGCCATTGGTTATCCGCAAAACCTCGGCGGCAAGGTCCTGCTCCTGGGTGGCGATGACATGCTGCGCGCCCGCGTCGAGCAAGGCGGCCCGCTTGGCGCTGGTGCGGGTTGCCGCGATCGATACACCGCCCAGGCTGTTGACGATCTGGATCGCGGCAATGCCTACGCTGCTGGATGCCGCGGTGATGACCACCGCGTCGCCCTGGGCGAGGCCGCCAATGTCCACGAGCGCGCCATAGGCGGTCAGATACTGCATCCAGATCGACGCCGCCTGACTCCAGCCAAGTCGGGCCGGATGTTTGACCACGGCGTGAGCGGGAACGATCGCGGTGTCGCCGTAGACGCCGTACTGGTTCATGGAGAAGGCCGGTACGGTGCTCACGGCATCGCCGAGCGCCAGTCCCATCACACCGGCGCCGATGGCGTCGACTTCACCGGAAACCTCGTAGCCCAATCGGGCCGGCAGCACGGGGGCTTCGAGGTAAGCGCCCGAGCGGAACATGGCCTCGGCGCGGTTCAGGCCAATTGCGTGTACGCGGATGCGCACCTCGCCGGCTTTGGGCTGGCCGATGTCCAGTTCATCGATTTGCAGCACTTCCGGGCCGCCGGTGCGGTGAAAGCGGACGATTCGTGACATGGCAACTCCTGGTCGATTGGGCTGACGACGAGAGCGGGGCGCGGTGGCGTGCGCGGTTCGGGCCTAGCTCCCCGCGGGGGCGAGGGTATTGGCGTCGCGAGCCAGAAGCCAGCGACCATCGGCGTGCTTGCGGTAAAGAGTGATGCGATGGCCGCGAAGCTCGCGGTTTGCCCCACCGGAGCGCGGTGTTAACGATAACGAGTCCCGGCACATGGTGTAGGCAAGCGCGCCGGCGACGCGGATTTCCTCCAGTTCGCTGATGCAGCGAATCTGGTATTGCCGGTGGGCAGACGTGAAGTTGGCGGGAAATTCCTGGCGACCGAGCGGCGCCTGGCCGGGATTCAGGAACACGACGTCCTCGGTCATCAAGGCGAGCAAGCGCTGCAGATTGCCGTCGTTGACGGCTTCGATCCAAGCCTTGTGCGCACTGCGGATCGCGTCCTCATCGGAGCCCATTGGCGAACTCCCCGGCTTTTGGATCTGGACGGAAGGCTCATTGAAACCGGAGGCGGCGCGCAACGCACCCCGCCCACGGATGCTATAGCGGATTTTCACACGTCCGGGTCGCCAAGTCTTGCACGCTGCGCAATTGCGCTGCGGCTTTACCGGGCGCGGAATCCGCGATCAGCCGCCAGCGGTCAGACTAGGGCTTTACAAGAAAATGGCCCAGAGATTCTGGGCCATGATTTTCCTGCTGCTTCGCGCTGCGTGGCGGCGGCCGCTGCCATGGGCAGCGGACCCGCTTCGGGCATCAGTTGATGCGGGCCGTGAAGATCGCTTTGCCGTTACCGGGCGCGTTGGGTCCGCCGATCATCATCGGGCCCAGGTCGGTATTGATTGCAGGCGGAGTGGTCGAGGAGACCGTCAGCACGCCGGTCAGGTAGGCCGGCCCCTGCAACTCCGTGGCGTAGGACATGATGTTGGCGGGATAGGCCGACTCGTCCGTCGGATAGGCCGCGATGTCTGCCAATGCGCTCGTAATTCCAGCGTACCCATAGCACTGATAGCAACTGATGGTCAGCGGGTAATAGATTCCGCCCACCGTCGAACCGAAGCCCAGGTCCCCATTGACCTGGTCGTAGCGCACGTAGATCTGGCCGGGCTTGATGTGGGCAGTAACCGTCTTGCCGCCGCCCGAGATGGTGATGCTGGCCGTTCCGGTGTCGTTGCGGTAAACGTAGACGCCGTTCTCCTTGGCCAGGTGCGCGAAATGCGTGTCCGACTCGAAGCTCAAGGCAATCTGGCCCGAATAGGACTTGCTTCCGATCATCACCGGGCCCATCGCCGTGGTTTCGGCATACATGGTGTAGGTGATGCTTTTGCCGGCTTGGGCCCCGGCGGTAAGGCCCAGTAACCCGCACGCCAGGGCTACGCAGGACAGCAGCTTTTTCATGACTCGTTTCTCCAAGAGGCGCTCCGGGCACCCCGAAATTCGTTGATGGTTTTTAACAGAGGACTTGCACCGGTCCTGCCCTATTCGCCGCTTGCCGCGGGGGCGCCCAGCGTTGCCGCGAAAAACCCGTCGTTCAGTGAACCGCTGTAATCGTCATAAAGCACCTCGCCCGGCGGAACCGTGGGGTCGGGCGCGGGCATGTAGTACAAATTCTGGTAGACGATCAGGTCACCCTTATCCGTGTGCAGCGGATAGGCACTGGGATCACCGCACTTGCCCAGGCCCGCGGTGCTCGCTCCGCTGGTGAAGGCGTCGTACCAAAGCTGCTCGGGCGGAAAATTGATGCACGACCAGGCGTGGCCCGACCAGATGAGGTTGGAGCCGAGAAAATTGGGGGCGGCGAGGAATCCGGGTTGCCCCTGGGCGACGCCACCGCCGCTGCTGTAGGGCACGCTGCCCCCGTCGATCACCAGCGGATAGCCCGGTTGCAGGCCGTCCGGGAAGTACCCAACAAAGCCCGCGCCCAGGTTGCAGGAGTCGTGGGCGACGCTTACCTGGCCAGGCTTCAAGTGGGCCGTGATGGTCTGGCCACCGGCGACGATGCGCACCGAGACGCTGCCCTTCTGGATCTGCCAGCCGCAGCCTTCCTGGTAGTCGGGAAGCTGGCCGGTGTCAAAGGCGCTCAGATCATTGGTATCGCCGGTCAGCGAGAAGTGGACCTCGGCGTGCTTATAGTGGCCCGCGCCGAGGGTAATGTCGGCCACGGTCCAGGCCGAGTAGGTAACCGGCGTGGCGCTGGCAGACAAGCTGCACAGCAGGGCGGCGGTGCCGGCGGCGAGGCTACGGCAGGAAGCGGTGAACGCGCTCATGGGAGTTCCTGATTGGTCTATGAATGATCGGTTAAGGGTGTGTCGCGGGTAGTCTGTTCGGATGAATAGCTCGGGGGCGATTCTCAATCCGGCGAGCAACGTATTTACGGGTTTTGCAAAAAAGTCGGGTTTCCCCGCGGCCAGATTTGAGGGTTTACTCTCCACACGGGCGTCAGGCCTTTTGCCGCGGAAGCGCAATGACCAAATGCGCGGAGCCGGCGCGCTTTTTGGGGCGGGAAATCAAGGCCGGCCGGTAGGCGCTGCCGGCGCAAATGGTTCGGGCGATGTGAGCAACCACTTCTGGAATTTCGACTGATCGAGTATCGGCGCCGAGTAAATCTGCAGATCGCACTCGGTTTCGCGGGCGACGCGGGGTGGATAGGTCATCCCGGTCACATGCCAGCGCCCGTCGATATAGGCGATGTCCTGGCAGACCGGCTCCCCCAGCAAATCGCGCGCTTCTTGGTGCGCCGCTGCGCGATTTTGCTCGCTTGCTTGCGTGGTCGAGCGACCCTCCATGGCCGCGTAGTTTTCGGCCAGATATTCCTCGCAGGCCGTGACAACCGCCTCGAAGCTGCGACGAAATTCCGCCGGGTCGTAGCTTGCCCCGGCGCAGCTTTTGGCCATTTCTTCGAACGGGTGGTCCGGCCGCAGGGAGAAGCGGGCCGAACTGGCGGAAACGTCGGGGTGCACGCCCCCGTCGTAGGCGCTGGAGCAGTATTCCTCCACCGTCACCGGGGAGAAGCTCAGATTGCAGTGAACGGATTGCGACTGCGGCGTGGCGATATCGGGGGGGCCCAGGTATTCAAGAACGCTGTCGAATTGTGCGGCCCCGCCGAGCTTCGGGCGGCCCGCCTTGATGCGGACGTCGGGTGCCCAATCGGTATCGATGTAATCGGCTACGCCATGCACGGAGAGCGGGCGTAGCTCCTGCCCGTCGTAGGCGATCAGGCCTTGCCGTGCGTAGCCCACCTTCCAGGCTCGTGTTCCGATCTTGACCTCGGCAGCCGGGACGAAGGCGCGCAACCGGAGCGCCGACTGCGCCACGGCACGAGGCACCACGGCCTTTTCGCGCGACTGCACCTCGGCGATGATGCGCGCAGGGTCGGGGGCGGATTCTGCGGTAAGCCTTCCCAGCAGGGCATCCAGATCGGCGGCGCTTGCCTCGGTGGCGAGCACCCGGCGGGCCCAGGCGAGACCGCCGCGATCTGCCTGCCCATGGACCGATAGTGCCCAGGCAAGAACGTCGCCCTGCGACGGGCCGGTCCCGTCCTCGCGCAGGACGTCGCGGGTAATGAGGCGTTCGGCAAGCAGCTCTGCATCGGCATAGGCCTTGACCGCAAGGGCCGCTACCATGGCCCGGCGCTGCGCCGACACATCGAGCACTTCCTGCAGGGGCTTGGACGCGGCGTAGGCTTGCGTCCAGCGCCGGGCCGCGATAAGTGCGTCGAGCGCGCGCAGTTGGGCGCCGGGCTCCGCTGTTAAGCGTGCACGCTGCGCGGCCTCGTCGGTATCCGTGGGGGCCGGTGCTGCGTCGGCTTGCGCCCACGCCGCCGCGCTGATGCAGAGCAGAAGTGCGAGGGCTGCGCATTGGCTTGCGTATCCACGTCCGTACACGAGCTTGCGCCACGCGTATTCAAGCTTGCGTAGGACCCGACGAGGGCGCTTTCCCGGCGTATGCGTGGCCACGCCTAGGCCAACACGAAATCGAGCGCCGCCAGAACGGCGGCAACTTGCGCCTCGATGCACAACTCGGGCGTGATCCGAGGTCCGTCGGGGTAGACCTCGGTGGTTGTTTTGAATTCGGCGTCGGTCATTCCCGCGCATAGCCCCAGTTCCCGCAGGGGGTAGCGGATGACGCCGGGGGCAACGACGGGCGATCCGATTATTTCGCCCTTGCCATCCGCGGGTGCGATATGGGTGACCTTCGCCACCGCGTTGATGATCGCCTGCTGAAACGCCGGGCGCGGCCGCTCAGCATCGTCGACAACATAAAAGCCATCGGGGGTTACGGACCGTTCGAACGGTTTTCCGTCGCGCGCGGCAAGCGCCGGGCCGAATTCGGATTCATCCGTATCGGTCGTTTCGTGCAGGTCGATATGCAATAAGGTGCTCTGGCACCGTGATGCAGCCAGCCGCATCAAGCTTGCGGCTTCCGGGGCCGGACTATCTTGGCGAAACGAGCGGTTGGGGTCTACCGCATCCGGGTTCCAGCGCTGGATGGTCTCGTAGGCCCAAGGGCTCACGCAGGGCGCGATCAGCAAATTCACGCGGCCCGCGTAGCGTTGGGCGTGGGCTGCGGCAAAGCGCAATGCGCCATGCACGCCACTGGTTTCGTAGCCGTGCACACCACCGGTCACCAAGGCGACCGGGAGCGCATCGCGCCAAGGACTACTGCACAGCGCGACAACAGGATAGATTCGCCCCGGGCCGTTCAGCCGACCGTATTCCAGCACTTCGAAATGCGGGCGCAGGGTGTCGACCGCGCGTAAAACGTCCGCATCGTAGCTGCGCCGGAGGGTCTGGCGCGACAGCCACAGCGCGCGTTCGGCTGGACCCCAGGGCGTTCCGGGGGAGCCGATAGGGTAAGGGGCAGAGGCGGATTGCATGCCGGGAGCGGCGGGGATCACGACGCTGTGGTTGCTCAATATCCTGGAATTCGTCAAATTTACGCACACGCAATAATTTCTTTATTTCAATAGGTTAACGATATCGCCGTCACAACGAAAATGTGGAAATCGTTCAAAGTTACCCACAAACATATGGATTCTGTTGTCGGAGCAGTTCCGTGAATGATTTCGGCATGATGCGATTGCTTACGAAGCTGATTGCAAGCCAGTTGTAGCGACATCGATGTAGACGCCATTGTGATCAGAAAGGCGCACAAGGGGGTCCGTTCCCAACAAGAAGCCATCCCAAGCATCAACGCGATTCACTCTAAAACCGGCTTTCGGCAAGCAGATGTGGTCAATATTGTGTCTATATCGCCCCAGGCGGGGGTCGACAGTTAGCTTTCCGACAGCGCCGAAGTTTTCTTGGGTAGCACATACCAAATCATTTCGCTGGAGTTCATTATCGAGTGCCTCAATCGCTCTTCGCGATTTGTAAACCCCCATCCCGTCCCGTGCTTGATTGAAGTCGCCCGCAACGACAAGGGGACAGTTGTTTCTCGAGGCTCGAATTCTCTGCCAATCATCTCCTTGCACCGCAATGTCTTTTAGATGTGCTTCCCAGGGCCCAAGATGACCACGCACCCCCTTGTAATTGCGGTACGTAAAAATCGTTCCGTAGACGGCTAGGATTCCAAATGGGGTAGTGACGATAGCGCAAGTGGCCAATTCCGGGCTGCAAGTCGTTACCCTTTCAAGAATTGGCCATCTGGTCCAAATAGCCGAGTATTGCTTTCCGTATTTGTTGGGCGTTGACCACTGTCCTACATAGCCGAGATGGGTAAGGTCTACATCGCGGCATGTCTCGGTCAATACAACTAGGTGCGGATTGATTTCACAAATCTTGTGGACTTGCTCGACTTTAGGTCGCCCGCTATTTGACGCATGGTCGAGATTCCATGTTGCAATTCTAAAATTTATTTCAAGTGCCATTACTGACGTTGCCGTTCGTCCTGGGTTTCACTAGAAAGCTTTGGGGCCGGATTGGGGCGCGTGGGGCTTTGGCAGTCTCGACAAGATTGCACGCAAGATTGGCTGCAACGCTACCCAAACTTTAGGCAAAGTGGCAACCATTAGCCAGGTTCTTGGG
>Ga0209698_10003473_pt1 | contig 17579 bp, 9 predicted proteins | sample LitLauG_LLR_2012_FD_187203 | JGI IMG/M metagenome (GOLD analysis project Ga0209698, IMG submission 187203) | Freshwater sediment microbial communities from Pennsylvania, USA - Little Laurel Run_MetaG_LLR_2012 (SPAdes) (version 2) | ecosystem: Environmental > Aquatic > Freshwater > Creek >...
CATTGGAGGCGCAACTGGCCACAGGCCAGGTAGACCGTCTCTTCGGGGCGATGTCCCTGGGGCTCGCCGGCCCATGTGGCCAGAAGGAGCAAGTCGTGTTCGCGCGCGCCGCAGCGTTGGCGCACCTGGTCGATCTGGGCGGGATAGTCGCGCTCGAGGCGCTTGACATCGTCGTAGACGCGGAGGCCGCGTTCCTGGCCGAAGGCTTTCAGCTCATCGCGCTCCTTGCGGCTGGGGGCGCCGGCGCCGGGAATGTGGATGGCCACCAGAGGCAGGCCGGCGTTTGCCAGGCCGGGCGCCAGATCCTCTACCGGGTGCATGGGCGGGACGCGCAGGTCGGGCTTATCGCTGCCGTAGCTGCGCATGGCCTGGGCGTAGGTGAGACGCGGAAACGGATAATGCACCTTGACGCCGGCGGCCTCGCAGATGCGCTGTACCATGGGCTCGATCACCTCGTAGATGCGCTCCTGCTGCGGGAACGACATCTCCAGGTCGATCTGCGTGAACTCCGGCTGGCGGTCGGCGCGCAAGTCTTCATCGCGGAAGCAGCGCACGATCTGGAAATACTTCTCGAAGCCGCTGACCATGAGAAGCTGCTTGAAGATTTGCGGCGATTGCGGCAGGGCATAGAAATTGCCGGGCTGCACGCGGCTGGGGACCAGGTAATCGCGCGCGCCTTCGGGGGTGGAGCGCGTCATGAAGGGCGTCTCGATTTCCAGGAAGCCCTGGGAATACAAAAACTCGCGCGTGGCGAAGGCGATCTTCGACCGCAGCATGATGTTGCGCTGCATGTGCGGCCGGCGCAGGTCGACGTAGCGGTACTTCAGACGCACGTCTTCGGCAACGTCCACTTGTTCTTCCATGGGGAAGGGCGGGGTGCGCGATTCATTCAGGATCCAGATCTTCGAAGCGACAACCTCAATGGCGCCGGTGGCCAGATTGGGATTGAGGGCCGCGGCGCCACGGGGGGCCACTTTGCCCTCGACGGCCACGACGTATTCCGGGCGCACCTCTTCGGCGCGGCCATGCACGGCCGGGCCGACATCCTCATGGAACACCACCTGCGTGATGCCTTCGCGGTCGCGGAGATCGACGAAGATCACGCCGCCGTGGTCGCGCCGCCGGTGGACCCAGCCCATGAGCAGGGCATGTTTGCCTTCGTCGATGGCGCGCAACTCTCCGCAGGTATGCGTCCTTTGCAGGTCGCCTAGAAAATCCAGTGCAACGGTAGGTTCCATATCGATTGTTGTTATTTCAGGGCCGCAGCGATTTCGTCGCGTGTTAAATTCCGCTGATCGCCGGTGGACATGTTCTTGAGGGCGTATCGCCCCGCGGCCATTTCGTTGTCGCCCACGATCAGAGTGAACCGGGCGCCCAGCTTGTCGGCGAGCTCCATGACGCGTTTGAGCTTCCCCTCGGCCAACTCCACGGAAAAGCCCGATTTGCGAAGGTCGCGCGCCAGGACCGCGGCGTGGCGCAGAGCCGGCTGTCCCAGAGGGGCGATGAAGAGATCGAGCGGCGCGGCGGTTGGCGTCTCTTCCACGCTCATCACCAGCCGGTCTTCGCCGATGGAAAAACCGATTCCCGGCGAAGGAATTTTCGAGCCGAGCGATTCCGCGAGGCCGTCGTAACGGCCCCCGCCCAGGACCGAATTCTGCGCGCCTAAAGAGCCGTGGACCACTTCAAAGGTGGTGCGCATGTAGTAGTCGAGCCCCCGCACCATGCGCGGCCGGACCTCGTATTCTATCTGCAGATCGCAGAGGTGCAGTTTCACCGCCTCAAAATGCTCGCAGCAGGGGGCACACAGGTGATCGACGATGCTGGGCAGCCTGGCGATGATCGGCTGGTCGGCTTCCACCTTGCAATCCAGCACACGCAGCGGATTGGTTTCCGCCCGCCGCCGGCAATCCCCGCACATCTGCGGCGCCACCGCTTTCAGCTCTTCGCGGAGCCGCTCGATGTACTGTGGCCGGCAGTTCCGGTCGCCAACGGAATTCAGCAGCAGTTGAAATCCGCGGAGGCCGGCGGCGTGTAAGATCTCGATCACCATGGCGATGACCTCGGCATCCACGATGGGCGACTCCGAACCGATGGCCTCCGCGCCGATCTGGTAGAACTGGCGGTAGCGTCCTTTTTGGGGCCTCTCCCGGCGGAACATGGGGCCCATGTAATGGAGCTTTTGCACGCCCGGCCGCTGATCGAGCCGGTGTTCGATATAGGCGCGGATCACCGACGCCGTATTTTCGGGCCGCAAGGTGAGCGAGCTGCCGTCGCGGTCGTCGAAGGTGTACATTTCCTTGGTGACGATATCGGTTTCTTCGCCCACACCGCGCGCAAACAATTGAGTTTCCTCCAAAATCGGTGTGCGGATTTCGTGATAATTGTAAGCCCGAAACACGGTGCGCGCGGCGGTTTCCACGCGGTTCCACACTTCGGTGGCCGGAGGCAATAAGTCCCTGGTTCCTTTGACGGCTTTGATCAAGATAGTAGGAAACTTCATGCTAGCATGGGGTGGCTCCGGGAGAAGCCGGGAGGAGGCAAGTGTCGCAGCATGCGGCCGGCCGGCCGGGTGACGATGATTTTCGGGATGACACGCTGCCGAAGTAATTCGATAGACGGCCCCAAGGGCGTTTACGAGGATCTATGACGTTCGGCGCTACGCTATCATGAGAAGAATCACCTATGATTCCAGACGTGCTCACCGAGGGCCTCACCTTCGATGATGTCCTGCTCGAACCGGCTCGCAGCGAAGTATTGCCCATCGAAGTCGACACGCGAACGTGCCTGACGCGGCAAATCGGCCTCAATATCCCGATCGTGTCCGCGGCCATGGATACCGTCACCGAATCGCATCTGGCCATCGCCCTGGCGCAACAGGGCGGAATCGGGTTCATTCATCGCAACAGTTCCATCGAGCGGCAGGCGGAAGAGGTCGACCGCGTCAAACGCAGCGAGAGCGGCATGATTGTCGATCCCATCACCATCCATCCCGACCAGCCCATCTCCGCCGCCCAGGAACTGATGCGCCGCTACCGCATCTCGGGCGTGCCGGTCACGCGCGACGGCAAGCTTGTGGGCATTCTCACCAACCGCGACCTGCGTTTTGAAAACCGCTTCGATCTGCCGATTGCCGATGTGATGACCAAGGAGAACCTGGTCACGGTTCCGGTGGGCACCACTCTCGAACAGGCCGAAACCATCCTGCATAAGCATCGCGTGGAGAAGTTGCTGGTAGTCGACGACCAGTACAACCTCAAGGGCCTGATCACCGTAAAGGACATTCAGAAGAAACTGAAGTATCCCAACTCAGCCAAGGACCGCCAGGGCCGGCTGCGTGTGGGTGCGGCCATTGGAGCGACCGGAGATTTCTTCGAGCGCGCCCAGGAACTGGTCGCGCGCAAAGTGGACGTGTTGGCTATCGACACCGCGCACGGCCACACCAGCCGCGTGACCGAGGCCGTAAAAACCGTAAAGTGCAAGTTCCCCGAAGTGCAACTCATCACCGGCAATGTGGCCACCTATGAGGCCGCCAGGGAGCTGACTTCCCTCGGCGTGGATGGGATCAAGGTCGGCATCGGGCCGGGCTCGATCTGTACCACGCGCGTGGTGTCCGGCGCGGGCGTGCCGCAGATCACGGCGATTTCCGAATGCGCCCGCGCCACACGGGAAGCGGGCGTGCCGCTGATCGCCGATGGCGGTATCAAGTACTCCGGCGACATTACCAAAGCCATTGCCGCCGGCGCCGACACGGTGATGATCGGCAGCCTGTTGGCGGGAACCGACGAGAGTCCCGGCGAGACCATTCTCTTCCAGGGCCGCACTTTCAAGACCTACCGCGGCATGGGTTCCATGGGCGCCATGTCGCAAGGCACATCCAACCGCTACGAGCAGGATCCCTCCGGGAAGTTGGTGCCGGAAGGAATTGAAGGCCGCGTGGCTGCCAAGGGGGCATTGGCCGAACTGGTCTACCAACTGGTGGGGGGGCTGCGTTCCGGCATGGGCTACTGCGGCGCGCGCGATATCCGGGAACTGCAGGAGAGGGCGCGCTTCCTCCGCATCTCGCCGGCCGGCCTCCGCGAAAGTCACGTGCACGACGTCATCATTACCAAAGAAGCGCCCAACTACCGCGTGGAGTAGAAACGGGTAGGCAAGAAAAGGTCCCGAGATTCCCCAGTAACCCCCTCTTTCGCGCGAAACTCGCGCCGTCCAGCCGATTGTAGAAAAAATGCGCATTTTGTTGAAAATTTCCCTTCCCCTTTCGCGTTACTTGATTTACTATTGAGTTATGAGGATATTAACACTCCAATATCTGCTATTAGGGTTTGCCCTAGCCGCCGGCCCTGTCGCTGCCAATGCGGCAGACCAGCCGACGAAAACCATTAAAACCGTTACCGCGCGCGACACCGCTCTGGACGGCAAGGTGATGTTTCACGAGTACTGCGCCGTCTGCCACGGCGAAAATGCCAAAGGGGACGGGCCGGCCGCGGACGCCCTGAAGAAGGCCCCCGCCGATCTCACCCAGATCAGCCGTAAGGCTGGTGGTAAGTTCCCGGAAATCAGGGTCATGCGGATGATCAAGGGGGACGATGAAGTGGCCGCCCACGGGAACCGGGCGATGCCTGTCTGGGGCACCATTTTCCGCTCCTTGAGCAGCAAGGAAGGCGCAGACCTGCGGGTGAACGCGCTATTGCGATATATCGAAGGCTTCCAGGCGAATTGAGAGGCTGTCGCGTGGGACGGACCGGCAGAGGGGGGGACCGCTACCCCCCTCCTGAAATCAGTTAATGGATTTCCCGCTCCGGATCTTCCACCAGCACTTTGCGAAAAACCTCGCTGAGCTGGGCAGGGGTCCACGGCTTCGGAATCCTGGCATCGAAGCCGTAGTGTTGAAAGTCGGCCATGACCGCCGCGTCCGAATAGCCGCTGGAAACAATCAGTTTGGCCGAGGTTAGTTCTCTTAACCTGGCGGCCGTGGGCAGGCCTCCCATACCGCCACTCACGGTTAAGTCGAGCAGTATAGCGTCAAAGTGACGACCGGCAGCTCTCCCGGCTTCGCACAAAGCGATGGCTTCGGCGCCGTCGCGGGCACACTGGACCTCGTAGCCGAGTTCGGTCAGAACGCGTTCCATGAGCTTCCGCAGCATCTCTTCGTCATCCATGACTAAAAGTCTCCCTGAGCCCCTGCCCAGTGCGATCGTTTCGGGTATTGGGTATGCGGAGATCTCCGGGGACGCTGGTAAATCGATGGTGAACACACTCCCTTCGCCGGATTTCGAGGCTACTGAGATTTGGCCGCCGTGCTTGGAGACGATCGAGTATGCAGTGGCCAGGCCGAGACCGCTTCCGCCCGGCTTGGTGGTGAAATAGGGATCGAAGATGCGGGGGAGGATCTCGGGTGGAATCCCACAACCGTAATCCCGGACGGAGATCCTCACGCAAGGCCCGGCAGCGGCCGGCGCCGGCCCATCGAGGAGGATATTTTCCGCCGACAGCTTAATGATGCCGCCTTCCGGCATGGCCTGCCGGGCATTGAGGAGGATGCTGTGGAGGACGTGGCCGATCTGGTTTTCATCGATCTCGGCGCACCAGAGATCGCCCGCGAGATGAACGTCGATACCAAAAGCGGACCCAGCCCGTATGAGATTGACCGCATCCAGGACCAGACGAGCCACGGAAGCCACTCGCCGGATGGGGGCGCCCCCTTTCGCAAATGTTAACAATTGTGAAGACAGGAACGCGGCGCGCTGGCAGGCCGTCGCGATCTGGTCCAGGACTTCCCTCACCGGATGGCCGGGCTCCATTTGCATCTTGGCTAGCTCGGTGTTTCCCAGAACCACTGTCAGAAAATTGTTGAAGTCGTGCGCGATGCCGCCCGCCAGTACGCCCAGGGACTCCAACTTGCGGGCGCGCAGCAGTTCTTCCTCGGCCTGCTTACGCTGCTCGATTTCCGCGCGCAACCGCTCATTGGACTGGCGGAGTTCCGCTGTGCGCTCGCTCACGCGCTGCGCCAGCTCGTCCCGAGACTTTCGCAATGCGGTTTGGGCTTGGTTGAGGGATGCCTCCATCCGGACGCGCTCGGTGATATCCAGAGCGTGGCCCAGAACCCACGGCGGCAATCCAGGGCGTTGGTGAAGCGTGTTGCGGTACATCCAAACACGTTCACTCCCATCTTTGGCCAGCAGGCGCATTACGCCGCTATCTTGCCCGTTCTGTCGAAGACGCCGCAGATAGGCATCGAAACGGCGCCGGACGGACGGCGCCAAAAAATCCCGCAGGTTCCGTCCGGGTCCGTCTTCCGGCCGATATCCGAGGGATTCCGCGACCGCAAAGTTGATCGAGATCAGCACGCCTTCCAGGTCATGAATGCACATTAATCCCAAGCTGTGCTCCACCAGGAGGCGATACAAGTCGGGCTGGCTTTCGGAGTCGGACAATCAGAGGAGCATAACGCAGGTTATCGTTAGGCGTCAAAAGAAGGAAGGGTTAACCTCAGGAGTACACCGGCCGGGAACCAGTCAGCGGCTCGACCCCTTCAGGGCCGCGTCCACAGAGACGCCATTTGCATCGAGGATGGTGCCGGTGGCCCGCTCGAGGGCGGCGCGCGCTTTCACATAGGCGCTTTTGGCGGCTACCTCGGTGGAGCGGGCTTGCGCCAGCAGGCTCTCGTACTGAATGACAAAGAAACTGGTGGAAGCGCCGACTTCGAATTTGGCTTGCTCGACTTCGAGCGATTGCTCCTGCAGCTTGCGCGCCTGGGCCGCCGCGTCGTACGAAGCCCGCGCGCGGCGCATGGCGATGAGGGCGTCCTCCACTTCGAGCCGCGCCTGGTTTTCCAATTGGCGCAAACGGATTTCCGATTGCTTCACCTGGATTTCGTCGCGCGCCAGGTCGGCTTCGGCAATCCGGTTGTGGAGCGGAAGAGTGAATTGCACTCCGATTCCGTAGGTCGGGTATTTGCGGGAGAAAATCTGATCGAGCACGCCGCCGAATCCGCCGATCAAGGCGGGATCGGCGGTCGGTTGCAGAGGATTTAAGGCGCCGGCCAAGCCGTTGTTCTGCATCACGCCCACCAGGTCCACTTCCGGCAGGGTCGCGCTTTTCGATCCCTGCAATCCGATCTTGGAGCTGTCGATTTGCAGGCGCGCCTGTCCCAGGTCGGGGCGGGTGGACACCGCCTCGGCAAGCAGATCCTGGACGGGCCGGACTTCTTCCTTCTCGGGAATGCTCAACATGCCGGTGGGCAGGAGGCGCGCGCTCTGCACCTCGGGATCCTGATTGCCCTGGCGAGTCAGCACGTTTTTTAAGATCGCTTCCTGCTCCTCCAGCAGCCCCTGGGAGTTGACCAGGTCCTGGCGCGTGGAGAACACCTGCGCGTTGGCACGGGTGGATTCCACGGGCGCCAGCGTGCCCTCCTCTACCTGGGCCTGCACGTCGGAGAGCAGCTTTTCGGCCAGGCTGACCGACTCCTGCTTCACCTTGACATCTTCATAAAGCGCCACGAAATCGGTGTAGAGACGGATCACGCCGTATACGGTGGCGATCAGTTGCTGGCGAAACAGCAGATTCCCGATCTTTTGTCCGTTGCCTGCGATCCGAATAAACCGCCGGTTCAAGCTGGTTCCGAAACCGCGCAGGAGAGGCTGCGTCACGGTGAAGCCCAGGTTGGAACCGGTGTACGGATTATAGGCGGTGCGCAGCGAATTGACGGATTGGTGGCTGTTGTTGAAGGTCAAGCCGGCAACCGCCCCCGAAGCGAAACCCTGCTGGATGCCGGCGTTGGCGAGGGCCGTGCTGGAGACCAGCGCGGGAGTGCCCGTAGTCACACTGTTGGCTTGCGGCGTGGTGGTGTGGGTCCAGTTCAACTGGCCCACAATCGCCGGATCGTAGCCCGGCAGCACCGTGCCGGTAGATTGGTTGATGGTGCCCTGTAGGGAGTAATTGTCTTGCGGTCCGGTCAGCAGGCCCAAGGCGAGAGGGCTCGTGGCCACCGAAGAGCCCGCGGTGGCCCGGCCCGACGCGGCCGGGTTGGTGACGATCTGGCTCAGCGGGCCGCCCACGCCGGCAGGCGCTTCGATCAAGGTGTAGTTTAAGCCGCGCACGATTCCGCCGCCCTTGGCGCGCAGCAGGTCGGAGTCCGCGGAGGGCAAGGTGAAGCGCTGCAGCTCGATCTCCAGATTGTTCTCGATGGCCAACGCCAGCGCGTCCTGTAGCGAGAGATAGAGGTCACCGGCGCGGATCAGCTCGTGGACGCGGGGGGAGTTCTGGAAGTTGAGCGGGCGCGAGAATTTCGGCAGTCCGGATTGGGCAAAGCCATGCGCCGCCAGCAACGCAAACGAAGCCAACAGACCGATCGATGGTTGACTCATCCTGAAGCTAGTTTAACCGCGGCGGGCCTTCGCCGGCTCCTGCGGGACCGGCTTCACTTTGACTCCTTCCCGCACGAAGTCGCTCGGGTTCACGATGAGTTGCTCGCCGGGCTCGACACCGGACAATACTTCCAGGCGATCGCCAAAGTCGCGGCCCAGTTTGATTTTGGCGTAATGCACCTGGTTTTGGGCATCCACGACGGCGACCTGCGGTCCATCGGACCGGATCACCAGCGTATCCCCGGGAATCAGCAGCGGAGGATCGCGGCGCGGCACCATCAGGTCCACTTGGGTAAACATGCCCGGCAACAGCCGGCCGTCGGGGTTCATGACTTCGATCTCGGTCAGGAGGGTCCGGCTGGCGGGATCGAGGGCGTTGGAAGTGCGGCTCACTTTGCCCGTGAACTTGCGGCCCGGCATGTCCACCATGTCGAGCGTGGCCGTAAGTCCCACGCGCACGGAATCGGCCTCCGATTGCGGCACGTTGATGAAGGTACGCATCAGTCCGGTCTGGGCGATGCGGAACAGCAGGGTATTGCCCTCGTTGATGAGAACCCCGGTATCCACATTGCGCTGCGTAATCACTCCGGCAAAGGGGGCGCGCACGGTTTGATAGCTCTTCAGGTCGCGCAGGCGGGCCAGGCTGGCTTCAATGGCTCCCACATTACTGTTGGCCGCGGCCACGGCTTTCTCAAGCGCCTGGACATTGGATTGTTGAGCTGCATACTGCGCCTGGTACACGTCGTTTTCCTGCCTGGAAACGGCGCCTCGCGACACCAGATTTTTCCACCGTTCGGCGGTGATGCGCGCCAGGTTCTCGTTGCTGCGGCCCTGCTGCAACGAAGCTTCGGCCTGCTCGACGGCGCTCCGCGACTGCTGCAGCGTCGCCTGAGCCTGCAGGATCTGCTGATCCAGCTCGGGCGCTTCGATCTCCGCCAGCACCTGTCCCTCTTGCACGCGGTCTCCGATATCGGCATATCGCTTCCGGACATAGCCGCTGGCGCGGGCCAGTACGGGCGCTTCGGTGCCCGGCTGGATGGTGCCCGGAAGCACCAAACCGGCTTGAGAATCGCCGCGGACCACGGGGGTGACGGTAACACTAGGGAGGCTCTCGGCATTGGTCTTGGTTTCGGCGGCCAACACCTGTTCGCGTTTCTGGCGGGGCAAATAACCCGCGAGAAATCCGGCCACGATCAGCACCAACAGCACCACGGGGAGGAACACCAGGGCACTTCTCGACGGACGAGTCCTGGGGCCCGGAATGGCCCTGCGGTAATGCCGCTTCTGGTCCTCCAACTGTTGCTTTAGCTCTTCTATTTCCGCGCGCAATTGCTCTTCAAAGGTATGGGTCATCGCAAGTCCTCACGCAGGAGCATCTCGTTTCGAAAATACGCGTGTTGTTCCTCCTCGATAGTGCGTTCGAAATCGACTGGCGGATTGTGGCGCAGCAGGCTGTAGACCAGCGGGACCACAAACAGCGTGGTAATGGTAGCCAGTGTCAGGCCCCCGATTACGGCGCGGCCCAGAGGCATATTCTGCTCCCCGCCCTCGCCCATGCCGAGCGCCATGGGCAGCATACCGATGATCATGGCGGCCGCGGTCATAAGGACAGGCCGCATGCGGGTGTGGCCCGCCGCCAGGGCCGCCGAGCGCGCATCCAGTCCTTCTCCTCTTTGGTCGTTGGCGAACACGACCACGAGAATGCTATTGGCGGTGGCCACCCCCACGCACATGATCGATCCCATGAGCGACGGCACGCTGAACGTGGTTCCGGTGATGAATAGAATCCAAACGATGCCCGCCGCAGCGCCCGGCAGCGCCATAAGAATGATGAACGGATCGAGCCACGACTGGAAGTTGACGGCCATCAGCAGATAGACGAGCACCACCGCGAAGATCATACCCAGTCCCAAGCGGTAGAAGGACGTCTGCATCGTGCGATACTGCCCGCGCACTTCGATGCTGGTGCCCCGGGGGAGCTTGCGGGACTCCTCTGCGACGATTCTCTCGACTGCCGAACCCACGCTACCGAGGTCCCGGCGGTCCACGTTGGTGTAGACGTCGTACACCGGTTGCGTGTTGTAGTGGTTCACAATTTGCGGCGCGATTCCCCGGCTCACTCCCGCCAGGTTCGCCAGCAATTGCGGATTGACGCCGGCGGCGCCAGGATTGCCATAGGCGAGAGACGACTGGTTGGGAGCGTTGCCGACGAAGGAGCTGCCGGGATTGGCCGAACTCGCAAGCGAGGTTGCGGTGTTGGAACTGATGTTGCCGGCCGGCGCGCCGATGGGTGTGCGCAACAAAGCGCTCAGCGAATCGATCCGGTACTGCGGCGTCTGAACATTCACGTTATAGCTCACGCCGGTGTTCCAATCGAGCCAGAACGCGGGCGCAATCTGGTTGGTGGAGCTGAGCGAAATGAGAAGGCTGCCCGCGATATCGCGCTGCGTAAGCCCTACCTGCCCGGCCCGGTCGCGATCGACATCGAGGCGAATCTCCGGGTAATCCACCACCTGGTGAATATGCGCGTCGGCAGCCCCGGGGATTTGCGCAATCCGCTCGGCCAGCCGCTGCGCGACAGGGTAATTGGCAGCCGTGTTACGTCCCAGCACTTGTACGTCGAGCGGCGCAGGGAGGCCGAAATTCAAAATCTGATTCGTGATATTGGCCGCCTCGAAGAAGAAGACGAGATCGGGGAACTTCTCATGCAGGCGTTTGCGAAGCTGCTGAGTGTACCCGGCGGTGGGGCCGTGGCGGTCCTGCTTGAGGGAGATCAGGATCTCGCCGTCGCCGGGCCCGATGGTCGGGCTATCGCCGAATGCCAGGTTAAAGCCCCCGTTGGGAAGGCCGATATTGTCGATGATGTTTTCGATTTCCGCCGGCGGAATCTGTTGGCGAACCTCATTTTCGATAGCGGCGAAGATGGTTTCCGTGGTCTCGATGCGCGTGCCGCTGGGCGTGCGGGCATGCAGGCGCATCTGCCCGGAATCGACGGTGGGGAAGAAGTCTCTTCCGACCAGGCCGGCCAGCAGTAGCGAGCCGCCTACAAACGCCAAAAAAGCGGTGAGGACGGGGGCTGGATGATCGAGCACCCAGTGCAGCAGCGAGGTATAGGAGGCGCGCATCAACTCGAACCGCCGATTGAAACCGCGGCCGATCCAGCCGAAGAGACCGCTGCCGCGGCGATCGTCAGGGTCCATTTCCGCGTGGAGCATGCGGTGCGCCATGGTGCAGACCAGGGTTCGCGAGAAGAAATACGAAGCCAGCATGGCAAACACCACGGCCAGCGCCATGGGAGTGAATAGGAACTTGGCCGCGCCCGTAAGCAGCAGGACCGGAACGAAGACGATGCAGATGGAGAGCGTGGCCACAAAGGCCGGAGCGGCGATCTGCTGCGCGCCATCCAGCACCGCGCACACCAGCGGTTTGCGCATGGCCATGTTGCGATGGATGTTCTCGACGGCCACGGTGGCGTCGTCGACCAGGATACCGACCGCCAGCGCCATTCCGCCCAGCGTCATTACGTTGATCGTCTGCCCCAGCAGGCTGAGGGCACAGATCGAGGCAAGGATGGAAAGCGGAATCGAAATACATACGATCACGGTGCTGCGCCAACTCCCCAGGAACAGCAGGATCATGAGGCCGGTGAGGAAGGCGGCCATGACCGCTTCGCGGACCACGCCGTTGACCGAAGCGCGTACGAACAGCGACTGATCGGCCAGTTCGCGAACATGAAACGTCTCCGGCAGGCCGGCCAGAATTTTGGGAAGCTCCCGCCGGACCGCGTTGACCACCGACAGCGTGGAAGCCTTGCCGTTGCGCATGATGGTGAGCAGCGCGCCGCGGCTGCCGTTGACGCGCACCACGCTGGTCTGGATGGCGGCGCCATCGCGCACCTGGGCTACGTCTTTCAAAAACACGGTGGCGCCGTTGACCACCTTGACCGGCAGAGTGTTCATGTCGGCCAGCACGCGCGGGCTGCTGTTCAGCTTGATCTGGTAATCTTTTTCGCCGATCTTGGCGCTGCCGGCCGGAATGATCAGGTTCTGCAGTGCCAGGGCATTGGAAACATCGGACGCGGTGAGTTGCTTCGCGTACATCTGATCGGGGTTCAGATCCACCTGGACGGCCCGGAACTTTCCCCCGTAGGGCAGGGGAACCGAAATGCCCTGCACGGTGGACAATTGCGTCCGCAGGAAATTGTTGCCGTAGTCGAAGAGCTGTTGTTCCGCGAGCGTCTTGCTTTCGAGACCCAGTTGCAGAATCGGTACGGCGGATGCGTCGTACTTGATCACGTTAGGGGGCTGCGTGCCGGGAGGAAAGGCGCGCAGTTGGGACTGCGCTTGGGCGGTGATTTGCGCGATCGCCATTTCCACCTTGGCGGTGGGCTGCAGATAGACGCGGATCACCGCGACGCCGCTATAGGACTGCGACTCGATGTGCTCGATGTCGTTGACGGTGGTGGTCATGGACCGCTCGAAGCTGACGGTCATGCGTTTTTCCATCTCTTCGGGCGCCAGCCCCCCGTACTGCCAGACCACGCTAACGACCGGTATGTCTATGTAAGGAAAGATATCTACCGGCATGGACAGGCACGCGGTCACGCCCAAAATGGCCACCAGCACGGCTACCACCACAAACGTGTAAGGCCGTTTCAGAGCTAATTGGACTATCCACATGGAGTTGCCGGCAAAACAAGCTACAACCTATGGTAGCCGGGGGCCTCAAAAATGGGATGACGCAAGGGGAGCAGCGGCCGGTAGCCCTTTGGGGCCAGGTCCGAAGCCATCGTGGAAAAGCTGATTGCTTGGTTATGCTAAGGCGGCCAGGCCGGCGGTCGCCACCTGGGCATCCTGCGGGCTGGTGCCGCCGCTCACACCGATGGCGCCGAGGAATTGGCCCTCCACCACGATCGGAATGCCGCCTTCCACGGGGACCGCGCCGGGAAGTTTCATGACGACCAGACGGCCGCCGGCGACCGCGTCCTCCAAGGCCTTCGTGGGACGCTTAAACCGGATGGCCGCGGCGGCCTTCTCCTGCGCGATCACGGAACTGCCGAATTGAGTCCCATCCATGCGCTCCAGATAGATCAAGTGGCCGCCGTCATCCACCACCGCGATGACCATCGTCCAATTGTTCTTCCGGGCTTCGGCTTGGGCCAAGGCAGCGATCTGCTTGGCCGCTTCGAGTGTCAAGACCTTCTTGGTGAGTAAAGGGGGCATAAGCTCAGCGCAGCTGGTTGTCTCTGATTCCGGCTCCGTATTTTATGCGATCAAGTCTTGAATCACGTTGCCTTCCACATCGGTCAGGCGAAAGTTGCGGCCTGCGAACTTGTACGTGAGCTTGGTGTGATCGATGCCCAGCAGACGGAGCGCGGTGGCATTGATGTCGTACGGCGTTGTCGGTTTGGCGACGGCGTTGTAGCCGAACTCGTCGGTCGCGCCATAAATTCCCGGCTTGATGCCGCCACCGGCCATCCACACCGTATAGCCCTTGGGATGATGATCGCGGCCGAAATACGGACCGGGCTGCCGCATGGGTGTGCGGCCGAACTCGCTCGCCCATATGACCAGCGTGCTGTCGAGCATGCCGCGCTGTTTCAGGTCTCTGATCAGCGCGGCGGTCGCCTTCTCGGTCTGGGCGCAGGCGGCCGTGGTCTTGTTCACGATGTCCTCGTTATAGGTGACCCCGTGCATGTCCCAATACCGGTGGCTGAGTTGCACGAAGCGTACGCCGCGCTCCACCAGGCGCCGCGCCAGCAGGCAATTGTTGGCGTAAGAAGGAGTGCCCCGCCCGGTGTAGCCGTACATCCCGCGGATGGAAGCGGGCTCGCCATCCAGGTCCATGAGCCCGGGGACGCTGGTTTGCATCTTGTACGCCAGTTCATATTGGGAGATGCGCGTGGTGATTTCGGGATCGCCCGCAATATCGAGGTGTTCCTGGTTCAGATCGCGAACCGTATCGAGAATGCGGCGGCGCGTCTCCTTCTTCATCCCTTCCGGATTGGAGACGAAGTTAATGGCATCGCCGCGCTTCTGGAACGGCACGCCCTGATGCACCGTGGGCAGCCACCCGCTACCCCAGCAAGCGCTGCCGCCATCGGGGTTCGACATGCCGGACAGCAGCACGACGTACGCCGGAAGGTCCTTGGCTTCGCTTCCGATGCCGTAGGAGAGCCACGCGCCGAACGCCGGACGCCCTGGAATCTGGTGGCCGGTCATCTGAAAGATCTGCGCCGGCCCGTGGTTGAACTGCGTGGTGTGCATGCCTTGCACCCAGGCGATATCGTCCACCACGGTGGCCAGGTTCGGCAGAAGGTTGCAGAGATAGAGGCCGCATTGGCCATGCTGCTGGAAGCTGAAGGGCGTGTTGGCGAGGTTCGGCACGCCGCGGATAAACGCGAACCGCTCACCCTTGATCAGGCTCTCGGGAACCGGCTGGCCATCGCGCTGGGCCAGTACCGGCTTGTAGTCCCACATGTCGATGTGGGGCACGCCCCCGGCTTGCTGCAGATAGATGACGCTTTTTGCTTTGGGCGCAAAGTCGAAGGGGTGTTTTCCCAAGCTCTGGGGCAGGTTCTGAGCGAAAAGCTCGCGCTCGCTGCCCATCAAGCCTGCCAGGGCGGCGGCGCCGATTCCGAAACCGGCGGCGCCGAAAACCTCCTGGAAAAAGTGTCGACGCGTGTTTCTCTTGATGTGATCGGGAACCATTCCGTTCCTACTCCTTGGTCAGCGTCTCGTCGAGATTCAACAGGGCGTTTGAGAGCGAGGTCCACGCCGCCAGTTCCGGATCTTTCGCGCCCGAGATGGTTTCGGCCTCCTTGAGATTCCTGGCGAAGTATTGCTTGTCTCTGTCGAAGGAAGCGAGCAGCGTTTTCATCTCGCGCGCGTCGGGATGGCGCGAGGTGGCCAGCCGGAAGCCATAGATCGCGCGCGAAGCGGCGTCCGGGCCTCCCTCCTTCTCGATGCGCTTCGCCATGGCCTGCGCGGCTTCGAAGAAGGTAGGGTCGTTGAGCGCCGTCAGAGCCTGCAAGGGGGTGTCCGACAGGCTGCGCCGGACTGTGGTATTCTCGCGCGACGGCGCGTCGAACACGGTCAGGCTGGGATAGCGCACCGTCCGCCGGATAAAGATGTACAGGGCGCGGCGGTAGCGGTCGTCGCCCTGGCTCTCGATCCAGTGGTCGGTGGCCGGCTGGTAGGGGAAGACCCAAAGGCCTTCCGGCTGCCGCGGCATGACGGGCGGGCCGAACATTTTGAGATTGATCAGGCCACTGGCGGAAAGCGCGATGTCGCGAATGGTTTCGGCCTCTACGCGGAAGCGCGGCCCGCGCGCCAGCAGGGCGTTCTTGGGATCGGTCTCGAGCAACTCCGGAGTCACTTTCGACGATTGGCGATAAGCGTTCGAAGCCAGCATCAGCCGGATGATGGCTTTCTGGTCCCAGCCATTATCCTGGAACTCCGTGGCGAGCCAGTCGAGCATCCCGGCGTGCGAGGGCGGGAAACCCTGGGTGCCGAAATCTTCCGCCGTTTCCACGATACCCGTGCCGAAGACGGTCTCCCACATCTGGTTTACGCGGACGCGGGCGGGCAAGGGGTTTTCGGCGCTCATCAGCCATTCCGCGAGTCCCAGCCGATTGGTGGGTGCGCCCTCGGGCATGGGAGCCAGGAACGTGGGCACATCGGCCTTCACTTCTTCTGCCTTGCTCACGAAAGCGCCGCGCTCGCGAACGAACGTGGTGGGATGCGCCACTTGCGTGTTTTCGGACAAGACTGGCGTACTGGGAATCTGCAACGCCACGATCTGCTGATTCAGATCGGTGATCTTGGCGCGCACGCCGGCCAGTTCGGGCGCGACGGTCCGCCAGTGAGCGATGAGAGGATCTTCGGCAGGTGCGCCGCCGCGGCCGCGACGGGCGGGTGCTGCCGCCGGCTCCGGAATCTCGGGTTGAGGAGCGGCCGCCCGCGTCCCCAGATTCTTATGCAGGTTGAAGGGAGCGTCGACCACCTTCTTGGGTTCCGCGGAAGTCGTCACCGATACGCGGAAGTTGCCGACGGCCACGCCCAGGTATTCGGAAAGCTGCACCAGGCTGACGCGCAGGGTATCGTTGGTGGTCACGGCGAACGGCTTGTCCGGAATGATGACCAACTGGCGGCGCATGCGCTGGCCATCGCGGGTGGCGTCCACGCGCCAGATCTGCTCCACCTTTTGATCGGCGTTCTGAAGCCTCGTGACCATGTCGTCCGAAGCCGTGTCCGTATAATGAACCTTGGAAAGCTTCTGCACCGAAGGGCCGTATTCCACGGTCACCGTATTCATCTGGAAGTTGCCGTAGAAGTCGCGGCCCGGACCGCCTTGCGGAAGACTGGCATCGGGCAGCGCTTCCACGCGAATTCCGGTGATCGGGCCGCTTACCGGAGACTTGCCTTCGAGAATGTAACTATCCAAATCGGGGTTCTTCCCCGACGCCAGAATGGAAGCATCCGGCCGCAAGGTGAGTGTGCTGCCGCCGGTCGATTGCAGTCGCGTGGGGCGCAGCGGCTGCCACGATTTCTCGGCATCGAGAACGGCCTGCTCCCACGCCACCTCGGCCTTTTGGAATTCCTTGACCGTCTCGTAACCGCAGGTGGCCATGGCGGTGCGCAGGGCACCGAAGAGGTTCATCCGTCCGTCGTTCTCGTGGGCGGGACCGAGGAGGATCTCCGACAACGTCCCCCGCACGGTCGTCCGCACGCGCGCACCCCGGGGGAGCGTCGGATGGAACGTGGCCATGCCCCAGTGAAAGCCGCGGCTCGGCGCCTCCTCGGCCGACGACAGCGGCGAGCCGAGCATCACGGCGTCGGCCCCGCAGGCGATGGCCTTGGCGATGTCGCCACCGCGGCTCATGCCACCATCGGCGATGACGTGCACGTAGACGCCGGTCTCGTCGAGGTGCCGCATGCGCGCACCGGCCACATCCGCGATGGCTGTGGCCTGGGGTACGCCCAATCCGAGCACGCCCCGAGTGGTACAGGCGTTTCCGGGGCCCACCCCGACGAGCACGCCCACCGCGCCGGTGCGCATGAGGTGCAGCGCGGCCTGGTACGAAGCACAACCGCCCACGATCACGGGAAGGTCGAAGGCGCGGATGAACTTCTTCAGGTTGAGCGGCTCGACGGTCTTCGACACGTGCTCGGCGGATACCACCGTGCCCTGGATGACGAGCATGTCGAGCTC
>Ga0209698_10003474_pt1 | contig 17578 bp, 15 predicted proteins | sample LitLauG_LLR_2012_FD_187203 | JGI IMG/M metagenome (GOLD analysis project Ga0209698, IMG submission 187203) | Freshwater sediment microbial communities from Pennsylvania, USA - Little Laurel Run_MetaG_LLR_2012 (SPAdes) (version 2) | ecosystem: Environmental > Aquatic > Freshwater > Creek >...
CAGCATGGCCAGACCCCCAAGCGACTCATTCTCGCCAGCGCGAGTGAATCGCAAAAAGGGAAAAACGCGAAGCGGAAATAGATGTGTGTATGCTTTAGGGCGTTGACCGCGCCTCCCTTCTAGAGCGGTGCGGCGGGCGAAGAGGCGCGATCGACGCCCGCGCCCTACACCGATGCAGGGAGAGGCGTTATATGTCGTCCATGCGTATCCTCATCATTGAGGACGACCGCGACGCGGCGTCCTATCTGACCAAGGCCTTTCGCGAGGTCGGCCATGTCGTCGACAGTGCGAGCGACGGGCTCAACGGCTATGATCTTGCACACGACGGCGCCTATGACGTAGCGATCGTCGATCGCATGCTGCCCAAGATGGACGGCTTGTCGTTGATCGGCGCCCTGCGCGCGCAAAAAGTCGATACGCCGGTGTTGATTCTTTCCGCGCTTGGCCAGGTCGACGATCGCGTCAAAGGCCTGCGCGCCGGCGGCGATGACTATCTCGCAAAGCCCTATGCATTCTCGGAATTGCTGGCGCGCGTCGAAGTCCTTGCGCGCCGCCGTCCCAAAGGCGGCGGGGAGGAAACAGTCCTGCGCCTCGGCGATCTCGAGCTTGATCGCCTTTCCCATAAAGTGACGCGCGCCGGCGAGGAGATCATCCTGCAGCCGCGTGAGTTTCGGCTGCTCGAATACCTCATGCAGCACGCTGGCAAGGTGGTCACGCGGACGATGCTGCTCGAGCACGTCTGGGACTATCATTTCGATCCGCAGACCAATGTCATCGACGTGCATATGTCGCGCCTGCGCGGCAAGATCGACAAGGATTTTGCGACGCCTTTGCTGCATACGGTGCGCGGAGCGGGATACATGATCCGTGACAGCGCTCGGTAAGCTTTTTCGCACCACCGCGTTCAAGCTTTCGCTGGCTTTTCTGGCGTTGAGCGCGGTCGGCTCGGGCATTGTGCTGGGCATCGTAGGCTGGCAAGTCGCCGCCGTCGTCGATCAGGAAATGACGCAGACGATCGAGGCCGAAGCCAACGGCCTTTCTGAACAATACGATCAGGGCGGCATACGCCGCCTCGGGATGATCCTCGAGCAACGCTCCCGCGAGCCGGGCTCATCTCTCTACTTGCTGACAAGTCCCGCCGGCGAACCGCTTGCCGGCAATGTCGAGCGGTTGCCGGAGGGGGTCCTCAATCGACCCGGCTTTGTCGAAACGCCCTACGAAACAGTCGAACCCGCGCCACCGGGACGCCGCGCGCTGGCGCGCATATTCTTGCTGCCAGGGGGCTTTCATCTGCTCGTCGGTCATGATCTGCGCGACAAGGTGCGCATCGGCGCAGTGATGATCCATGCGCTGGGAATTTCGCTGATCTTCCTCGCCGCTCTTGGAGCGCTGGGCGGCCTTTTCGTCGCGCGCCGCGTGCTGCGCCGCATTGATGCGATGAGCAAATCGTCGCGGGCGATTATGGCGGGTGATCTGACGCAGCGTCTGCCGGTGTCGGGCCCGGGCGACGAGCTGGATCGGCTGGCGGCTAATCTCAATGATATGCTGGCGCGCATCGGCGAACTGATGACCGGCCTGCGCGAAGTCTCTGACAATATTGCGCATGATTTGCGAACGCCGCTGACACGGCTCCGCAATCACGCCGAGGAAGCTTTGCGCGCGGCGGGCGATACGCAGACCTATCGGGCCGCGCTCGAGCGAACGATCGAAGAATCCGACTCTTTGATCAAAGTCTTCAATGCCCTGTTAATGATAGCGCGCGCCGAGGCGGGCGCCGGACGCGAGGGAATGAGCCAGTTCGATCTGGGCGGCGCCATCAGCGGCATCGCCGAGCTCTATGAGCCGGTGGCGGAAGAGGCCGGCGTCGCGCTCCGGGTGCATATCGAGCCGGGACTAGGGGTCTTCGGCAGTCGTGAGCTGATCGGCCAGACGATCGCCAACCTCGTGGACAACGCCCTGAAGTATGGCGCGCCGGGGCCGATATTGGGGCTTAGCGCGCCCGATGCGACCATAAGCCCGCCGCAGCCGGCCGAAGTCAGCCTGGAAGTGCGCCGCATCGGCGATGACGCTGAAATCGTCGTCGCCGACCACGGGCCGGGGGTGGCGCTTGCCGACCGCGCCCGAGTGCTCGATCGTTTCGTGCGGCTTGAAGGAGCGCGCTCGCGCCCCGGCTCAGGTCTTGGCCTATCCCTCGCGGCGGCGGTCGTGCGTCTGCATGGCGGAAGCGTGCGTCTTGACGACAATCGACCGGGGCTGCGCGTGGTTATCACGCTGCCGCTGAGCACAACCTCGCTGCCAGCCCCTGCCCCCGCGGTGGCATCGCTGACCCCGGCGCTGCCTTGAGGTCGCGGCAACAGACGGTAAACCTGTTTCCCCTACTGTCTGCGCCGAGGCCGCCCCGCTCGGGGCGGACGATCCACTGGGAGCCCGTTCATGCCGATCGCGGTCATCCTCCTCGCGCTTGATCTTGTGCTGATCGTCCATGCGGCGAAGACCGGCCGGTTCTCGCCTTGGGCCTATATCATCCTGATGATTCCGGGCTTTGGCTCAGCGGCTTACGTTCTCGTCGAACTCGCCCCAGCATGGCTGGGCAGCTATAGCGGCCAGAAGTTCCAGTCACGGGTAGGCCGCACGCTGCAGCCGACAAAGCGTTATCAGCAGCTTACCGACAATTTGGCCGTCACCGACACGATCGCCAACCGGGCGGAGCTGGCGCAGGAATGCCGGGCCATCGGCAAGCACGAAGAGGCGTTACGCTTGTATGAGTCAATCCTTGGGTTGCACCTTGGCGATGAACCGACCTTTGCGATGGGAAGAGCGCAGGCGTTGTTCGATCTTGGGCGTTTCGCCGATGCCGCGACCGCGCTAGAGGAACTGAAGCGGAAATGGCCCGACTATCAATCCTCCTCTGGACACCTTCTGTACGGGCGGGCGCTGGAGGGCGCTGGCGCGACCGAGCGCGCGCTCGACGAATATGAAGCGGTCGCCGCCTATTACCCCGGCGCCGAGCCCCGGGTGCGCCAGGCAGGATTGCTGATCGCCAACGCGCGAGGCGACGAAGGACGCGCCATCGCGCGGGAGGTTGTGCAGCGCTTACGGCGCGCTCCCGCGCATGTCCGCCGCAGCCAGGCGGAGTGGCTGGCGAATGCGCGCAAGATAAGCGCGACGACATAGCCGCAAGGCTGCGTTAGTCTCGGCAATGCGGAGGCGCGACGCGTCTTCGAGTCGCGCGGTGCCTGACGTAATGCCGGAAACTCTTGCTCAACGGATCCGCGCCGCGCCGCGCCTTTCGCGTCCGGCGGTCGCCGGAAAACGCCTCGCGCATCTGCTCGCCGAGCCCGCCGCGCCGGCGCTGGCGGCGGTTTCGGCGAAGTCAATCGTCGGCGACCTTCTTCGGGGCGTCGCCGACCACTCCCCCTATCTCTGGGGGTTGCTCGCCGAAGATCCCGCTCGCGCCGCGCGCTTATTCTCTGCCTCGCCCGAATACTCCCTGGATGGGCTCATCGGAACGCTGTCGGTTGATGCAGATGCGCGCGAGGCGAGCGAAGCAATGCTGATGCGACGCCTGCGTCACGCAAAGCACGAATGCGCGCTCCTCGTCGCGCTCGCCGACATCGGCGGCGTATGGGGCCTGACGGAGGTCACCGACGCGCTTTCCCGCTTCGCCGACGCGGCGGTTTCCTGCGCATTGCGGTTCTTGCTGCTTGAAGAAGCGGCGGCGGGCCGCCTGCGGATTGATCCCGCGGGTTCGTTGGAGACGCAATGCGGGCTCGTCGTTCTCGCGCTGGGCAAGCATGGCGCCCGCGAGCTCAACTATTCCAGCGATGTCGATCTCATCGTGCTGTTCGACCCCGACTCACAATCGATCCCAGAAGGTGTCGCTCCGGGGCCGCTGTTCGTGCGCGTCACCAAGGCGCTGGCGCGCCTGTTGCAGGAGCGCACCAGCGACGGCTACGTGCTGCGCGTCGACCTGCGCCTGCGCCCCGATCCCGCGGCGACGCCGATCGCGCTGTCGATCGCCAGCGCCTACTCCTATTATGAAACGCTCGGCCAGAACTGGGAGCGCGCCGCGATGATCAAGGCGCGCTCCGTCGCCGGCGACCTCGCGGTGGGTGCCCGTTTCCTCAACGATCTCGCGCCCTTCATCTGGCGCAAATATTTCGACTACGCAGCCATCGCCGACGTTCACGCGATGAAGCGGCAGATCCACGCCGTGCGCGGCCACGAGCGCGTCACCGTGCCCGGACACGATGTAAAACTGGGGCGCGGCGGCATCCGCGAGATCGAATTCTTCGTGCAGACGCAGCAGCTCATCTTCGGTGGCCGCCGCCCGCAACTGCGCGGCTCGCGCACGCTCGACATGCTCGTTGAATTGCAACGGGAAAACTGGGTGGCGCGCGAGGCGGTCGACGATTTGTCGCAGGCCTATGAGTTTCTTCGCCGCATCGAGCATCGCCTGCAAATGATCGACGACGAGCAAACGCAGCGCGTGCCGCTCGAGGCTTCCGCGCTACGGGATTTCGCGCGGTTCTGCGGCTATGCGCGGCTCGATCGTTTCACCGCGGACGCGACGCGCCACCTGCGCCGCGTCGAGGCCCACTACGCCAACCTGTTCGAACAGGCGCCGCAGCTCGCCGCCGACGCTGGCAGCCTTGTCTTCACCGGCGTCGCGGACGATCCCGAGACGCTGATCACGCTGCGCAAGCTCGGTTTTCGCGAACCGTCGGCGGCGGCCGAGACGATCCGGGGGTGGCACTTTGGCCGTCGCCCCGCCGTGCGAAGCGCCCGGGCGCGCGAGGCTTTGACCGAACTGACGCCAGCGCTGCTCGAAGCGTTTTCGGGTTCAGGCGATCCCGATGCGGCTCTGGCGGCGATGGATGCGGCGCTCGAGCGCATGAACGCCGCCAGCGAACTGTTTTCGATCCTGCGCTCCAATGCGGCCCTACGCGAGTTGTTCGGCGACATTATGGGAAGCGCGCCTCGGCTCGCCAATGTCATTGCCGCGCGCCCGCATGTGCTCGACGCCGCGATCGATCCGGGCCGCGCCACGCCGCATAGCGAAGCGCTCGACCCGGCGCTGATCGAGCGTCGCCTCACGGCGTATGTCGTGAGCACCGCCTCGTTCGAAGGCGTGCTCGACCGCGTGCGCGACTTCGCCGCTGAGGAGATGTTCCTGATCGGCGTGCGCCTGCTTTCAGGGGCGCTCAGTCCCGATCAGGCCGGCGGCGCCTACAGCGCTCTCGCCCAAGGTGTCGCCAGCGTGCTGCTGGGCGAAGTCAGGCGCTCGATGCGCGAGGATCACGGCGACATCGCGGGCGGCCGAGTCGCCGTGCTGGCGATGGGCAAACTCGGCTCGCGCGAAATGACCGCGGCGTCCGATCTCGACCTCATCATCATCTACGATTTTGCTGCCGACGCCGGCGAGTCGAATGGCGCGCGGCCGCTCGCCGCGACGAATTATTACAACCGCCTGACGCAGCGCCTGCTTGCCGCGCTCACCGCCCCAACCAAAGCGGGACGGTTATACGAAGTCGATCTGCGGCTGCGCCCGTCGGGTCGCAAAGGGCCAGTGGCCACGCAATTCGCCAGCTTCGCGCACTACCAGCGTTCCGAGGCCGAAACCTGGGAGCATATGGCGCTGACCCGGGCCCGCGTGATCGCCGGCGACGAGAGTCTGGCGCGGGATATTGGCGCTGCGATCCGTGAGACGCTCCGCGCAGAACGCATTGCCACGAAGGTCGCAAAGGACGTGCGTGCGATGCGGGCGCTGATCGCGCGAGAGAAGCGCGCGGACGATCCTTGGGATTTCAAACTCGTCGCCGGCGGATTGCTCGACATCGAATTCATCGCGCAATTTTTGGTGCTCGCTTTCGCGCATGGAAGGCCGGAAATTATCGATGTGTCGACTCGCGCGGTCATCGAAAGGGCTGGGGCGGGTGACCTGATCAGCGCCACGGAGGCTGACGCGCTGGCGCAGGCGCATCGGCTTTACACCGACGCGACGCAAGTCATGCGCCTGGCGATCGACGGCCCGTTCGACCCGGCCAGCGCGGCGAGCGGCGTCAAGCGCCGCGTCGCCGCCGCGGTCGGCCTGCCCGACTTCGATGCGCTGCGCGGTGCGATCGCGCAGGCGCGCGAACAGGTGAGCGCGATCTTCGCGCGAGCGCTGGGTGGAAAGCGGTAAGCACGGCGCTTCTTGTGGGGCGCAACCGCGCCTACCGTCGGGTTAGATTCTCCGGCCCGAAAGAGCTCGGCAACAGCTCCTCAAGCGTGAACGTCGCGCGCACTCCGGTTGATCCAGCGACATGGATCGGCGTATCGGGCGCGGCGAATTCCCTGATGCGCTGGCGGCAGCCGCCGCACGGCGTGCACAGGCCCTCGCCGTCGCCGACCACCAGAATTTCCGCGATGCGCCGCTCCCCCGCGTTGACCATCGCGCCAATCGCTCCCGTCTCGGCGCAGGCGCCTTGGGGATAGGCGGCGTTCTCGACGTTGCAGCCGGAATAAACGGTGCCGGACGCGCCGCGCAATGCGGCGCCAACGTTAAAGCGCGAATAGGGCGCGTAGGCGCGAGCCTGCGCCGCACGCGCCGCGTCGAACAGATCGTCAACGTTCTTTGACATAGGGAATGCCGGAAGCCTTGGGCGGTATCGCTTTGCCGATGAAGCCGGCGAGCAGGATCACCGTCAGCACGTAGGGCAGCGCCTGCACCGCCTGCACGGGCACCTGGCCGACGCCTGGCAGGATGTAGCCCTGCAGCCGGAACGACAGCGCGTCGAGAAAGCCGAACAGCAGGCAGGTCGCCAGGGCCGGCCACGGACGCCACTTGGCGAAGACCAGCGCCGCCAGCGCGATGAAGCCTTTGCCGGCGCTCATGTGCGGCTGGAAATACGCGGTCTGTGCGATCGAGAGGTAGACGCCGGAGCAGCCGACCAGCACGCCGCAGATGATCACCGCGCCATAGCGCAGGCCGCGCACCGAAATGCCGGCGGTGTCGACCGCGGCGGGATTCTCGCCGACCGCTCGCAGGCGTAAGCCGAAGCGCGTTTTGTAGAGCACCCAATAGGTCGCCGGGACAAGCGCGAAGGCGAGATAGGTCAGCAGATCATGACCGGAGATAAGATGCTGATAGATCGGCCCAAGGATCGGGACCACGCCAAAGCTCTCCGCGAACGGCAGGTCGATCGCATTGAACAGCGCGCTGCGCTGCAATTGCGGCGTGCGCCCGCCCTGCGACCAGATCGCGTTGCCGATCAGCGCGGTCATGCCGTCGGACACCATGTTGATCGCGGTGCCCGAGACGATCTGATTGGCGCGCTGGTCAATCGAGGCGTAGCCGTGCATCAGCGAAACGCCGATGCTGGCGATGACGCCCGCGCCCAGTCCGGCCCAAGCGCTGCCTGTGGCGGTCGCGACGGCGGCCGCGGCGAACGCGCCGGTCAGCATCTTGCCTTCAAGTCCGATGTCGACGATCCCCGAGCGCTCCGACCACAGGCCGGCGAGGCAGGCGAAGATCAGCGGCACGGCGAGCCGGATGCCGGAGGCGGAAATGACGATGAGCGCGTCAAACGTTTCCATAGCGCTAGATCCGTCCGCCGGGATGCGGCAGCGGCAGGCTCGCAGTCGCCGCATCGAGCGCTTCCGAGCGGGCGAGCGGCGCCTCCGGCAAGCCAACTTGCGGTCCACCGGGAATGTCGCTCGGGCGCGAAGGCCGCCGGGCCAGAACGCTGGCGAGCGGCGCGCGGAACATGTGCTCGAGCGCGCCGGCGAACAGCACGACGAGACCTTGAATGACGACGATCATGTCGCGACTGATCTTTGGCTTTTCGAACGCCAGTTCGGCGCCGCCCTGATACAGCATGCCGAACAGGATCGCCGCCAGAACAATGCCGGCCGGATGCGCGCGGCCCATCAGCGCCACCGCGATGCCGACAAAGCCGAAACCCGCGGTGTATTCGAGGATGAGGCGATGCTCCTCGCCCATGATGACGTTGACCGCCATGCCGCCCGCCAGCGCGCCCGACAGCAGCGTCGTCACAATGGTGATGCGCGCCGGCGAAATGCCGCCGTAGATCGCGGCGGTCGGGTTGGCGCCGACGGTGCGGATTTCATAGCCGAGACGCGTGCGCCAGATCAGCAGCCACACCGCGAAGGCGGCGGCGAGCGCCAGCAGGAACGACAGGTTGAACGGCGTGATCGGCCATTTGACGCCGACCAGCGCGAGCACTTCATGGAACTGCGGCACAATGCCGCCGGGCGGAAACTTTGGCGTCTCTGGGTTCATCTGGCCGGGCGCGCGCAGCACCTGCACCAGCAGATAGCCCATAATCGCCGAGGCGATGTAATTGAACATGATCGTCGTGATGACGATATGGCTGTCGCGCTTGGCCTGGAGATAGCCGGGGATGGCGGCGAACGCCGCGCCAAACAGCGCCGCCGCGAGTATGGCGACCAGCGCCAGCGTGTAGCCGGGGAGAAAGCCGAGGTAGAGGCAGACCAGCGCGGCGCCCAGTCCCGCGATATAGGCCTGGCCCTCGACGCCAATGTTGAACAGCCCGGCATGGAAGCAGATCGCCACCGCCAGCCCGGTGAAGATGAAACTTGTGGCGTAATAGAGCGTGAAGCCGATCCCTTCGAGATCGCCGAGCGAGCCGCCGAGCAACAGCTTGATCGCCTGAAACGGATTCTCGCCGATCGCGATGACGACGAGGCCGGAGATGAAGAACGCCGCGGCGACATTGAGCAGCGGGACGAGCGCGACATCCGCCCATCGCGGCAGCGGGGCGAGGGGGGCGCTCATGCCGCGAGTCGGTCCATGAACCGATCTCGGACGCTCCACGGCACCGGCGTTATTCCGTAGTTGCTCAGCGCATCGGTGACGTTGCCGCCTACTGGCTTTTCCGCGTCATTGAGAATCGCGAAAGACTCGGAATTGTCTGGCCGACTGTCTCGTGTGTCGATCCATGCCATGATCAAGTTCTGCGCGGCCTCTCGTCGGGGAACGTTGATTGAGCGAAGGATGCGTTCCGGCGCCTTCCGCGACTTCGGAATCACAAAGTCGAACATGTGGTCGAAGCCGCTTCTCCCGGAAAACTTCACGCGGGGGGTGAATCGTATGTCAACGCTTTCAAGCCAAGCAGCAACGTCCTCGAAAAAAAGGCTCTCCACACTTGAGGCCGCCAAGAAAAACATGTCTTGAACAGATAAAATCGCCTGAATCAAATTGTGCTTTCGCACCGCGAAGTTGTCGGGCATCGCGTGCACCTCGAAGTCGCGGGCGGTTTGCTCGACTCCGAAGCCATTCAAGATCGACTTGAGGATTTGCTGCCTTTTGGGGCTATCCAGATTGCACCCGGACTGCTCGAGATCGAGTAGCGTCTCTCCAGCGTCGGTGAGGACAAATCCGTTGCCGTTTTTGCGCGCATAAATTTGCAGGTAGTCGTTGTGTCGATCGAGGTAGGGTGTCGTAATCTCGGTCCAATCGCCCAGTTGAACTAGAGCCGTTCGATCTCTAAGCCAACGAAAGTAGCCATCGATGTGAGCTTCGATTTCATTCATGTGAATAGGCCCCGATCAAAGTAGGGCGGCTTGGTCACGTTGCAGAAACGCATAAAGTCATTCAGCGTTTGCCAGTGATCGGTCGTATCAGAAAACGTTGCTGATGGAACGGCAAACGCCCAGCGATCGCCGAAGCCCTCACGATAGAGGTGTATGTGCGGACATGGCACTTCGACATCGTCTGGGTTGCGATGAGGCGCGCCGCCAAAGTCGATGCGCGCGAGAATGATCGTCATGCGTGCGCGATTCTGGACCTTGCCTTTCGCAAGGTTGATACGACTGCGGCTGATATCGAGATGGAATGGTTCCGATCTGTCTACCGATTCCAATAAAACGATGAGACTTCCTCCTCCATCCGGCAGGCGGAGGCGCTCGGTCGTGGTACGATGCTTTTCCATCGCGAGGAGCGCATCCGCTTCGACCTGGGTGACCAAGAGGCTCATGCCGCTTGCTCGCTGACGCCGGCCATCAGCAGCCCGAGATCCCTGGCGTTGGTCGCCTCGGGCAGGCGCTCGCCGGTGATGCGTCCGGCGCAGAGAACGAGGATGCGGTCCGACAGCGCCATGATCTCGTCAAGCTCGACCGAGACCAGCAGCACTGCTTTCCCCGCGTCGCGCAGCGCGACGAGGCGCTTGTGGATGAATTCAATGGCGCCGATGTCGACGCCGCGCGTCGGCTGGCCCACCAGCATCACCAGCGGATTGCGTTCGATTTCGCGCGCCAGGACCATCTTTTGCTGATTGCCGCCAGAGAAATTGGCGGTTTTCAACAAAGGCGCGCGCGGGCGGATGTCGAACGCCTCCATCTTGGCGGCTTCGTCGGAAACGATGGCCGCGCGATCGAACAGAACGCCCCGCCCGTAGATGGCGTCATGATGAAAGCCCAGCATCGCGCTTTCGCACGCTTCGAACGGCATGACGAGGCCCATGCGATGACGGTCCTCGGGAACGTGCGAGACGCCTAGCGCCCGCATCCGGCGCGGATTGCGCGCCTCGGGCGGAGGCTCGGCGCCGGCAAGAAGAATCTTGCCGGAGGTCAGCGGCCGGATGCCCGCTAGCGCTTCGAGCAGTTCCGATTGGCCGTTGCCGGCGACTCCGGCGATGCCAAGAATTTCGCCCTGGTGCAGGGTGAATGAAACATTGTCGACGCGGGTGACGCCGCGATCGTCCTTCACGACGAGGTTTCGCGCCTCAAGCGCGATGGCGCCGGGATGCGCCGGCCCCTTCTCGATGCGCAGAATCACCTTGCGCCCGACCATCGCGTCGGCGAGTTCGGGCGGCGAGGTCTTGGCTGTTTCGAAATCGGCGACCATCGAGCCACGCCGCATCACGGAGACCCGATCGGTCAGCCGCATGATTTCGCGCAGCTTGTGGGTGATGAAGATGACCGTCTTATTCTCAGCTTTCAGCGTGCGCAGCATATCGAACAATTGGTCCGCTTCGGCTGGCGTCAGCACGGCGGTCGGCTCGTCCAGCACGAGAATTTCGGCGCCGCGCACGAGCGCTTTGAGAATCTCGACACGCTGCTGCAGGCCCACGGAAAGCTCGCCAACGATCGCATCGGGATCGACCTCGAGGCCGTATTCTTTGGCGAGATGCGCGAGTTTTATGCGCAGCGCCTGCTCGCCGCCCGCCAGCAGCGGACCGCCCTCGGCGCCCAGCATGACATTTTCCAGAACGCTGAGCGTTTGCACCAGCATGAAATGCTGATGCACCATGCCGATGCCCGCGTTGATCGCCTCGCGCGACGAGCGGATGCGCACCGGCTTGCCGTTGATGCGGATTTCGCCGGCGTCGGCCTCGTAGAAGCCATAGAGAATCGACATCAGCGTCGACTTGCCCGCGCCGTTCTCGCCGACAATGCCATGAATGATCCCGCGCTCGACGCGCAGGTTGACGTTGTTATTGGCGTGAACCGCGCCGAAACACTTGTCGATGCCGATGAGTTCGATCGCGGGCGCGGCAGGCTCACTCGTCACGCAAAACCCCGCTTGCGGCATCCCCTCTCCCGCTTGCGGGAGAGGGGAGGGTGAGGGTCTTCGACGCGCACCCTCATCCGGCGCTTCGCGCCACCTTCTCCCGCACGCGGGAGAAGGGGAACATCACACCGGGCACTTGCTGTCGGCCATGTAGTCGTGCACCTGGATCTTGCCGGAGATGATGTCGGCTTTCGCCGCATCGACCGCCTTCTGCGTGTCCGCGGTAATCAAAGCCTTGTTGTTGTCGTCGACGGCATAGCCGACGCCATCCTCCTTCAGGCCGAACACCGTGATGCCACCCTTCCAGGTGCCGTCCTTGACCGATTTGAACATGTCGTAGGTCGCCACATCGACGCGCTTCAGCATCGAGGTCAGCACCTTGCCGGGGAACAGGCCGTTCTGGTTGGAATCGACGCCAATGCCGAGCTTGCCGGCGTCCGCGGCGGCCTTCAGCACCCCCTGCCCTGTCGCGCCGGCGGCTGCATAAACGACATCCGCGCCGCGATCGATCTGCGATTTGGCGATTTCGCCGCCCTTGACAGGATCGTTCCATGCGGCGGGCGTCGTGCCCGTCATGTTGGCGAACACTTCGTCTTTGGCATTGACGTATTTCACGCCCTGCGCGTAGCCGCAGCCAAACTGCGAGATCAGCGGAATATCCATGCCGCCGACAAAGCCGACCTTGCCGGACTTCGACGTCTTGGCGGCGATGACGCCGACGAGGAACGATCCCTCATGCGCTTTGAACAGCATCGACTGGACGTTGGGCTTGTCGACGACCATGTCGATGATGCCGAATTTCGTGTCGGGGAATTCCGCCGACACTTTCTCCAGCGCGGTCGCCCAGGCGAAGCCGGGCATCAGGATCGGGTTGAAACCGTCCTTGGCGAATTTGCGCAATGTCTGCTCGCGCTGCGCGTCGTTCTGGATTTCGAGATCGCGAAAGTCGATGCCGGTGTCGGTCTTGAACTTGGTCGCGCCGTTGAAAACGCCTTCGTTGAAGGATTTGTCGAATTTGCCGCCGAGGTCATAAATCACCGCCGGCTTGATGTCAGCCGCGAACGCCGCGCCCGACGCGAGGAGAGAGAGGCCCAACGCGGCCCTGACGCTCGCGAACTGATACGCTGACAGACCTCTGGTCATCCAATCCCCCGTCATGTTTGAAAGCTCGCGCGCGTTGAGCAAAAAGGCGCGAGCAGAGCGGTCTGAACAGCCTGACCGACTGGTCAAAACCTCGCGTGGCGCCCGTGCAAAGTCAAGCGAATTGAGGAGCGGTGTGTTTCAAAAGCAATCCTCATCCTGAGGAGCGGCCGATTGGCCGCGTCTCGAAGGACGGGGATTTCGGTGTAGGGACCGTCCGTCGGCAGATGCGAGGCGCGGTCCTTCGAGACGCCTCCTGCGCAGGCTCCTCAGGATGAGGAGCTTATTGGCGGGGGCTGGAACAAAATATTCGAACAATTGCTTTGGAAAATCAGGATTTGTGCTATGCTGAAAAATGGAGAGTGCATCGAGCTTGGGATATGGGCCTCGCGGGTCGATCGCAACGCTTGTCATTCCCGCGCAAGCGAGAATCCAGGGGCGAGAGAGCACAACGGCGGCCAGGTCTGGATTCCCGCGTGCGCGGGAATGACGGACCCAACGACTCCGTCCACCAAAAAATGTGCGCGTTTTTGGCGCCCAGCTATTTGAAATCGTTGCGACGCTCACCAAAGTGCGCGGCTTGCGGGTCGTCAGCTCCCCCGCGCCCGCAGGCACCCGCGCGCCAGTTTCTGGAATGCGCGCGCACGGTGCGAGAGCGCCCGCGAGCCGTCGGCGGGAATGCCATGCTTCTGCGCCGAAGACATCTGGCCGAAGCTGTGATCATGGCCGTCCGGCCAGAAGATCGGATCGTAACCAAAGCCCTCTTCGCCGGTCGGCGGAAATTTTAGAACCCCGTCAACGCGGCCTTCGAACAGTTCGAGATGGCCATCCGGCCAAGCCAGAGCCAGCGCGCTGACAAAGTGCCCGCGCCACGGCCGCGGCGCTCCCGTGGCGATAAGCTCGCGCTCGACCCGCGCCATCGCGCCGGCGAAATCCTTCGAGCTGGCCGCCCAGCGCGCCGAGTAGATGCCGGGCGCGCCGCCCAGCGCGTCGACGCAAAGACCTGAATCGTCGGCCAGCGCGGGCAGCTTCGAAGCGCGCGCCGCCGCCCGCGCCTTGAGAATCGCGTTAGCCGCGAAGCTATCGCCGGTCTCGTACGGCTCGGGCAGGTTGAGATCGCCTGCGCTGACGACATCGAAGCCGTAAGGCGCCAGCAACTCGTGGATCTCGCGCAGCTTGCCCGAATTATGCGTCGCCGCGACAAGCCGGCCGGTCAATCGTCGATGCGCCGGCGGTGGTTCCCCGCTCATTCGACGATGACTTTGTAACGCAGGCTCGGGTCCAGCGTGGCGTTCTTCTCGAGTCCGTTCAGCAGCAGGAAATGATCGAGCGGACGATCGGCGACCGCCATGCGCTGGGCAAAGCTTTCCGGCGTATCGCCCGCCGCCGGCGCGACGACCGCGACGCGCAGCGGGCGGGCCCCGGCGATTTCCTGTTCGCTCAGTCGATGCATCGATTTGATCGAAGCGAGAAAGCGCGTGTCGATCCCCGGGGTCAGGCTGTGCGCCGCATAGATCAGCCTGTACACTTTCGGGCCGAGCCGCACCGCGCCAAGCCGGAAGCTCCACTGATCGCCTTGTGCGACCGCTGTCGCGGCGGGCAGATCATTGATCTTCAGCGTCTCCACCGAGCCGGTTTTCAGCCCATCGATCCAACCCGAAGCGATCATCGCATCGAGGCCAACGGCATCATCGGCGGCAACGCTATCGAGCCGCATCGCCTCAGCGCCGCCTTCGCCGACGCCGATCAGCGCGGCTGACTGGTTTTCAAGCACGAACCCGTCGGGGGCGGCGAAAGCAAAGCCTAGCTTGGGATGGACGAAGCGCACGCCGCGAACCAGCCCTTCGGAGGGATCGTCGCCAAAAGCAATGCCATCGATCGCCGCCAGATAAGCCTCCCGGCCTGTCTCGCCGAGCCCCGGGGCGCCAATCTGGCGAGCCTCGCCGATCGCGCGGTTGACGCGCTCCGGCGTTGAGGGATGCGTCGACATCATGTCGGGCTTGTCGCTGCTGGCGTTCTGCCCGAGCAACGAGGCGCGTAACGCGGTCGAACGCCCCAGCAAGCCCAAAAAGCGCGAGGCGGCATAGGGATCGTAGCCCGCCTTGGCGATGACCTTGATGCCGATCTGGTCGGCCTCAAACTCCTGCTCGCGCGAAAAATGCGCAATCGACAGGCGCATCTTCGCCTGGACCTGCTCGCCCTCCTGTGGACGGGCGAGCACGTCGGTCGACACACGCGAAAACAACGCCGCGGTCTTTTCAAGTTCGGCCCGCTCCGCGGCATGATGCGCGGTGACGTGGGCAATTTCATGCGCCATGACGGCGGCCACTTCCGACGCGTCATTCGCCAACGCAAGCAGTCCGCGCGTTACGAAAATATCGCCCGAAGGCAATGCGAAAGCGTTCACGATAGGCGAGTTGAGAATGGTGACGCGATAGGGCTCGCCCGGCGTCTCGCTGGCCAAAGCCAGCCGCGCCAGTATGTTATTAAGGAAGCGCTCGGCTGCGGGAGCGCTATACTCGCCGCCAAACAGCTCGATGAGGCGCTTGCGCTCGGATGTGGAAATCACGCCACCGGTCGTGCGCGGAGCAGCCGCAGGCGCGGTCGCCTTGGCCTTGATCACGGGCGGGTCGACGCTGGCGCATGACGCGACCAGGGTCGCCGCGACCAATATAAGCGTCAGGCGCAACCTGGCGAGGTAGCCGGGGCGCGCGCCAGGACGCAATCTGTCGCAACTAAACTTCATTTCTGCGGCACAGTCTGTTTGCTACCCTCGCTCACGTCGATCCGCTCGATTTGCTGCGGATCGGTAATTTCCATGTGCGGCCCGAACCGGTTATCGAGCGCGCCGCGCATTCGCAAATTCGCCCCCGCGAGCGTGGAAAAATTGATCCCAGCGCGCCCAAACAGTTTTTCCTGACGCTTGGGGATTGTGGCGGTGAACGCGCCCCGACGCCCAAAGTCTATGTAATAGCGCGAGCGCCCCACGCCGACCCTTAGTGCTTTTCCCTCGACGATGGCGAAGAGACCATCGCGTCCGCGCAGATCCTCGATGTGGCCCGCCGGAACGACCGAATAGTACGGATCGGTCCATAGGCCAAGGCCCTGCAACCTCGCCGAATTCTCCGCCGCGAGCCGTTCGACCAGGCAGTCGCGCGTCTCGGTCTCGGGCCGGACTCGAGCAAAACCGGCGGCGAGTAGCGTCAAAGCGACTGACCGTGGCTTATCAGGTTCGCCTACGACCAGGAAAACATCGGCCGGGGTACGATTCCAGCGATCAGGCCGGGGCGCCACAATTCTCAGCTCGGCGTCGCGACCGATCACCAATTCGCTGAGGAAGGCGCGCGCTTTTGACGCGGTTTCGGACTCGCCGCGGCCCGGATCCGGCGCATCGAGCCCGGCAAGCCGCACAGTTCGCCCGTCGGCAAGCGCTAGTTCCAGACGATTGGTCACTCTTTCGATGTGTGCTGGAGCATCGCCGCTGGTCGGACAGGCGGCCGTGGAAAGAGGGCAATGCAGGAACAGCAGCGCGTAAGCCGTCAGAACTGTCCGGCTCAAGACAATGCTCCCTTTCGACAGGGATGCGAATGCCGCGAAATCGTGCTAGAGGCGCTTTTGCCGTGAGGCGCTAGACCATTGTCGATCACGCTGAATCGCATGATCGGGAATTGGCGACGAACGGACTGAACGTGGGATGAACCGGCGCGGCAGCGCGCTACCGATGTCTTGAAAGGGTCTCCGTAGCTCAACAGGATAGAGCGCAGGTTTCCTAAACCTGAGGTTGCGTGTTCGATTCACGCCGGGGACGCCACACCTAGCAGCTATTCTGCCCGGGGCTTAAGCTGTATTGAGCTGCGCTTTGCGCCGGCCTGCCACGACTGGCTTGATAACCAGACCGAAGAAATATCCGATCTGGAGCGCTCCCACTACGGATAGCGCCTCGAGCAACGTCTGTGAGCCGCCGTGCATGCCCAGAGCTCCCGCGGAAGCGGCGAAAGCGACCGTCATCAACGTCGCGGGAATAAGGATCATGGCCCGATAATGCTGCGCCAGAATGGCCCCGCACAGTCCGACAATCACAGCTAAGATCATGCGCCGCTCCCGGTCGCTGTCCTCGTAGCAATTCAGCAGTGTGGCAACGTAAGTCTTAAAGATGCGTTACACGAACTCAGTACATGGAAATCCGGTCCAGTTTTGACGCACGGAGCGCGCAGAAAACTCATCCGTTTGTTGCAAATTGTTCCAGTGCGACGCGCTGAACACTAGACTTTCGTCGCGCTTTCGTTTCGCCCCCATATTGTTAATATCTTGCCGGCGCTGCCTCTTTCCGAAGCGACCAGTTGGCCGAACTCCAGAAAAGCGCTCCAGCGTATTTTGTCTACACTCGCGCTCGCACGCTCGGCGCGATTATGCAACCTGTCGACCCGCTAATGCGCACACCTTCCACAGTTTTATTCCTGGCCGCGCTGCTGACCCTCAGAGGAAGCCATTGGCGCATACGGGTCGGCGGATCGGTTCGAGATTTGCGGCGCGAAGTTTTTTCACGCCGTAGCGATTATTAATTTATTAACGTTTACATTTGCCGGGCCCAAGTCTTGCACAAGTCACAGTAATTCGGCGCCGCAGCTTAAATCGAAACATTCCCCTAGGATTGTTGCGTAGCGCTGCGGACGATGCTGACACAGGCGACATTCAGACATTGCGACCAATTTATAGTGAGAAAGTTGACGTTGATAGAATGCACCGCGCGGAAAACACTGTCCTTGAAATTTCACCAAAGCGACGTTGGAGCCTATCAGGCGCCACTGCCAGCGTCATCGCGGCCCTCGTCGATCTTATGGTTATCATCTCCTCGAGCGTGATTTCGGGGATTTCCTACAATCTGTATTTTTACGATCTTGG
>Ga0209698_10003475_pt1 | contig 17565 bp, 11 predicted proteins | sample LitLauG_LLR_2012_FD_187203 | JGI IMG/M metagenome (GOLD analysis project Ga0209698, IMG submission 187203) | Freshwater sediment microbial communities from Pennsylvania, USA - Little Laurel Run_MetaG_LLR_2012 (SPAdes) (version 2) | ecosystem: Environmental > Aquatic > Freshwater > Creek >...
TGAAGCCGGCGCCTCCGACCAGGCCCGAGGATTCTGTGGCCATGGGCGAACGGTATTTGTACGGGCGCGGCGTTCCGCAGGATTGCACGCGTGGGCTGCGTTATGTGAAGCCGGCCGCGGACCAGTCGATTCCCAAAGCGATGATCACGATGGGCGCGTTGTATGCCACCGGTCATTGCCTGTCCCGCGACTTGCCGACTGCGTACCGGTATTTTGCGCTGGCGCTAAGGAAGGATCCGGAAAACGGAGCCCTGAAGCAGAATGCGGAGATGGTGTGGGGACAGATGACGGCTTCAGAGCGGCAGCAGGCGATCCGGATGACGCAGTGATTCTTGGGATGTATAGGTGGGGTGCTGATCGCACAGAGGTTATTTTCCAGCCAGGTCGTCAAAGCGAGCTCGGACAAGACCGTCCGTGTGACGTTAGCACCGTTTTCCTGACAAGACACTTTCCCACCCGCGTCATGGAACAAGATTCAAGCGAAAGAGGCGCGGGACACGGGGTGCCGCGCGGAGCCATCTCGTGCTCAGCTTCCCGATTCACGAAATCTTAACGTCACTGTAACCCAACCGTAACACAGGTCCACTAGGTTGGCTGGGGTCGAGCTGGCGCCCAGCGAGCTTGAGGCAAGGCCGACACTCTTTCCCTTCGCGAAGAAAGGTGATTGACATGAAAAAGACGGTGACAATTCTGGGCCTTTTGGGGACGGCCCTGCTGGGGACGATGTTTGCCGGCGAGGGTCCGGTACCGAAGGGCGTGCCGCGCCTGGATCACGTGTTCGTGATCATGATGGAGAACCACGGTTACAGCCAGATCGTTGGGAATCCAAGCGCGCCGTTCGCCAACCAATACGCAAAGTCCGCCAATTCGGCGACTAACTATTTCGCCATCGGGCACCCCAGTTCGACAAATTACCTGGAAATCGTGGGTGGGTCGAACTTCGGCGTGCGTGCCGACAACGCCCCCGACTTCCATAACGGCAACTGCACTCCCAATCTGGGTCCGCCGGCCACCACCAACTTCGACACTCCTAACAGCGGCCCGGTCTGTCCCATCGCGGGTACCGGCACGGATGCGGAGACGCCCGCCGTGGATGATGTCAATGAGTGTCCCTCAACTTCACCTTGCGCGCCGGGTCAAATCAGCATTGATGGCAGTTCGATTCCTGCCGCGTCTAACATCGTGGGCAAGACCATCGGAGATCAGCTCGCTGAACACGGGGGCAGCTGGAAGAGCTATCAGGAAAGCCTACCCGCCAGCGGGGCTGACCTCATCGCATACAGCGACGGCTACTTCACAGACGTCGCTGGACCTGGGCTTAATGGACCGCCTCCGGCCGCGATCGGTGGCCTTCTGAAACTGTATGCCGCCAAGCACAACCCTTTTGTGTATTTCAAGAGCGTACAGGACGGAAACGACCCCAACAACAGTCTGGCCAACGTCGTGGGCTTTGAAGGCAAGGGCGGCCTGTACGATGACTTGGCTTCCGGCCACGTGCCGGAACTGGCGTTCATTGCGCCGAACCAGTGCAACGATCAGCATGGCCGTGGCAACGGCGGTTCGCAGTGTGCCTTTGATCCGGTCACGGACGGCTCTCAGGCCGGCCTGAACCCGGCCCTGATTTACGTCGGGGACCTTACCCTGAAAACGCTTGTGGCCGCGATCCACAGATCTCCAGCGTGGAGGAACGGGCGGAGCGCAATCGTGACGGTATGGGATGAAAACGACTACAGCTTCGTGCCCAATCTGAATCAGGTACTCCTGATCGTGGACACGAACTACGGCGCCCACCGCGTCTCGAGCGGGAAATACTACACGCACTTCTCGCTGACCAAGTCACTGGACGGGGGGTTCCGGCTTCCCTGCCTGAATCACGCTTGCGATGCGCACGTGAAGGTAATGTCGGATCTGTTCTCGAACGACGGAGACTAGCGATAAGGCAAGTTGGTTGCGATGCGGGGTGCGCGGAACAGGCGCACCCCGATTTTTTTGGGAGAAAGTTAACTCACGAAATGTCCCTCGGTGGTCTATAGAGAAAGCAAGGCCGCAATTTTTCGCTGAGGCTATCGAGGCAAGGTTCGCGAGCCTTCAGGGCGCCGAAGCGAGGGCGGGACGCCCCTTTGGCAAGCTCAGGGCAAACTCTCGCGAAAAGCCGGCAAGATGCCGGCGCTCAAACCCATCTCGTGGGTGTAGAGGAAAGGCAAACACCTTTAACCGCGGAGAACGCCGAGGAAATTCCGCAGAGGACGCAGAGAAGGGCTATTGAGCGCACAGGGCGCGAAGGGAGCGCAAAGGGCGCAAACAAAACCCAGTCGAGCTACGCTCGACGGGACAGCCGAGGGCGGCTGTCCCTACGTTGGCCGGGGCGCTCCATAGGTCGGTGCGCTTCGGAACGGATGCTCTGCCCTCAGCCGGCTGCAACTTCCTACGCTTCGTCGCTCTCTTTCAGCTTCGCGATGACCCCGAAATCTTCGAGGGTGGTGGTGTCGCCTTTCACGTCGCCGCTGGTGGCCAATTCTCTTAGCAGGCGGCGCATGATTTTGCCGCTTCTGGTCTTGGGAAGCATGTCGGTGAAACGGATGTCGTCGGGCTTGGCCAGCGAGCCGATTTCCTTCGCTACCCACTTTCGCAGTTCTTCTTTCAGTTCGGGGGTGGGTTCGCGGCCCTTTTCCAGAGTTACGAAGGCGCTGATGGCCTGACCTTTCAGTTCATCGGGCCGGCCTACTACCGCGGCTTCGGCGACTGCTTCGTGCGCGACCAGGGCGCTTTCCACTTCCATGGTGCTGAGGCGATGTCCGCTGACGTTCAGGACGTCGTCGACGCGGCCCATGATCCAGAAATAGCCGTCTTTATCTTTGCGCGCGCCGTCCCCGGTGAAATAGACGCCGGGGATCTGCGACCAGTATTGACGGACGTAGCGGTCGGGGTCGCCGTAGATGGTGCGTAGCATGCCGGGCCAGGGCTTGCTAATGATGAGGAAACCACCGGAGCCTTCCGGGACGGGCTTGCCGTCCATGGTGACGATTTCGGCCACGACGCCGGGAACGGGGCGCGTGGCGGAGCCAGGCTTGGTGGCGATGGCGCCGGGGATGGGCGAAATCATGATGTGTCCGGTTTCGGTTTGCCACCAGGTGTCGACGATCGGGCAACGGTTGTGGCCGATGGTCTCGCGGTACCACATCCACGCCTCGGGGTTAATGGGTTCGCCGACTGTGCCCAGGAGACGGAGGCTGTCCATTTTGTGTTTGTTGGGCCACTCGTCGCCCCACTTGATAAAGGTGCGGATGGCGGTGGGGGCGGTATAGAAGACGTTGACCTGGTGGCGGTCGATGATGGACCAGAAGCGGTCGGGCTCCGGGAAGTTGGGCGCGCCTTCGTACATCAGGCTGGTAGCGCCGTTTTGCAGAGGGCCGTAGACGATGTAGCTGTGGCCCGTGACCCAGCCGATATCGGCAGTGCACCAGTAGGTGTCTTCTTCCTTTAGATCGAAGACCAGTTTGGTGGTGAGATAGGTGCCCACCGAGTATCCGCCGGTGGTATGGACCACGCCTTTCGGTTTTCCCGTGGTGCCGGAGGTATAGAGGATGTAGAGCGGATGTTCGGCTTCCAGGGGCTCGGCGGGACATTCGTCGGAAGCCTTGGCCATCACCTCGTGCCACCAATGATCGCGTCCAGCCTGCATGTTGATGGGCGTTCCGGTGCGCTTGTAGACGACGACATGCTTGACGCTGGGGCAGGACTTGAGGGCTTCTTCGACCGCCGGAAAAAGTTTTACTTCGGCACCGCGGCGGTAGGAACCGTCTTGCGTAATAACAGCGACCGCTTGCGAGTCGTGGATGCGATCGACAAGCGCGTTAGAGGAAAATCCGCCGAAGACGATGGAGTGAGGCGCCCCGATGCGGGCGCAGGCGAGCATGGCAACGGGGAGTTCGGGCGTCATGCCCATGTAGATGGCGACGCGGTCACCCTTCCGGACGCCCAGGGACTTCAGGACGTTGGCGAATTTCTGGACTTCTTTCCACAGCTGCTGGTAGGTGTACGTGCGAACTTCACCGGGCTCGCTTTCCCAGATGAGGGCGGCTTTGTTCTTGCGCCAGGTTTTCACGTGGCGGTCGAGACAGTTATAGGAGAGGTTGATTTCTCCGCCGGAAAACCATTTGGCCCAGGGAGCATTCCACTCCAGCACACGGTCCCATTTCTTGAACCAGTGCAGTTCCTCGGCGATGCGTCCCCAGAATTTTTCGGGGTGCTCGACGGATTCTTTGTAGAGATGTTCGTATTCCTCGAGCGTCTTGACGTGGGCTTTTTCCGCGAAGCGCGCGGGGGGCTCGAACTTGCGGTCCTCGTGCAGGATGGAATCAATGCTGGTGTCAGTAGGAAGTGTTGCTTTGTCTGCCATGCGGGCCTCGTCAAATCGTGGACGGAATCAGGCTGCGGTGCCTCGGAAATTGTACTGTGAGGAGGGAGAGAAAGTCTCCCTCCCCGCGGCGGTGTGAACTAGTGGGCGCCTGCCCGCTCGGCACCGAGTCCGGTGTTAGAGCGGACCAGGAGTTCGTTGAACTTGTGCTCGGAGGTGGGTTCGTGGCTGAGCAATGTCCCCAGGATGGCGCCGGCAAATCCCAGCGGAATGCTGAGAATGCCGGGATTCTCGAGCGGGAAAATCGCTTTGGCCTGGATCAGGTGGCGCGCGGCGCCGGTGACGGTGGGCGGGTCGATGGCCATCAGGCTGGGGCCGACCAAGATAAGACCGATAGAGGCCAGAAGCCCGACGATCAGGCCCGTAACGGCCCCGGCCGTGTTGAACCTCCGCCAGAAGATGGACAGCACGATAACGGGCAGGTTCGCCGAGGCCGCCACGGCGAAGGCCAAAGCCACCAGGAACGCAACGTTGGCAGTGGGGCCGAGCACAATGGCGATGGTGATGGCGACGGCGCCCACGACGAAGGCGGAGATGCGAGCGACCATGACTTCCTCGCCAGGTTTGCGTTCGACGCCCTTATGGATAACGTTGGTCCAGAAGTCGTGGGCAAATGAGGTGGAGGCGCTGATGGTGAGCCCGGCGACCACAGCCAGGATCGTAGCAAAGGCGATCGCCGAGATAAACGCGAAGAAGATGTTTCCGGCCAGGGCCTGCGCAAGCAAAGGAGCGCTCATGTTCGTACCACCGTGAGTGGCAATGAAGTCGCGCCCCACGATGGTCGCAGCACCAAAACCCAGGAAGGTGGTCATGATGTAGAAGCTGCCGATCAGGACCATGGCCCAGACGACGCTGGCGCGTGCCGTCTTGGCGTCGGGCACGGTGTAAAAGCGAACCAGGATATGCGGGAGACCGGCCGTGCCAAAGATCAATGCCAGGCCGAGGGAGATGAGTTCAAGGGCCCCGTACGGGGGTTTGTATCGTAGGCCGGGCTGGAGGAAGTCTTTGACGACCTCGACTCCTTTCTCGTGATAGGTGACGTGACCGATGGCATTGAAGAAGGCAGCGAGAGAGAAGTGGAAGTGGGCAACCACCAGAATGCTGAGCAGGATCGTACCTCCCATCAGCAAGACAGCCTTGACGATTTGTACCCAGGTTGTGGCCAACATGCCGCCGAAAACCACGTAAACGATCATCAGGATGCCTACGCCGACGACCGCGGTGTGGTAGCTGATACCGGAGTCTTTGAGTAACAGGGCCACGAGTGCGCCGGCACCGACCATCTGGGCGATCATGTAGAAGGTGCTGACGGTCAAGGTACTGATGGAAGCCATGGCACGCACCGGGCGTGGCTTTAGCCGATACGCGAGAACGTCGGCCATGGTGTAGCGGCCGGCGTTGCGCAAAGGTTCCGCCACTACTAGAAGCACCGTCAGGTAGGCCACAAGCCAACCGACCGAAAACATGAAGCCGTCGTAGCCCTGGAAGGCAATGATGCCGGCGATGCCAAGGAAAGACGCAGCGCTCATGTAATCGCCAGCGACGGCGATGCCGTTCTGCCATCCGGTGACGCGGCGGCTGGCCGCGAAATAGGCGCTGCTGCCGGCGGAGCGCTTCGAGGCCCAATAGGTGATGCCGAGGGTGATGGCAATGAAGATCAGGAACATCAGGAGCGGCGTGGATAGCATTACGCGACCTCTTTCTTGTTTTGCGCGTGGTTTTCAGCCTTCTCGATGATGTCTTTGGCGAGCTTATCGAAATCGCCTGCGGCCTTGACATAGAGCCACGCAACGGTCCAGGCCATGAAGAATTGCGAGAGCGCGAAGAGGTAGGCGAGGTTGACTTCCCCGATGACCTTGGTGGACATGAACTGAGGCGCGTATCCAACCAGGATGGGAAGCAGGAAATAGTAGACGAGGAAGAACACAAAAGCGGGGATGATAAAGACCTTCTTCGTGGCCATCAGGTCTTTGAATTCCTCGGTTTCCGCAATGCGGTCCCACTCAGTTTTGTCGGCTTCGTAACGCTTTGGGGGTGCGCTTTCGGTCATCAAAAAATCCTCCCAGAACCCGGCGGCGGCGCATTCTACCGCGTCACCCGCTGAAGTCCCAGCGGAAAATTGTTACAAGAATGTGAATATTGGGCCGAATTCGGAGCGGAAGTCGTGCCATTCCGGGCGGGCACGCCGCGGTACGTCAGGAACGTTTCGACCCCGGTGGGATCTCCGACCGTGCAAGTCCGATGGAGCGACTCTTCCCGTCCACGATGGGCGCACGATGACCAGCCCCGTCAGAGGGCATCCTCCCGTGGAAGTTGAAGAACCGGGTCCCGTTTGCGTCGGCAGTGCGAGCGATGACCGGATTGCGGAGCTGCGGACGAATGTGTGCATAGCGCGTCGGTTCTGGCGGAAAGGCTGGAGAGCGCGCGTCAAGAGGAGCGGTTTATTGGTCGAGGAATCTGTGGCGCTGGCGGGGATCGGGCAGAGGGCAGACATCGAGCTTGCCGAAGATCTTGTAGCGATTGCGGGCAATGACCTTGTACAGGACGTCGCGAACCATCCGAGGCAATATTCTCCAGAAGAAACCACAAACGCGCCAGCGCCCTCCGAGTTCGCCGAGGACGTAGGTCACGGCATCGGAGCGGGCGATGAGTCGTTCCTCGGGTTGCTGGTGGTGCGCGACGACGTAGAACGTCTCGAGATTGACACCATCGGCTCCATGACGACCGAGAACTTGAGTGGCGAACGAACTCTGCAGAGAGGCGAAGCGGAAGCGATCCTGGCGATCATGCTGGAGGGTGAATTGGACGAGGCGGTTGCAGAGTCCGCAAAAGCCGTCGTAGAGGAGGATGGGGGTCGCGGACATACGATTCCATGGTAACGCAGGCTGTACGAGGCTTCCGGTCGCGGTGCCATCAGAAGGCAAGAGCGAACCACCAAGGACACGACAGCGAAACGGAGGGCACACCCGTGGGAGGGCTTTGCCCGACAGCCGGGATGCCCATCTCTCCAAGAACGAGGCCCTGTGATGTTAATCACAACCCTCTGTGACGCTTGTACCGGACGGAATGGCTGTCCAACCTTCATTCTGTATGTAACGGCTGGCTTTGGCCGGCTGCACCGGGGTTGGTTCTCCACAGAAGACAGGCCCGGCAAGACGCTGCGAAGGGATTGCCATGAAGCGGAAATTCAAGACCATGGACGCGAATGAGGCGGTCGCCCACGTCGCGTATCGCCTGAACGAGGTTATCGCTATCTATCCCATCACACCGTCGTCGGCGATGGGGGAGTGGGCGGATCAGTGGGCGTCGGAGAGCGTGCCCAACATCTGGGGGACGATTCCGCACGTGGCCGAGATGCAGAGCGAGGGGGGAGCCGCGGGCGCGGTCCATGGAGCGTTGCAGACAGGAGCGCTCTCGACGACTTTTACGGCCTCCCAGGGATTGCTACTGATGATCCCGAACATGAACAAGATCGCAGGCGAGCTGACACCGGCGGCGTTCCACGTGTCGGCGCGGACTTTGGCGACGCACGCCCTCTCGATTTTCGGCGACCACAGCGACGTGATGTTCTGCCGGACGACCGGGTGGGCCCTGCTGTGTTCGAACTCGGTACAGGAGGCGATGGATCTGGCGTTGATTGCGCAGGCGGCTTCGCTGGAGTCGCGAATTCCCTTCCTGCACTTCTTCGACGGATTCCGGACGTCGCACGAAGTGAACAAGATCGAAATGCTGGCGGATGACGATCTGCGGGCGCTCATCAATATGGACCGGGTGTTCGAGCACCGGCAGCGGGCGCTGTCGCCGGATCATCCCGTGCTGCGCGGGACGGCGCAGAATCCGGACGTATTTTTCCAGATCCGCGAGACAGCGAACGCCTTCTATGACTCGTGCCCCGACAAGGTGCAAGCGGTGATGGACCGGTTCGCGGAGGTGGTGGGACGGCAATACCGGCTATTCGACTATGCCGGGGCACCGGACGCCGAGCGGGTGATCGTGATGATGGGTTCGGGCGCGGAGGCGGCTGAGGAGGCCGTGGCCGCGCTGAACGCAAGCGGAGAGAAGGTTGGGCTGGTGAAGGTGCGCTTGTACCGCCCGTTCGCGGTAGAGAAGTTCTGCGAAGTGCTGCCGGCGACGGTGCGCGAGATTGCGGTGCTGGATCGTACTAAAGAAGCGGGAGCGGCGGGCGAGCCGCTGTATGTGGACGTGGTGGCGGCGCTGCAGGAAGGGCTGCGGCACGGGTTCGTGAAGGTGAAGAGGGCACCGCTGGTTATTGGCGGGCGCTACGGACTGTCGTCGAAGGAGTTTACCCCGGCGATGGTGAAGGCAGTGTACGACAACCTGGCAGCGGCGAAACCGAAGGAACACTTCACGGTTGGGATTCAGGACGATCTGAATCACACCAGCCTGGCCTATGACGCGGACTTTTCCACCGAACCGGACAGCGTCGTGCGGGCGCTGTTCTATGGGCTGGGCGCGGACGGGACGGTTGGGGCGAACAAGAATTCCATCAAGATCATCGGCGAGAACACGGACAACTACGCGCAGGGGTATTTCGTCTACGACTCGAAGAAGTCTGGAGCGATGACGGTGTCGCACCTGCGCTTCGGGCCGAAGCCGATTCACTCGACCTACCTGGTGTCGAAGGCGAACTTCGTGGCGTGTCATCAGTGGATCTTCCTGGAGCGCTACGACATGTTGAGCGCGCTGGTGCCGGGCGGGACATTCCTGGTCAACAGTCCGTTCGGGCCGGACGAAGTTTGGGACCACCTGCCGCGGGTGGTGCAGGAACAATTGGTGGCGAGGAAGGCCAAGCTATTTGTGATCGATGCGTACTCGGTGGCGCGGGATACGGGGATGGGCAGCCGGATGAATACCATCCTGCAGGTGTGCTTCTTCGCGATCTCGAAGGTGCTGCCGCGGGACGAGGCGGTGGAAGCGATCCGCAAGTCGATTCGCGATACCTACGGACGGAAGGGTGAGGAGATCGTCCAGAAGAACATGAAGGCGGTGGACGAGACGCTGGCGCACCTGTTCGAAGTGAAGGTGCCGGAGAAGATCACCAGCACGATCGAGATGCCACCTCCCTTCTCAACCGAGGCTCCGGCCTTCGAACGAGATGTGCTGGGCGTGATCTATGAAGGGCGTGGGGACGAGTTGCCGGTGAGCATGTTTCCGTGTGATGGGACTTTCCCGACCGGGACGGCGAAATGGGAGAAGCGGAACCTGGCGCTGGAGATTCCAGTGTGGGATACGAAGACCTGCATCCAGTGCGGAAAATGCGCCATGGTATGCCCGCACGCGGTGATCCGGATCAAGGTATTTGACTCGCGCGAACTGGAAGGAGCGCCAGCGACGTTCAAATCGACCGAGGTACGGGACAAAGAATGGGCGGGGATGAAATACAGCATCCAGGTGGCTCCCGAGGACTGCACGGGATGCGGAATCTGCGTGGAGATTTGCCCGGCGAAGAACAAGACGGAGACGCGGCTGAAGGCGCTGAACATGGTGGAACAGCCTCCGCTGCGGGTGCCGGAGCGGGAGAACTGGGACTTCTTCCTGAAGATTCCGGAACTCGACCGGCGGAAGATTAAGACCACCACGATCCGGCAGCAGCAGGTGCAGGAACCGCTGTTCGAATTCTCAGGCGCGTGTTCGGGTTGCGGCGAGACGCCGTATCTGAAGCTGCTTTCGCAGCTGTTCGGAGACCGCGCGGTGATCGCGAATGCCACGGGATGTTCGTCCATCTATGGCGGGAATCTGCCGACGACGCCGTGGGCGAAGAATGCCGATGGACGCGGTCCAGCGTGGTCGAATTCCCTCTTCGAGGACAATGCGGAGTTCGGGCTCGGGTTCCGGCTGTCGATCGACAAGCAGACAGAGTTTGCGCGCGAGTTGGTGCTGGCTTTGGGCGGGTCGACTGGAGATGAACTGGCATCGGCGATTCTATCGGCTCAGCAGAAGGATGAAGCTGACATCTTCGAGCAACGCCAACGGGTCAGCCTGCTGAAAGAGAAATTGCAGGAGATAAAGACTCTCGAGGCGCGGCAACTGCTCTCGCTCGCGGACCTGCTGGTGAAAAAGAGCGTATGGATCGTGGGCGGAGACGGGTGGGCGTACGACATTGGTTACGGCGGGCTTGACCACGTGATCGCGAGCGGAAAGAACGTGAACCTGCTGGTGCTGGATACCGAGGTTTATTCCAACACGGGTGGGCAGGCTTCGAAGTCGACTCCGCGCGGAGCAGTGGCGAAGTTTGCGGCTGGGGGCAAACCCGGTCCGAAGAAGGACCTGGGACTGATCGCGATGAGCTACGGGTCGGTGTACGTGGCGAGCGTTGCGATGGGCGCGAAGGACGAGCACACGCTGAAGGCTTTCCTGGAAGCGGAGGCGTACGACGGGCCGAGCCTGATTATTGCGTACTCGCACTGCATCGCGCACGGCATCAACATGACCACGGGTATGGCTGACCAGAAGGCGGCGGTTGAGAGCGGGCAATGGCTGCTCTATCGCTACCATCCCGAGCGGGCGGAGGCGGGCGAGAATCCGCTGATTCTGGATTCACGGACGCCGACGCGCAAGGTGCAGGAGTTCCTGCAGATGGAGACGCGTTTCAAGATGCTGACCAAGAGCAAGCCGGAAGACGCGAAAGAGCTGTGGAAACGGGCGCAGCAGGATGTCGAAGCGCGCTACAAGTTCTACGAGTATTTGGCGCAGCGGAAGGTGGGTCCGGAGCCAGTGAAGGCGGCGGATTGAGGTCGGTCGCCTTGAAGGCCCTGGGTGGCAGCGCGGCCCGCGGCGGAGCTAGCGCGGGAGAAAAGCTCTTAACCGCAGAGGTCGCAAAGAAAGGCCGCAAAGGTCGCTGAGAAAAGTGTTCGCACACCGCGGGCCCGAACGCGGATGCTACTCGAACGTCCGAGGGCAGGATGCCCTCGGGACAGCCGGCAAGATGCCGGCGCTACTCTCTCGAGCGCGGCACCCGGGTTCGGGATGCGCGATGTGGTGATTACCGTTGTCTGATTAAGGAGAAGTCATGAGTGATCTAACGACCCAATATCTTGGACTGCAGTTGCGGACGCCGCTGGTGGCTTCGGCGTCGCCATTGTCGCAGGAAGTGAGCAGCATCCGGCGGCTGGAGGATGCGGGGGCGGCGGCGGTGGTCCTGTATTCGCTTTTCGAGGAGCAACTGCGGCAGGAGTCGCTGGAGTTGGACTATCACCTGACGGCAGGCACGGACAGTTTTGCGGAATCGCTCACCTACTTTCCGCAGGCCAGCGAGTACCGGCTCGGACCGGAGGGTTACCTGGAGCATATCCGCAAGGCCAAGGCGGCGGTGGCGATTCCGATCATCGCGAGCCTCAATGGCGCGACAGCGGGCGGCTGGGCGGACTATGCGAAGGAAATCGAGCGAGCGGGAGCGGACGCAATCGAATGCAACATCTACTCCGTGGTGACCGATGCTGACAAGAGCTCGGCCGATGTGGAACAGACTTATCTTGACATCGTTAAGGCAGTGAAGTCGTCGGTCGCGATTCCGGTAGCGGTGAAGATCAGCCCGTTCTTCAGCAACCTGGCGAACATGGCCAAGCGGCTGGATCAGGCCGGAGCGGACGGGCTGGTATTGTTCAATCGTTTCTACCAGCCGGACATCGACCTGGAAGAACTGGAGATCCGGCCGAATGTTCTCCTGAGCACTCCACAAGCCTTGCGGCTGCCGCTGACGTGGATCGGGATTCTCTACGAGCGAGTCCAGGCGGGCCTGGCGGCGACCAGTGGGGTGCACGATCCCCAGGACGTGATCAAGCTGTTGATGGTGGGCGCGAACGTGACGATGATGTGCTCGGCACTGCTGCGCAACGGGATCAACCACCTGCGCTACGTCGAGCAGGGCGTGCGGGAATGGATGGAATTGCACGAATACGAGTCGGTGCAGCAGATGCAGGGGAGCATGAGTCAGCTGCGCTGTCCGGATCCGGCGGCCTTCGAGCGCGCGCAGTATATGCGGGCGGTGAAAAGTTTGCAGCATGTGCTGGTGCGGGGGTAGGGTCGAGGAAAACGCAAGGTCCCTCGACTGCGTTCGGGATGACAGGTCTCTTAATGACCAGCGACTCGCAAGCAGCAAACGCCGATCTCCACGGGCGGTACAAGCCTATCCGAGCCGGGTCAGGACTTCCGCGGGCGGCAGATCCTTCCAGTAGTGCTTTAAGTTGTCGAGGGATGTGAAGGTGCGACTGCACATGTGGTCGAGGTAGACATGACCTAGCAGGTGATCGATTTCGTGCTGCAGGATGCGGGCATGCCAGCCCGTGGCTTCGATGGAACTGGGCGTGGCGTGCTCGTCGAGGTAGTTCACTCGGACGGACCGGGAACGCGGAACGATCGCTGAGAATCCAGCCAAGCTTAAGCAGCCCTCGAAGAATTCTCTCGTGTCGTCAGAGTGCCAGGCGATTTCCGGGTTGACGAGAACCGTGAATGGAACCGGCTTGCGTTCGCGGGCAGCGAGCTGACCAGGGTCAATGTCTTTGTGGTATTGCTCGCGGTCTTCGATGACGGCGAGCTGCAGGTCGCGCCCAATTTGCGGCGCAGCAAGGCCAACGCCGGGCGCTTCGCGCATGGTCTCGCGCATCGCTTCGATCAGGTGTTGAATTTCGGAACTGAGAATCTCAGCTTTCGAAAGCGAACGGGCGCGCTGCCTGAGAACTGGGTCGCCGACTTGGACGATTTGCAAGGGCATGGGATTTCCGGAGAACGGGCGCGGCGCTAGCTGGCTTTCTCGGCCGACTTCTCTGCCGCTTGGGCTCGCTTCTCCAACTCCTCTTCGCCGTACATACTGCCGCGGCAGGCCTGGGCACCGCAGTGGCAGACGGCAGCGTCATCGTCATCGCCGTCGTAAAGGTTGTAGTCGTAGCAGAGTTCCTCACCGGCGGCAATGTCGCGCATGGCGATGATCCAGATGTGCTCGTCGAACTCGTCGGTTTCGCAGTTGGCGTCGCAGCTGTGATTGATGAAGGCAGCGACACTGTCGCCATCGACGACATATTCACCTTCCCCGATGCAGAAGAGGTAAGTGTCGAGACGGTCGGAGTATAGGGCGTCGGCTTCCTCCTTGGAAAGGCGGGTGCCGGTGTATTCGACGATGTGGGTGCCGGCGGGAATCGGAACGGTGGTGTAGCATCCGGAGCCGTGAATCCCGGATTTCTTGATGAGCAGATGCATCGGGTCGATAGGCGACATGGCAGCGGTCAGGAAGGACAGATTAGCACGAGAGCTCCGTGGGTCCGCTGGACTACTTGGTCCAGACCTCAACCTGCCTAAGATTTGATAGACTCGCGCGCGGCGAAACCAAGGAGAGAGCGATGCACCGACGCGAGTTTCTTTACCGGGCGGCAGTTGTGGCAGGATCGGCTGCGATCTACGGCACACCGACCAGGGCTTGGCCCTCAGCGGAGACGGTATCTGCCAGGCTCATTCTGGACCCATCACGGACAGTTGCCGAGATTCCTCCCGACTTCGTAGGGCTTGGATATGAGATCTCGTCGGTGGCGCGTCCGGGTATTCTAAGCCGCAAGGATGCCGTATACGTACAACTGGTGCGGACGCTGGGCGCAAACGGGATCATCCGCATCGGGGGCAATACTTCGGACTATTCCAGCTATGCGCCAGCGGCAGAGCCGCTTTCGTCGCCGGAGACCGGGCCCGGTTCGGTGGTGAGCGACGCGGTGCTGCGCGAGCTTGGGACTTTTCTCGAAGCCACCGGCTGGAAACTTATCTGGGGCCTGAATCTCGGCCGGGGCACCAAGAAGAACGCGATCGACGAAGCGCGTGCAGTGCTAGCGGCGACCCGACCGAATCTTCTCTCTTTCGAGATCGGCAACGAGCCCGATCTTTTCGCGCACCGCGAAATCCACCGGAAGAAGGGTTACCGCTATGAAGACTTTCTGCGGGAGTATCGCGAGTTCCGCGATGCGCTCCGGAAAGAGCTTCCGGGAATTCCGTTGGCCGGCCCGGATGTAGCCATTGAGACCTCGTGGGTGGCAGAATTTGCCCGGGACGAGGGCAAGGACATCAAGCTTCTGACGCACCACTACTATCGCGAGGGCCAGAACCCGACAAGCAGCATCGACAAGCTGTTGCGTCCCGACCCGAAATTTGCGCCGATGCTGGCGCAACTGAGCGCGGCGTCGAAATCGAGCGGACTTCCCTACCGCATCTGCGAGACGAATTCGTTTTCGGGCGGAGGCAGGCCGGGGGTGAGCGATGCGTTCGCGGCTTCGCTTTGGGTGCTGAGCTTCATGTACACGCTGGCTTCGGCGGGCTGCGCCGGGGTCAACATGGAGACGGGAGTGAACCAGTTGGGATTTGTCAGCTCGTATTCGCCAATCGGTGACGATGAACACGGGCACTACACGGCGGCTCCCGAGTACTACGGCATGCTGACGTTCGCGCAGGGGGGAAAGGGCCGAGTGTTTGCGTGTCAGCTCGAGACCGGGGGGCGCAACCTGGAGGCGTACGCGACCCAACCGGCGGACGATCGCGTAGTGGTGACTCTTATTTATAAGGAGAGCGGTCCGGATGTTCTGGTGAGCGTAGAGGGCGCGGGAGCGTTTAAGAGGGCGTCGGTGGTGCGATTGACCGGGCCGTCGCTTGAAAGCAAGATGGGCGTGCGGCTGGGTGATGTGGAGCTCTCGCCGAGCGGGGAGTGGCGTCCGGCGCAGGCGGAAGAGTTCAAGGTTGAGGGGGGGGAAATGGCGGTACGTGTTCCTGGGGCGAGCGCGCTGGTGGTGACGTTGCGGGCGTAGGTAGATCGGCTCGGGGTGGAAGAGCGCAGCTAAGACCGCCGGTATTCCATGGAGGCACGGGGTCCTTCGACTACGCTCGGCTCGCGTCTGCTTCGCTCAGGATGACAGCTTCAAAGAACGGAGCTACCGAGGAGGAAGCCTACCTTTTCTGCAAAACTTGCATCCGCAAGAAATCAGGCGCGCCCGGAGGCGCGCCGTGAAAAGGCATCCATCGATTTAGTGTCTGCTTCCTATTCCAGCCTCTACTTCTTCGTGAACTTGAAGATCGTGACCGTGTGGTAGTGCTGGCCCGGCTTCAGGGTTGTCGTTGGAAATGACGGATGGTTGGGCGAGTCCGGGAAGTGCTGGGTCTCGAGGCAGAACGCGTAGCGGTGCTTGTAGACCTTCCCGTCCTTGCCCGTGATCGATCCGTCGAGGAAGTTTCCCGTGTAGAACTGGATGCCAGGCTGATCGGTGAGGATTTGCAGCACCCGTCCGCTCTTGGGTTCATAGGCCTCGGCGGCCAGGGTTACACCGCCTTTGCCGCCGCTGTTGAGCGCCCAGTTGTGGTCGTAGCCCTTGCCGAACTTGATCTGCTCATCGTCCTGGTCGATGCGGGAGCCGATGGCGGCAGGCTTAGTGAAGTCAAAAGGAGTGCCTTTGACGGGACGCAGTTCGCCGGTGGGAATCAGGGTCGCGTCCACGGGCGTGAAGCGATCGGCGTTGAGGGTGAGCTGGTGCTCGAGGATGTCGCCATTTCCCTGACCGGCCAGATTGAAGTAAGAATGATTGGTGAGATTGAGGACAGTTTCCTTGTCCGTCGTCGCGGAATAGTCAATCTTCAATTCGTTCGTGTCGGTCAAGGTGTAGACGACTTTGACGGAGAGATTGCCGGGATATCCTTCTTCGCCGTCTTTGCTGAGGTAGGTGAGTTCGAGCGCCTGACCGTGCGGGCCGGAAACGTCTTTGGCAGCCCACAGGCGCTTGTTGAAACCGGTGTTGCCGCCGTGGAGACTGTTTTCGCCGTCGTTCTTGGGAACGTTGTAGTTGGTGCCGCCGAGCTTGAACTGCCCGTGGGCGATGCGGTTGCCGTAGCGGCCGATGAGCGCGCCGAAGAAGGCTTTGTTGGTGAGATAGCCGTCGAGCTGGTCGTAGCCAAGGACGACGTCGTCCATTTTCCCGTTGCGATCGGGCGCCTTCAGGGAAACCACGATGCCACCAAAGTTCGTGATGGTGGCTTCCATGCCGGCCTTGTTGGTAAGAGTATAGAGATCAACCGGTTCTCCTGCTCCGGTTTTGCCGAACGGCTGTTTCTTCATCGTCGATTTAGCCTCTGCGTTGAGCGCGCAGACGCACGCCCCTGTCATCCAAGATATCAACAATGCCCAGATCATCCAACGAAGTCTCATCATTTCCTCCCTTTATCGAGTAAGTCATTCGGCGCCGGGCACAGGCAATATACCGTAGAGCACGACCCCGTGCGATGGAACCGTGGCGGTGATAAAACCGGCGGCGCCCAGATCCTTGTGTTCCCAGAGATCGCGCACTTTGTATTTCGCGGCGACGAGGCCCAGGTCCTTCCATGAGTACTGGAGTTTGTAGGTTGTATTGCCCGGGTTGAAGATGGCCAGGTACTGCAGGTCGCCGGAATCGGCGTGCGACTTCCATACGACCGTCTTGTCAGTCGTGATCACCGGGCCCGCGCCGGCGGAATGCTGATCGAGAGCGATCACTTCAGGGTTCGAGAGCAGCGCAGTGGTCCATGCATCGCTCGCGGGCAGGTTTCCCCCCATCATTAGCGGAGAACGGAACATGGACCAGAGAGTGAACAGCGTGCGCTGTTCGTCGTGAGTCAAGCGGGTCGAGCGTGCTTTACCCCATCCGGGCGCGGGCCCCAGATAACCCAGCGGCAGCATATCGGCGTCGGGCCAGTGGCCGGATTGGGTGAGCGGAGCCCATTTCGCGACGCGAGGAAACTGGTCGCCGAGGCCCTGGGGATACTGGACGTCGCTGTGCCAGAGGTCCCAGATGTCGTCGGAGATGCGCCACATTTGCGCGTTGGCGCGCATCTGGTCGACCTGTTCGATGGGGGCTTCTCCCGGGGAAAGGCTCAGAACGATGGGGCGGCCGGTTTTGTCGAGGGCGCGGCGGAGCATGACGATGTCGTCCCCCTTGTAAGGACGACTCGCGATGCAATCGACTTTAATCAGATCGACGCCCCACCCGGCGTAAAGGCGCGCGATGGAATCGTAATACGACTGGGCGGCGGGTTTCGAGGGGTCGGTGCCGTAGTTGTCGGGGTTCCAGGGACAAAGGTCGGTGCTGTTCACGGCCTCAGCAGCGTGGTATTCGGAGCCCTCAATAGAAAGGTTC
>Ga0209698_10003477_pt1 | contig 17547 bp, 12 predicted proteins | sample LitLauG_LLR_2012_FD_187203 | JGI IMG/M metagenome (GOLD analysis project Ga0209698, IMG submission 187203) | Freshwater sediment microbial communities from Pennsylvania, USA - Little Laurel Run_MetaG_LLR_2012 (SPAdes) (version 2) | ecosystem: Environmental > Aquatic > Freshwater > Creek >...
CGGATAGCGGGGCATGGCGGAGCCGTCCATCCCGACAGCGCGCAGAAGATCGGCCACGCGCTGGCGGCGGACATCGCGGCTGAGGCTCTCATGGATCACGAGCGGCTCAGCGATTACATCCTCCACCCGGAAACGCGGATCGAGCGAACCAAATGGATCCTGAAAAATGATTTGCGCGTCGCTGCGCATGCGGCGCAACTCGCGGCCGCTTGCCGAGATGAGATCTTTGCCGTCGAAGCGGATCGACCCAGAAGTCGGCTCGATCAAACGAAGAATCAGCCGTCCCAGCGTGCTCTTGCCCGAGCCCGATTCGCCGACCAAACCGAGCGTTTCCCCTGGCTCGATGTCAAGCGACACATCATCCACTGCGCACACCTTGCCGGCCCGGCCGGCGCCGAACGCAGATTCACTGAGATCGAAAATCTTGGTCAGGTTGCGGACTTCGAGCAGAGGCACGGGGAGAGAGTATCAGCGAAGGCAGGCCAGCGTCAGCCCTGGTTGCCCGGTTGGCCAACCAATCGCGGCCAAGCGGTTTGAACCACGATCGTAGTGATGAGGGTCAGCAGAAAGCAGGCCATTTGGGGATGCGCGGGCCACATTATTCGCCCGAAACCGAAGGCCCAGGCGCCGAGTCCGGCCGCCGACCCAATCGCCGATGCGATCAAAGAGATTTTCAGAGATTTCATGACCCGCCCTCGGATTGATGATACGTCAGGGCCACCAGTTTCGTTCCACCAGAGTGCCCTTCATCTGCCACCACATTGCTCTCAATTCATCCCGCGACCAGAGGCACGGCCAGCAGGGCAGCCAGCATTCCCATCGTGCGGGCGCGGCTGAAATGCTCGTGCAGGAAAATGCGCGCGAGCAGTACTGTTACCGCCGGATAAAGCGAACTCAGCACGACCGCTTCATCGAGCCGTCCAATCTGGTTGGCACGGATGAACACGGCGCTGCCGGTAATATCGAGGCATCCAGCGAGAATGGCAATCGCCAGCACAGGAGGGGGAACGGCGCGAATGTGCCGTCCGAACACCACGAATGCGCTCGTGACCACAAAGGAAGCAGTCCGCGAGACGACCGCGATCCATAACGCCGAGGCATAGCCGGCTTTGTTGACGCACAGATAAAACCCGGCGAAACCGATCCCGGCGAGCACCGCCAATCCCAAACCTTCAGGACGCCCGGCACCATCCTCCGAGCGTGAAATGAGCCAGACGCCGATGCCGGCCAGAACAAAACCGCCGACGTGCCGATACCCCGGGAAGCCATCCGCAAACGTGGTCACGATAGCGGGAATGCCGGCGCCGAGGACGGCGGCAACCGGCGCAGTCAGTCCCATTTTGCCGCTGGCGAGCGCGCGATAGAACAAGGCCAGCGCGATGCCTCCGACGGATCCCGCGAGCAACGCCCACACCAGACTTGCATTTCCTGGAAACTGGGCGTGGGTAAGGAGCGCGAGACCACCCATCAAGACCATGCCGCTGATGTGAACGATGGCAGTGAATAGGAATGCGTTCGCGCGGCGCGCACCGATTCCTCCCAGGAAATCGCTCGCTCCCCAAACGCCGACGGCGCTCAGAGCATAGGCTGCGGGAAGATATTCAGGGGAGAAGTGCATGGGCGTTTGAGCTTAGCATGACGCTCTAAGCGAAGAGACGAACGCAGCGCCGGCGCCCTCGCCGGCTGTCGAGCGAGCGTCTCGCCCGCTCTTCTCGTTTGGTTTACGTTATGCGGAAACCGTTTCGGGTTGCGCCTTACCGGCCAGCAACTGCCGCAGCACGTACTGCAGAATGCCGCCGTTCGAGTAGTAGAGAGCTTCCTGCGGCGTATCGATGCGCACGATCGCCTTGAACTGGGACGTCTTCCCGCCGGTGACGCGCACCGTGATCTGACGGCCCGAGGAAAACTTCTCGACGAGGTCGCGAATACCCGCAATCCCGAACACTTCCTCGCCCGTCAGTTTGAGCGACTCGGCATTTTCTCCCGGCAGGAATTGCAACGGCAGGATTCCCATGCCGACCAGATTCGAGCGGTGAATGCGCTCGTAGCTTTCCGCAACCACGGCGCGGACGCCAAGCAGGCGCGGGCCCTTTGCGGCCCAGTCGCGTGATGAGCCAGATCCATACTCTTTGCCGGCGAGAATCACCAGCGGTACCTTTTCAGCGTGATATTTCTCCGACGCCTCGAAGATGGACATTTCCGCGCCATCGGGAAGGTGGCGCGTGAATCCGCCTTCGGCCGCCACCATCTTGTTGCGCAGACGAACATTGGCGAAGGTTCCGCGCACCATGACTTCGTGATTGCCGCGGCGCGATCCGTAGGAATTGAAATCCGCGGGCGGCACGCCGTGTGCGATCAGGTATTTGCCCGCGGGGCCGTCTTTCTTGATCGAACCGGCAGGTGAAATGTGGTCCGTGGTGACGCTGTCGCCGAGCACGGCCAACACGCGTGCTCCCTTGATGTCTTCGACGGCTGAGGGCGTCAGCGCCATGTCGTCGAAGTAAGGCGCCTGGCGAATATAGGTCGAATCTTTCTCCCAGGCGTACGTTTCGCCTTTGGGAACAGGCAGTCCGCGCCAACGCGCGTCTCCTGCGTATACCTCGCCATAGCTCTTACGAAACATCTCGGATGTAATCGCGCTGGCCATCGCGTGCTCGACTTCTGCCTGAGACGGCCAGATATCGGCCAGGTAAACAGGCTTGCCGTCCTTGCCCTTGCCGATCGGGTCTCTGCGCAGATCGACGTCAATGCGTCCCGCGAGTGCGAAGGCCACCACCAGCGGCGGCGACATCAGGTAGTTGGCACGCACTTCGGAATTGATGCGGCCTTCGAAATTGCGATTGCCGGAAAGCACCGAGGCAACAACTAGGTTTTTGTCATCAATCTCTTTCGACACTTCAACCGGCAGCGGGCCGGAGTTGCCGATGCAGGTGGTGCAGCCATAGCCGACGATGTGAAACTTGAGCTTCTCCAGGTAGGGCATCAGGCCCGCTTTCGCGAGATAGTCGAGGACGACTTTCGATCCCGGAGCGAGCGAAGTCTTGACCGTTGCGGGTACTTCCAGACCGTGCTCCACGGCTTTTTTTGCCAGCAGTCCGGCCGCCAGCATCACGGATGGGTTCGACGTGTTCGTGCAACTGGTGATCGCGGCTATAACCACGCTGCCGTGTTGTAGCGCCCTGCCATTTGCGGAAATGTGTTCGTGGACGTTCGGATCCTCGACCCCAACGGCCGTCGGACTTCCGCCTTCCTGTTCCCAGCGGTTGACCTGCCCTATGGCGGACTCACCCGGCCCCGCAGCGGCGCTCTTAGCCTTGGGCTTGATCAGCGAAGGCAGAGCCTGTGTAAACGACTCACCTGCTTTTGAGAGCACGACGCGATCCTGTGGACGCTTCGGTCCGGCAAGACTGGGTTCGACGCTCGCCAGATCCAGGCTCAGCAGTTCGGAGTATTCGGCTTGGGAAGTTTTTGCATCGTGGAAGAGCCCCTGCTCGCGCGCGTAGGCTTCCACGAGTGCAATCTGCTCGTCGCGGCGGCCGGTCAGTCTCAGGTAACGGAGACTCTCTTTGTCAATCGGGAAGATCCCGCAAGTGGCTCCGTATTCGGGAGACATGTTGGCAATCGTTGCTCGGTCAGCGAGGGGCAGGTCTTGCAGCCCCGGACCGAAGTACTCAACAAATTTGCCGACGACGCCGTGCTTGCGCAGCATTTCGGTAATCGTCAGGACGAGATCGGTGGCGGTGGCGCCTTCGCGCAGGCGTCCGGTCAGCTTCACGCCCACGACCAACGGAATCAACATGGAGACAGGCTGCCCAAGCATGGCGGCTTCGGCTTCGATTCCACCCACGCCCCAGCCGAGCACGCCGAGTCCATTGACCATGGTGGTGTGCGAGTCGGTGCCGACGAGCGTGTCAGGATAAGCGGTATGCTTGCCGCCCTCCTCGTGCACGAAGATGACCCGCGCGAGATACTCGAGATTGACCTGGTGGACGATGCCGGTGTCGGGCGGCACGATGGCGAGATTGCGGAATCCGGTTTGTCCCCAGCGCAGGAAGGCGTAGCGCTCCTTGTTGCGCTGGAATTCGAGCAGCGCGTTTACATCGAAAGCGCCGGGCGAACCAAATTCGTCGACCTGCACGGAGTGGTCGATCACCAGTTCGGCCGGCTGCAGCGGATTGATCAGCTTCGGGTCGCCACCCAGGCGTTTCATGGCATCGCGCATGGCCGCGAGATCGACGACCGCAGGCACACCCGTGAAATCCTGCAACAAGACTCGGCTGGGCGTGAAAGCAATTTCCTTCTCCGGTTTCGAGTTCTTGTTCCAGGCGGCAAGAGCGCGGATTTCTTCCTTGGTCACATTGCGCCCGTCCTCGGTGCGGAGCAGGTTCTCGAGCAGGATGCGGAGCGAGAACGGCAGGTGCTTCGTCGAGATGCCTTGCTTGTCGAGCGCGTCGATGCGGTAGAGTTCGTATTTCTTGTTGCCGACCTTGATCGTCGCGCGAGCGCCGAAACTGTTTGCTGACATAAGTGCCTTCCTGATATATAGATGCCGGACCGCAAGCCACCGCCTCAGAACGGTGAAGGGACGGACGTCTCGCGTCCAGCCGGGCGGCGATATTCCAGTTTATTCCTCGGCAAGCGGATTGTGTACGCTGCCAGCGAAGCGCTACCACTCAAGTTCTCATTTCGCTCGCAGGAGCAGGACCGGTGCACTGATACTGTGCCGGACCCGCGTTGCCGTAGCGCCGAGAAAGACGTCGGCCAAAAAGCGGTGTCCGTGCGTGCTCATGGCTACCAGGTCGCAACCCTTCTGCTCGACCCATTTGATGATTTGCTCGGCCGGTTCTCCGTATGCCAGTTCGGCCTGCACGGGAATGCCCAGGGATTGGAATTCGGCCCGAATCTTTTCCAGGTAGCTGGTGTCTTCGGTGATTTCCGGACTGACCGCATCCGGACCATAGGTTCTGGCTGCCCACCCGTCGGCAACGTGCAGCAGCACCAAACGGCTGTGCGCGATTTTCGCGAGCTGCTTGACGTGTTCGATAATCGCCCGGTCAGAAGGCGTGCCGTCCAGCGTCACCAGAATCGTGTCATACATGGTCTTCCATTTCTGTCGCCTCTACGGGTTGCGGTCAAGTCTGGTCTTGGGTGCCGCAGCGCTTTAGTGTATGCGTGAGAACTACTCTGCGCGTGACACCGGTGGAACAGAATCTGCAAGATACCAGCCCCGGAGGGGCACAATAGGTTAGCCCAGGACGTAAGTCCTGGGTGCAGTGGAAAATCGGACGGGGCCCCGGGGACGACACAAGTTCTCACGCACACATTAGCGCTGCGAGAACGTCCTTGTCTCGTCGGCGGCTTTAGCCACTGAGGTGACCCATTCGATTTTTTCCGCACCTTCTGTTCCCTTCCAGTGTTACCCGCCGACGATAACCTGCCACGCAGCTTTGAACGAGTCCGGGAGGCCGTAAATGTCCATCACGGTAATCAGAATAGCACTGCCCCAACCGGCCACCAGCAGGAACCAACCGTTCTTCCAGGTTCCCATCCGCTTGCCGGAACTCGTGAAATGCAGGAGCGGGAACATGGCGAACGGAAGCTGCAGCGCGAGCACCACCTGGCTGAGCGTCAGCAGGTCGGTAACGCTGCTGTCGCCGCGCAGGCCGATGATGAAGACCGCCGGCAGGATGGCCAGCGTGCGGGTGATGAGCCGCCGCACCCAGGGTTTGATTCGCCAATGCATGAAGCCTTCCATCACGACCTGCCCGGCGAGCGTGCCCGTGATGGTGCTGCTTTGTCCGCTGGCCAGAAGTGCCACCGCAAACAGCGTGCTTGCCGCGGTCGTCCCTAACAGAGGCGCCAGCGTCAGATAGGCGACTCGAATCCAATCGCTGTCAGCGCTGAAATGAACCACTTGCCCGCCTGACGCAGTCACGCTTTCCTTCCCAAAGAACACCATCGCAGCCAGTACCAGAATCGCCGCGTTGACGAAGAAGGCGATGGTCAGGGCCACAACTGAGTCAATAGTGTTAAAGCGGATCGCGCTCCGGATGGAGGGTACGTCCTTCTGCAACTGGCGGCTCTGGACCAGAGCAGAATGCAGGTACAGGTTGTGGGGCATCACGGTTGCGCCGATCATACCGATGGCGATGTACAAAACCCCCGATTGACGAAAGTGCGGCGACACCAGTGCCCGCCCCATTTCCAGAAAGCTGGGCTGGGTCTGCGGAAGGATGAAAATCTCAATGAAGTAGCAAACGCCGATCGTCGCGATCAACAGCAGGACCACCGCCTCGATGGTGCGCATCCCAAACCGCTGCAAAGCCAGGAGGAGCAACACGTCCAAACCTGTGATGATGACCGCCCACAAGAGTGGAATATGGAACATCAGGTTGAGCGCTACGGCACTCCCAAGCACCTCCGCCAGGTCACAAGCGCCGATCGCCACTTCACTCATCAGCCAGTTGGGCCAACGCGTCCACTGCGGATACCAGTCGCGGCAACACTGAGCAAGATCCTTGCCGGTCACCACGCCCAAGCGGGCGGAAATTACTTGCATAAAAATCGCCATCAGGCTGGCAAGTCCGACCACCCACAAGAGACCGTACTTGTACCGGGCACCGCCTTGCAGGTCCGTCCCCCAGTTGCCGGGATCCATGTAACCGACGCTGACCAGAATCGCTGGGCCCACGAACGCCCGCCACTGCTCCCAGAAGCCGGCCTTATGATGGGGCACCTCGACCGAACTGTGCACTCCTTCCAACGACACGTGCCCGCCATAAGCGTCGGAGGCTGACAAGCCGGCACCAGCTGGCGCATTCGTGTCCGTCGATCCTTCTGCCTTTCTCATCTTCTGTGTTTCCGAGAGAACCCCAAATCAACTAGAGTATACGCTATGGCATTAACGATAGTTAATCCCTAAGAACGAGACGACAGTGGAGACACCCACACTCTGTCGGCGGCGGGACGCCCTAGAACCATGGTGCGCGCGGCGGTCCGGATCGAGAGGGTCTTGTCGTAGTTACGCTCGATCAAGGTGAGCTTTGCTCCGGGGCGTATGCCGCGGGCTTCCAAAAACTCCAACAGGTGCCGGTCTCGTTCGTAGATTCCGCTGACCACGTAAGTGCGCTCCGGTTCGGCATCGGCGAGCAACACCAGGCCGCGGCTCCGCCGGCTCGCGGGACTCTCGAGTTCACTCAGATTGCCGTGTGGACAAGCGCCTCCCGCACCCAGCTTGGCCAGCAGCTTAGATTCGAAGTCGGGCGAGACAGCGTGCTCCAGGCGCTCTGCTTCATCGTGCACCTTCCACCACTCCATGCCGAACAGTTCCGACAACATGCGTTCAATCAGATGATGGCGCAACGTGAGTTTGCGGGCGATGCGCCGTCCGGTTGCGGACAACGTAACCTGGCCGTCGGCCAGCACCCGCACCAAGCCGTCTTTCTTGAGCCGGCGGACTGCCATGGTCACGGCTGGCGGCGACACATTAAGCCAATGGGCAAGCGTGGCCGAGATAACAGTCTCGCCTTCGCTCTCGGCTTCGAGAATCGCTTTGAGGTAATCCTCTTTGGAAACGGTGATCACGTGAACCGTATTATACGGCGAGACGTTAAGCGCAGTTAACGGCGAATTCGATTGGCCTACTAGTTCTGGGAACAAATTAGCTTCGAGCTGCGAGCAATCCGCTGGGAGTTCTTGCTCGGTTGGGGATCGGTTTGCTCGAGGCTCGCAGCTCGTCCGTTTGACATCATCTTCTCTCGCACCTACCCTTAAATGTTTCTACTATGAGGATCCTCGTCATCGGTGGTGGCGGACGCGAACATGCGCTGGTGTGGAAGCTGGCGCAGTCGCCCCGGGTCCGCAAGATTTATTGTGCGCCGGGGAATGGTGGGATCGCAGCCGAGGCCGAGTGCGTTGCCGTCGATGTCAAGAGCCTGGATTCGCTGGTCGCGGCCGCCAACCAGATCCAGCCGGACCTGACGGTGGTAGGACCTGAACTGCCGCTCATGCTCGGGGTGGTGGACGAATTCACTCGGCGCGGCTGGCGGATTTTCGGTCCCACAAAAGCCGCGGCCATGCTGGAGATCAGCAAGAGTTTCGCCAAGGAGTTTCTCCAGCGGCATCGCATCCCCACCGCGCACTATGCCATCTGCAACTCGATGGACGACGTGCGTCATGCCCTGCACCATTTTCATCCGCCGCTGGTGGTAAAGGCGGACGGTCTCGCGGCCGGAAAAGGCGTGGTCATCGCCAAGACGAAGGACGAGGCGGCAATGGTCGCGAGCGAGATGCTGAGCGGCAAGATGCTGGGTGAGGCCGGAACCCGCGTGGTGCTGGAGGAATTCCTGAGCGGAGATGAATTGTCGTTTCTCGTCGTAAGCGACGGGGAGCGGATCGCTCCGCTGGTCGCCGCGCAGGATCACAAACGCGTCGGCGATGGCGACACCGGCCCAAACACCGGCGGCATGGGCGCCTACACCACCCGGACGATCGTCGATGACAAAATGCGCGACTGGTTGGTAACACACATCGCGCGGCCCGTCGTAGCCGGGATGAAGGCGGAGGGAGCGGAATATAAGGGCGTGCTGTATTGCGGCCTGATGATGACGGCGCGCGGTCCGATGGTGCTGGAGTTCAACTGCCGCTTCGGCGATCCGGAAACGCAACCGATACTGATGCGCATGGAAAGCGACCTCGTCGAAGCACTCGAGGCATCGATCGACGGGCGTACCAGTGATGGCGATTTCCGCTGGTCCGACGATGCCGCCGTGACTGTCGTGATGGCGTCGGGAGGATATCCGGACGCGTACGAAGCGGGCAAGAAGATCAGTGGCCTGGAGGACGCAGCGAAACTCGAAGGCGTGAAAGTCTTCCACGCTGGCACGACCGCGCGGGATGGCGCATTTTATACTTCGGGCGGGCGCGTGCTGGGAGTAACCGCGAGGGCGTCGGGACTGGAAACGGCGGTCGTCCGCGCCTATGAAGCGTGCGCGAAGATCGGCTTCGACGGTGCGCACTATCGGAAAGACATTGCGGCGCGAGCGCTGAAGAAGGCCTAGGGTTTCGAGTCGCTGCGCAAAGCTTGTCATTCTGAGCGGAGTGAAGAACGCATGCAGATCGACTGCTGCAGAGAACAGAGTGAATTTTCACTTCACTGGTTACTGGACGCATAGAAAATGAGCAAGCCACTGGTTTCAATCGTGATGGGCAGCGACTCCGATCTGGAGATTATGCGGGAGGCCGCGAAGGCCCTCGAAGAATTTGGCATCGCCTACGAGATCGACGTGACGTCAGCCCACCGCTCTCCGGACCGCACCGCCGACTACGCGCGCAAGGCTGCGGGGCGTGGCGTTCGCGTGATCATCGCGGGCGCAGGCGGTGCAGCACATCTCGCGGGAGTAATCGCCGCGCACACCACGCTGCCGGTGATTGGCGTGCCGATTCCTTCGACTTCGCTGCAGGGGATGGATTCTTTGCTGGCGACGGTGCAGATGCCCGCGGGAATTCCGGTGGCGACGGTCGCGATCGGCAGGCCCGGAGCGACGAACGCCGGAATTCTTGCGGCGCAGATTCTGGGCGTGGCCGATGCGTCCATCGCAAAGAGACTAGACGCTCACAAAGAGAAGCTGGCGCGCGGTGTGGAAGAAAAATCGACCAAGCTGCGAGCGTCGAAGCTGGAGTAGGCTGTCTGACGCCCTTACCACAGAGGCCACAGAGGATCACAGAGAACACCCTCCACGATTCCCACTGTGGCTCTCTGTGACCTCTGTGGTAAAGACCACCTGCATTGTCCGCGACACAGAGGGCATCCACCCTCCCATCAGTGGTATCAGAGCTTCAGGCTCTGCAAGTACTTCCGGAACTCCCCGCCCAGATCCTCGCGCTTCAACGCAAACTCCACCGTCGCCTTCAGGAAGCCTAGCTTGTCGCCGGTATCGTGGCGGCGGCCTTCGTAGACATAGGCATACATTTTCTCGCGCCTGAGAAGCGCTCGCAGTCCGTCGGTGAGTTGCAATTCGCCGCCGGCGCCCGGCTTGATGTCGGAAAGAGTTTCAAAAACGGTCGGGGTTAAGACGTAGCGGCCGATCACAGCGAGGTTTGAGGGCGCATCGGCGAGCTTTGGCTTTTCGACCAGGTCCAGCACTTCGTATAGTTTCCCGCCGGTTCCGGAAACCTCTTTCGCTTTAATAACGCCGTAAGAAGAGATCGCCGGTCCGTCGATCACCTGGGTGGCAATCACCGAGGTTTGTTTCTCGTCAAAAACGTCCATCAACTGCTTCAGGCAGGGGACCTTCGCATCGATGACGTCGTCGGCGAGCAGAGCCGCGAATGGCTCGTTGCCCACGAGTTCGCGGGCGGTGAGGATGGCGTGACCCAGGCCGAGCGCCTCTTTCTGACGCACGTAGGCCACGTGGATCATGTCGGAGATCTGGTGCACGATCTTGAGCAGATCCTTCTTGCCTTTTTCCTCGAGCATTTTTTCCAGTTCGTAGCTGGTGTCGAAGTGATCTTCGATCGATGTTTTGCCGCGTCCGGTGATGATGATGATCTGGTTGCATCCAGCAGCCAGCGCCTCTTCAACTCCGTACTGGATGATGGGCTTGTCGACCAGCGGCAGCATCTCTTTGGGCTGTGCCTTGGTGGCGGGGAGAAAGCGAGTGCCTAATCCGGCGGCGGGGAACACGGCTTTGCGGACGGTCCGGGTCTGGCGGCGGTCAGCGGTGACGCGTCTGTTATGCTGGGGCATCATGGCGGCTCAATTGTAAACGGAGCGGCTAACGGCTAGATAGCGTGGCATGAAAAGTTGCGTAGTGTTCCACGTGGAACATTTTGTCGATGTATTTATGTACATACTCTTGAATATGTATATCGCTCGTATGCCACTCAGCGACAAGAGGTTACGGGCGGAAAGAATCTTCCCCACGAAGGACAAGCAGTTTCACGAAGGAGCCTCAAGGCGCTACGATCGGGGGGCTGGACGGACGAATGCGTCCGTCCCTACGTGGCCTGCGCCGGTGCTTCCTGGGCTTGCAGCTCTTCCAGCAGATCGCGCAGCGTCTGCAGGATTCCCTCGGCGCTGTTGATCTTGATCAAGAACTTCAGCGTCCCGTCCGGAGCAAATTGCGTGCCCCGCTGCGACGCCACGAAGCGCGCCAGTTTGCCCGGATCAATCGACGCATTCTGGCTGAATTTGATGTTCATGAACTCGCGCTTGCGCTCGATCGCCGTGGCGCCGACGCGAATCGCCTGCAGCTTGAGTGCGGCATAGTTGAGCAGGTTGCGTACCGCGCTGGGCGTCTCGCCGTAGCGATCGATCAGCTCGGAACGCACGTCGTGCAGTTGCGACTCGTTCTCGACTCCAGCGACGCGCTTGTACATCCGCAGGCGCTGGTTTTCTTCCTTGATGTAGTCCGCGGGAATACGGATGTTGAGTCCGAGGTTAAGCTGGATTTCCGTGACTTCGACGCCGGCCTCGCCCTTCATTTCGCGGACAGCGCGCTCCAGCATTTGCGTGTAGAGTTCGAAGCCGACCGCTTCGATGTGCCCGCTCTGTTCGCCGCCGAGCAGATTGCCCGCCCCGCGCAACTCCAGATCCAGCGCCGCGATCTTGAAGCCGGCGCCCAGGTCGGAGAATTCCTTGAGCGCGGCTAACCGGCGGCGGGCAATGGACGTCAGCTCGATTTCAGCCGGGAGCAGCAGGTAGGCGTACGCGCGGCGGTTGGAGCGGCCGACTCGTCCGCGGAGCTGGTAGAGCTCTGACAATCCCATGCGTTCGGCGCGGTTGATGATGATGGTGTTGCAGAGCGGGATATCGAGGCCGTTCTCGATGATCGTGGTTGAGACCAGGATGTCGGCTTCGTGATGCATAAATTTGAGCATTACTTTTTCCAGCTCGCCCTCGCCCATCTGTCCGTGCCCGACGGTGATGCGTGCGCCCGGCACTAGCGTCTGCAGCTTGGCAGCGATCTCCCAGATCGTGTCCACGCGATTGTGGACGAAGTAGACCTGGCCGCCGCGCTCGAGTTCCTGCTCAATCGCAGACTGAATCAACTTTTCATCCCAGCTTGCCACCACGGTCTGAATGGCCATGCGGTCTTTGGGCGGTGTTTCGATCACGCTCATGTCGCGCAGGCCGACGAGCGACATGTGCAGCGTGCGCGGAATCGGTGTCGCCGACATGGTGAGCACGTCGACCTGCGTGCGCATCTGCTTGATTCGTTCCTTGTGTCGAACGCCGAAGCGCTGCTCTTCGTCGACCACCAGCAGACCCAAGTCGGAGAACTTCACATCTTTCGAGAGCAGGCGATGAGTGCCAATCAGGATGTCGACCTTGCCGGCCTCGACTCTCTGCAGGACTTCTTTGACCTGTTTCGGCGTGCGGAAGCGGCTGATCATTTCCACAGTCACAGGAAACGGCGCAAAGCGCTGCTTGAAAGTTTCGTAGTGCTGAAACGCGAGTACGGTCGTGGGCGCGAGCACGGCGACCTGCTTGTTGTCGCTGATGGCTTTGAAGGCGGCGCGCATGGCGACTTCTGTCTTCCCGTAACCGACGTCGCCGCAGAGCAGGCGGTCCATGGGGAGTTGTGACTCCATGTCGCGCTTCACATCGGCAATGGCCTGCGCCTGGTCGTCGGTCTCGTTGTATTCGAAGGCGTCTTCGAACTCCTTCATCCACTCGGTGTCGGCCGGAAAGATATGACCCTGCGCAGACTGGCGCTGTGCATAGAGCTTAAGCAGTTCGTCGGTCATGTCCTTCATCGCCTTGCGGACGCGGGCCTTGGTCTTGGCCCAGGCCTGCGTGCCGAGGTGATTCAGAACAGGCTTAGCGCCTTCCGACGAACGGTATTTCTGAACCAGGTCAAGGCGCGTAAGCGGCACATAGAGACGAGATGCCTCGGCATATTCGAGCAGCATAAATTCGGCATTGCCCTCGCCCTGGTTGATTTCTTTCAGGCCCTGGTACTGGCCAATGCCGTGTTCGACGTGGACAACGTAGTCTCCGACTTGCAGATCGCGGAAGTCGGAGAGGAACGCCGACACCTTTGATTTCTGCCGCTGAGGACGCCCGGCGACGAACTCTGATTCGTCAAACAGATCGCGCGAGCCGAACAGTGCGAGGTGCGCGTCCGGGAGAACGAATCCGTCGGGAAGATAGGCCCTGAGGAGCGTGGTGGTGAGGACATCTCCGCTGAAGTAAGAAGTTTCGTCGGCGTAGCTTTCGCCGCCGCGGGTACGGCTGCCGAGACGATAGGACGCGTTATATTCGGTGAAGATATCGGCGAGGCGCTCAACCTCTCCGGTGTGCGCGGCAGCGAGAATAACCTGGGCGCCGCCAGCAACCAATTTCTGTACTTCCTCAATCATGGCGGGCATCGCGCCGTGAAAGCGCGTGGCCGGTTGCGAAAGGAAAGCAGCTTCGGGCCGGTCGTGGCTCTGACCGACGCGAGCAACGGCCAGGTATTCGAAGTCTGCGCCCGCCTGGGACGCAATCTTTGCTGTCCACCCTTCCGGGGCAAGATACAGGTCAGTAGGCCGGACGAGATTGCCAACGCCACTGCGTTCGTGCGCTTCTGCGGTGCGAGTCCAGTGCCGGTCGAGTTCCTGCGTGAGGATTTCTGGCTCATCGAGAATAACTCGCGCGTCCGGCAGCAGATCGAAGACGGTGCGATCGGCGCCCGCTACGGGGGCATAGAACTCCCAGCCCGGAAAGACACCTGCGCCCGAGTCGCGGGCCGCTTGCTCGATCGCTTCCGCGGAACCAGCGATCCGTTTGCCCGAGAGGCGAGCGTTGATCGACCCCAAAAGTTCTTCAGTAACCGGCGTTTCCGTGAGCGGCAGAAGCAGCGCTTCATCGACGGGGTTCGAGGAGCGCTGGCTCGCCGGATCGAACTTGCGCATGGACTCGACTTCGTCCCCGAAAAACTCGATGCGCACGGGACGATCGGCTTCTGGTGAGTACACGTCCAGAAGACCGCCGCGCACGGCATACTGGCCGGGCATTTCGACAACATCAGTCGCGGTGTAGCCGACGGTGTTCAGGTGCTGGAGCAGGAGTTCCAGGTCAAAACTTTCGCCCCGCCGCAAAACGCGCGCAAGGTCCGCATAGTAGTCCGCAGAGCGCAGGAGAATGGTGGTTGCAGCCACCGGTGAAATGACGATCGAGGCACGCCCGGTGGCAATCTTCCACAACGCGGTGGCGCGCTCCTCCTGAATCTCAGGATGAGGCGAGAGATTCTGGAAAGGCAGCACATCGCGCGCCGGCAGGCTCACGATGGAATCGGGATGGGCGGCGCCAGTAAGTTCGCAGAAGGCACGCAGCACCGGCACGAGTTCTTCGGTGGCACGGTTGTCGGCCACGACCATGACGAAGGGGCGTGCGACCGTCCGGCGCAATAAGATCGTGATTAGCGCCTTGGCCGCCGGAGAGAGTCCAGTGACACCCATCCGCCCCGTGCTTTCCCGAAGGTGGGAGGCGGCACGCGTGAAGGCAGGTAATCGTTCCACGTCCGCGAACAGTTCGCGGACGAATGGGAGAAGCATTCTTTTTGATTCTACCTGCGAACGGCATTGGAGAGGAGTGGTGTGAACAACGTAGGGACAGCCGCCCCGGCTGTCCAGCGGTGCGAGGCCCCGCTACGCTTTCGATTCGCAAGAGAAAGACTGGATTACGCCCAAACCTATAGAATCTGCTTGCATGGCGCGATGTGCTTATTGCGAGCAGGATCTGCCGGGGGACGAGAAGGTCTGCCGCGATTGCTTTGAAAAATTCAGTGCGGGCGAATCCATGCCCAAGTGGCGGGTCGCCGAACTATGGCCAGGCCTTTTGGTGGTTGCGGTCATCTACGCAGGTATGACCTTTCTGCCGGCGGGGGTCATTCATGCTTTGCATAGATTCTTCCACTTCGTGTCGGAGATGTCGTTCGCGGCGCAGTTGGTCTTGTTGGCCGTGGCTACCGGACTTGCCATCTGGAACAGCTGGATATGGAAGAGCTGGCTGAGATTGTTTTTCTGGATGACAGGTCTGTTCGCCATCATCGCGCTGCTGATGTGGATCAACGACGCCAATCGTGCCTGGCAGATTTCCAGCCTGATCAGCATTTTTGTGTCCGCGTCGCTCAAGATCGTTAGTAAAGCAAAAGAGGTCTGGGAGGACTAGTTTGTCTCACACTGCTTTTGAGATAGGCGGGGGCATTAAGGGAGCGCGGTTGCCAGATTGTTTATTGCCGATTATGGGTTAACTATTCAGCTTCAATCTGCGGTTGCTCGATTACCTCCGCAGCAGCGGGCGCGTCAGGCAGGTGGGGCCGCCGGAGCCGTTGATGCAGATTTCCGATCCGGGAAACGTACGCACGTCGAAGCCGGCATCGCCCAAGCGGCGGTTCGTTCGGACGTTCTCTTCGATCGCCACCAGGCGCTTGCTTCCGAGGGAAAGCACGTTGCAGGCCAGCGTGTCCCGCTCGGAGTATTCAATCTCAATCAGGCGAAAGTCACGCGCCTTCAGCAACTCCACGGTTTCCACTGTAAGCCAGGGCAGATCGACGAGGATGGTCTGCTCGTCGAGCATGCTCATCAGCGACATCAGATGGAGGCAAGCGGACGGGCCGGGACCGTGGGGCAGAGGCGCCGAGATCACATCCACTTGCTTGGGAGCGAGCAGGGCACGAATCTGCTCGATGCCGGCTCCGTTCGTGCGGTAGCCGCGTCCCATGAGCAAAGTTTTCGGATCGAGCCAGACCATGTCTCCCGCTTCGGAAGTTCCGGGGGAATAAATCTGGCCAACCACGGACATCCCGAACTCGGCGCAGAAGCTGGCATGGGAGCGCGCTTCCGCCACTCGGCTCGTCTTTCCAGGATTCATCAGGATAAGACCGTCGTTGGTAGCAAGCGAGGCGTCGTGGGCGTAAACGGCATCGAGGGTAAGAACCTCCGAAGTTGGCAAGGAAACGACTTCGGCTCCGGCGTCCTGGAGCACGCGGCAGAGCATGCCGTGCTGGCTCTGGGCGGTGGCGAATTCCGGGGGGCGATGAAATCCCAGGTCCCGCCACGCGCCCACCTTTTCAGGACGATCCCAACCTGCATTGCGCGGGGGACAGACCAATACGCGTACCAGGTCGCCGGTCATGGATTGGGTGTCGAATTTCTTGGCACGCATCGAAGGTGTCCTGTCGCATTAGCAATCTACCGAATGGCGACCACCAACACAAAGCGGCCTCCGATAAAACAGTACCGATACGGTACCAGCGTGTTAACGTCTTAACGTCGTGCGCGAACTCTGTGACGTTATTCCTTGCGCAAACGCCCTGCTCTGATGTACATATCAACGGTATTTTGTCCTCAAAACGTGCTTCAAGTTCAAGCAGCTGGCCAGAAACCGTGCACCTCGATCTCCGCCCAACCCACAAAGCGGAGGCGCGCCCAGGAGACTTTATGAAAGCGACCCTGCGTTTATTTTGCTTCGCCGTTTTATTCGTGATTCCTCAACTCGCCTTTTCCCAGGGCGCCGCTACCGGCGATCTTCACGTTACCGTGAAAGATCCCAAGGGTAGCGTGGTCACGACTGCCATTGTCACGGTACGGAATGTAGCCAAAGGGTTGGAACGCACCGGCGCGGGCGACGGCCAGGGCGGCTATAGTGTGCATTTGTTGCCACCGGATACTTATTCGGTCACAGTCGAGTCACCGGGCTTCGCCAAAGCGGAAGCGACAGGGGTGAGCATCACCGTCGGGCAGATGGCCCAGTTGCCGGTCGCCCTCACTCTCGCGACGGGCCGGGAAATCGTCGAAGTCAGCTCGCAGGCGGAACTGGTTGAGACCACGCGCAGTTCGACCACCGATACGGTCGGCGAGCGCCGCATCGACAACCTGCCCATCAACGGCCGCAACTACATCCAGTTCACGCTGACCGATTCACAGGTGCAGCGCGACAGCGCACCGACCGTGGGTGCAGCGCCGACCTCGGGGCTGAACATGAGCGGCCAGCGGGCGCGCTCGAACCTGGTCAATGTCGATGGCGCCGACGCGACCGATAATTCCACCAACGGCGTGCGCTCGACGGTCTCGCAGGAGGCAGTACAGGAATTCCAGATCATCAGCAACAGTTACGCGGCGGAGTATGGTCGTGCCTCCGGTGGAGTCGTGAACATAATCACGCGCTCTGGATCCAACGACTTTCATGGTGACGTGTATGGCTATCTGCGGAACCGCAACTTTCAGGCGGTGAACCCGTTCAGCACCTCATCGAACCCGGCGTACACGCGGGTGCAGGCGGGCACAGCCTTCGGCGGGGCACTCAAGAAGGACAAGACGTTTTATTTTCTTTCTTATGAAGTGACGCGCCGACACGAGACTGGGTTTTCGAGCATTGGGCAGGACTGCCTCAGTTCCCAAGGCCAAGTCTGCTTTGGGCTAGTCCCGTTCGACGCGTCGCCATTTTTCGGGGCGCCAGCCGGAACTTTCGGCATTCAAGTCACGCCCGACCAAGAGGCGTTCCTGAGCACGCCCGGACTCCCCCTGGCGCTTCTCCAGCAGTACTCCGTCTTCGCGGGG
>Ga0209698_10003478_pt1 | contig 17546 bp, 10 predicted proteins | sample LitLauG_LLR_2012_FD_187203 | JGI IMG/M metagenome (GOLD analysis project Ga0209698, IMG submission 187203) | Freshwater sediment microbial communities from Pennsylvania, USA - Little Laurel Run_MetaG_LLR_2012 (SPAdes) (version 2) | ecosystem: Environmental > Aquatic > Freshwater > Creek >...
CGCTCTCCACCGCGGCATTCGCCGTGCTGCACAGCGCGGCGAATGCCGCGGTGGAGAGCGCGAACAGCGTGAGGCCCGTGACGACCGCAGTCCGCGCCCCCGCGCGCGCGGTCAGCACGCCGCCGGGGAGCGCGCCGATCAGCGTGCCGAAGGGGTAGCTCGCGGTCAGCACGCCCGCGGAGAGCTTGGAGAGATGCAGTTCGTGCGCGAGCGCAGGCAGCAGCGGCGCGATGACCGCGTAGAACATCGTGTCCACGAGCACCACCGCGCCGATCACGATCACCAGGCGGCGCTCGTGTGCGGCGTCCGCGAGCACACGCGAACCCTAGCCACGTGGCGCTATCGTGCCGCGCGGTGGCTGTCGAGGACGATGCACCCCCGCTGTCGCGTGCGGCGGCGCTCGCGCTGCTGCAGGAGTGGGTCCAGTCGCAGTCGCTGCGCCGGCACTGCCTCGCCGTCGAGGCCTCGATGCGCGCGCAGGCGCGACTGCACGGCGCCGACGAGGAACTGTGGGGCATCTGCGGCCTGCTCCACGATCTCGACTACGACCGCCACCCGGACCTGCAGACGGGTCACCCGCGCATGGCGATCGCCGAGCTCGAGCGGCTCGGCTACCCGCCCGAGCTGATCCGTGCGGTCGCCTCGCACGCCGACTACATGGGCGTCCCGCGTGTCAGCGAGCTCGAGCGCGCGCTCGCCGCGGTCGACGAGCTGAGCGGCTTCGTGCTCGCCTGCGCTTACGTGCGACCCGACGGGATTCACGGCCTCGGCGCGAAGTCGGTGCGCAAGAAGCTCGCGCAGGCGAGCTTCGCCGCAGCGGTCAACCGCGAGGACATCGCGCGCGGCGCGCGGGAGCTCGGCGTCGAGCTCGATGAGCTGATCGACGCGGTGATCGCTGCGATCGAGCCGCTCGCGTCCGAGCTAGGCGTCGCGGGCTCGGGCGCGGGGCCCGCAGCGGACGCTTGACCTAGCCGGGCGGTCTAGCCGGGAGGCGTACTCCTGATCGCAAGCGCTCACGGTTGGCGGCGCGTCTTCCGTCAAGGCGCGTATGAACAACCTCCGAAGTGGCGCTCGCGCGCCCCGCAGCACGACCCGCCGCAGCACTCCCTCATCCACGCGCGCGCTGCGCGCGATCCTCGCCCTGGGCTCACTCGCGCTGGCGCTCGTGCTGCCCGCGGCGAGCGCGAGCGCGGCCAACCCGCCGGCGAACATCCCGCTCGGCGGCGAGCCCCCGGCGTGCGCCAACGAAAGCTCCGCCGAATGCGAGAGCTGGCTCGTGGGGCGCCTCGACGCCGCGCGCGCCAGCCTCGGGCTCGCCGGCTATCAGCTGCCCTCGGACTTCCTCACCCTCTCGGCCGACAAGCAGCTGCTGATCCTCAGCAACCTTGACCGCATCGCCTACGGCTTCACGCCGATCTCGGGGCTCAACGCCGCGCTGCGGGAAGCCGCCGCGGCCGGCGTGCGCAACTCCAATGACCCCAGGCCGCCGAGCAGCGAAGGGCCCTGGGAGGGCTTCGGCTCGGACTGGGCGAGCACGGGGGCGCTGCTCGCCTACTACCTGTGGATGTACGACGACGGGTGGGAAGGGCCCAACGCAGACTGCACGGGGCCCAGCGCCTCCGGCTGCTGGGGGCACCGGCGCGTGATCCTCGGAGAAGGGCTCGACCTGCCACAGCCCGAGGTGCTCGGCGCCGCGACCGCGGAAGGCTCCGCTCGCCCCGAAGGCACTGCGCTGATAGTGAGCAGCCATCCGAGCGGGTCCACCTATTACACCTGGGCTCAGGCACTGAGCGAAGGCGCAGCCGGCGGAGGCGGCGGCGGTGAATCGAAAGGAGGAGGTGAAGAAAAAGCCGGAGGTGAAGAAAAAGGCGGAGGTGAATCGAAAGGAGGAGGCGGCGAAAAGGGCGGCGGTGAATCGAAAAGCGGAGGTCAACCGCCGCCCGCTCCGTGCACGAGGATCATCGGCCAGGGCGTGGTGCGCGTGGCGGGCCTCTCCAGCGCCGTGCTCGTCGACGAACTGACGACGAACCTCCTCGGCCGTGAGCGGCTGGAAGGCGCCGTGCGCGTACGAGGCTGGCAGAGCCTGCGCCTCACGGGGCTGACCCAGGCCGCGTGCGCGACGATCGCAGGCGGACACGAATTCCGCGGTGTGGGGCCCGCCAGGCTGAACGGCAAAGCCGGTTACACCGTGTCGTTCTCCTTCGCGGTGACGGGCTCAGGCACGACCCTGAGCCTGGAAGTGATGCTGGGCTCGAGTCGGGTGTACGCCGTCAGCGGCGCGCTCATGGCGCGCGGCTCGGTGCAGCACATCGCGAGCATCCGCAGCAGTCCGGGCGCGCGTGCGCATGCGCACGGTGCGCTGTCGGCAGTTGCGGCGCGCGCGCGGCGCTCGGCGCGGCGTGCGGCGCGGCGTGCGGCGCGGCATGCCCGGATGCGCAGCGTGCATCTCGGCGGGCGCGGCGAACTGCGGGCGCTCTTGCGCCTGGCACGCGACGGATAGGGGCTCGCCGGGGCTCCCGCTGATCCGGCGCCCGGCACGATCAGCACCCGCGGTGGCCGCGCGGTGAGCGCCCGCTCCAGGCGTGGGAGCCTGCCCCCGCGCGCCGCGAGCCGACCGCACCTCGGCCGCGAGAGCTCCCTTGCAACTTCTTGATGTACCCGAGCGCGAATCGCGCAATCATCTGTACAGATGGCTGAGTCAATGCAGTGCCGGCACTGCCACGCGGACAACCCGCGAGGGGCTGCGTTCTGCATGGCGTGCGGGGCCAAGCTCGCGCCGAGCTGCCCTTCGTGCGGCATCGAGGCGCCCGCGGGCGCGCGCTTCTGCATGGCGTGCGGCACCGCGCTCGCCACCGGCCCCACGGCCTCGCCCGCGCCGGCCGTGCCGGCCGCGCCGGACGGGGCACCCGCAGCGCCTGCGCCAGCGTCGGGGTCGGCTCTGCCGGGCGCGTCGGCGCCCGCGCGGGACAACGGCCAGGAGGAGCGCCGAACCGTGACGGTGCTGTTCGCGGACATCTCGGGCTACACGAGCGTCGCTGAGCGCCTTGACCACGAGACGGTCAAGGCGTTGGTGGAGCGCTGCCTGACGCGCTTCGCGGCTGAGGTGGAGCTCTACGGCGGGCGCGTGGACAAGTACATGGGCGACAACGTGATGGCGGTGTTCGGTGCACCGGTGGCGCACGAGGACGACGCGGAGCGCGCGGTCCGCGCTGCGTTCGGGATGCAGGACGCGATGGCCGAGCTCAACCGCGGGTTCGCGGTGGAGTTCGGCTTCGAGCTTGCGCTGCGCGTGGGCGTGAACACGGGCGAGGTGCTCGCGGGCCGGCTGGGGGACGCCTACACGGTGATGGGCGACGCGGTCAACGTGGCGGCGCGGCTGCAGGCGGCTGCGCCGGTCGGCGCGATCCTGGTGGGCGAGCGCACACAGCGCCTGAGCGCGGCCACGATCGCCTATGGCGAGCTCGAGTCGCTCGAGCTGAAGGGCAAGGCCGAGCGGGTCCCGGCGTGGCAGGCGCTCCAGATGAGCGCGGCGCGCCCGTCCGGTGCGGCGGGAGCACCCGCGACTGCGCTGGTGGGACGCTCCGAGGAGCTCGCGCGCATGGAGGGGCTGTTCGAGCGCGCCGCGCGCGACGGCGCGCCGCAGCTGATGACCGTCGTGGGCCAGGCGGGGATGGGCAAGAGCCGCCTGCTGCAGGAGCTCGAACTTCGGCTGCGCGACCGTTCGCAGCCGCCGCGGATCCGGCACGGGCGCTGCCTCGCGTTCGGGCAGGGGATCGTGTACTGGCCGCTGGCGGAGATGCTGCGCGCGGAGTGCGGGATCGAGGAAGGCGAGGACGCCGAGTCGGCGCGCGCGAAGCTCAACACGCGCCTGGTGCCGCTGCTGGCGGGCAATGGCGACTCCGAGCAGATCGAGCGACGGATCGCGCCGCTCGCGCGCCTGCTGGGCGCAGGCTCACCGGACGGTGAGCCCGAGGAGGAGCCCGAGGACCAGCAGAGCGCGCGCGAGGGTTTCTTCGGGGTGGTGCGCGCGGTGCTCGAGGCGCTCGCGGAGGAGCACCCGCTGGTACTCGCGTGGGAGGACATCCACTGGGCGGACGAGGGCACGCTCGACCTCATCGACTATCTCTCCAGGTGGCTTCGCGCTCCCGTGCTGCAGGTCTGCCTCGCGCGCGACCAGCTGCTGGAGCGGCGCCCCTCCTGGAGCACGACGCGGCGCAGCGCGACGGTGGCGTTCCTGGAACCACTCGCGCCCGAGGAGGCGGAGACCCTGATCGAGTCGCTGCTCGAGGTCTCCGGGGCGGTGAGCGGCCAGGCGCGCATGCTGGCGGAGCGCTCCGGCGGAAACCCGCTGTTCGCCGAGGCGATGGTGCAGCGGATCGCCGAGCAGGGCACGGGCGCCCCAGTCGACCTCCCCGACACCGTGCAGGGGCTGCTGGCGGCGCGACTGGATGCGCTCGAGCCCTTCGAGCGCCAGCTCGTGACCCACGCGGCGGTGCTCGGCAGGACGTTCTGGGAGAGCGCGCTGGAGCCGGTGGCGACGGCTTCGGGGATGGACCTGCAGTCGGTGCTGGGCGCGCTGCGCGAGAAGGACATCCTGCTGCCGGGGGGTAGCCGCACCCCGACGGGCGAGCGCGAGCTGGCCTTCAAGCACGTGCTGATCCGGGATGTGGCCTACGAGATGCTCTCGAAGGGCGCGCGCGCACACAAGCACGCGCAGGTCGCGGCGTTCATCCTCGAGCGTGCGGGAGGGCGCGGCGAGGGGTCCGTCGGGCTGGTCGCCGAGCACTACGCACGCGCGGCGTCCTTCGCCGCTGAGGCGCATCTGCCGGCGGCGGAGCTCGAGGAGCTGCGCAGGCTCGCGCTCGAATACGGCGAGTCCGCGGGCGACGCCGCGGCGGCGCTGTATTCCAACCGCGAAGCGCTCAGCTACTACGAGGCGGCGGCCGCGCTCATCGACGGCGATGAGGACGGCGCCCAGCGGATCGCGGAGAAGAGCGGCGACGTGTCGCTGCGGCTCGGCCGCGTGGACTCCGCGATCGAGCTCTGGAGCGCGTGTCTGGAGTACCAGAGCGAACAGGGCGACAAGCAGCACGTGGCGGAGCTGCACCGGAAGATCGGCGCGGGGCTCGCCCACAAGGGCGAACGCAAGAGCGCGATCGAGCACCACCAGCAGGGCATCAACCTGATCAAGGACGGCGAGCACTCCCTCACGCTCGTGCGACTGTACGAGGAGGCGGCGTGGCTGTACATGCAGGTGGGCGACAACATGCTCGCGATCTACGCGTCAGAGAAGGCGCTGCGCCTTGCGGAGAGCCTCGGCGAGGCGCGCGCGGCGAGCCGCGCGCACGGCATCTTCGGACGCGTGTTCGGGCGCATCGGCGACGCGGCCAAGGCGCGCGAAAACCTCGAGCGCTCGGTGGAGCTCGCGCGCCGCTCCGACGAGGGCGAGACGGTGCTCGCGCTGCTCGCGCTGGGGCACAACCTGGAGCACACCGAGGGCGAGTACGAGGAAGCGCGGGAGCGCTACCTGGAGGCGCTGATGCTGGCGGAGCGCATCGGCGAGGTCCCCGCGCAGATCGAGCTGCAGTCGGCGCTCGCGCAGCTTGCCTTCTATCGCTGCGACTGGGAGCAGGTGCGCGTCTGCACGGACGCGAGCGCGGCGCTCGCCGAACGCGAGGGGCTTGTGGGCAAGCTGTGCCTCCCGAACGTGCTGCGCGGCAGGCTGAGCTGGCGCAACGGCGACTGGGAGAGCTCGGCCGCGCTGCTGTCCTCGGCACGCGACCTCGCCGAGCAGGTGGGCTGGTCGGAGGTCGCCTTCAGCGCGCTGCTGGCGCTGTCCGCGACGCTGCGCGACAAGGACGAGCTCGAGCACTCCGAAGCGGCGCTGCGGGAGGCGCTGGCGGTGTGCGAGCGCGCGGGCCTGGTCCCGCAGTCGGTGCAGGCCTACGCGGCGCTCGCGGTGGTGGCGACGCTCGCGGGGCGCCGGGAGGTCGCCGTGGACGCCGCTGCGCGCGCGCAGAGCGCATCCTCGCGTGTGCACGACCCAGCGGGCGAAGCGTCTGCGCTCGAGGCGAAGGGGCTCGTGGCGGAGATGCCCGGAGCGGTGGAAGATCTCGAAGCGGCGCGCGCGGTCTGGCAGCGCCTGAACCGGCCGCTGGACACGGCGCGCTGCGAGATGCTGCTGGCGCGCCGCCTGATGGAGCAGCCCGGCGGCGCGGGCGAGGAGGCGCTCGGCAGGGCGGTCAACCTGTTCGAGTCGATCGGCGTCGAGCATCGCGCACTGCGGGCGCGCGAGCTCGCGGGGGTGCAGCAGCAGGGCTGAACCGTCGCCGGGCGCCCCGCGCATTTGACTGCGCACACTCCCGGGGCATAGTGTTGCGCCGGTGGAGCACACCGTCGTATGCATCGCGCGCCAGGACGGCTCCGGCGCGCGCGAGGTCGCGCAGCTGGTCGCCGCGGAGCTCGGCTTCCGCGTGGTCGACGAGGACATCCTCGCGCGCGTGGCGGCCGAGGCGGGGGTCGACCGGGAGGCGGTCGCCGACGTCGAGCGGCGCAAGTCGCGCGTCGTGAGCCTGCTCGAGGGGCTTGGCTCGGCGGGCATGGTCATGAGCTACGTCCAGACGCCCGATGTGGGCGGCCTCGCAGAGCCGGAGAGCGCGGAGCTGAGGGAGCTGATCCGCACCGTGATCGAGGAAGTCGCCGACGACGCAAGCGCGGTGATCGTCTCCCACGCCGCGTCGCTGGCCCTCGGCGAGCGCGGCGACGTCCTGCGGGTGCTCGTGGTGGCCTCGTCGAAGCTGCGCGAGCAGCGCACGGCGGCGAGCCTGCAGGTCGACGCCAAGGAGGCGGCGCGGACGCTCAAGCGCTCCGACGCGGCGCGCGCGGACTACATCAAGCGCTTCTACGGGGTCGGCGAGGAGCTGCCCACGCACTACGACCTGGTGATCAACACCGACAAGCTCTCGGTGAAGGAGGCGGCGTGGCTGATCGTGCATGCCGCGCGCGGCCTACACGATGGCGCGCACGCTCCCCTCGCGTAGGACCGCCGCGGATCGCGCCGGCGTGAGCCGGTGATGATCCCGGCCGGCTGGACTCAGGCGCTCCCGGGTGGTATGACTTGAGCTTGTACGGCCCGCAGTGCCGCTCGTGGGGGGCGTTCGCCTCGAAAGGGTCGAGGCGGCGGGTGCCAAAAACTCCAACGGAGGAAGTCATGGATAGACGCAATCTCTTGGTGGGCCTCGCGCTCGTCGTCCTCGGCATGTTCGTGCTGACGGGCACGGCGTCGGCGCGCACCAGCCACAACAAGCGGGTGAGGCCGTCGAGCGGGGGCGCGGTGGAAACCTGCGTGGTCTACGCGGAACCCGGGTCCTTCATGGACCAGGGCGAGTTCGGCGCGTCGTCGAGCATCGCGGACATCGTCTCGGTCGAGTGCGAACCGGTCTACGCGGAGCACTTCGTGAAGATCTCGGCGACCGAGCTCTATGACCGCTGCAACAAGGAACTGAGCTGGGCCGAAGGGATCCCGTATGCACCGGAACCCGGCCCGAGCTACACGATCAAACTCGACAACGACGGCAACGGGGGCGCGGTCCTGTGGGGCGGTCCTTCGTGCGCGGCCGGCGAAAGCCTGATCTCGGCTCACCTGACGGAAGCGCCCTACACGACGGTCACCACGGGCTTCACGGTGCTGCCGCCGAGGGTCACCGAACCGGGCGTGAAAGCCGAACCGCCGACCTCGGTCGAGGGTGAGGAAACGAGCTCCACCGCGACGATCGTGGAGGTGGAGTTCCCGCCGGTGTTCGCCGAGAAGAAGGTGAATATCAACGCCTCGCAGCTGTTCGCTCGCTGCCTCGTCGGTCCGAAACTGGACTGGGTGGGCGCCGACGAGAAACTCGAAGCCGAAGAAGCCGAAGAACTCAGCGGGCTGAAGCTGGACAACGACGGAAACGCGTTCGTGGTCCTGCTCGGCGGTGAATCGTGCGCGAGCGGCACGACGCTGATCGAAGCGAGTCTGGAAGAAGCTCCTTACACGACATACACGACGGAGTTCACGATCGAAGCCCCCAGGCCGACGTTCCCGTAGAGGAGCACGGGCCTGCACGGGTCTCCAGGTGGAACCGAGGTTGAGGTGAGCGGTAGGTCCCGGGAGGCGCACGAGCCTCCCGGGACCGATCGTTTCGGGTGCGGCTCCCTGCCCATGGGCTGAGCAGCCCGGCGGCGCGCGGAGCGCCCCCGGGGCGTCGAGCGCGCGCGACGGCTTGGCATCGCCTCGGGCGTGGGTCTAGGATTGGCGGGGATCCGAGCAGCCCGAGTACGAGAGGAGAGATGCATGGCTGATAGCGACTCAGCGATCACGACGGGCGAGGGCTACGCGGTGGGGAACCTCGATGACCTCGGTGACGGACCAGGCTTCCGCAAGGTGCGAAAGGCGCTGGGCGTGACCGCGTTCGGTGTCAACGCGATCGTGATGCCGGCGGGCATCGACAGCGGTGCGCACTACCACGACGTGCAGGAGGAGCTGTACTTCGTGCATCGCGGCGAGCTTGAGATCGAGTTCGGCGACGGCTCGGTCCACAGGCTGCGCGAGGGCAGCCTCGCGCGCGTGGACGCCGGCACGGTGCGCACGCTGCGCAACGTGAGCGAGGTGGACGCGGTGTACCTGTGCGCGGGTGGACACGGCGGGTACGTGGGACGCGACGGGCGCCTGCCTCCGGGTGAGGAGGAGCGCGCGAGGTCGCTTCACACGCTGTGAGGCGGCTGCTTCCTCGCCCCGAAGAGCGTTAGGCTCCCCCGAGGTGGACGGGGCATCGCGAGGAGGGGCGCTGTGAAGGTGGACGTTCTGGGGTACCTCTCGTCGATCGACGAGGCGGGCTCGGCGGCGGCCGCCGCCGAGCGCGGCGGCTACGACGGCTGGTGGGCGCCGGAGACCCAGGCGGACACGTTCCTGTCGTGCGCGGTGGCGGCGGAGCGCACGCAGCGGATCGAACTGATCACGGGCATCGCGGTGGCGTTCGCGCGCAACCCGATGACGGTCGCGCTGCAGGCGAACGACCTGCAGGCACTCTCGGGTGGCCGTTTCGTGCTGGGCCTCGGCTCGCAGATCAAGCCGCACATCACGAAGCGCTATTCGATGCCGTGGTCGCACCCTGCGCGGCGCATGCGCGAGTTCATCCTCGCGATCCGTGCGATCTGGAGGACGTGGGAGCAGAACGTGCCGCTGGACTTCCAGGGTGAGTTCTACACGCACACGCTGATGACGCCGTTCTTCAACCCGGGCCCCAACGCGCACGGCAACCCGAAGATCGTGCTGGCGGCGGTGGGCCCGCTGATGACGGAGGTGGCGGGCGAGGTCGCGGACGGTCTGCTGTGCCACGGCTTCTGCACGGAGCGCTACCTGCGCGAGGTTACGGTGCCGGCGCTGGCGCGCGGCGCGGCGAAGAGCGGCCGTGACCTGAGCGGCTTCGAGATCACGGCGCCGGGGTTCGTGGTGGCACGCGACGGCGAGCAGGAGATCGCGGCGGGGGTGGACTTCGTGCGCGGGCAGATCGGCTTCTACGGCTCGACGCCCGCGTACCGGCCGGTGCTCGAGGTGCATGGCTGGGGGGGCCTGCAGGACGAGCTCTACGCGCTCACCAAGCGCGGCGCGTGGGATCAGCTCGCGGGCGTGATCGACGACGAGGTGCTTCACACCTTTGCGGTGATCGGCACGCCGGAGGAGGCGGTGGCGCAGGTGCGCGAGCGCTTCGGCGACGTTGCCACGCGGGCGACGCTGGCGCTCGCGCAGGACATCGACCCGGCTCGGCGCGCTGCGCTGCTGGACTCGCTGCGCGCGGCTGCGGGCTAGCCGTCGGGCTGGTCGGCGCGCTCTCGGGCTCGACGAAGCTGACCGTGTTCGCGCCCACGAATGCGGCGTTCGCGGCGGTGCCCAAGGCGACGATCAAGAAGCTCGAAGCCAACAAGAGCCTCTTGGTGAAGGTGCTCGAGTACCACGTCGTCAAGGGCGAAGTGCTCGCGGCACGGGTCGTCAAGCTGCGCTCCGCCAAGACGCTCGAGGGCGCGAGCGTCAAGGTCAAGGTCAGCGGCGCGAGCGTGTACGTGAACCAGGCGAAGGTCATCAAGACGAACGTCAAAGCGAGTAACGGCGTGATTCACGTGATCAACGCGGTGCTGCTGCCGCCGGGAGCGTAGTCGCGATGCATGCGCGGCCGGGCGCGGAGCCCCGCCGCGCATGCGCTGCACCGTACAGCCGGTCGTCGCGGTGCCCGACCGGACGCCGCCGCTCGGCTGCCGTTCGATGGCGGGGCGGCTCAGGCCGGCATGGAGGGTGGCGTCCGAGCCCTGCGGTCTCGCGGCACGCGCTGCGGGGCCGCTGCGCCCGTGCCAGCGCTCGGCAGCCGCCCGACCTGCCACAGGCCGGCATCGTGGTCGGCGGCGAGCCAGCGCTCGCCGTCGCGCCGGCCGAGCGCGATGAGCTCGTCGATGAACTCGCGGGCGAGGAACAGGTAGCTGAGCAGCTCGCCGTGGATCGCGCTGTGCTCGGCGTTGACGACCCGGCCGAGGAGGGCGAGGTTGCTCTCGCGCACGAGACTTGAGATGCCGGCGTAGTGGCGCCTGTAGACATCGCGCGCGAGGCGTCCGATCTCGAGGCGATCGGCGGGCGCGATGAAGATGTACGGAACCCTTCCGCGGCCTGTGCGGCGGGCGCCCGGGCGGGCGGCGGGCGCGGCGGGGAGCGTCTCGTTGACGGCGGCGAGCGTCGCGACATCCGCGGCGAGCTGGTCGGCGAGCACGACCTGCAGCAGCTGCGCGACGCCGTCGATGGCGTCCGGTCGCGCCGAGGGTCTGACATGGGTGACCGAGGAGTTCAGGCCGATTGCGACGACGCGGTCGGCGCCGAGCGCGAGCGCGGGCGCGAGCGGCGCGTTCAGACGCACGCCGCCGTCGCCGTACCAGCCCGCAGCTGTGCGCGGGCGGTGGATCTCCACGGCGGGGAACGCGCCCGGGATCGCCGCCGAGGCGAGCACGTGCTCGGGTGCGATCGGGGTCGCTACGTACTCGATCGCGCGCGTCGAGTCGAGGCCGAGCGCGGGACCGCCGTGGTGGAAGACCACGCTGCGCGTCGTCGCGTAGGACGTCGCGACGACGGCTGCGGCCGTGAGGGGTCCGTCCTTGACGTTGCGCGCGAGCTGCTCGAACGCGACCAGCCGGCTGACGGTGTCTCTCAGCGGGGAGGGGTCGAGCAGCCCGGCGAGGTCGACGCCGGGGAGGCCCGCGAGCAGGGCTCCGGCGCTCAGCACGCGGCCGAGCTCTGAGGGCGAGACGAGCGGCCGCAGCGCGTCGCCCCAGCGCAGCTCGCGCCACATCTCAACCGCGGCGGCGGCGCTCGCCTGAAGCGGTTCGTGCGCGCGAGCGGCGAAGAACGCGCTGTTGAGCGCGCCGATGCTCGTGCCGACGATGATGTCCGGCGTCATGCCCTGGCCGGCAAGCGCGCGCGCGAGCGCGTCGAGCACGCCGGCCTCGTAGGCGCCGCGCGCGCCGCCGCCGGCGAGCACGAGCGCAACGCGCTCACGCCTGACGCCTCGCTGAACACGGTTGGCCACCGGCACCGCACGCTACCTGATGCCGCCCGGACGCCGTTCTCGTGGGCCGCACCGTCGATGCCGACCGGGTTTGAGTCGAGGACCGCCGAGGGGCGCGTCGAGCGCGACGGCCGCAGGGTGGCCGGACAACGAGAGGGGGCCCCTTGCGGGGCCCCCTCCTGTCTTGCTGGTCGCCAGCTATCAGCTAGCGGTGCTGACCCGGGATCGGATCAGGGGTACGTCGCGCTCCACGTCGGGTTGAGCACGTTGTTGCCACCGGTCGAGCTCTCCAACACGACGATCAGGTCGCCGGCTGCAAACGACGCCGTATGCGTGTTGTCAGAACACGAGTTGGTGTTTTTCGCGACGGTGCAGGTGACCGCCGTCGCTACGCCGTTGTCCAACACCGCCACCGTCTCGGGCCGCGTGACCGTGGCCGAGAAATGGGCGCTGAAGTTGCGCAGCGTTCCTGCCTGGAACATCGGGGTCGGGTGTTTTTCGGCGTAGAGGGACAGTTCGAAGTGGTCGCCGCCCATGTTGCCGGCGACACCACCGCCTATGACCCCAGAGCCAGACGCTCCGGTCGCTCCCGTTGCGCCGGTCGCTCCCGTTGCCCCGTTCGATCCCGCGGGTCCTGTCGGGCCGGTCGCTCCGTTGGTTCCGGCCGCGCCGGCCGGACCTGTTGCTCCAGCCGCACCGGCCGGACCTGTCGCTCCGGCCGCACCCGTTGCTCCTTTGGCGCCGGCTGCTCCGGCTGCTCCGGTTGCACCCGTTGCACCCGTTGCACCGCCCGTCCCGTTAGTTCCGGTGGCTCCGGTCGCGCCCTGCGCCCCGGTGGCTCCGGTCACGCCCTGCGCTCCCTGTGAGCCAGTCGCTCCGGTTGCGCCGTTGGCTCCGGCGGGTCCGGTTGCTCCTGTGGCTCCAGCCGGCCCTTCTGGCCCTGTGGCTCCGGTTGCTCCGGCCGGTCCTTCTGGCCCCTGCGGCCCTTCTGGGCCCTGCGGCCCTTCTGGCCCTGTGGCTCCGGTTGCCCCGGCCGGTCCTTCTGGACCCTGCGGTCCTTCTGGGCCTGTGGCTCCGGTGGTGCCAGCCGGGCCTACCGGGCCGAGGAGGCTGTTGATCGCTTCAGCCATCACGGAGTAGCCGAGCGTCGTGGGATGGATGTCGGCTGCCGGGCTGCTCGGGTTGTACGTGCCGCCCGGGCACATTGCCGTGTATGCACAGATCGACGGGATGTCTCCCGCTTCCGTGCCGCCGGTTTCCGGGTTGAAACGCGGCTGGGGGTTGGCGAAGACGGCTCCGGGAGTTGCCGCTACATGGCTCGCGAGCAACGTGTTGAAGATGGAGGTGCTTTTGTCACCACCTGGAGGGGGCAGCGCCAGCGGGTAGGGGTTGTAGAGGCCGACCACCACGATCGTCGCACGCGGCGCGGCGGCGTGCAGTTTGCCGAGGATCGTGTTGACCTGCGTCGAGACGTGCCCGAGCTCGCTCGCGACTTCCAATTCGGTGCAGTGGTATTTAGCCGGGTATTCGCAATGGACTTTGAGGAACTGCAGGATGTCGTTGGCCCCCATGTCGAGCGTGATCGGGCTGACGTTGGGGTTCGCTTTGATGAACGCTTCGGCTTCTTCCATCTGCGAGTTGTGCGTGTACGGGTGGTGCAGGAACACGAACGGGAACGGCGAGCCCGTCGGGCCGCCCGCGCAGTAGGCGCCGGTGTAGGGAGCACCCGGACCGTTGAGGAACGTTTCGGTGGTCTCCCCCGGGCAGCCGAGGTTGACGGTCGTCAGTTTGGGCTGCAGCACTTTCAGCGCCGAGCCGAAGTCGTCGACGAAGCCGTCGTTGTAGTTCGCCGCGTTGACTGCCGGGTATTCCGACGCGAACTGGGCCTGGTGATAGCCGTATGTGAGCGAGTCGCCCACCGCAAGGTAGGTGTTGCCTGTGACGATGTTGCCGGCGCTGGCGGCCGAGGCGAAAACGAGCGCCCCGATGACCGCGAGAGCGGCTGCGCAGCACGTGAGCGCTTGCGAACGTGCGCGATGCAGAATGGACATCTAGTCCTCCTCCTTATGTATTGACATACACAGGACCCCAACTCCCTCCGAAGCGGGCTTCCGTGCATCGATACCCTACAGGGCCGCGCACGAGCGCACAACCCCCGCGGCCGGGCCCGGCTCGAGCAGGGGGTCCAACCGCGCGAGCAGCCGAGCGACGTCCTGCGCGCAGGCCGACTCTCCCGCACGCTCGCTGCGGTACTATCCCGGTCTTGGTGGGGGCCTCGCCGGTGGCGTTCGGCGCACTCGCGTGGACCCGGCACGGACGTCGGAGGGAGACGGGGATGCCGCTGCATAGACGCACGAGGTCGGTGGTGCCGGGCCGGGTACCGCCCCGGGTGGGGACGCGTGCGCAGATCCGGATCGGGAGGCGCGGGTCGGTCGGCGGTCCACACGCGGCGGACCGCAAGAGGAACGACGCGCCGTCGGCGAGGACGATGCTTCCGCGGCTTGCGCTGGTCGCAGTCGCGCTGCTGTCGCTGGCGCTCGGCGCCGCGCTCCAAGGGGGCGCGCGGAGCAGGCGCGTCTCGGCTCTACCGACGCGCCTGCATGCGTCCTCACGCCTGCAGGCGCGCGGCGAGTCCCGCAGGAAGGGGCTCGCCAGTCTTCCGCTCGGGGCGCAGGGGCCGGTCTCGGAAGCCCTGGGTGCCGACAGCCCGGCCTACAGGATCGGCGCGGGCGACGCCGGACTGCTCGGGGCGAACCCCGGGCAGCATTTCAGCACCTTGTTTGATCGCTCCGGGGTCTCGGTACGCTCGGGCTCGACGCGGGTGCGGTTGAGCTTCCAGTCCATCGGCTTCGGTGCCGCCCTGCGCGCGCTGGGCGAGGTGGTCCCCCGGGCGAGCGCCAACGCCGTGTCCTACCAGCGCTCCGGGCTGAGCGAACGGTGGGTGAACGGCCCGCTCGGCCTCGAGCAGATCTTCACGGTGCCCAAGGCGCCCGCCGGGCGCGCAGCCGGCGCGCTCACGCTGTCGATCGCCCTGTCGGACAACGCGCGCGCCTCGCTCACCGCCGGTGGGCACGGCATCACGATCGGCCGTGCGGGCCGCGCCGCGCTTCGATACAGCGGCCTTAGCGCCAGCGACGCGTGGGGCCACGCGCTGGCGAGCCGCCTTGAACTGCGCGCGGGGCGCATCCTGCTCCGTGTCGAGGCGAGCGGCGCGCGCTACCCGCTGCGGATCGACCCGCTCGTCCAGCAGGGCGAAAAGCTCACGGGAGGGGGGGAGCGCGGCGAAGAAGGAGGCTTCGGCTTCAGCGCGGCGCTCTCGCCCGGAGGCGAATACGCGCTGATCGGCGGCCCGAGCGACAGCGGCAAGGTCGGCGCGGCTTGGGTCTTCACGCGCTCCGGCAGCACCTGGACCGAGCAGGGTCCGAAGTTGACCGGCAAGGAAGAGGCTGGTGCCGGCGAATTCGGCTGGAGTGTCGCGCTCTCGGAAAAAGGCGAATACGCGCTGATCGGCGGTCCCAGTGACAATGGGGGGGTTGGGGCGGCTTGGGTCTTCACGCGCTCCGGTACCACCTGGACCCAGCAGGCCAGGCTTACCGGCAAAGAAGAGGCCGGACAGGGCGACTTCGGCTGGAGCGTCGCGCTCGCGTCCAAGGAAGGCAACTACGCGGCGATCGGCGCCCCGTTCAACAACAAAGACGTCGGCGCGGCCTGGGTCTTTACACGCTCGGGCACAACCTGGACCCAGCAGGCGATGCTGACCGGGAAAGAAGAGGTCGGAGAAGGCGAATTCGGCGGGAGCGTCGCGCTGTCAGCCACCGGCGAATACGCGCTGGTGGGCGGCCCCGGGAACAAAACGCTGGTCGGCGCCGCGTGGGTCTTCCTGCGCAAAGAAACGACGTGGAGCTACCAGGCGACGCTGACCGGCAAAGAAGAGGCCGGTGGCGGCGAATTCGGCTGGAGCGTGGCGCTCTCTGAAAAAGGCGAATACGCGCTGATCGGCGGCCCCGGCAACAAAGAAGGCGTCGGTGCGGCGTGGGTGCTCGCGCGCTCGGGCACCTCCTGGACCGCACAGGCGACCCTCACGGGAGCCGAAGAGACGGGCAACGCCGAATTCGGCGCGAGCGTCGCGCTCGCCGCTGAAAAAGGCGAATACGCGCTGATCGGCGGGCCGCAGGACAAAGGAGGCGTAGGGGCGGCGTGGGTGCTGACGCGTTCGGGCAGCACCTGGGCCCCGCAGGCCAAACTCACCGGCGCCAACGAGAACGGCAACGGCAACTTCGGCGCGAGCGTGGCGATTTCGGCGGCGGGGCAGTACGCATTGGTCGGCGCCAAGAAGGACAACAGCGAAGTCGGCGCCGCCTGGGTATTCCAGCGCGAAAGCGGAAAATCGACTTGGGCACAGCAGGGCGAAAAGCTCACCGGAAAGGAAGAGGTTCGCGAAGGCGAACGCAGCGGCAAGGGCGCCTTCGGCTTGAGTGTGGCGCTCTCGGCCAACGGTGAATACGCGCTGATCGGAGGACCGAGCGACAACGGCAGAGTCGGCGCAGCATGGGTCTTCATGCGCTCGGGCACGACCTGGACCGAGCAGGGCCCCAAGCTGACCGCCAACGAAGAGGCCGGAGCGGGCGAATTCGGCTTCAGCGTGGCGCTCTCCGAAGGCGGGGAATACGCGATGGTCGGCGGTCCCAGCGACAACGAACGCGTGGGCGCCGCATGGGTATTCGTGCGCTCAGGCACCAGCTGGACCGAGCAGGGCCCGAAGCTGACCGGCAACGAAGAGGCCGGAGCGGGCTACTTCGGCTACAGCGTCGCACTCGCCTCCAAAGAAGCCAACTACGCGCTGATCGGAGGCCCGGAAAACAACGCGGGCGTGGGTGCGGCGTGGGTCTTCACGCGATCGGGCGCGAGCTGGACCCAGCAGGCCAAACTGACCGGCGGCGGCGAGTCCGGCGCGGGCGAATTCGGCTTCAGCGTGGGACTCTCGGCCAACGGCGAATACGCGCTGATCGGAGGCCCCGCGAACAAAGAATTCCTCGGCGCGGCGTGGGTCTTTCTCCGCAAAGAAGCGACATGGGCCCAGCAGGCAACGCTGACCGGCAGCGGCGAGTCCGGCATGGGCGAATTCGGCTGGAGCGTAGCGGTCTCGGCCAACGGCGAATACGCGCTGATCGGAGGCCCCAGCGACAGCGAACACTCCGGCGCGGCATGGGTGCTCACCCGCTCCGGCGAAAAATGGAACGCACAGGGCTCGAAGCTGACCGGCGGAAAAGAAGAGGTCGGCAAAGGCTACTTCGGCTACAGCGTCGCGCTCGCCTCCAAAGAAGCGAACTATGCGGTGATCGGCGCACCCGAAAGCAACACGGGCGTGGGGGCGGCGTGGGTCCTTTCCCGCTCGAGCAGCACCTGGACGCGTCAGGCGATGCTCACCGGCGGCGGTGAGGACGGCGCCGGCTACGTCGGTGGCAGCGTGGCGGTCTCAGCGACGGGCGAATATGCGCTGGTGGGCGCAAAGAGGGACAGCAACGAAGTCGGCGCGGCGTGGGCCTTCCGGCGCGAAACCGGAAAAACGACCTGGACACAGCAGGGCGAAAAGCTCACCGGCAACAACGAGGTCGGCGAAGGCGAACTCACGCCCGGTAGGGGCCTCGTCGGCTTCAGCGTGGCCCTCTCGTCCGACGGCAACACGGCTCTCGTGGGCGGGCGCAGCTACATGAGCGGCATCGGAGCGGCCTGGGTCTTCACGCGCTCGGGCACCACCTGGACCCAGCAGGCGAAACTCACGGCGAGAACCGGCGAAGAGGTCGGCCTGGGCGCGTTCGGAAGCAGCGTGGCGCTCTCCTCGGCGGGCAGCACCGCGCTCGTCGGCACCCCCGCCGAGAACGGCAACGCGGGCGCGGTGTGGGTGTTCACGCGCTCGGGCGAAAGCTGGACCCAGCAGGGCGGAAAGCTCACGGGCTCGGGCGAGAC
>Ga0209698_10003479_pt1 | contig 17538 bp, 14 predicted proteins | sample LitLauG_LLR_2012_FD_187203 | JGI IMG/M metagenome (GOLD analysis project Ga0209698, IMG submission 187203) | Freshwater sediment microbial communities from Pennsylvania, USA - Little Laurel Run_MetaG_LLR_2012 (SPAdes) (version 2) | ecosystem: Environmental > Aquatic > Freshwater > Creek >...
TAATAAAAGGTTCGCATCTCATATCCGGACTCACAAGGAGCGGTAATCGTGGCGACCACGGCTAGTCCCGCAGCTCCGGTCACGATCAAGCACGGAGTGGCTCCGCTGCGTGCCGGTCAGGGGATTTCGTTCTTTCTGCGCCGCGTGCATTCGCTCAGCGGGATCATCCCGATCGGCGCCTTCCTGTTCGAGCACATACTAATTTCCAATGCCGCGGCGATCGGTGGTCCCACAGCCTATGCACGGCAGGTTCGCTTCCTGGCCAGCCTGCCGCTGGTTCCTGCGCTGGAGCTGTTTGGGATCTGGCTCCCCATCCTCTTTCATGCGCTGTACGGTTTCTACATCTGGTACCGCGGGGAGACGAATGTAGGCGACTATCCCTGGACCGGCAACTGGATGTATACGGCGCAGCGCTGGACAGGCGGCATCGCTTTTGCCTACATCCTGTGGCATACGTGGACGATGCGCTTCACGGGCATTGACCTGCACGTGTACGCGGGTGCGTCTTTCGGCAAAGTGCAGGCCGAACTCTATAATCCGATCTTGCTGGGATTCTACGTCGTAGGCCTGGTGTGCGCGTCCTGGCATTTCTCTTACGGCGTGTGGCTGTTTGCCGCCAAGTGGGGAATCACGTCGGGCGAAGATGCGCGCCGACGTTTCCTGGTGGTGTGCCTGGGTCTGTTTCTGATGATGAGTATCGTCGGGGTGGCGAGCCTGTACACGTTCCGCGCCCGTTTCTCGCAGCAGCCCACGGATCCCGCCGGCGCACAGACAGTGGAGGAAGCGCGACCGGGTCTCACGGAATAGTAGATTTGCAGAAAGCCGGTAGAACGGAATGGCATCGAATCCAAGAATTATCGTGATCGGCGGCGGCCTTGCCGGTCTTGCCGCCGTCATCAAGATCGCCGAGACGGGCGGCAACGTCGACCTGTTCTCGGTCGTGCCGGTGAAACGTTCGCACTCCGTCTGCGCGCAAGGCGGCATTAACGCGGCCAAGAACCTGAAGGGCGAAGGCGACTCTACCTGGCAGCACTTTGACGACACCGTCTACGGCGGCGATTTCCTGGCGAACCAGCCGCCCGTGAAGGCCATGTGCGAAGCCGCGCCGGGCATCATCGATCTGCTCGATCGCATGGGCGTTCCCTTCAACCGCACACCCGAAGGGTTGCTCGATTTTCGGCGCTTTGGTGGGACGCTTTACAACCGCACTGCGTTCGCGGGAGCAACCACCGGACAGCAACTGCTCTATGCGCTAGACGAGCAAGTCCGCCGCTACGAATCCGAAGGCAAGGTGAAGAAGTACGAGCACTGGGAGTTCCTGTCGGCGGTGCTCGACGGCAATCGCGTTTGTCGCGGCATCTGCGCGATGGACCTCCGCAGCATGGAGATCCGCACCTTCCCTGCCGACGCGATTATCGTGGCCACGGGCGGGATTGGCGCCATATTCGGGAAGTCGACGAACTCGGTGGTGTGCACGGGTTCCGCCCAATCCGCGCTCTACCAGCAGGGCTGTTACTACGCCAACGGGGAATTCATCCAGGTCCATCCGACATCGATTCCCGGAGAAGACAAGCTGCGGCTGATGTCGGAGTCGGCGCGCGGGGAAGGTGGGCGTGTCTGGGTACCAAAGAAGCAGGGAGATAACCGCGACCCCAAGAGCATTCCTGAAGCTGAGCGCTGGTATTTCCTCGAAGAGTGGTATCCGAAGTACGGCAACCTGGTGCCGCGGGACGTGGCTACCCGGGCGATCTTCAAGGTGGTGTATGAACACAACCTCGGCATAGATGGCAAGCCGATGGTGTATCTCGACCTCACCCACATCGACCGCAAGATTCTGGACAAGAAGCTCGAAGGCATCCTGGAGATTTACGAGAAGTTTGTGGGCGACGATCCGCGCGACACGCCCATGAAGATCTTCCCCGGCATGCACTACACCATGGGCGGGCTGTGGGTGGATTACAAGCAGGCGACCAACATCCCCGGCATCTACGCCGCGGGCGAGGCCGAGTACCAGTACCATGGCGCCAACCGGTTGGGCGCGAATTCGCTGGTGTCCTGCATTTTCGGCGGCTTCATTTCCGGACCGAATGCAGTGCAGTACGCGCGTGGCCTGCAGAAGTCGGAAGGCAACGGCTACTTCGAAGCGGAGAGGAAGCGCCAGCAGGAGGTCAACGACGGCCTGATGAAGGCCGACGGCTCCGAAAATCCGTTCAAGATCTGGCAGGAACTGGGCGACGAGATGACCAAGAACTGTACGGTCATCCGTTACAACAAGAACCTGAAGGAGTGCGACGGGAAACTGGTGGAGTTGCTGGAGCGGATGCGGAAGATTAACCTGAGCGACCGCAAACAGTGGGCGAACACCACGGTCGCTTTCACCCGTCAGCTCTACAACATGCTGCCGTTGGCGCGGGTGATCGCACAGGGAGCTGGCATGCGCGACGAATCCCGCGGTGCGCACTACAAACCGGACTTCCCCGAGCGCGACGACAAGAACTGGATGAAGACCACCAAGGCAACGTTTGCGCCCGATGCCGACGAACCTAAGTTTGAATTCGAGCCAGTAGATATCTCACTGCTTCCACCGCGGCCGCGGAAGTACGACGCGGCGAAGTGATGCACAGGTTCTTCGCTGCGCTCAGAATGACACCAGTATTTGAGCCAGCAGCTAAAGGCTAAGAGCGAATGGCTAATTCGGTCATCATCAAGATAAAGCGTCAAGACACTCCCACTTCCAAGCCTTACTGGGACGAGTTCGAACTTCCCTACAAGCCTGGACGCAACGTTATCTCGGCCCTCATGGAGATCGCTGCGAACCCGGTCACGCGGGACGGCAAGAAAACTACTCCGATCACCTACGACTCGAACTGCCTGGAAGAAGTCTGCGGCTCCTGCGCGATGGTGATTAACGGGCGCGCCCGCATGGCATGCTCTGCCCTGCTCGATAAACTGGAGCAGCCCGTCCGGCTTGAGCCGTTCTCCAAATTCCCGATAGTGCGCGACCTCGCTACGGACCGCAGCGTGATTTTCGAAAACCTCAAGGCCACGAAATCCTGGGTGCCGGTCGACGGCAGCTACGACCTCGGACCTGGCCCGCGCGTTTCTCCCGAAGACCAGGAGGAGATGTACCCGCTCTCCCGTTGCATTTCGTGCTGTTGCTGCATGGAAGCCTGCCCGCAGTTCAACGAAGACACGGGCTTCGTCGGCGCCGCAACCATCTCGCAGGTGCGCTTGTTTAACTCTCACCCCACTGGCAAAGCTCTCAAGCGCGAACGCCTCACGGCATTGATGGGCGACGGCGGCATCCAGGAATGCGGCTACGCGCAGAACTGCGTCGAGGTCTGCCCGAAGGACATCCCGCTAACGACCTCCATCGCAGAGGTCGGGGGCGACGTGATGCTGCAGGCCATTGGCGACCTGTTCCGAAAGTGACGGCGTGGCGCGGACACTCCTGTCCGCGTGCTCGGCGTGCCGCACGCTCCACCTGAAAACAACAAGATAGCGCCAGTAACCGGAAGTAACAGTTACGAATTCACCCCCTTAGTAATTGACGGAGGTAAGGTTTTTGTTGGTTTTCTTGACGGCTAGGTTAAAATACCCTCCTGCTCTGGGCTACCAGAGCCTCTCCCCAAGAGTTCGAGGCCACTTCGTGCGAATGGGAGCTCGGCGAGTTCGTGTATCCGTTGCAGTGCTGGCACTGGCCATGGGCAGCCAAGCCTTGGGCCTGAGCAGCTACACGGGCAAGCGGGCTACTCCTCACAAGGGCACCAAACATCACGTTCGCCATCTGCGCTGGAGCCCGATGTTCCGCCCTTCCCACGATTCCCTGCTGCGTCAGAATGAAGAAATCGACCGCCTCGATCTACCACGTATTCAGGATGACGACGAACTGGACGCGTTGAAAGCGAGCCAGGCGCTGGTGCCCATTCGTACCGGCGAGACGCTTCGGGTTGATCCCCGGCTTGATCCCAATCGACGCTATTGCCGTCCCTGGACCCGCGACTTCATGGAAGACTTAAGCCAGGCCTACTACCACCAGTTCCACGATCAGATCCAGGTAAACTCCGCGGTGCGCACGGTGAAGGTGCAGAAGAAGCTCCGCCGCCACAATCGCAATGCCGCACCTGCCGAGGGTGACACGGCATCGTCACACCTTGCCGGCCTTACGGTCGACCTGCAGCGCAGGGGAATGTCGAAAGAGCAGGTTCACTTCGTCGAGCGGTATCTCTTCTACCTGCGTGCTCTTGGCCTGGTCGAGCCCGAAGAAGAACGCCGGCAGTGGGTCTTCCACGTGATGGTCTCGGATCGCTACGCCAGTTGGCGCCTGACGCAGGACGTCGTTCACTGGGATAACGAGCCCTTCGAAGAGCTCAGCCAGAAGTAAGCCCTTCTTCCCTAGTCATATCGTCCTCATGGCCGGACTGCCGGGCACGGGCAAGTCCACGCTGGCACGGGTGCTGGCTTCGCGGTTGGGCGGGTGCGTCCTGAGCAAGGACGAGATTCGCCACGCCATCTTTTCGCCGGCAGAAGTCGAATATTCCGCGGCCCAGGATGACTTCGTGATGCAGATCATGCTCGAGGCGGCTGCCTGGATTTTGCGGAAAGACCCCAAGCGCACCGTCTTTCTTGACGGGCGGACCTTTTCCCGGCACTACCAGATTGATCGAGTGATTGCTGCCGCTGGGACCCTGCAACAGCCTTGGCGCATCCTGGAATGTGTTTGCGCGGAAGAAACTGCGCGTACGCGGATCGAGTCGCAAGCGGCAGAGGGAGAACATCCTGCCGGCAACCGGAACGTCGATCTATACCTCGAAGTCAAAGCCCATTTCGAGGCAATTGTTCTGCCGAAAACCGTGATCGACACAGATCAATTGTTAGAAGAATGTGTGGGCCGGACGCTCCGGGCCATTCTCTGAACCAGTTCCAGTTCGTTCGCATGTCGCTTTCGGGAGTGACTACGCGTATGCGGAAGGATGGCGGAGAGAGGCAACTCGGCGCTCCGCTGTCGTACAATTCTTGTTTCGCCAAAGAGTTTAGGAAGCAAAACTTATAAAGGAGTCAGTATGCGACAAGGAATCGGGCTTTCGGTCATCATTGGATTGCTCTCGGTTTCGGTTTGGTCCCAGACGACAAACACCACTACGGCGCCCAAGACGACCGGCGCACCTTCCGCTGTTTCAGGTCATCCGATCGCCGTCATTGATACGAGTGCGGGCAAGATGACCTGCGTGTTGTTCCCAGCGCAAGCTCCCGTCGGCGTCGCGAACTTCATTGGCCTGGCCAGCGGTACAAGGGACTGGACCAACCCGGTCACGCACACCAGAAAGCATGGCGTACCGCTGTATGACGGCACCATCTTTCACCGGGTGATTCCTGAGTTCATGATCCAGGGCGGCGACCCTGCGGGGACCGGAACGGGAGACCCCGGCTACAAATTCAAGAATGAGACTTCACCCGATCTCACTTTCGACCGGCCGGGACGTCTCGCCTACGCGAATGCGGGTCCTGGCACGAACGGGTCGCAATTCTTTATCACCGAGATACCCTACCCCAGCTTGAACGGCGGGTACACGATTTTCGGCCAGTGCGACGACGCGGCGGTGGAACTGGTCAAGCAAATCGCCCGCATGGCGAGCGACCCGCGCGACAACCGTCCTTTCCGTCCGGTAAGGATCAACCACATTACGATTACGAACGCGGGTGCTGCAGCCACGCCAAAACCAACCGCCCCCGCGAAGAAGCCGATGGGGCCAACGACGACTGCGCCGAAGGCAACCACGCCGCAGAATCAGGACGACAAAGTGCGAAACCGCCCCTGAGTCACAGGCTGACCTGTTGCCCCGGAGAGCCGGCGGAATTGTCCAGTTCTCATTCCCAGTGCATGCGAAAGGATTCCTATGACTCGTCAGCCCGGCACCTATGCCACTTTCACTACCACCGAAGGCACCATTATCTGCCGCCTCTTCGAAAAAGACGCGCCCAAAACGGTCGCCAACTTTGTCGACCTTGCCGAAGGTAAGCGCGATTGGACCCACCCGGTAAGCGGCAAGAAAGGCAAGGACCGACTGTATGACGGCACCGTCTTTCACCGCGTGATTCCCGACTTCATGATTCAAGGTGGCGATCCTGCGGGGAACGGAATGGGCGGTCCAGGCTACCAATTCGAAGATGAAACCAGGGGCTCTCCGCACAAGTTCGACAAGAAGGGCAAGCTCGCCATGGCGAATGCCGGGCCGAACACGAACGGGTCGCAGTTCTTTATTACGGTCGCACCCACCACGTGGCTTACGGGCAAACACACGATTTTTGGCGAAGTGATCGAAGGCCAGGAGATCGTCGATAAAGTTGCCAACGCGCCCCGCGGTCGGCAGGACCGGCCCGTGAAGGATGTTGTGCTTCAGTCGGTGACGATTGAACGCGTCTAGAAATCGGGTCTTGGGTCTTGGGTGTTAGGTCCTGGGTGTCAGGTTCGCTTGAGACCTAACACCTGAGACCTGACACCTGGTTTTCTACACTCCAATCACAGCCACGAGTTCCTTTACTGCAGCAGCGCTGCGGTCAAGCTCCGCTTTCTCTTGAGCCGTTAGCTTGATTTCGACAATCTGCTCGATGCCCTTGGATCCTAGCTTCACGGGAACACCCACGTACAGGCCTTTGATCCCGTACTCGCCATCGAGGTAAGCGGCGCAGGGCAGAATTTTTTTCTTGTCTTTGAGGATCGCCTCGACCATCTCCGTGACGGCCGCGGAAGGCGCGTAGTATGCGGACCCGGTTTTCAGATACTTCACGATCTCGGCGCCGCCGTCGCGTGTGCGCTGGATCAGTTTTTCGAGCGTGGCAGTATCCAGCAACTCGGTGATGGGAATCCCTGCTACCGTGGAATACCGTGCCAGGGGGACCATCGTGTCGCCATGACCGCCGAGCACGAATGCGGTCACGTTCTCCACGCTTACGTTCAACTCCGCGGCGATAAACGTCCGAAAGCGGGCCGAATCGAGCACGCCGGCCATCCCGATGACGCGCTCACGCGGGAACCCGCTCATCTTGAAAGCAGCCTGGGCCATGGCATCCAAAGGATTCGATACGACGATCAGGATGCAGTTGGGGGAATACTTCACCGCTTCGCCCACGACGGCTTTCATGATGTTGTGGTTAATGTTTAACAGGTCGTCACGGCTCATGCCGGGCTTGCGCGGCACGCCTGCTGTGATGACCACGATGTCGGAGTTCGCCGTATCTTTGTAATCCTGAGTTCCCAGGATGTGGGAGTCGCGCTTCTCGATCGGCATCGCCTCCAGCAGGTCCAGGCCCTTGCCTTGCGGGACGCCTTCGACAATGTCGATGAGCACGACGTCAGCGAGTTCCTTGGACGCAATCCAGTGAGCCGCGGTCGCCCCGACGTTTCCAGAGCCTACAATCGTCACTTTTTTTCGCATGAATGAATCCTTTCGCATGACTTCGGAAACCTCAGCCACGTTTTGCGCATGGCATGGCATCCGAAACACTTCGAGCGCTGCTCAACTTGCGCGGGTCACTCCCTACTGCACGCCAGCGAGCACTTTCGCATCCATGTTCTCGATGATGTAGTCGGCGAACTCGCTGGTCTTCACCTTGGTTGCGCCCTCCATCAGCCGTTCGAAATCGTAAGTGACCTTCTTCTGCTCGATGGTGCGCTCCATACCGCGCTCGATCAGGTCGGCAGCCTCGTTCCATCCCAGAAAGCGGAACATCATGACTCCGGAAAGGATTACCGATCCGGGGTTTATCACGTCTCTGTCGGCATACTTCGGGGCAGTTCCATGAGTGGCTTCAAAGATCGCGTAACCGGCGCCAACGTTGGCTCCGGGTGCGATCCCCAATCCGCCCACTTGTGCCGCACAAGCATCCGAGATGTAATCCCCGTTGAGGTTTGGCGTCGCCAGCACGGTGTATTCGTCCGCCCGGGTCACGACTTGCTGGAAGATCGAATCTGCAATGCGGTCGTTGATCATCAACTTTTTCTTCCACGCGCCATGCCCGTGCGTGGCGTAGATTGCGGCGAGTACGTTCCTGATTTCGTTGTAGACGGACTGCCGGAAGTCCGGAGTCGCAAACTCCAGGCCGGGCTCGATCAGGTTAGCGTTCTCTTCGACGGAGAGATTGGGATTCTTGTCCTTGTTGTCGAGGATCCAGCTCTCCCGCTCGGTCACGACCTTGTCGCGGAACTCGTCAGTTGCCAGTTCGTATCCCCATTTGCGAAAGGCGCCCTCGGTGAATTTCTGAATGTTGCCCTTATGTACCAGGGTCACGCTTTTGCGTCCGCTCTCCAGGGCATGCTGGATCGCCATGCGTACCAGGCGCTTGGTTCCGGTGACGGAAATCGGCTTGATGCCGACGCCCGAGTCGAGCCGCACCTGTTTCTTGCCGCCTTTGAGCATGTCCTTGTTGAGAAACTCGATCAGCTTCGCGGCTTCGGGAGTTCCCTGCTCCCACTCGATCCCGGCGTAGACGTCTTCTGTGTTTTCCCGGAAGATCACCAAATCCATCCGCTCCGGATGTTTGACCGGCGACGGCACGCCCTTGTAGTACTTCACCGGGCGCACGCAGGAGTAGAGATCCAGAATTTGCCGTAGTGCAACGTTCAACGACCGGATTCCACCCCCTACCGGGGTTGTCAGAGGCCCCTTGATCGCCACTCGGAATTCCTTCACGGCGCTCACGGTGTCGTCCGGCAGCCAGTTATCGAACTTCGCTTTGGCTTTCTCGCCCGCGAACACTTCGTACCAGGCTACGCGCCGCTTGCCTTTGTAGGCCTTTTCGACGGCGGCATTAAACACGCGGACCGACGCCTTCCAGATATCCCGCCCGGTGCCGTCGCCTTCTATGAAGGGCACAATAGGATTGTCCGGAACCTGGTACCGGCCGTCATTGTAGGTAATCCGCGCGCCGTCCGCGGGCACGGCCACGCCGTTGAAGGAATCCGCCATAGAACACCTCTTGCACTTGATGGAAAACCAATCATTATAAAGAAAATACGCGAATCGCGAGAAGTGATTACGCCAACGCCGTCTGCCTTCAAAGGTGTGGCGGTTCGAGACGTGCTGGGGATCAAGTTCGACCGGGACGCGTAGTTCGACTTCCTCGCCTTGACATTACCCCGTCCCAGCCCCAGAATTTGAGCACTGTGCGAGTCAATCGCCGGTCGGGCGAAAGGAGCTGTTGCCAGCTATGAAGCAGAGTGCTTTCTTCCGTCTCCCGCTGTTTGCCGTGCTGCTTCTGGTCTGCGTGGTTCCTTACGCGATCGCGAAAAACAATTCCGAATACACCCAGTTCGGTCACGACATCCGCATCGGAGCGAACCAGAAGACCAACGACCTCACCTGCATCAATTGCTCCATCTACGTGCACGGACAGGTGGCAGGCGATGTCACCGCCATTCACGGTAACGTCGTCATTGACGGCGACGCGTCCGTTGCCGGGGATGTGACTGCCGTATTGGGCGACGTCCGTGTCGACAAGGGGACCAAAATCGCCGGGGATCTTACCGCAGTCGGGGGCAAAGTCTCCCGGCAGCCGGAAGCGACGGTCGCAGGCGACGTTACTTCCCTTCAAGGTCAGTCGTGGTTCTGGCTGATTCTTGGCTTCCCTGTTGTTCTCTTGGCCGGGATCATCGCGCTCATTGTGTGGCTCGTTCAGCGCAGCAAAACACCCGCACCGTCGCTGGCGCGGGCCGCCTAAGGCTGCCGCTAACCGGCCTCCTGCAGGACCCGGTCATAGATCCTGCGGACTTCGATACAGGCTCCGTCCAATTCGGATTCCAGATTATCTCCAAATGATCGCTCAAGGGCACGTCCGGTCAGATCCGCGATAACTCGTCGCGGATGATCCGCGGCTGGAAGCCATTTCCCACCGCGCCCGACGACCAGTCGCACGAAATGCTCCGCCGTGCGCAGCAACTCGGCAGCGTGGTCCAGTCGTGCCGCGTCTTTCTTTTCCAATAGGCCGGCCGCCGCGCACCGCCACAGCCGGTCACGCAGGGTGCCATTCTTTTCACGGATACCGTGCTTGACCAGCAGGTAGCCGGTGATGAAATCGATGTCGTAACTAGCTCCTGGCATGGTCTTGAAGTTCTTCTCAGCCGCATGCGTGCCTTCCAGCTTTTCTCGCATTGAGCGCAACGCCGGCAGGAAACCCGGGTCCTTCGCAAATCGCTGGAAGAGGGGGTTCGTCGCCTGCGCCGCCCGGAACGCGAGTTCTTTCGTCCCCGCCAGGAAGCGAAGCTTGGTGTATAGCAACGCCTCCCACTCTTCGGCCTCGCCCGCAAAGTACGCCTGCAGTTGTGTTACGGTGATCAGCAGTTCGCCCTCGGCGCCGCGTGGACGCAAGCGGGTGTCCACGGCAAACACCATTCCGTCGCGCGTGTAGGAGGACAACGAATCAGTCATTCCCTCCACGAACCGGGTAAGGCCGGGAATGTCGGTGTTTTCGTCACAGATGAAAAGCAGGTCGGCATCGGAATAAATGTCGAATTCGGCCGTGCCTAACCGGCCTGAAGCCATCACAGCCACGCCCGCCGGGCTCCCGGCGAACCCGAAAGCGGACGCGATTGCGTCCTCGGCTGCTGCTGTTATCGCTCCCAGTGAACTGTATACGTCTCGCGGCCCGGTCAGATCGCGTGCCCCTTCGGCTAGAACCCGGTGGCGGAAATGTCTGCGCAGCAGGGCCAGTTTCTCGGTGCGCGAGAGCGCCGAGACGATGAGATAGTCAAAAACGGGATCCCGCGAGGGCTGAGCAGCGCCCATCGGAGTCTGGAAGAGATAGCCACTCCCGGAGCGTGTCTCCACATTCTGCAGTTCGGCCAGCGTAGTGATCTCCTCCGGATGCCGGACCAGGACCTCGGTGAGGTACTCACTCGCGTCAAAGACACGCAGGGCGTGCCGCACGGCGTCAGGTTGCCGGATGACCTCCGCGTAGCGCTCGGAACTGGTCAATGCTGAACTGAGGAAGCGAAAAAGATTTCTCCTGGCCATCGGCGCCAGGTCCTTACGACCTGCGATCTCGTACAGGGCGGGCGAATCGCCCGCCAGGCGCTCCAGGATCTGCTGGTTGGACTCATCGGAAGCGATTCTTTCGACGCTACCGCGCAGTGCAAATTCAGCGTCGGGAATCACCTCTCGCTCCCGCGCCTGCTGCTGCAAGATCACCCGCTTGTAGATTTCAGAGACCGCAGCCATCCGGGATCGAACTGTCGCCATCAGATCGAAGTTCGGCGCCGCGGCGTTATACGCCTGCATGGAGTTCTGAACCATACGCATTTCATCTTGCGCGGAGGGAAGTTTATGCGTTTGCCTGCCATGGCGCAACTGCAAGCGGTGTTCGAGGTGGCGAAGGAACTCGTATGCGCTGCTAAGGTCTTGGAACTCTCTGGCGGTGAGATGCCCTTTATCGTGCAGCTTCTGGAGAGCGAACAGGGTTCCGCGTGAGCGCAGCCAGGGTTCGCGCCCGCCGTACACACGCTGCAAACATTGCACGAGGAACTCGATGTCGCGGATGCCTCCGTGGTCGATTTTGATGTTTATGGGAGACAACCCCTGGCTGGATTGCAGTCGCCGCGTGTGCAGGTGCATCCGCTCCCGTGCAACCAATGCCGTCTTGATCGCTGAAAAGTTGATCTTCTCCGTGTACACGCGCGGCTGCACGCCCCGAATAAACGCGCGGGCAAGAGCAGCATCGCCGGCAGAAAGCCGGACCTTGATCAACGCTTGCCGCTCCCAGTCTTCGGCAGCCTCGGTGTAGTAACGCAATGCCTGGGGCAGACTGACCGCCAACTCGCCGTCCCGCCCGCGCGGACGAAGGCGCAGGTCGATTCGAAAGACTGCGCCCTCTCGCGTCACGCGGGAAAGGATGTCGGTCACCTGCTGGGCTAGCCCGATAAAACGTGCCTGCGTCGAAGCGCCTTCCTCCTGGTCCTCTTGGTAGAGGTACATCAGGTCCACATCGGAGCTGTAGTTCAATTCATTTCCGCCCAGCTTCCCGAGGGACAGAACTGCGAATGGCAGAGACAAGGGGGCCTTCGAAGAACTGATATGTTCCTGCGATTGCTTGCGCAGCAAGGTCGTCTGTGCCTCGCGCAGCGCCTCCGCGATCAGCACATCGGCCAGAGACGAGATTTCCGCGGTGGTTTCCGCCAGAGGCGCGATCCTCAGCAGGTCGCGCAGCATGATGCGCACGTATTCGCGGCGCTTGAGTCGCGCTAGCAGGGTCGCGATGTCCGTCTCCGGCGACTGCCGCTGGAAAGCATTCAGGCTTTCGAGGATGTCCTCGCGCGAATAACTTCGATCGAGGCTGCCATGCTTCACCCATGCTTCCATGAGGTCGGGATTGCGCAACAAGGTTTCCCCCAGGAAGCGGCTATGCCCAAACACCAGCACGGCATAGTGAAGCAGCGGAGGATGGTGCTCGAGCAGTCGGGCTACTTCCTCGCCGCATTCGTTCAGCAACCGCACAAGCATGAGCAGGGCCACATCTGGATCGGGAGAATCGCGCAATAGAGCGGGGACGGCCGCCGTAAGTTCGTCGGAGAGTCGTCCGGCCAGACTGCGCCAATGCTGCCGGGCATAGTCGGGGTTATGGAACGAGATGCCCGAGCTCAGCTGTTCGTCGAACATCGCGAGGGCGCGTCCGTGCAAGCTGTCGTGGGGATGGCAGGGCCGGGGAGCGCACGTCTCGGCTGACTCCGAAGGCACGGTGCGAGCCTTACCTCAATGGCAGTACCTGAAATCATTGCGCGTCCCTGTGCCCGAAATACTTTCTCACTCCGATTACGGCGTACCGGCCCCAGGGGCCGTTGGTTCCGAGGTCCGCTGGTCCCAGGTAACGGTCGCGCGATCCGAAGCGCTGAAACAAAAAATGTTGCGTGACGCGCATTTCGAAGCCACGCCCGATCTCAACTCCGGCTCCCCACGAGCGTTCCCATCCGATCGCAGCGGGCGACCAAGTGTAGAGTGTCTGCGGGATATTCTTGCCGAACACAAACCTAGGCTCACCGTAGAAAAACAATCGGCGTAACTGCGTCCGCGCGAAGGGGCGCACCTCGACGTACCCAGAGAGGAGGTACCGAGCAAACGCGTTGCAGGGCGCGTCTTTCCCGCCGAACTGACCCGCATTCGCCGCGCATAGGTTGGGGTCAGGCTCGTTGTGCGGTGGCGCAACGTCAAACTGGCTGTATCCCCAGATGAAATTCCTGGGAAAGAAAAGTCGACCGCCACCTACCGCCGGTGTAGGACTCTGTTGCGCAACCGCTCCACAGGCTACCGCCAGAAAGCACACAACCAGCGAACATTTCATGAAGGCTCCGTCGGGACCGATAATTTTGCTCGCTTTTGGTTGGGAGACGGGTCTCGACGTACCACGAACCCGTTGCCCCGGCTGTGGTAAAGGAGTCTGCGAGCCCGCCCAATCCGAAGAGAGCGGGCTATTTTAGCCTGAAGTTTTCATTGCTCCCTAGCGTTATTCGCCGACGGGGAGCAACCACCGATCAGCGGCATTCCTTAAATGTCGTAGTAGAGGGCGAACTCGTAGGGATGAGGCCGCAGCCGCACCGCGTCCACTTCTTTCTCGCGCTTGTACTCGATGTAGGTCCGCAACAACTCCTCGGTAAACACGTCTCCCTTGAGGAGGAACGTGGAATCCCTCTCCAGCGCGTCCAGGGCTTCTTCCAGAGATCCCGGCATGGAAGGTACGTTAGCCAATTCTTCCGGACCCAGGTCGTAAATGTCCTTATCGAGCGGCGAGCCCGGGTCGATCTTGTTTTCAATGCCGTCGAGTCCGGCCATCATCATGGCGGCGAACGCAAGGTAAGGGTTGCAACTTGGGTCTGGCGGCCGGAACTCCACCCGCTTGGCCTTCGGCGAAGCGGAATACATCGGGATGCGGCACGCCGCGGAGCGGTTGCGCCGCGAGTAGGCCAGGTTCACGGGCGCTTCGAATCCGGGCACCAGTCGCTTGTACGAATTGGTGGTGGGCGCGATCAGTGCCGCCAGCGCCGGGCCGTGCTTGATCAGCCCTCCGATGTACCACAACGCCGTCTGTGACAGGCCAGCGTAGCCATCGCCCGCGAATAGGGGCTTGCCGCCCTTCCATAACGACTGGTGCGTGTGCATGCCGCTCCCGTTGTCTCCGTAGATAGGCTTCGGCATGAAAGTCACGGTCTTGCCGTATTGGTTCGCGACATTCTTCACGATGTACTTGTACAGCAGCATGCTGTCGGCCGACTTCACCAGCGAATTGAATTGCAGATCGATCTCCGTCTGGCCGCCGGTGGCCACTTCGTGATGGTGGCACTCCACGATGAGGCCGGCGTTCTGCATGGTGATGACCATCTCGCTGCGCAGGTCCTGGTAGTGGTCGGTCGGTGGAACCGGAAAATAACCTTCCTTATAGCGAGGCCGGTAGCCCAGGTTGTTCCCTTCTCTGCCGGAATTCCAACGCCCCTCCTCCGCGTCGATGAAGTAGAAGCCGTGCTGCTCGCGCTGGTCGAAGCGCACGCTATCGAAGATGAAGAACTCCGCTTCCGCGCCGAAATAGGCGGTATCGGCAATTCCGGTTGAGCTGAGATAGAGCTCAGCCTTGCGAGCGATGTAGCGCGGATCGCGGTCGTAACGCTGCTTGGTTACCGGATCCAGCACGTCCGCGACCATGACCAGGGTCGAGACTTCGGTGAAGGGGTCCAGCAGGTAGAAGCTCGGATCGGGAATCAGCAGCATGTCGCTCTCATGGATCGCCGCCCAGCCCCGAATGGACGAGCCATCCATGCCAAAGCCTTCCTCGAACGATGCTTCGCTCAGCTGCTCAATTGGATAGGAAACGTGGTGCCAGAGGCCCGGCAGATCGGTAAACCGCAGATCCAGAATCTTAACCTCGTTCTTCTTCGCAAACTCCAGCACCGTCTTCGCATCTGCCATGTGCGTCTCCTGTGAGCGCGTCGCGTGGTGAACCAAACCGCGGGAAGGCGGGACAGAGGTCTTAGAAACGAGTACGAAGTCACCGCCGGCCGCACGGTCGGAGAATCCGCCGCGGGCCTTCCCTCGACCCTTTCAGGTCTCCGGCCATTAAGCGGTGGTCACTGCTCGTCTGTGCGTCTGGAGTTTAGAGGGCCGCGCGGCGCCGCCTAAATTGATTGTTTTTATGAGCTTGATAAGGGTGGCTTATGCGACTTAAATTACACTGATTCAGGTACTTCCAAAGTTCGGCGGAGGCGGGGGAGAAAAAAGCAGGGCCGAGCAATCCGACCCTGCTGCTCATGCGGTTTCTCGATGCCGACGATCGTACCTGCGAGCGCTGCGGCTTGGACAATTGAATCTTTCGATGGGGCCCAATCAAACCGTTTATGATGGGTGCCGCGAGACGGCAAGGTAGTGGGTCCCTCTTCGACGGGCGGGCCCGATTCTCGGCGCCACGGGGCAATTCGCAACACCATGGATTTCGACCAGCTAGAAACCTTTCTTGAAGTGGCGCGACTTTGCTCGTTCTCCCGCGCGGCCGAGCGGCGTTTTCGCACTCAGCCCGCGGTTTCGTCCCAGATTCGCGCGCTCGAGGAGGAAGTTGGGGCAAAACTACTGGATCGCTCCGGCGGCAAAGTCTCCATCACCCAATCTGGAAAGCTCTTTTTGAAGTACGCCGAGGAAACCATCGAAGCCCGCAAGGCGGTATGCGTGGCCATCGCGGAAACCGAACGCATTCCTCGCGGCGAACTGGTGGTTGGGGCGAATGAGGGGACCTGTCTTCACGTTCTTCCCGAGGTTTTTGCGGACTTCAAGAATACGTACCCGGAAGTCGCGGTCGGCATCAAGCGTGCCGACTACGCCAAGACGCTCGACTCGGTCATCGACAATTCGGTGGATTTCGGCGTCGTCTCCCTGCCCGTGAACGATGCCCGTCTGACGGTCGTCCCCATACATTGGGACGAACTGGTGATTATCGCGCCGCCTTCCCATCCCCTCGCCCTCATGAAGGCGGCGACCGTCAGCGAAGTCGCCAGTTTCCCGCTTCTGGTGCCCAAGAGTGGCCATACCCGGGATGCACTTGAAAACCTGTTCCACGAACGTCGCTTGAAGCCCCAGATTTCCATGGAACTCGACTCCAGCGAGTTGCTCAAACGCTTTGTTGCAGCTGACGTCGGCGTCGGCTTCATCGCCCGCTCCAACGTGGCTGAGGACGTCCGGGCGGGAGTTCTGTCGGTGATCCCCATCTCCGACGCCCAGGTACGCCGTGACCTGGCCCTGATCTTTCGCAAGGACAAGGCCCTGAGCCGTGCCGCGCTGGCCTTCATCGACACCGCGGTGAAGCACAAAACTGCCGATCCTGCCATGGAACCCGTCAAGCGCCGCTAACCTTGCGCGGGCCGTCTTAGGCGTTCTCCTGCTCTTGCTCCCTACAATAGCGAGCGCGCATCGACCCCAGATGTCGGCGTCGGCTAAAATCCTTGTGCGTGACGAATTTCAATTGCACCGCGACTCTTGCTGTCTGCTTCGCCTGCCTGATTGCATCCGCACAAACCTCGCGGAAGCCAGCGCCCAAAGATTCTGCCAATGACCATAAGCTGATTTCGGTTCGGGTGATCGGCGGCCAGCGCTACAGTCCGGAAGAGATCGTCGCGGCCTGTGGGCTCAAGGTCGGCAGTGTTGCCACTGAAGATGACTTCAGGAAGGCGACTCAGGAGCTCGGCGAAACCGGGCTCTTCACTAATATCTCCTACAGCTTTGCCTACTCCTCGGCCGGCACCAAGCTCGATGTTCAGCTCGCCGATAACGACAAGCTGGTGCCCGCGCGCTTCGAGAACTTCGTTTGGTTTTCCGACCAGGACCTGACCGCCAAGATTCACGAGATTCTGCCCCTTTTTCGCGGCCAGGTGCCTGTGGGAGGTAGCTTCTCCGACCAGGTCTCCGATGCCCTCCAGGCTCTCCTCTTACAGCACAGCCTGGCAGCACGAGCCGACTACATTCGGGAAGCAGAGAGTAACGACGGGCCGATCGTGGCGGTCAATTTTCGCGTCACTGGCCTGAATATCCAAGTGCACGAGGTAACTGTTCCCAATGCTTCACCGGCGGAGCAAGCTGCGCTCGCAGCGGCCGCCAAGAAACTTGAGGGTACCGAATACCTGCGTTCTCAGGTCGCCCTTTTCGCCAAGGCCACATTGCTCCCCATCTACAAGGAGCGCGGCTTCCTGAAGGCGACCTTCCCCGGCCCTCAGACCAAGGTGTTCCAGGAGGACCACGGCGACACCCAAGTGGATGTTGCGCTGCCCGTCAACCCTGGACTCCAGTACAAGACAGGCAAACTCACATGGGACGGGAACACGGCCTTTCCGGCGGAAAAGCTCCAGAGCCTGATTCGCGCGCAACCTAACCAGCCCGCGAACGCAGTGCAGCTCGAGGCCGACCTGGAGGCAATCCACAAGCTCTACGGAACCGTTGGCCGGATGACCGCAGCAGTGACTCCTGACGCCGAATTCGACGACGCGACGAGTTCCGTCGCCTACAAGTTCCATGTGCACGAGGG
>Ga0209698_10003480_pt1 | contig 17538 bp, 53 predicted proteins | sample LitLauG_LLR_2012_FD_187203 | JGI IMG/M metagenome (GOLD analysis project Ga0209698, IMG submission 187203) | Freshwater sediment microbial communities from Pennsylvania, USA - Little Laurel Run_MetaG_LLR_2012 (SPAdes) (version 2) | ecosystem: Environmental > Aquatic > Freshwater > Creek >...
AAGTTCCGTTAGTACGGACGCATAGATCATGATGTCGATCAGAGAAAATGTCCGTTCAGAAAACCACTTGAGAACGCTGTTGAGAAATTCCTTCATCGAGTATCTCCAAAACGTTTGACAAGCATATTGACGGTTGATTCAAGATGATCAATTCGCTGTGATTGCTTTGCAATTACACCGGCAAGTACAGTAATCGCTCCATCATGCGACATACTTTCATGCGCACGAACTTCATTGAGGATTTCTTTTGTCAGGTCCTTCATTCCTCTTCCTTCTTTGAGGAAACAAGCGGTTTAAGGTCAGCATCATAGTGGCTATCGTGAGCACGGACACCAACGCCATACTTTGCATCATCAAGGGACTTGAAACGCTTTTGATTCGTGCGAGCATATTCAAGATTGCGGGAGACAGCTTCTGCGTACTTTTGATCAGGCAACTTCATAGGATGATTCCTCCATTGGTTAAAGCTCAATATACATGACCTGAAAAGAAAGGTCAACTATTACAGGAAATGCCCGATTGTGATTCCAACAGCCGCAACGAAACAGATAATCATTTCAATTGCGCCTGAAAAGTCGAACGATCCCTTTGACGGACGACTACCAAACCAAAGTCCCAGCCCCATAAGCGCGATAGGAATCAACCACCAATGCAGTGTTAGTGTCATTTTAGCCATTCCTTGATTTTCAATACCGCAGCCTTAATAAGATGGTATATTGCAAGGACGATGATCCAGACAATTGCACACCCTGCAACAAATGAGACAGTTCCTGCAGCCATTCCAAACATATTAGTCTCCTCGCTTTGCGATCATTGCTTGGCAGATCTGATTCTCCCAACGCGTAAAGGGAGTTCCGTACAGCTCCCAGTTATTAAGAAGGAGCCTGTTTACTTGTTCTGCGAGAGCATCGGGAGATCCTCCCATCACAATCTTGTAGTCGATAACATCGCTCATAATTACTCCTTATTTTAAGTATGCAGGTCCAGTCCACTTGACCCACGAAAAGTCTTTTGTTATTACATTTCCACGCGCACAATTCTTTGCAGGAAGATTCCATGATGCAGCTTTCAGGATATCACCAGCCTTGAAATCCTCGCTATCATCCTTTACGATGAATCCCCACGCTGATCCACCACATACTACCTTGACGTACTTCCGCCCTTCATCAAGGCGGATAGAAGCGTTAAATGCATCTACCATTGCTTGATGAGGACCACCAGCGCTAAACTTTGCGTAGTCTTCCTTGATTGCATCAACCAGCGGTTGAATGATCATGTGCCATTCGTCAGATGCCATAATATCACCTTATACGATAAAGAAGATTGACAGAAATAAAGCCGACAGATGCGCAGGCCGGCGGGACAATATGAAATGATAGCCCCGCGTTTTCCGTAAAATGTGCATTTACGATTCCACCAGCAGCTAATGGTGTAAGCTTGTTTTGTTCCCACGTATATCCGTAAACAATTCCTCCGAACAATCCTGCATCAATGTTGTTGTAGTGCGCAGGAGTCCATTCGATAATAGCATATTCGGTAGGATGGCGATACGAGTTCTTGTATTCGCCGATATCGTACGCAATGTTTCCCTTCGACATCTTTACGCCAACGCCAGGATTGATGTCATTGAATCCTTTATTCGTGTGCGCAGAAAATCCTGCAATAACAAGATCGTACGTATACGGCTTAACTTCTTCTGCGTGGACTACCTTGCTAAAGCAAACGAGAACAATCAGGGCGATCAATACGACAAGGATTGTTCCAACAATCCGGTTTGCCAGTGGTGATGGCGGATACCGTTTAACGTGGGGTGCAGGAACATCGTATCGAGTTCCACAATCTGCACAATATTCCCTATTCCAGCCACTTACATAGCTGCAATGATGACAGTAGCTCATTTTCAATTCTTTCTATATTCAACAACGGTAGGAACATCAACCCATCCATATCCTTGATCAACTTGAAGGATAGGACCTTCCTTATCCTCAAGAATCCGCTTTGCTTCCAGCATAGGAAATTCCTGCGTTGTTGCAAAAAAACGAACATCTTCTGCACACACTTCGTTCTTTCGAATTACCCATCTAAAATGTATTAGCATTGCTTGCATCCTTCTCTGCAAAATAGACATCGAGAATGTACATTAATGTTTCGCCGTTGTCTCCATCCCCACCAGACTTCCAGCAGAATGAATCATTGCATTGATTCCAGTCAATTCCTGCAATTGCATTGTACAGCTCAATGCTTCGTGGATCGTGGTCGATCCCTTCCTTCCAACGTTCTGATACGGTAGGATTGCTCATTGTTGTTCCTTACCTTGCTTGATCAGGCGGATCATCGCGCGGTCGTGATCAGTCAGCTCGTTCGGATCAGCCTTGTAGATGTAATACGCCATAACGACAAGCCAGACGATCAAGCCGATCCCGCCGATTACTGGAATGATACTCATTCGTTTTCCTTCTTGATCATTTGATAGTATGTTGACGCGGTAGCTGCCTTCATACCAAGCCGGTTCATGAACAACCGTAGGCAGCCCTGCCGAGTCTTGTCAGATTGTACATACAAAGCACGACATTGGTCAAGCTTTGAAACAGGGTTAGCAGAAGTTTTGCTAACTTTGCTAACTTTGATAACCGGTTGTTTGGGCGCCTTAGGTGAGGCAGGTTGTCCAGAAACATGACGGCACTGACCATGGCGGTATAGGAAGCCAGGGCACGTACAATGAATTGCCTTACCGTCTTCTTTGGTCAAGACATATTGCCCGCCTTTGGATCCCGTAATGATCTCAGTAGTGATCGACGGTTCAGCGGCACCAGCAACCTTCTCTTGTCCATTGATGGAGACAACGTACTTCATCTCCAGGACGCGCATGTTGAACTGTGGGCACATCGGCTCATGTGCAGACAGCGCGAACTGTCCAGGACGAAGCCACCCGCAAGGTAGGACCTTACCGGTATACGTACGTTGCTCGAACCCACCAAGCATAGCTGGCGAGTTCATCACAACGGTGATATCTTGTCCTACTTGAGGGGTGTTCATGCTGAAGGTTCTTCAGGAGTTTGCGGATTGAGAATCTTGTCTTTGTTCTTGATGAAGTACGCATCAGCGGCAGCTTTCGCTTCAAGATCAGTAGGATAGATGGTCTTTGACTTCAACCACTTTCCATTGATTTGAACGCGCCAGTACCACTCATTCATTGCTTCAGGGCGGGTATCACGACCAAGCGCGCCAGTATATGCACAGACAACGCTCATGTACCATGCGCCAGTCTCGGTATCACGGAGAGCCCATGTACGAGGGCCTGCGCCGATTGCTCGCAAGCCAGTTTCCTTCTCTGATTTCTTCCAACGAATAGCCATATTGCTCTCCAGTTATGAAGAGCATATTACCTCTATTTCAGGTAAAGGTCAACCGATATTTTTGAGGACGTTCTCTACGTCTTCTTCATCAATCATCCGAAGACTGTATCCTTCGCCCATCGTCTTTAGCTGATCTTCAAGTTGCGCATATACCGATCCAGATAGCATGCTGGTACCATAGCTACCCTTTGATAGGATATAGTTGCTTCCACTATATCCCATTGCATCGTACCCGCCGTCTTCGATCTTAACAGACTCAATCCCGCTATTGATCTTCCAGCTGTTCGAACCTGCAAACCCACCGTACCATGCAGCAAGGATCTTAATGATTGTTTCTTCGGGAGTTTTTACTTCAAGTAGGACCCAACGGTCTGGTGTGTATGTGCTCATTTTAGTTTTCCCACCTATTATATCTGAACGGCTTGTCGAACAGATCTGCAACCGTTTCTGATTGTATTTCTTGCTTTGGCTCTTCGATGATCCACCCCTCTTCACGAAGCTGGGCGCGCCCTTCCGGTGTGCTCTTCATGATCTCCATGTACATATCAAGGTTCTGCAGACCTTGAATGATAGCATCACGGCCCAACATGATACGAGCTCCTAAAGGGCGGAACCCGTAGACGTCTTTATGGTAGTCGCTGTAGATGCTTGCGAGCTCATCTGTACCAATTTGAGACCAATCTGTCATTGCTTATCCTCATAAGCCTGGCGCATCTTGAACGTTGCACTATTGTTGCAATGCGCTTCTGCCATCCAAGAGTGTTGGAAGATGACAGAACCTTCGATGCTGCTGAGTCCGTTGTTGTTTGCGCAGACCGCATTGCCCTGTTCGATCATTGGTTCAAGGACAGAATCCTGACCACATGCGGCAAGGAACAGTGCGGGGATGATCAGGAGATATTTCCTCATAGTTTTTTGAATCCACAGGTAGCAACAATGTACGTATCGGTACCATCGAACATGATGTCGCCGACGCTGGTTGAACGAAGTTGTTCGCCAAAAGCGACGACTTGATCGTTCTCTGACCAATGACGATCGATACTGTTCGTCAGCTCGAACGCGTTCTCGAGGTCTGTCGTCAGAACCTTTGCAACAAGGATGTATTTCGTCTTGTTCTCATTTACGAATGAGATCAGCTTTCGATCATCAAAGTGGGGGACATCGTGGAACAGCCGACGCGGTACGTGGTATACGGTAATCATACACCACCTTCACAATCGCAACCGTAGCAGTGGTCATCTGCAAACGGATCAGCGTATACAAGGTTGTTATCTTCGATGTACTGCTGAACGTGTGCTTGTAGGAACATGTCGAACTCGCCAGGTTCGATCGTGCCCTTCGCCATATTGAATAGGTCAAGGACGCGGTCTGCATAGTTCTTCTTCGAGAATGCAGTAAGCGGATCAACCTTCCGGGGGTTCTTGCGAACGCGCTTTACGGTAGTAGCCATTGCTTATCCTTGAAATGAAACGAGCTCGGTGTATGCATCGAGGAGTTCTTGATCGGATAGATCCCGCAATGATTCCGGTGTCCACCAGAACTCATCCCGACATTCTTCATCGGTACCGTTGTAGACTTCGACGAGATAGTTGATCACGAGTTGTCGCATTGTTGTCTCCAGTTGTTGAAGACACTATAGCCGATATTCGACCAAAGGTCAACGATCAAGTGATCGGAGTTGAAGATCCATTAGCCATCCTATCGTAAGGACAGCAAGGACCAACCATTCGAATGCTTCAAGCGTCGACATTGAGGATACCAGTCCACGGATGGCAGTTGTATTCGAGGCGGTGGAGGACAACATCGATAGCGTGGCGAAGGGCAGGACGGTACGTGTTCAGGTGCTTCCACACCTTCTTGTTCTTCGCCTCACGCTTGTAGCACTGCTCCCAACCGTTGTACGTCAGCTTCAACGAGTTGTGTGCCTTCCCTTTGTTGTAGTCAATGCATCGTTTCATGATTACACCGTGAAGTTGAAGTGCCAGACGTTGAACAGCCACGTCCAGAAAGCGACCAAGGCTACCGCAAGAAAGAACCAACGGCCAGGACCAGCTTCCTTCTCATTGATCGGCCACAGGAACAACATCGCAATGTAGAACGATGCTGCAAAGCCGCCGAGCGCCTTTGCTACCGTCATCAGGTTGATCGTCAGTTCCATGTCTTTCTCCAGTTGATGAAGAACTATACCATCATTAGGAGAAAAGGTCAACTGCCGTTTTTGATCATGTATTGCTTGAATCCACCGCAAAGGACAGCACCTTCGAAGTCGTATCCGCGGGTTCCATCCAATGACCATTGGACGGTTTCGATGTGGCCGCCAGCTTGGTATACGATCGTCCCGCCTTCGTTCTTGCAGCTTTCAGCCGCTATTGAAGCGTAGAACTTGTGGGCGACCGTACCTTCCATGATCGCAAACACCCCGGATACCGTTAGGACATGATCATGATTCGTTTGAACGACGAGGCTGGCCTTCTTACCTACCAGTTGATGGCCATCTTGGAGGGTTGCGATAGCGAACCATTGCGAACCTTCTGCTTGAGCATTGGTCGCGAGGACCAAAGCAAGGACAGCGAGGACGGTCTTCATAGTGCGCAGAACGCCGCGAAGAGGATGAAGCCCGCGAGGATCGGATGGCCAACGTAAATCGCGACCAGCGAGCAGATCACACATCCGAAAGCGAACGAGTACTTGTTCATCGTTGAACCTTGTCCATGATCAGCTCACCATCGTTGAACATCTCGTGAACTCGACGAGTCAGTTGATGATCGTTCATCGGCCGCTTCGGTTGCTGTTGCGGCTTGTGGCGTTGACCATCATGACCGAAAGAACGTTGGCGGTTGCTATCATTGCGAGACTTGGACACGACTACTCCTTACGTTGTTGATGAAAGAACTATAGCACAAAGGGGGTGATTAATCAACGGTTGCGAATCTCGAGAATGTGGTCAGGATCCCGTTGAAGAGGTTGAGCGGTGCCACCGGGCTGGACACACTTGAACTCGAGTTCAGTTGATCCGAGTTGGCCAGGTGCTGATGGGATCACTTGAACGTGAAGTGTTTGAACTTCAAGTCCCTTCTTGCTGCAAAACTCATTCGCTTCGCGATAGACAGCAGCTTTGTTGGAGAAGGAGACACCGATACCAGGCGTACCATCCTTCTTTCCAATCATGTACGAGTCGCGATCCATCGGGATAACGCCGGTACTGGCGCAACCAGTAAGGAGGATGGCAGTTGCAAGAGTGGTCAGTTTGATCATGTCTTTCTCCAGTTGATGTAGGTATATTACCCTAATCTTTGGAAAAGGTCAACAGCTTTTTGCAAGCTCTTGAACGAGCTCCTTCCACTCTTTGAACGTGATGAAGTTGCCAGGCACCCACCATGAATATTCATGGTCGATCTGGATACGAGGACCAAAAAGAGTGTAGTCTATCTTGGTAATCACCATCCCAACGGTAGTCGTCTGGACACGATTCTTGAACATCACACGGTCGCCTACGTTGAACGGACATGTAAACATTATATCGCCTTCCTCATCAGTTCAGAACGCCTTGCGACCAGCGATGCTATCTCTCTTGTAAGACGATCGATCTCTTCTTTGTTCTTCGCTTGAACAACATCTTCGTTCTTGCCCTTCCATGATCCCTTTATCTCTTTGAACTCCTTTGAACTCTCGATCTTCTTCATCATATCGCGATAGAAGCAACGACGGATGTAGTAGATCTCATTGTTCGTAATCATGTCGTAGATATCTGGCTCGTTTGCCTTCAGGTAAGCTTCAGCGAGATACATGATGAAGTTTTCTTTGTGGCGGAAGTTCAGGCTGATTGAACCATCTTGGTTGATCATAAACCAATCACCATCGTGGTTCATAACGAAGTCGGCAGGCTTCTTCGTCTTCAATGCATCGATCGCAAACGCTTTGATCGCATCGATGACAGTTCCACCGATCGTATATTCGAACTTCTTTACTTCTATCTGCTGTGTTTTCGGATTGACAACAGCACGATTGTCTGTCTGAACCCAATCCTTCGATGCTCGAGCCATACGTTTCTCCAGTTGTTGGAGATAATATACCCTATATTAAGGAAAAGGTCAAGCGGTCATTAAACCACGTTTGATCATCAGCTTCAAACGCTTTTCATTCCATTTGTGGACTTCTTTTGTCGCATCATCAATCTCTCGATTGATCTGATTGATAGCTTCTTGTTGAAGAGCGGAGATTTTCGTACCACTGCTCGCAACGATCTTCGCTTTGAAGTCTTTTATTGCTTTCGAGCGATTGACCGCCTTCATCACAAAGTCTGTGAACACGTGCTCATATCGACCAAACGTTGCAGGATCGTTGTCAGTCTTAAACTTCCTGACACGCTTCTCGATCAAGCGCTTGACGTCTCGTTGAACCTCCCACTCCATCCGTAGTTTGCTGTTGGCATCGATCTCGAACCATTCCGTAAAGCGGATGTTCCCATGCCAGTCCTTCTGATGCCAAGCTTTCGGAACGGGCGTCGTCGTGATCATCTTGATCATTTCATCGACGATCTTTTCAACGATCGTAGCAGAGATCACGAGCTCAGGTTGAGGAGTGGCGACCTGTTTTCCTCGCTTCCACGCGTGTTGGACAGGTGTGAACCTCCACTCTTTGCTCTTCGCCATGCCGTTCTCCAGTTGATAAAGAATATTACCCCATTCTCATCAAAAGGTCAAGCGTTTTATTCAAACGTCAAACCAAGCGCGCGCTTCAACGCAAGCTGGTCGTCTTGATGAGGACCTAGGTGTAATGACACGCTACGACCATAAGGGAACACTTCATCGTCTCGAACATTGACGAAGCCTGCGCCCCGCGGTTCACCAACAAGGTTCCGCATCACAGCCGCAACATCGCTATGCTTCAACGTGTCCGGAAAGATGATCGCGGTGTTGTACATCTCGAATGACACATACTTCGATACCATTGTAGCTCCTTAGGCGAGGGGATCAGTGAGGACAATCTGGTTTCCACGGAACATCCAGTTCTGATCATGAAGATCGAACCAGTGGTTGCCATGATTGCGTTTGCGAACATTGTTGACAAAGTACAGCGCTTCCTGGATCTGCGGTTCCAAACGAAATCCAACCATCGGAACCTCGCCCTGCTTGTTGATACAGTTCAGCATGATGTCTGCAAACTGTTCGACAGCATTATGCTCCTTACCATACCGCGCATGACGAAGACGCTCCATCACGACGATGTACTTCTCCGCAACAGTGCCTTGAAGGTGGATAGCATGGTACAGGATAGGGAGGACAGGATTGCGAGTACGAGTCGTCGACAGTGCCTTGACGTATGCCCAGTACGGATCATCCTTCGGATCACCAATCTTGACGATCACCTCGGAATCAAGCTTCGACTTGTACGTATGCGCATAGGCACCAGAGCTGTGCGATACCAGCTTGAACTCTTGCTTGAATGACTTGATGTAGTTGTCGATGTCTTCATAGACCTCGACAGGGCGACCAGTGAACTTGATGACATCGATTTTGAACATGCGTCTCTCCGATTGATATGACCACTATAGCACAAATCGATGTAAAGGTCAAGCGAAAAAGGAAAAGGCGCCGAAGCGCCCGTTCCCGGTAGACACCACACTGTCCTTTATTCACCCGTCGTTGCGGCGGGCTTCATCTTGTTGCGGCGAGTCTTCGGAGCCTTTGCGGCTACTGGTTCCGCTGAAGGAGCTTCAGCTGACTTCGCTTTGCCTTTGGGCTTCGCAGCTCGCGCCGGCTTCTCAACCTTCGCAACCTTGCTGCCAGCCTTGCGACCACGCTTACCGGTCTCAACCAGACCAGCCTTCTTGCGGACGTTGTACACATACGTCGTCGCACCAGCCTTCGTCATGCCGAGCTCCTTGACGAACAGTGCGACGAGCTCAGCAGTCGTGCTCGTCTTGTTCGCCTCAAACAGCTGAGCAGCGAGGACTTGCTTGCCACCCTTCTTGATCTTGCCGTTCGACTTGACTTCGACCTTGTACTCCTTGCCGTCGACGTTGGCAACCAGCGTGCCACCTTTGTCTTCGACAGGTTCCGTCTTGACGAACACGAAGCTGTACTTCGGATCTGCAGCCATCGTCTCCGCCTTTGCGACACCAGCGTGGACAGCAGCTTCACCGTTGAACTCTTCATGGATCACCGCAGTCTGGACAACGGCTTGCGCAACGACAGTCTCTTTCTTGATGTTGTCAAGCTTGGGCATCGGAACGCCAGCAACCGCCTGGACGATCTCATCAGCCTTCTTGCTCGGATCAGATGCACCCCGAATCAGCTCGCCAGTAGCTTGCACCGCGGCGTTCACGCTATTCTTCGGGATGCCGAGTGGCTCCAACGAACTGACATTGCTCATTTAAGTCTCCTTCTTTAGTGGTGTGCCATGATAGCACAAATTGCTGTTTACGTCAACTGCTCTTGAACAACCTCCAGACAACTTTCCGGAACGTTGAATGTGATGTTGCGGTCATCACGGACGACAGCGTATAGTCGACCTTCGAGGAACGTGAGGCGAAGATACGTGAACACTTCACCGAGGATGTCATGAGCCAACATATGGTCCATCCCTTCAACTGATACCACTCGAACCTTGATCATTTCACATTCCTTTGTAGTGCGTCGCGCGTGGGGGTTCGAACCATTCGGAGCAGGCTTACACATTTAGGAACAACCCTGCCTTCGTTTACATCTGCCACAGCCTTGGCACGGCTACGGCTCTTGAACACTTTTGCTTGCGGAAGATTCAAGCACCAATCGGTTCCGCCCCACACAAGCCCATTCTTTTCAATGACGTATTCCATTTATTTCTCCAGTTGATGAGGCACTATATCACAAATTGGAGAAAAGGTCAACTATATTCTTTGAAATCGACATGTGAAACACCAAGGCGGATCCGACTACCATCAAGTTGAGAGAATGTGCCTCCCATCTCATCCCACACAACCCACTGTCCGACTTCGATTGTCCCCTTTGCCCACGCAGGAACCTTCTTGACGATGAAGTACGCGCGCGGAGCGGTTGGGATGTTGCGGATCACATCAAAGAAGTCGTCTGCTTTCATTGCTTGTCCTGTTCAGCGATTAGCTTGTCGATCACCTGGATCCTGATGACGAATATCACAGCAACCGCAGCTCCCATGATCAGCGCATGTTCGAGACGCGGGAGGTTCATCTCATTGACAGCCCACAGTCCGCAACCGAACAGGAGACCGGTCAGGTACGAAACGTTTGCGATCTTCTTGCCGTTGTTCATCACATGCTCCAGTACGTTTCGGATGAAGGATCACAGCACAGAGGAGTGTTGACGCTTTGGACTACTGTGCCTCCACCGATCAGGCTTTGGACACGTTCAACGCGTTCGATCTTTTGATGATCTTCGACAGATGCGATCAACCACACCTGACGATCCTCAGGATGCTTCTTCCGATAGCGAGTCAGACCAGCCTTCGCGGCCCGTTCCGATTCATAGTACTCACGGAACATTCCGACGCCGAAGTGCTTCGCACGCACTCGCAGGATCTTCGTCGTCATTTCGTTGTAGATCACATATCGCATGTCGTTCTCCAGTTGATGTAGGTATATTACCCTAAATCATGGAAAAGGTCAACGGATGTGATAGCTGATCATTTCAACTGCCATCCAGATCATGAAGGCACCAGGCAGAAGATAAAACGATGCGTAGCAGATCATTCCGATGTATCGCATGATCACTCCGTCGAACCACCAGCCTTGATGAACTTGCCAGTCAGGATCGCAAACGGAACCGACATGACAAACCAGACAGCGACGACTACGAGAACGGTTGAGGACATTTCGTTTCCTTCGTTTGTTTCAGTATGACCATACTAGCACAAATCGTGCAAAAGGTCAACAGTCAAGTTCGATATCTCCGTTGTACGATGCATCGATCGTTTTGACCTTCATCCCATCGGGAACAGGCGTATGAGGCATCTGCATCGCACCATGGACCGCGATCTTGATCGCATTCTCGATGTGCTTGATCTGCTGATTGGTGAACTCCTGATCTTTAAAACCAGAGTAGACCACATCAACGATGAACTGCTGACATAGCTTCATTCTTCCTCTCCTTCGACACCATTGAGAGCATCAAGGACACGACGAACGCGTTCACATTCACCGCTGTAAAACGTCAGGTCCCCAACCGTGTACACATTCTCAGGTTCGACATACTCGAACCCGCCATAGTAGTCGAGAACTTTGCGAAGACCACTTGGTACGATCATGAAGTCGTCGTTGTACCAGACACGTGTGGGGAGAGCACGAGGATCAAGCCCACACGTCTCACGTTGCTCCTTCGCCATGACTTTGACGTTCATGTCTTGAAGCAAACCGTCGGTAAACTCCTCGACGTAGTTCTGGAGCTCTTCGACATTGTTGATGCTGATCATGTATTCTCCCTTGCTTCTTTGGTCTCGATAAACATGTGGACGAGCATCACAACAGCAGCTAGCATTGCTGCAACGTCTCGTACTTGTTCAGATATTGATGGCGCCACGAGGGCAACCATCACGATCATGTAGAAGTCCGACTTCTTCATGTTAGTCCTTCGACGTCGAGACGGACGAGTTCTTGAACAGGCAGCCGAACAGAACGAGCAGTCCCCACATCTGCAGAGTGCTCACTTCATGAACGTTGCCGACGGCAGGGACGAGGCAGCCGTTCCACAGCATCGCCAGCGGCCACGACAGCAGCAGTCCGAGGACAGCAACCATCGCGAAGAAACCTGCAGCGATGAACAAACCACCAACAATCTTTGCAACGAGGTCAGCCATTTACTTCTCCTTTAGTTAGGCAGCTTTGGTGTATTGTCGAGCAAAAAGTCGACGAGTGATTCGTGGATCAAAGGGAGAGTGCAGTTCCGTCTTGCTTCTTGTAAACGACGTTCGCGTTCAGCCATCTCTTCGAGATCGAGGATTGCGAGGTTCAGATCAACATTGTCGCCCATGATTGGTTCCTTGATTGAATGAAGACATCTTACCCTATATTGACGAAAAGGTCAACTGCCAGTTTCGAGTTCCAGCGTGTTTCCATTGCGGACAAAGTCCTCAATGAAGATGTGATGCTCATCACCAGACATTTCAATCAGCTTGTCCGCAGCGTGTGCGAGTTGACGCCACGTGCACGTCGACGGGAGAATCAACATCAGATCCTTATCCTCCCCCCAGTGCGATGAGTACTTCATGTGGACACCACCAATGACGTTTTCGATTGCGATGTCATCGATCTTGTCGACAACACCGTATAGACTCCACGTGCTGTGTTCGAGTCCAATCGCATTCGCAAGGTCCATCAACCTGTCGAACTGTCCATCAGGATAGTCTCTGTCGGTGGTGCTGACGATTGATTCTGCCATTCGTTTCTCCAGTTGATGAGGCACTATAGCACAAATCGGAGAAAAGGTCAACAGGCAAAGAAAAAGAGGAGGCTGTCCCAATGGCTCCGATGGAGCCTGCGCTTATGCGCCGGTGGCGACAGCCTCCTCAGAGGCGGGAGGTATTACTTGGCGAGTCGGTTCAGCGTGCTTTCGAACGAATCGAGGATCCCTTGCGCATTGTGCGCGCCAGTGAAGACGAGACGATCTTCGATGTCGCGAATGTCCTTCATCGCATTCGCGCGAATCTCGTGAATCTTCGCACGAGATTCCGCTTGTTCCTTTACCGTGTTGAAGTCGGTAGCGAAGCACAGCGCGCGCTCATTGAGCCCTTCGTTCTCTTCGCGAGCAACGACAGGACGGAGAACGATGTCGCCACCGATGATGCCGTTGACGATCTCTTCGGCAGACAGCTTGATCGTGAACTGATCAGTGTAGTAGCTGCTGTAGCGCGGTTGCGGAAACTTCTCATCGAGCTTTTCGTGGAGGCGCTTGACGAGGTGCTTGACTTGCGTTGCGTTCATGTGATCTCCTGATCGTGTTTGACTACAGAAAGCCCATTGTATCTCAAAAGGGTCAAAAAGTCAACCGTTTTGTTTCTCTTGATGACGAAGGATCAACAGAAGGACCAGCGCCAGTGTGCACGCCAATCCGAAACAGTACCATCCGAAAGAGTAGTTCATCGGATGCTCCGCTTCTGCATCTCTTGCAGTTGGAACCGTTGTTGGAGATGATGGTACGCTTGGATGTAGTCCATCCCAGTCTCCTTCATCACCTTGCGGACTTCAGCTTCGGTCGGATTCATTTCTTCTCCTTGACGATGTACTTGACACGACCACGACTGATCACAGCATCGACCTTGAGCTTGCGGATCTCACCGATCACAGCATCCTCGAAGTAGTCCATCAGAACAGCTGACAGATTGTCCTCAGCACTCTCCTTGACCTCACGACCACTGAGGAACTCGTGTTCGTACCTCTCTTCGTTCATGCACTTTGTCAGCACAGCAGCTTCACTGTCCAACATCGTACGAGCAACGAGCTTTGCCGCTTGACGAAGCTCACCAGTTATTCGCATTTCGAACTCCATTTCGATTGGATGAAGACATCTTACCCTAATTAGGGCAAATGGTCAACATCTATTCGTTTACGAACTCGACATCAGGGACAGTTGGATCCGCGGTCTTGATCCAGGACCGATACAGCTTCTGATCCTCTTCCGACGGCATCTTGTCGAGGTCGAAAGCATCGAGCTTGCTTTCCGTGAAGTCGACGTGGTCATATCCGATCACGCTGACGAACTTTCCGTTTGCCTTCATGTAGATCATGACAGCTCCTTTATTTCAACCGGAAACTCTTGGTAGACGAGAATGTTGCAGTCGTTGACGAACACATCAGTGAACTCGTGTCCAGCCTTCTTCAAGGCAGCCTTGACTTTCTTGGCGAACGGACCAGTTTCACAATGTCCAACCGTGCCGTTGATCTCAACGTAGAAGTTGAAACGAACCTTCTTTTTCGTCTTTGTGTACGATGTGTCGCGATAGCAAACCGAACGACCAGGCGTCCAGACAACACCAGGAACACTACGGACGACTTCTTGAACTTTCATTAGGATCTCCTATTCAATATAGGGTATACCCTATATTGACGAAAAGGTCAACTCAATAGTCGAATGTGATGAACAGGATCTGGCAGATACCAGACGGCTTGATCTGAATCATGTTGTCGCAGTACGACTCGACCTTGCATCGATGTCCAGTCCATCCTGCCCACGCCTTGGCACGACGGACAATCGCACGATCAGTCGTCTTCTCAGGGAGATCGTGCTCGGCACGCTTGACCCACGAGTAGTTCGACTCGCCGCCGTATGTGTCGGTCATCTCGAAAGAAACTTTCATTAGTACGTCTCCAGAGATTCGACTTGCAAATCGTCGTCGCACGGCATCGTATCAGACATGATCTGATATCTACCAGCTTCGAAGTTTGTGATGATTGCTTGTCCGTATCTCACCTGATCGAACGTCGCCGCATTCTCCCTCGCACCAGTGAAGTGGATGTTCTCCCCGTCGCACGATTCGACGTAGCATTCACATTCGCTGCCAGGGATTCGGCACAGCGGAGCTTTGATGATGTACATATTAATAGTTCCTCAACGATTCGACGTCCCATTCCCGTCCGAGCAGATTCATTGCGAATCGAACAGGTTCCGGATGCATTGCAGGTGCAAGATGGAAAATCCGATCCCGCAGCTCGTCTGCAATCTGATACTCGAACAGATCGTATATTTGATCGCGCGACAATCCTCTGCACGCGAAGACGAACTGCTCTATTGATTGTGCTTCCGTTTCCGGACTGATCCACTCTCCTGTCTTGTGGAAATGATCCCACGCTTTACGTAGCTTGTCGGTCATGAACATGTGTGATCTCCTATTCAATATAGACAATATACCCTATTTTATCGAAAAGGTCAACGCATTCCATTTGCTTTGAGAACTTTGAGGACCCGGCGCGTATACCGATTGCGGGCGACCCAGTACTCGAACTTGCGACCGCGATTGTTCCACCAGTCGAAGTTTGCGCTGACGTAATCGTCCGCTAACGGAGCGGAACGTTGCCGCAGCTTTCCTTTCTTCGGATGCCATTGCGGAGGAGGAACATCACCGGTCCATACGATCCGACCAATCACATCATTGCCGATCTTGCCGAACTCGATCTTGTACATGATTAGACTCCGAGGCCCATGCCAGCGAGAATGAAGTCTTGTGCCGTCTTCAGTGCAACAGCACGGTTCTTCGTGGCGGTGATCTTCGCACCCAGCTCATTCTTCTTGAACTGATTCTTGCCGTTCCCGCGATTGACAATATTAATGCACTTCTGCTTGAACTCCGGATCACCAAGCGACTTGTCCGCATAGTCAGCAAACAGCTGCGTCAGGTCATCATTTGTGAACGCATCGTTCTTCAGACGCGGACGGCAGTTGGATTGTGTCGTGAACTGCATATGAACTCCTTTTTGATTGGAAAGCCCATATTACCACAATTTGGGTAAAAAGTCAACAGGCTCAATACTCCAGTGGTCCATCGAGGTCATTGCTCCAGTCCATCAGACGACGGATCTCGTGGAGGACCATCAGATGATCACGTTCGGAAACAATCTCCGGAATGTCGAGCATCTCGTTGTATGGCTCCATCGAGTCGACGATCTTCGCCTGATAAACAGGATCGTTGCAGTAGTTCGAGTACAGTTGTGCAGCAACACTACGTGCTTGATCTGAGTCCATCACATCTCCTATCGAATACGTTCAGGTAGGGAAAACGAAACGAACAATCCATACGGATTGAAGTTGACGAGCCTATAATAAGGATCGCGAACAACTTCAGTTTTGAAGTAGAGGTGAATCGTCTCCATCTCATGCGCATCCTGCGTGATCTCGACAGTATCGATCAGCTTTGCATCGTACCACTCGAGCAGCTTCAGTTCGAGACGTTCCTGCAGGACATCATGATCGACATCATAGTCCATCTCGAATGTGCCACGACCATTGTGCTGCGATCGTCCTTTGATCTTCAGTTGCTGCCGAACGAATGAAGGAACGCTATTGATCTTTTTCATTCAACTGCTCCTTTATATAATAGGCACACAATACACGATTTGACCCTATTTGTCAACATGTTGACCTTTTCTCAATAATAGGGTAAGATGGCTACATTGGCTGGTGATCTGTAATCCGAAAGGAGGACGGAGCGGGGAGGTATGGGGATTCGAAATCTCTGCCCGCTATATCACGAAGTCAACAGTTTTATTTCTTCATGATTGACCACAAATCGAACTGTCCTTCCTCGCTCGAGGATAGCAGCAGGTCAACATATTGCCAAACCACAGTTGATCAGGGTTTTAAAGTAGTCTAATATGAGGTCAACGGTCAACAACAAAGAGGTTGACCAAGTTGGTCATTTACTGTACAATGTCCGTTGACCAACATGGACAGTGGCCAAGATGGCACACCGCTGACCAAGCTGGTCCACGGATTGACCAAAAACGGACGTCATGTCCAACTTGGGCAGGTTAGTGATCACTCTTACGGTTCGTTAAGCTTAACATCCGTTAACCTTAAGAAACGTTAAGCAAGGCGCTGCAGGGAGAGAATCTCCCCTGCAGAAAACGACTGCAACGGTCGTGAAAATGTCAACGCTGCCCACCTCCCGACCCGCTCGGGAATAATCAACAGTTGTACCTCTTTCTCCCAACGATCCCGACATCTCACACAAAATTCCCTCCCCTCAACCTATAAGGAAGATCAGTATTACCATAGTAATAAGCAATAGCATAATAGAGAGTACCATGGTAATAGTGAACAAGATAGTAATAGATACCATGGAATGTGAGAGGTGTGCGGAACGTCTTACCATGGAAACCGTCGTACTGTGGGAGCAGTAGAGCTGTCATACTGTCAGGAGACAGTCCCGCAGCAGAACTGTTATGTAAGATCATTGATGTAAGAGTTGTCCGGAAACGTAAAGATCAAACGACCGGTTATCGTCGTATAACATGATCGTCCTATACTATGATATACGATCGTATACTTTGTAAAAGGTGAAGATCGTCAGATGTGTCTACTAGTAAACATCGCTCGGGAAGTATAGTGAGAGAATCATCGCAACGCGTTGACCCGCGATATATGCGCGTTTACAACTATACTCTCCCTCAAAGCCCGCACCCACAATTACACACCGTGTCTACTAGTAAACGCACTATAATCAACGGTTTACATAC
>Ga0209698_10003481_pt1 | contig 17537 bp, 25 predicted proteins | sample LitLauG_LLR_2012_FD_187203 | JGI IMG/M metagenome (GOLD analysis project Ga0209698, IMG submission 187203) | Freshwater sediment microbial communities from Pennsylvania, USA - Little Laurel Run_MetaG_LLR_2012 (SPAdes) (version 2) | ecosystem: Environmental > Aquatic > Freshwater > Creek >...
ATTTAATACTATAAATACAATTTACCACTGATGAAAAACTACATCATAAAATAAAATTGAAAATAAAAATTTAGAGCTATTCAACTTGGATTGATCTTCCCTTGGGTTGAGTCTTTTTTTGAAAGACCAACTCTAGTATGCCATTTTTGTAGCTTGACTTGACTGTATCAACGTCTGCATCAGATGGTATGTCGACTACTTTATGATATTTTCTTGATAAAGTTTCTGCAGAGATTTCCACACTATGGTCATGTGCATTTACCTTGATGTCTTGTTTTTCTGCACCCGGGAGTTCTACAACAACTTTGATTTCCTTATCTGAAGTAATTATGTCTGCCAAAGGCTCAGTTTCTGATGAGAGTTTTGGCCCTTCAAGACTAAAGGGTTTGACGTTGCCAAATTCGCGTATTACTGGCTTTCCGTCAGGACCAATTGTTGCGCTATAACCATACACGATTGGACCTATTTCCCGCACCTTATCTCCTTCAGGAGTCTCATATTCTCGTACGAGTTCCTTTGGTGCTTTTGGAAATTTCTTAAAGTGCTCTTGGAACATTCGTTCCATCTCTTTTTGCATGTCGTCCACATCTCTGAAACCTGGAAATCCAAAACCAAATCTTGGTTTTTTCCAGAATCTCTTAATCCATTCATCAAATTCGTCATCCCATGCGCTCATGTAATCATAATAGCAACATGGTCTATTTAACAAATTCTTGATTATCACATTTGAAAATCAAAAATAAATAAAATCTAAATTCTAGTGTATTATCATTACAGGGCATTTTGCAAGCTCTGAGACTTTTCTGCTTACACTGCCAAGTGCCTTTATCTGTCCCACACCATGTAGACCCTTACTTCCTATTACAATAAGATCAGGATGTAGTCCACGTTCATATTTTAGAATTGCTTCAACAGGTCGTCCTGCTACCACCTCATAGTATGAATCCACTACACCTTTTGATTTGCATATGGCAACATCTGCAAGAAGTTCTTTTCTTGCAATAGACTTGGCGGCAATTACAAATTCTCCAATTGATTTTTCCAATCTTGTGTCTTTTTTCAACAATCCAAGTAGCATCCCAGGAGGAAAGTCAGTTGTATCTACTGTAGTAACCAAATATATTTTTGATTTGAATTTCTTTGCAATCCCAATGGCATGAGTGAGTGCGTTTCTAGAATATTTTGAACCATCTATTGGCACCATTATTTTCTTAAATGTGGTATTGTTTACCATAGTTTTTACTAGATTAGATGCTACTTAAACCTCGGTTGTAACTTTCAAAATTGATAATAATTGATTTTTACAAAATTTGACGAGATTACTTGACTATTAAGACTGGGATATTTGATTTGTGAACGACCGCATTTGAGATACTTCCTAGTAATGCCTCCTTTAGTCCTCCCAGTCCTCTAGATCCCATTACAATAAGATCAAACTTGGTTTGTTTTACATAATCAATTATGCCTGATGCTGTATCGCCATAGACAATTTTATGATGAAATACAATACCATTCTGTGCAGATTCGACTTTGGCTTCATCCATGAATTTTGCTGCGTCTTCATAGAGCCTACTTCTTAGAGGGCTGACAAGATCGCCTAGATGTTGAGGATATATTGAGATTACGTGTAGGCCCGTGATAGTTGCTCCGCATTGTCTTGCAATGTAGATTGCCTTGTCAAGGCCCTTAAAGGAAGTCTTTGAGCCATCCAGTGGCACCAGAATCTTTGATATTTTCATCCTGATCAATATGATCATTTCTATCATGTATAATTTAGCATCATCTCTGATTATCGTAGACAAAAACCAACGGGTTTCCTTTTATAGCCCTAGATTATTATTGAGGAGAAGAAGGATAAAAAAAGAGAGAATAAAAAATGAGTTCACCACAAGTCATCTATGCACATTTGAAAGAAGTCCGTGATCTTAAGGTAGACAAGATATTAAAGAAAGCAACCACTATCGATTCTTTGGATTCCATATCCAAAACAATTGGAGTTTTAGTAAATTCAGATGCTTACGAAGTGTTCTGCGTGGATGGCAAGGACGTTCTAACAATAAGTGCTCGAGAACTTTTAGGTGTCAAAGATATTGAAAATATGAAGATAAAACCATTATTGCGAAAGATTCAGCCTTTGACTAGAAGTGATACGGTAGAAAAGGCGGCTGCAATTTTATCTCATTACAGGATGCGTTCTGTTCCAGTAGTAGAGGGCAACGAGATAATCGGAGTAGTTAATGGAAAAGACATTGTAGAGTTGTTGCACAAACAGAATTTAAAATGGATACAAGCCAATAGCATACTAACAGCAGACCCAATTACAGTAAAAAGTACCGATTCCCTTGCAACTGCAAGGAGATTGATGATAACAAAAAGAATTGATCATCTTCCAGTTGTCAAAGGTGGCAAAGTTTCACAGGTTTTGACATCAATGCATTTGTTGCAAGTGATAAAGCCTGGAGAGAGGTTGGGAATGGGATTACGAGGATTAAACTTACACAAGAAATATGAATCAGATATTGGAAATATAGGCAGTACACGCATTCCAAATCTTAACACCAATGCGCCGCTTAGTACAGTAATAGATTCAATGTTACAAAATGATTCATCATGTTGTTTGCTTACCTTGTGGGGCAATGTACACGGAATAATTACTTACAAAGATATCATCAACATACTTGAATCAAAAATACCAAGTGAAGTTCCATTATTCATTGTAGGCCTTCCAGAAGATTATAGTAGTGCAGAGATTGTCAAGACAAAGTTTGATAAAATAATTAGAAATCTCTCAAAGGTATACCCAGAGGTAGAACAAGCCAAGGCATCTATCAAGACAATACACAATCCAGTTAGCAATAGGCCCCATTACGAAGTTTCAGTTAGGGTATTCAGTCCATACAGGACTTATAACTATACAGAAATGGGATGGGACCTCTCAAAGGTTTTTGATACTCTAGGTAGCAAGGTAATCAGGAACTTGTCTCAGCGCAGCAAGAAACGTTGGAAGACTACTATTAGAAAAATAGACAAGAAAGATATCTTTTAAAAAACATACATCTAAGACTAATTCTTCCACAATATAGAACATCAAATATTGAAAAGATCTTTTGAGTTCTGGTACATCAATTTGTTTCTATATTCTTTCTTTAACTTTAATTTTGAAACAAAACTAAGGTAAGAATCCATGTCCGAGATCGGCCAATCAGTACCATATAGTAGATAGCGCGGCTCTCCTGCATAGTTTATCAATTCTGCAACTTTTTCTACCATTAATTCTTCAAAAAAGTGGTCAAATTTACCAACTGCCAAACCTGACATGTCGGCATAAACATTATCATTCTTGTATACAACTTCTTGACAATCTTCAATCCAAGGATTTCCAAGATGACACATGACAATCTTTAATTCCGGATTGTCTACTGCAACCTCATCTAGATTAAGAGGGTGTGAAAATTTCAGCTTGCCTTTTTCAGAAAATGTGTCACCTGTATGTACCATTACAGGGACTCCAAATTCTACACAGGTGTCATAGACTTTTTGGTATCTCTTGTCATATGGATAATAGTGTTCATAACCACAGTAAATCTTGAGGCCTTTTACAGAACCATCTTTTATCCATTTTCGATATTGTTTCAAATCAGATTCGGTGTGATTATCAATGCTAAATCCTGCAACCAGTCCAATGTTATCGTATTTTTTTGTAGCTTCAATCAACTGTTGTACCGATGGTCTTTGTTCATCTACTTTGTATGACGAGAGAACGATAGAATAATCGACGTTGTGACTGGACATTTCTAAAAGCAATTTCTTTACCCTAGCTTCAAGTGAGGAAATCTTTTCCAAGGATTCATACTGATTTAGATGAGTATGGCAATCAATTATCAATCAAATCACCTGTTTGTAGTTGGGATTCTTCCATTCTATGAAAGTGGCATAATCTACGGATCTGCTATCTTTGAGATAATTTTGCAAAACCTTGATAAACTTGAATCCATTTTTTAGCTGAAAGCCAAGCACTGGTTCTTCAATCTCGCCTTTGATTACTTTTTGAACATATTCGTATGGTGACATTTTATCTGCAAATTCGCAATAGTTGAACAATCTTCCACCTGCAATTATTCTTCTTAGATTTAATTTAATGCAAAGATTCTTTCTTGCATCATAGAGCAATGTTGCAATTCCTAGCCTACGATAATCCGGATGTGTCGATACATCGGCGCCATAAAGACTATCACCTCTGGGATCATGGTTTCTAAAGCCAGGTCCGCCGCAAATTCCTGTCCAAGTATGTTCCTTGTATTCAGGTTCCAGTTTGACTATCAGACTACTTATTGAACCTATAATCTGCCCATCATATTCTGCAACAAATTGACCTTGGGGGAAGACTTGCAGATGACTCTCCAAGTGATATGGTTTCCAAATCATTCCTTCGATTGCCATCTGTGGGAAAGAGACTTCTTGTAATTCTACTATCTTTTGGATGTCTTTGTATGAAGTATTTCGTATGTTTATCTGAGAATTATCATCTGGCAATACCTTGAATCGGAGACTAGATTATATTAACAAGACAGAAGAATGTCCATTTAAATCTCTTAAGCAAATACCTCAAAATATCAAGTTATTATGTAATGATATTATAAATATATTTGACAATACATGGACGGAGATCATTTCTGGAAACAAAACATGTGTTCTGATTGTAGACGAATAAAATGCAAAAAGGGATGTAATTGCGATTGTCATTGGGATAAAAGCAACATCTAAGATACACAGATTTGATTCTGGTTTATGCTACAGCAGTATGAATCAGTTGCTTTATGCCAAGACTTTTTGCAAGCGACATTGATCTATTTCGTATTGTAACAATGCTCACTCCAGAAGATTCAGCGAGCTTTTTCTGGGTGAGTTTTTCATCGTTTGATATACATGCCAAGTAAAGAATTGTAGCAGCGAGTGCGACAGGATTTTTTCCAGAGGTAAATCCGCTCTGTTTTGCTTTAGACAAAAACTCCAATGCATGTCTTGTTGTTTTCTCACTAATTCCTGCAGCATTGGAAATTCTATTTACAAAAAATGCCGAGTCATATTGGTCAACTTTGAGATCCAAAGTCTTGATTAAAATCCTGACGTGTTTTGACAAGTACTTGACTGATACATTTCCCATCTTAGAGATATCTTGTAGTGTTCTTGGTGTGTTTGCCTCTCTGCATGCAAGATAAAGTGCCGCCAGAACCATTGCTGTAACACTTCTGCCCCTTGTCATATTTTTTGCCTGAATCTTTCTATACAGATATGCCGCGTTTTCTACCGTCATGTCAGATATCGATATCTTGGATTTTGCTGCGTTAAGTATCAAAAATGCCTTTTTTAGGCTCCTGTCAGTTGAGTTTGATTTGCTCCTGTCATCCCAGATTCTTAACCTGTCAAGTGTCTGCCTCATGCCTCCAGAAATTGAGTTGCCAGAGGCATCCTTGTTTGTCTTGCCAATAATGGTTGAAAGCCCCATGTCATTCATAGTAAGAGATGACTTGCTACCAGTCCTTGATTTTTCAAAATACTCTTGGCTAGTAAACTGCGATTCAGATCCATAGACTGGAGTCTTTTCAGCTAGTACCTGACCACAGCAAGAGCATAAAATTTCTCCACTATGTTCATCAGTTACTAGTGCTCCGTCTCCGCAGGATTCATTTTGACATCTTTCAGTATAAGGATACGTGTTTAAAATCGGTATTAAGATATAGTATGTCTCATTTAAAGTATAAGAATTTTAGGTCGGCCTAATTGTTTGCATATTACATGACGGATTGTCAAGTTTTAAATTATGAACAATGGTACAATATGCCACCATGCAACGGGATTTACAACTAACTTTTAGAATGGCAATTAGTTTTTTTGCCCTTACGCTAATCTATCTAGCATTTTTGAGCTTTATTGCCATGTATTTTGGATTGGGCATACTTCCGATCTCAATGATTGCAGGATTGATGATTGGTGCACAGTGGTTCTTCTCTGATAGAATAGTGCTATGGAGCACAGGAACCAAGATTGTATCCAAGGAAGAATTTCCGGTGTTACACCAAATAGTAGAAAGTCTAGCCCAGAAAGCAAACCTTCCAAAACCAAAAGTGGGAGTAATGGCAAGTGATGTTCCAAATGCATTTGCAACTGGAAAAGGCCCAAGGAGTTCGGTAGTGGTTGTAAGCTCTGGAATATTAAAAATATTAGACAGAGATGAACTTGAAGGTGTTTTATCACATGAACTTACCCACATAAGAAACAAGGATGTTACAATCATAACACTTGCAAGCTTGTTCTCTACAATTGCATGGTATCTCATGCAATCTTCAATGTTTAGTACAATGTGGGGAGGTTATGGTGGAAGACAGCAACAACAAGGAGGTAATGTATTTCTAGTTCTGATAGTAGCAGGAATAGTTTGGTTCCTAAGTTTTCTAATCATAAGAGCAATATCACGATACAGAGAGTTTGCAGCAGATAGAGGTGGTGCATATCTCACAGGAAAACCAATGAATCTATCTCGTGCACTGATGAAGATAAGCGGAGAGGTCAAGGTTGCGCCAGCCCAGGAACTTAAAAAAATAGAAGGAATGAATGCGTTTTTCATAATACCAGCAATATCTGGTCAGACCATTGCAAGGTTCTTTTCTACGCATCCCCCCATTACAGAAAGGGTAAAACGCTTGATGCGAATAGAACAAGAACTTCGCGACTTGGACAAACTAGGAATTTAATCAAAGTATTCGATATAAAAGAGCCTAAAAACGTGCACTTGGATATGATCTGTGATCATGCTAGATTTCTTGGGAACGAAAGGAATATGGAAGAATAGGGATTCCTAATGGGATCTTAACGAATTGGGAAAGTCTTGTAAATGCTTTTTGGAATCAAGCACATCCTACAAAAATAAAAAAATCATCCAGGTCTAACCTTTTTTGTTTACAGTCAAGTTGAATTCTTTTTTCAATATTGGTTTTTCTTTATTATTGCCAAAAACTTCCACTGTTATCTTGAAAGACATTTTACTGAGCGGAATGTTATGGGGTGTTATTGTAATTTCGTGTTCTCCAGTGTTTTTATCAGGAAAATCCAATGGCGCAAGCTGAATCACAGGAGTACTAATTGCAATATACTGATTGCTTTCATCATCAGTTTTAGTTTTTAGTATAATATTGTCAAATTTTTCCTTAAAATTTTTAACATTGACTTTAATTTTTGCAGTCTTATCCGAGTCTATTTTGGATTTTGACAATTCAATTTTTTCAAACGCCAGTTCTTTTTTAAACAATCCCATGGGTCTAACCTATCTTTTCAAGCATTATTACCATAAATAAAGTAAGAGAATCACTTCTAACAACAAACTCGGGTTTTTATGATATCATTTCATTACATTCCCATTTCCGGACCAGGACGCTGGCTTGGCGGCCCACCACCTTTTGAGGATGCCACCACATTATCTATTCGTAAAATCATGTTGGCAGTCTCAGTTGCAGATTTTATTACCTGTTCTTTTACTTTGGTAGGCTCTATAATTTGTAATTTCTCTATATCTCCAACCTTACCATTGATAGTATCAATTCCAGCCCATTTTTCCCCGGCATTTTGTCTTGAACGTAATTGCGTTATGGCATCAATTGAATTCATTCCAGCATTTCTTGCAAGAGCCAAAGGTATCGATTCCATAGCTTCAGCAAATTTTTCAACGGCCAGCTGTTCTCTTCCAGATAAAGTCTGAGCCCAAAGTCTAAGCTTGTATGCAACATAGGCTTCAGGCGAGCCTCCACCATACACAATCATGGGTTTTTCTATAACATCTTTTACAACCATTAATGCATCATGTAATGATCTTTCCACTTCGTCAATTACTCTTTGTGAACCGCCACGTATCAGTAACGTAACAGCTTTTGGATTCCTACATCCTTCAATGAATACCCAATTATCATTTTCAATCGTTCTTTCTTCAACTATTGCTGCCTCACCCAAGTCTCTTTCAGTTAGATCATTTACACTTCCAACAATTCTCCCTCCCGTTGCTTTTGCAAGCTTTGACATGTCACTTTCTTTTATTCTCCTTACTGCAAGTATGCCAGATTTAGATAAATGATGTTGTGCAATATCATCAATGCCTTTTTGACAAAGAACCACATTGGCTTTAGTAGACTTGATCTTGTCCACCATTCCCCTCAAGATATTATCTTCTTCTTCCATAAATGACTTGATCTGATTAGGACTTGAGATGTTTATCTTGGCTTCAAACTCTGTCTTTTCTATCTCAAGTGGCGCTGCAACTAGAGCAATCTTTGCATTCTCAACTTTTCTAGGCATTCCACTGTGAACTACTTCCTTGTCTAGAACTATTCCAGCAATTAGACTACTGTCTAAAACAGATCCTCCCGCTTTTCTTTCAACTTTGATATTATTCAGATCAACGTTATATCCTTCGGCTTTTTGAGTTACAACTGATAATGCTGCATCAACTACAAGCTTTGCAAGATCGGACGCTTCCACAGATACCAATTTAGTTTGCATGGTAGTTATAGCAATTTTTTCAAGAATTGTTCTATCTTTTGGTTCAACTTTTTGCGAAATTTCTCCAAGCAGTGTAATGGCTCTCATTGATGCCTTTTTGTAACCATCTGCAATTATGACAGGATGGATATCATTATCAATGAGACTTTCTGCTTTTTCAAGCAGTGCACCTGCCAAGACTACGGCAGATGTTGTACCGTCTCCCACTTCACTGTCCGTAGCTTTTGCAACCTCAACCATCATTTTTGCCGCAGGATGCTGAACATCTATCTCTTTGAGTATGGTGGCACCATCATTTGTAATAGTAATATCTCCAACGGAATCTACCAGCATCTTGTCCATTCCCCTGGGACCAAGGCTTGTGCTTACAATCTCTGCAATTATCTTTGCAGCTGCAATATTGTTTCTTTGTGCATCTCTACCCCGGGATTGTTTAGCACCTTCTCTTAGTACTATAAATGGGATTCCCTCAGCTGTTGTTTGCATGGATGCCATTTGACAAACTATACCGCATGTTCAGTTTTATAACATATTGAAGAATCTCATCAATGATAATCAGCCGAGGTAATTGGTGATGATGATTCTTTTTATAAGACAAAATTACTAGTTTAATGTTCAAGAAAATGGAAAAATCAAGAGTAAAGAAATTGGATCTTCCAAAGAATCCGACAGTCTTAATTCTTGGCCTACCCGGACCCGGGCTTATTGGAACAATGTCACTGACATATATCATTCATGCGCTGAAGATGGATCTGATTGGAGAGATAGAGAGCAGTCCTACATCCATCGTATTCATAGACAATGGTCAGATAATGGGGCCGGTTAGAATTTACAAAAAGGACAAGATATTTGCAATTTTGTCTGACATTCCAATAGATTTTGATAATGTAACAGACTTTACAGAATCAGTAATAGATTTTTCAAAAAAGAACAATATAGATTCAATCATGTTCATATCCGGCATTCATGTACCTGAAAGAAATGTATCAAATCTCAAGACATACGGACTTGTAACACATGAAAAGCTTGAAAAATTACTTTACGAAAACGAGATTCCCAAATTTCTCTCAGGAGTAATAAGTGGGCCTGATGCCACCATTCTTACAATATTGAAAAATTCATCCATACCTGCTCTTGTCCTCCATACTGAATGCAATTACTTTTTTCCTGATCCTGATGCTGCAATGCAGACTATCAAAACATTATCACATATAATCAAAAGAGAGATAGATTTAACGGAATTTAAAAAACAGATCGAGTACCTGAGATTGCAAAACAGGCAACTCATGGAGGAAACATTAAACGTATTGCAGGCACAAAAGGAGCCCTCGAGTGCGCCTCCACAGATATACAAGTGATAATCATGTCAGATTTTGCGTCATTCATAGAAAAACAGATGAACTCTTTTTTTGGAGACAGCCTCTTTGATGACTTTATACACAAAGAGCTAGTTCCACTTGTCCATCTAAAAGAAAAGGATTCGGCATGGAGTTTAGAGGTGGACCTACCACTTGTTGACAAGAAAAACATAGAGGTAAAATCATCTGCAAATAATCTAACGGTAAAGGCAAAACTTACAAAGTCCTTTTGCGTCTCAAGAGGAAATGTTCTTACAGAATTTGAGTACTTTAAGAAAACCATCACTCTTCCAAGTGGCATCAATACAAAAGAAATCTCTGCAAAATTCAAAGACGGCATCTTAAAGATTACAATGCCAAAATCAGGAACTGGAACGAAAATACCAATTGAATAATAGAAAAAATATTTTCATAACAAAGGCAAATGGAAAGAGAGTTCCGTTTAATCCCAACAAGGTCATATCTACATGCATAAGAGCTGGAGCAACTAGAAAACTTGCAAGAAAGGTTGCAGACAAGGTCAGCCTGCAAATTCATGACGGCATCAGTACGCGAGAAGTTTACAGGCAAGTACTTTCATTGCTGACACAATTTGATGATGGCGGCATAACAAGTCACAGGTACAGGTTAAAAGAAGCAATAATGCAGCTTGGCCCAGCAGGATTTATCTTTGAAAATTATGTAAGCAGAATTCTTCAAGATCATGGATACCAAACCCAAGCGATAAGAAAAACAATAAGCGGTAGATGTGTTAATCATGAGCTTGACATCATAGTATACCAGCCAGACTCTAAAAAAAAATCATTTGTCGAGTGCAAGTATCATAATTTACCAGGAGTCTTTACAGGGCTAAAGGAATCATTGTACACACATGCAAGGTTTTTAGATCTCAAGGATGTCTTTGACGGTGAGATGCTTGTATGCAATACACGAGTATCAAAAGAGGTCATTACCTACGCCACATGCATAGGACAAACTGTCGTATCATGGAGATATCCTCCTAACAAGAGTCTTGAAACAATGATACAGGACAAGGGTCTATATCCGCTGACAATTTTGCCCCTAAACAAAAATGAATTGTTGTCCATTTCAAGAAACAACATCATGGTTGCAAAGGATTTACTATTGATGGAGAAAAATAAATTATCTTCAGAGACAGGAATACCACTAGAAAGAGTTAAGAAAATTCAGGAATTAACTTCACGGATTATTGGTAGATTAGAATCATAGGACAGAATTTATACAAAGTGACATTAGGACAAATCCACATAGAGAAGACAAGAAGCACGCCTACCTTTCGCAAAAAGTTTGAGATGGTAGAACGCAACGGGAAACTATCCAGATACAATGTGTGACCTGATAACGGAAATTATAGAGATCAAACTTGCAAAGTTATATCTTAAAGAGACAGGTTCTGTACAACATCATAATTTAGACAAGGCCTTACTTGTGGCAGGTCAGACAGAGAACAAGTTTTCCATCTTTGTTTCCTCGTATTCCATACAATCCAACCTGGTCTTTTCCTAGTTCACAATATCTGTTACAAGCAAGACACCGTATCTTATCATTTGGCAATCTCTCATAGAGAACGGCCTCTTTATCCAATATCTGCGAGTGAATTTTACACAATATTAAGATGATAACTAGCTATCACATCTGAAAATTCCTTTGTGATTTATTAAGCACAGTAAAGTAGGCATATTGTGAAAATGCTAGCATGACTGAGAAACACAATATTGTCCATGTTGACGAGTCCGATAGGGGGGTTTGCTATTATTGCGGAAGACCGGCAGTCATCAAGGTTGGCATATGGTCTGAGCTTGCATCTTCAAACGAGGCCACAGGTCAGAGCTGGCGAGCTGTTTTGATATGCAAAGACTGTAATGATAAGCATAGCTGGGTTGACGAACAAGGTCTACCCGATACTTATCTTGGATATTAGACAGGCTACTCTTCATGTCTCAAAATTTTTTGGGCAAAAGATGATCTTGACCTAGGAATCAATGCAATCAAAGGCGTGCAAAGAAGATATCTGCTGCAAGATAAAAAAGGAAAGACCACAGATAGTCCATCGCAGTTATTTCAGAGTTGCAAACGCTATTTCTTCAATTGAGACAAGATATGACCAAGATGCGAATGTAAAAAAATCAGAGAACAATTTTACAAGAAATTTCAGAGCGGCTCGGTGCAAAACAATTCATGTGTGCCAAAAAATCTCAAGAGTCTTTGTCACTGTTCTAGACATATCTTCGCAAGCCCATATCAAGATGCAGGCTGTATTTCAAAAACATACTGACAATGCAGTAAGCAAAACAGTCAATCTTCCTCATGATGCAAGTCCTAATGAAGTCAAAAAAGCATATCTTCGTGCATACAGGCTAAAATCAAAAGGTGTGACAGTATACAGATATTCCAGCAAATCAGATCAGGTTCTTACCGTTGAATCTTCCCATAAAGGATTTAACAAAAAATATCTTGTGGCAGACTCAGAGTTTGGCGGAGGGTTCAAAGGCATTGTGTCTGTCCGCATTAAATTACAGGTTAATTCTAGCCTACTTTTTGTGACCGTCCAATGTGCAGAATATGCAGAGGGCATAATATTTACTCCATATATCTCGCATACAGCCACATGTACAGTCACACTTTCTAAGTTTCAACTCGTTCTCACCATGTTTGTCATCTACTGGCCTATTATTTGTAAGATTATCTCCCTTTCCCTGCCCTGGTATCCATCTCAACTAGAACCGATTGTTGCCAGATTCCAAGCGTCAAAGTACCATCAACAAATGGCACGGTAAGGCCCGGACCTACAAGCGAGGCAGGAATATGCGAGTGACTATTATCATCATGCCACATTTTCTGATGATCAAATTCAATATCAGATGGAGCTATTCTTTCAAGCATCTTGGCAAAGTCTTTTTTCAGTCTTGGTTCATATTCTATTGTTGTTATTGCAACAGTAGAGCCAACTACAAATATTGTAACAATGCATTGCTTGATCTTACTTGATGATATGACCTCAGAGAGACATCTCCAGTCACATCTATCGTTTCATCTTGGCCTTTTGTCTTGAGATGAGTTGGTTTTGTAAGAACCATCATAATTTAGAATTTCTTGTCCTATCCATTCCCCAAGAAAAGTCTAGTGAACAATTGTAACCGGGCAGGTTGCGTGTTCTGAGACATGTCTTGCAGTACTTCCAAGTCTTTTCAGAGATGCAACACCTGTTAGCCTTCTGCTTCCCATTACGATGAGATCAATTTTTGATCTTTTTACCTCTTTTAGAATGGCATTGGATACGTCGTCATGAACAATTTTATAAAATGCCTTTGCTCCTTCCTCCCTACATTTTTCCGTAATTTTTTCAATCTCTTTTGCTCCTTGCTCGGTGAGTGCCTTTACGACTTGCTGGTAATTCATAACGGCTGTTCCTGAAAAAACCGAGTCACTTATAGGATAATAGACAGGGATAACCATCAAGAGTTTTAGATCAGCATTAAAGTTTCTTGCAATATCTTTTGCCAACTCTAATGCTTTCTTTGAGAGTGGCGAGCCATCATATGGAACTAGAATATTTTTCATCAGCAATCAGAACAATTCCTTTACCTTACTTCTATACGCCTCAACAATTTTTCCAAATTCTGTAAAATCGCCCTCAGATGGACTTTGCATTCGCATCGCAAATTGAGATATAAAGACTGTCAATGCGTTTCCTACCATCATGTTAAAAGTCAACTCAGAGAGATCCCGAACCGCAGGAAAGGCCATCTTAAGAAATGGCAAATACGCCTTGGTCTGGTTTAACATAAGTTCCATGTTTTTCTCTATTGCAACTTTTATTTCAGGCTGGATTGTCATACTAGTTCTCCAAGATTATACGGTTTTGATTCATAGTGATGCGAGCATAGAAACACCATTTCCCCATTCAACACCTTGGCTGTAATTGAAATTCCATTTAATTCTTTTTTACATACATGGCATCTAAGAGGTTTGACATCAGATTTTACCAATTTCTTTTCATGCCGCATATACAAATCCTGAGCTATGAAGATTTCCGCCATATGCATAAAAGGCTATTTCAATATTATTAAAGTGATCTTCATTATCAAGAATGAGTTTAAGTGATTATCATGTGTGATAATCCTACCAGAAATTTTATACCAAATTAGCTAATCTATTCTCATGACAACGGCCCGTGATATAATGTCAAACAAGGTGGTAACAATTGAATCAAGCGTATCGACTGCTGAAATTGCAAAGATAATGTCTAAAAATAAGGTAAGCAGCATAATCATAACAAAAGATCAATTGCCAATTGGAATAGTAACAGAGAGAGATCTTGTATCAAAGATTGTTGCACAAAACAAGAGACCAACAGAAGTAAAGACCACGGACATTACAACCTCGCCCCTTGTAGTAGTAAGTCCGCTTATGCCCACAGATGAGGTGGCAGAAAAAATGGTAAATAAAAAAATCAGAAGAGTCGTGGTAATGGACTCTGACCAGCCATTAGGAATCATAACAGTGACGGATTTTGTAAAACACCTGCATGGAATGCTTGAGGATTCTGAAAATTACAAAAAAGTACTCTATCAGCAGTTGATAGAGGATTGGGAACACTGGATGTCCTAATAATAATATGAATTTTGATCACGTTCTAGGCGACTTTAATTTTGAAATGGTTGCTCGCTTGCTTATCGCACTAGGTCTTGGTGCAGCAATAGGGCTTGAAAGACAATTAAAACGAAGACCGGCAGGTCTTCGAACGCACATGCTGGTAACTTTGGGGACTGCAATATTTACCATGGTTGGACTCTCACTTGAACCAAATACATCAAGAATTGCAGAGGCAATAGTCACCGGAATAGGATTTCTTGGAGCAGGTGCAATAATTGCACAGGGGGGTAGAATAAGAGGAATAACAAGTGCTTCAACTCTTTGGGCAGTAGCTGGCTTGGGACTAGTAGTAGGCACTGGTGAGTATCTTCTAGCAGTCGTAATCACGGTCTTGATCTTTGGCACACTGCAAATTGACAGAATAAAACGATTTTCAGAAAAAGGGACATATGATGAAGACAAGGATTGAATTTTGTTGCAATATAAAATTTGAGATTGATGGGCAAGCCCAATCATGACATGATTTCATAATTACCATGTATGATAATAGAATGTCAAGTTTTTATGTATGAATATGGTAATTGTTGTATTGGATAATTTTTCTGCAAAAGACATAATGAAACACCAGGTAGTTACGGTTGACGCATCCATGACAGTCATCGATACGGCAAAGATAATGGATGATGCAGGAATTGGCTGTGTTGTCATTGTTGAAAACAATATCGCAGTTGGCATAGTAACAGAGCGCGATTTTGTCAAAAGGGTGGTATCTCGAGGAATTCCCTTGTCAACTCCCATCAAGCAAGTAATGTCGTCTCCATTAATTGTAGTCAATCCTGAAGAGAATATTTGGGAGGTGGCAGAACTTATGAAACAGAGAAGGGTTCACAAGATTCCCGTGGTGCATCAAAATCTCCTAGTGGGAATAGTCACGACAACTGACCTTACCAGAATATGCAGTATTGGCTCTGACTCAGAAATGCGAAGGATAACAGACCAGATCCTTTTGAGAATGAAACCCACAAACAAGTAACCGTACCTTTTCCATTATCAATCAAGATGGAATAAAACTAATTTGAGACAATGGCACGAACAATGTCGGTTTTTGTCACAATCCCTGTCAAAAGTTTTCCCCTTACAACTGGCAGTCCGCTAATTCCATGCCTTATCATCAAAAGAGAAACAGAGGAGACATCATCTGCCACATCGACAGTTATCGGGTTTGCCGTCATTATATCGGCTGCAATAAAAGTCAGCAGATAACTCAGCTGATTTGAACGATACTCTCCTGGATTGGCAGACATTTGATAGTTTTCCACTTCAGATGGATCTCCAAATCGTTTTAGCCACAGAGGCATCTTGGCAGGGATAAAATCCCTATGAGTAATAATTCCAACAGGTTGCCTGTTTCTTTCTACAACTACTCTGGATATGTTATTGTTAACTAGAACGCTTTCAACATATAGCAGCGAGTCTGCAGGCTTGACAGTAATCACATCTCTTGTCATAATTTTAGAGACTGGGAGTGGTTCTGTAGCTTGTGTAAGAAATACAGACGTCAGATCTGATTTTGTGATAATTCCAGACAATGTCTTGTCTTTTTTTAGTACAATTATTGAGCTTATTTTGTTATCAAGCATTAGCTTGGCGCAGTCATGTAATGTAGCCCCTTCTTGAACAGTAACAAGATCTTTTGCCATTGCATCAGATACACGTGTGGCCTCTAGCGGTTTTGCGTCTATCCTGTAGATTGCCTTTACAAGGTCTTTTTCTGTCAGAAGCCCCACTGGCCTGTCTTTTTCTGAGACTATTAGTCGGCTTATTCTATGCTTTAGCAAGACTGCCCGTGCGTCTAAAAGACTTGTTCTTGGAGTTACGACAATTGTTTTTTTTATAACCTGGTTGATGCTGTCATTTTTTAATTTCAATAATTTTCTTATCTGGTGGGTAGATTATAGGCTTTTTACAGATCTCACCAGTGATAATGCCTAGGGTATATCAAAACTTTCAACTCGCGTTAAATTAACACGGTAGAGAAAAAATTGCTTTCACTTTATACATATAATATCCAAGTGATAATAAAAGAAAGAGTACAGTCACAAATATGGTCCAATTCCTTTGAAGGTGTGGAAATATCTTGGATGAATTTGTAGCAAGATGCAGAATATGCAAGGACGAACTTATAATTCCTGACATGGGTCCATGCACAGATCTTGAATTTGAGGAATATATCAAAGATATGGGCTTTGTGTGCAAGTGTGGCAAAAACGACTGGCATCTAACTATATACTAGTAATTGCGTGAATAAACAGCCACAAACCAGCCAAGGCAAGCATAATTTTTCCAAGAGTATATCTACTGCGAGTAAAAATAGAATGCTTCATCTTATGTGCAAAAACATGCTAGTCGTAAAGAATAAGGTCTAGAAACAAGATATTAGATTATGCAAGTTCCAGTACAACTGTATATTGATGGCGAACTACGATTCGTCTCAACTAGTCACACTATGGAAGTTTCAAATCTAAATAAAGGCGAGATTTTCAAATCGAAAGAACTTGATCTTTTGGGCCCTTCCTTTGCTAAAAAGAATTACATCATAGATGATTTTGTAGAGGTGCCGTCAAGTAAGGACAACATATCAATAGTCAGAATTTATCTGAAAACTGTTTAAAATAATATAGTTTGTAAAGTTGCAATAATTTAGTGGTTAATGTAGAGCAATTACTGCATTAACATGTACATTTGGTAAATCTTTATTCTGGTATGTGAAGGCAGCGATCACAATAGCAAATGATGTATGAAAAGCAACAGGTTGCAAATTTCTTTGCATTTCATAAAAATTCGAATCAGATTCCCAGTTATAAGATGTCATAACAAGAGAATAAAATCATATGGCAAAAAGATTGTGTTCTTTTCTAAGTTCTAAAGTTTTACGGCAATAGCATGTTTCTAGACGTAAAACGGGAGGAATGTATTTTTATCGACAGCGAGTAAAAAGACAACCCCCTCCACGCC
>Ga0209698_10003482_pt1 | contig 17536 bp, 15 predicted proteins | sample LitLauG_LLR_2012_FD_187203 | JGI IMG/M metagenome (GOLD analysis project Ga0209698, IMG submission 187203) | Freshwater sediment microbial communities from Pennsylvania, USA - Little Laurel Run_MetaG_LLR_2012 (SPAdes) (version 2) | ecosystem: Environmental > Aquatic > Freshwater > Creek >...
GGCCGCTGGACCACGATGGGCGTTGCCTCCGATGGCAGCTACGGAATCCCGGTGGACACCATGTTCGGCTTTCCGGTGATTTGCACCGGGGGCGACTATCGGATCGTGCCGGATCTGCCCATCGACGAGTTTTCGCGCGCCTGCCTGGACAAGACCTTGGCCGAGTTGATGGAAGAGCGCGGTGGCGTGGAGCATCTGCTCGCTTGAGGCGGCGCCGCACGGCCAGACACCCCGCAATCCCAACCCGCAATCGGCAAGGAGCCTCGCATGGCCAAGGAAACTCCCGGTGCGCGCTTTCGCGCAGCCCTGGCGCAGGAGCAGCCGCTGCAGATCATCGGCGCCATCAACGCCAACCATGCCCTCATGGCAAGTCGCGTGGGATTTCGGGCGCTGTACGTCTCCGGCGGTGGGGTCGCGGCCGGCTCGCTGGGCATGCCCGATCTGGGCATCAATACGCTGGACGATGTGCTCACCGATGTGCGCCGCATCACCGACGTGTGCGAGACCCCCTTGCTGGTGGATATCGATACCGGGTTTGGTCCGAGCGCATTCAACATCGCCCGCACGGTGCGGTCCCTGTGCACGTTCGGGGCGGCGGCGGCGCACATTGAGGACCAGGTGGGCGCCAAGCGCTGCGGCCACCGGCCCAACAAGGAGATCGTGCCGGTTGCCGAAATGGCCGACCGCGTCAAGGCGGCCGTGGATGCGCGCACCGACAGCGACTTTTTTCTGATTGCGCGCACCGATGCCCTCGCCGTCGAGGGCATCGACCGGGCCATCGAGCGAGCGCTGGCCTGCGTGGGCGCCGGCGCCGACGCCATCTTCGCCGAGGCGGTCGGCGACATCGCCACCTACCGGCGCTTTGTCGGCGCCCTGCCCGTTCCGGTGCTGGCCAATCTCACCGAGTTCGGGCAAACGCCGCTCTTTTCCCTGGGCGAGCTGCGCGACGCGGGGGTGGCGATGGCGCTGTATCCGCTGTCGGCGTTTCGGGCCATGAACAAGGCGGCGCTGCGGGTCTACGAAACGGTGCGCAAGGAAGGCAGCCAGCGTTCGGTCGTGGATACCATGCAGACGCGCGACGAGCTCTACGAGGTGATCTCCTATCACGACTACGAGCGGCGTCTCGATGCCCTCTTTGCGCAGAAGAAATCCTAACCTTCCACTTCCTGCCTGCAATGGCCACACCCCCCGGAGCTGCGATGTCGAACGAATCTGCCGCAAGCGCCAACCCCGCCGGCGCCCCGCCCAAGCCCAAGAAATCCGTCGCGCTCTCCGGCGTCGTTGCCGGCAACACGGCGCTGTGCACCGTCGGGCGCACGGGCAATGACCTGCACTATCGCGGCTACGACATCCTGGACCTGGCGCAAAACTGCCAGTTCGAGGAAGTTGCCTACCTGCTCATTCACGAGCACCTGCCCAGCGCCGCGGAACTGACGCAATACAAGACGCGCCTGCGGGCACTGCGGGGCCTGCCCGCGGCGCTGCGCGCGGCCCTGGAAACGCTGCCGGCCTCCGCGCACCCCATGGATGTGCTGCGCACCGGCGCCTCGGTGCTGGGCACGGTGCTGCCCGAGCGCGAGGACCACTCCGTCGATGGCGCGCGCGAGATTGCGGATCGGCTGCTCGCCTCCTTTGGCTCGATGCTGCTCTACTGGTACCACTACAGCCGGCACGGCCGGCGCATCGACGTGGAAACCGACGACGATTCCATCGGCGGCCACTTCCTGCACCTGCTCCACGGCGCCGCGCCCCCGGACCTTTGGGTGCGGGCGATGCACACGTCGCTCGTTTTGTATGCCGAACATGAGTTCAATGCCTCTACCTTCACCGCGCGGGTGATTGCCGGTACCGGGTCGGACTTTTACTCGGCCATTGCCGGGGCCATCGGCGCGCTGCGCGGACCCAAGCACGGCGGGGCCAATGAGGCCGCCTTCGAGATCCAGTCGCGCTACCGCGACCCGGACAGCGCCGAGGCCGACATCCGCGCGCGCCTGGAGCGCAAGGAGGTCATCATCGGCTTCGGCCACCCGGTGTACACCGTTTCGGATCCGCGCAACGAGGTCATCAAGGACGTCGCCCGGCGCCTTTCGGAAAACGCCCAGGCGATGCGCCTGTACCGTGTGGCCGAGCGCCTGGAGTCGGTGATGTGGGAGCAGAAGAAGATGTTCCCCAACCTGGATTGGTTCAGCGCCGTCTCCTACAACATGATGCGCGTGCCGACCGCCATGTTCACGCCGCTGTTCGTGATTTCGCGCACCACCGGCTGGAGTGCGCACATCATCGAGCAGCGACTCGACAACAAGATCATCCGTCCGAGCGCCAACTACGTGGGTCCGGACGACCTTGCGTTCGTTCCGATCGCCCACCGCGCCTAAAAATTCTTCGAGACACGACACCATGTCCGCGCATATCAGCAATTCCCGTCCCAAACCCGATGCGGTGCTGGTCGACATCGCCAACTATGTCCTGAAGACCAAGATCGCCTCGGCGCAAGCCTTCGATACCGCACGCTATTGCCTGCTCGACACCCTGGGCTGCGGTTTCGAGGCGCTCTCCTACCCGGCCTGCACCAAGCTGTTGGGGCCGATCGTGCCGGGCACGGTCGTGCCCAATGGCGCGCGTGTCCCGGGTACGCCCTATCAGCTCGATCCGGTCCAGGCCGCATTCAACATCGGCGCCATGATCCGCTGGCTCGATTTCAACGACACCTGGCTGGCGGCCGAATGGGGTCACCCGTCCGACAATCTTGGCGGGATCCTGGCCTGCGCGGACTGGCTGTCGCGCAATGCCGTGGCCACGGGTGGCAAGCCCCTGGTGGTGCGCGATGTGCTCGAGGCGATGATCCGCGCCCATGAGATCCAGGGCTGCATTGCCCTGGAGAACTCCTTCAACAAGGTGGGCCTGGACCACGTCGTCCTGGTCAAGGTCGCCACCACCGCGGTCGTTGCCAAGATGCTGGGCCTGAGCCATGCGGAGATCATCAATGCGCTCTCCCTTGCCTGGGTGGACGGGCAGTCCTTGCGCACCTATCGCCATGCGCCCAACACCGGATCGCGCAAGAGCTGGGCGGCCGGCGACGCTACTTCCCGTGGGCTGCGCCTGGCGCTCATTGCCCGTACGGGCGAAATGGGATATCCCTCGGTGCTCAGCGCCAAGACCTGGGGGTTTTACGACGTTTCCTTCGGCGGCAAGCCCTTCCGCTTCCAGCGCAAGTACGGCAGCTACGTGATGGAGAATGTTCTTTTCAAGATTTCCTTCCCGGCCGAGTTCCATTCGCAAACGGCGGTCGAAGCGGCCATGACGCTGCACGCGGAACTCGCCCGCCTGGGCCGCAGTGCCGAGGACATCGCCAAGATCACCATCCGCACCCACGAAGCCTGCATCCGCATCATCGACAAGCGGGGGCCGCTGCACAACCCGGCCGACCGCGACCATTGCATCCAGTACATGGTGGCCGTGCCCTTGCTCTTTGGCCGCCTCACCGCCCAGGACTACGAAAATGCGGTTGCCAGCGATCCGCGCATCGACCGCCTGCGCGACAAGATCGTTTGCGTCGAGGATCCGCAGTTCACCAAGGATTACCACGATCCGGAAAAGCGCTCCATCGCCAATGCGCTCACCATCGAGTTTCGCGATGGCAAGAGGCTCAAGGAAGTCGTGGTCGAATACCCCATCGGTCACAAGCGCCGGCGCAAGGAGGGCATGCCGGTGCTGGTGCAAAAGTTCCAGACCAACCTGGAACGGGTATTCCCCGAAAAGCAGGTGGCGGGCATCCTCGCCCGGGTGGCCGATAGCAAGGGCCTGGACGCGACGCCGGTGCACGAGTTTGTCGACAGCATGGTCATCGGAATGGCGTAAATTGCCCCGGGTGCGGCGCCGGGGGCGCGGGACGGATTCGGAGGACGCGACATGCGACAGGACAGCAAAGCTTGGTTCATGATCTCGATGCGAAACTTCGGGCTGGCGGCGTGCGCGCTGTGCCTGGGCGCCTGCGCCACCAATTACGATCTCACGCTCATGCCGCGCAACAGCGGCAAACTCGTCCATGGCACGGCGAGCAGTCTGAACAATGGCGAGGCCAGCGTGACCATCATCACGCCCGAACGCGTCTACCAGGGCAACTGGGTGGAGGTCAATCCGGCCCAAACCGCCGACTACGTCGGCGCGTCGGCTTGGGGCTGGAGCGGATGGGGCGCCTACGGGCAGGTTGATGCTGCGAGCAACGTTGCCACGGCCAAGGCGCTGTTGCAGGCGGCCGACGGCGCCGGGCTGCGGTGCGACTTTTTCGGGCTCAAGGGCGGACAGGGCACGGGCAAGTGCTATGACGACCAGGGGCTCGTTTACGACGTTCAAATCCGTTCACGGAATTCCAAATGACCATCAACGATCCGTTTCACAGCCTGCGGGAACTGCCTTCGAACGGGGGCGCCGGCGCGTTGCGCTATTTTGATCTTGCCGCCCTGGAGGCTGCCGGTCTGGGCAAAGTTTCACGCCTTCCGGTATCGATACGAATCGTCCTGGAATCGGTGCTGCGCAATTGCGATGGACGCAAGGTCACCGAGGAGCATGTGCGCCAGCTGGCCGCCTGGCGGCCCAACGCGGAGCGCGTCGACGAAATTCCGTTTGTCGTGGCGCGGGTCGTACTGCAGGATTTCACCGGGGTGCCGCTGCTGGCCGACCTCGCTGCCATGCGCAGCGTTGCCCAGCGCGCCGGCAAGAATCCCAAGAGCATCGAGCCGCTGGTGCCGGTGGACCTGGTTGTCGATCACTCCGTGATGATCGATCACTACGGCACCCCCGAGGCGCTGGACTTGAACATGAAGCTCGAATTCCAGCGCAACCGCGAGCGCTACCAGTTCATGAAGTGGGGCATGCAGGCCTTTGACACCTTTGGCGTCGTGCCCCCGGGCTTTGGCATCGTCCACCAGGTCAATCTCGAATACCTGGCGCGCGGCGTGCACAACAAGGGGGGCGTTGTCTATCCCGACACCCTGGTGGGCACCGACAGCCACACCACGATGATCAACGGCATCGGCGTGGTGGGCTGGGGCGTGGGCGGCATCGAGGCCGAGGCGGCAATGCTGGGCCAGCCCGTATATTTCCTCACCCCCGACGTCATTGGCGTCGAACTCAAGGGCCAGTTGCGCGGCGGCGTCACGGCCACGGACCTGGTGCTGACCATCACGCAAATGCTGCGCAAGGAAAAGGTGGTCGGCAAGTTCGTGGAATTCTTCGGACCCGGAACGGCAACCCTGTCCCTGCCGGACCGGGCCACCATTGCCAACATGGCCCCCGAATATGGCGCGACCATGGGCTTTTTCCCGGTGGACGAGAAAACCCTGGCCTATTTCGAGGGAACCGGGCGCACACGCGCCGAGATCGACCTCTTCGAAAGCTATTTCCGCGCCCAGGGTCTGTTCGGCGTTGCCAAGGCCGGGCAGATCGATTTCACCAAGGTGGTCCACCTGGACCTGGCCACGGTGACGCCCTCGCTGGCCGGACCCAGGCGTCCGCAGGACCGCATCGAGATCGGCAAGGTCAAGCAGACGTTCGCCGACCTGTATTCCAAGCCGGTGGCAGAGAACGGCTTCAACCAGCCCGCGGCAGGCTTGCATCGCAGCGTTGCCACGCCCGGCGGCTATTCGATTGCCAGCGGCGATGTCCTGATCGCCGCGATCACGTCCTGCACGAACACGAGCAATCCCAGCGTGCTGCTGGCCGCCGGCCTGCTGGCAAAAAAGGCCGTCGAGGCCGGCCTCACGGTCAAGCCCCAGGTCAAGTCTTCGCTGGCCCCGGGTTCGCGCGTGGTGACCGAGTACCTGACGCGCACCGGCCTGCTGCCCTACCTGGAAAAGCTCGGATTCTCGGTGGCCGCCTATGGCTGCACCACCTGCATTGGCAACGCCGGCGACCTGCGCCCCGAGATCGTCGAGGCCATCACCAGCCAGGATCTGATCTGCGCCGCCGTGCTCTCGGGCAACCGCAATTTCGAGGCGCGCATCCACCCCAATCTCAAGGCCAACTTTCTGGCGTCGCCGCCGCTGGTCGTGGCCTACGCGATTGCCGGAACGGTGTTGCGCGATTTCATGACCGAGCCGGTCGGGATCGGTCATGGCGGACGCAAGATCTGGCTGGGCGATATCTGGCCCAGCACCGAGGAGGTCGCGGCACTCCTGCCCCAGGCCATGGACCCGCAGGCATTTCGCAAAAACTATGCGCTGGTCAAGAGCGCACCCGGCAAACTCTGGCAGGCGATCGAAGGTGGTGTCGGTCAGACCTATTCCTGGCCCGAGTCCACCTATATCGCCGAACCGCCGTTTTTCACCGACTTCACCATGCAAGTGCCCTCCGTCGCGCCGCCCGTCAAGAATGCGCGGGCGCTGGGGGTGTTTGGCGACTCGATCACGACGGACCACATTTCTCCGGCCGGCTCGATCAAGGATTCCTCGCCCGCCGGACGCTGGCTTACCGAGCACGGGGTCACCAAGGCCGATTTCAACAGCTACGGCGCGCGCCGCGGCAATCACGAGATCATGATGCGCGGCACCTTCGCCAACGTGCGCATCAAGAACCTGATGTTGCCGCCGGCGGCCGATGGTGCGCGCATTGAGGGTGGCCTGACCATCCACCGGCCCTCGGGCGAACGCATGTCGATCTACGACGCGGCCATGCGCTACAAGGAATCGGGCGTGCCGACCATCGTCTTTGGCGGCGAGGAATACGGCACCGGCTCGTCGCGGGACTGGGCGGCCAAGGGCACGCAACTGCTGGGCGTGCGCGCGGTGATCGCACGCAGCTTCGAGCGCATCCACCGCAGCAATCTGGTTGGGATGGGCGTGCTGCCCCTGCAGTTCCATGGCAACGACAGCGCGGAATCCTTGCAGATTACCGGCGACGAAACCTTCGACTTGCTGGGCATCGAGGAGTTGCGGCCGCGCCAGCAGGTCACGCTGGCGATCCGGCGCGCCGATGGGTCCTTGCGCACGGTGGAGCTGACCTTGCGTATCGACACGCCCATTGAAGTCGACTACTACCGCCATGGGGGCATCCTGCCCTTCGTGCTGCGGCAGCTGTTGGCCGCCTAGGCGCGCGGCCTGCGGTGACGGGCGATCGGGCGGCGCCCGCCGCGGTCATCGACACCAACGTCTGGCTCGACCTGTTCTTGTTTCACGACGCGCAGGCGCAAAACCTGGCACAGGCGCTGCAACGCGGCGCCCTGCGGGCGGTTGTCAATGAAGGCACGCAGGCCGAGTTGCGTGCCGTGCTGGCGCGCCCCCACCTGCGCGCCCGCCTGGCCGAACAGGAACTCGAGGCGAGTCTGCAGGCGTGGTGCGCCCAGGCCGCGTCCGTAGCGGTCACGGGCACTGCGCCCTGGCGCTGCCGCGACGCCGATGACCAGAAATTTCTCGACCTGGCCTATGCTGCCGGTGCCGCGTATCTATTCACCAAGGACCGTGCGCTGCTTGCGCTGGCGCGCAAGGCGCACCGCGCCGGACTGCAGATCCGCGCGCCGCGTGACTTTGCGCCCGGGCCGGCAACGGTATAGGAACCCGTATGTCCGATTCCGCGCCCGGCGCCCCGGCCTCGTTCCTGGGAACCTCCAAGCTGCCCAAAGTGGGCACGACGATATTCACGGTGATGTCCCAGCTTGCGCGCGAGCACGGCGCCGTCAACTTGGGGCAGGGATTTCCCGACTTTGACGGGGACGCGCGACTGCATGCTCTGGTCTGCGCAGCCATGGCGCAAGGGCACAATCAGTACGCGCCCATGGCAGGCATTGCGCCGCTGCGCCGCGCGATCGGCGACAAGGTGGCCCGCTTGCACGGCCGGCGCTATGACGAGGAAGAGGAAATCACGGTTACCGCCGGCGCAACGCAGGCGATCCTGACCGCAATCCTGGCAATCGTACGGACCGGCGACGAGGTGATCATTCTGGAGCCGGCCTACGACAGCTATGCCCCGTCGGTAGCGCTGGCCGGTGGCCAGGTGGTGCCCGTGCCCCTGGAGGCGCGCCAGGGCTTTCGTGTCGACTGGGACCGGGTCGCCGCCGCCGTCACGCCGCGCACGCGCCTGCTCATCATCAACTCGCCGCACAACCCGACGGCCACCGTGCTGGGTGCCAGCGACCTGGACGCGCTCGAAGAAATCGTCCGCAAAAGCGCCATTTTCCTGCTCGCCGACGAGGTGTACGAGCACATCGTCTTTGACGGGCGGGCCCATTGCAGCCTTGCCGGCCGGCCTGCGCTGGCGGCGCGCGCCTTTGTCATATCGAGCTTCGGCAAGACTTTCCACTGCACCGGCTGGAAGGTTGGCTACTGCTGCGCGCCGGCGGCACTCACCCGCGAGTTTCGCAAGGTGCACCAGTTCAACGTGTTTGCGGTCAACCACCCCATGCAGGCTGCCCTGGCGCAGTACCTGGCAGACCCGGCACCGTACCTGGGCCTGGCCAACTTCTACCAGCAGCGGCGCGACCGGTTCCTGGCGGGGCTGGCGGGCACGCGCCTGCGCGCCCTGCCCAGCGCCGGCACGTATTTCGTGCTCGCCGATTACCGCGCGATTTGCGACCAAAGCGAGGTCGAATTTTCCCAGCGACTGGTTCGCGAGCACGGCGTGGCGGCCATCCCCGTGTCGGCGTTCTATCAAAGCCCGCAGGAAAACGGCGTCGTGCGCTTTTGTTTTGGCAAACGCGAGGAAACGCTGGATTTGGCCATCGAGCGGCTGCGCCGCGTTTGATCGTCGGACTACAGGATCTGCGCGGCGAGCGCGAAGTCCAGGCGCGGACCGCGCGGGTAGTACTTGGCCGGATCGGCCACGCCGATGTTGACCAGGAAATTGCTCTTGCAGCGCCCGTCGGGAAAAAATTCGGCGTCGACCTTGGCCGCGTCGAACCCGGACATCGGGCCGCAATCGAGCCCCAAGGCGCGCGCCGCGATGATCAAGTATGCGCCTTGCAAGCTGCCATTGCGAATGGCAGTGGCCTGCGCAAGCGCCGCATTGCCGGCAAACATGGGCTGGGCGTCGTACGCCGGGAACTGGCTGGGCAGGTGTTCGAAAAATCGTGTGTCGCTGGCCACGATCACCGTCAGCGGCGCCGCCATGGTCTGGGCGACGTTGCCCGCCGACAGTGCGGGCTTGAGGCGCTCCTTGGCGCCGGCGCTGCGCAGGAAGACGAAGCGCGCCGGCTGGCAATTCATGGAGGTCGGGCCCCAGCGCAGCAATTCGTACAGCTCCTGGACGGTTGTTTCCGGTAGCGGGTCCGCGGTAAATCCGTGCGCCGTGCGGGCGGCCCGAAAGATCTGATCAAGCGCCGACGCGGCAAGTGGTGTCTTCATGGTGTGCGCCTTGTGCCAGGAAAGAAAGTAGGTTCGACAGGGGCAAAATCATACGGCAGCGATGCAAGGAGTGGCGCCAGCGAGGGACCTCACTCCGGAAGATCCGTGGCCGCAGGCCCCGGCAGCATCTGCGCCGCCTGTTCGTTGGGCAGCGCCTCCACGTCTTTGAGGGCGCGCTGCATCTGCTTGGCGCGCGTGTCGGCCGCATCCAGGGTGTTGGACACCGTACGCACCTGCTCGCGCACGCGCGTGATCCAGTCGCCAAAACGGGCGAACTCGGTCTTCACCGCTCCCAGCAGGCGCCAGACTTCGGCCGAGCGCTGCTCGATGGCCAGCGTGCGAAATCCCATCTGCAGCGTGTTGAGCATGGCGTACAGCGTTGTCGGTCCGGCGATGACCACGCGTCGCTCGCGGTGCAAGGTGTCCACCAGCCCCGGGCGGCGCAGGATCTCGGCAAAAAGACTCTCGGAGGGCACGAAGAGGATGGCAAAATCGGTCGTGTGCGGCGGCTCGACGTATTTTTCCCGAATGCTGCGCGCCTCGAGCTTGATGCGCGCCTCCAGGGAGCGGGCCGCGTCCTCGACGGCGCTTGCATCGCCCAACTCCTGGGCCGCCTGCAGGCGCTCGTAATCCTCGGCAGGAAACTTCGCGTCGATCGGCAGCCAGACAAATTCACCGTTGCCACGCCCGGGAAGGCGAATCGCAAAATCGACCCGCTCGGCTGATCCTGGCCGGGTCGCTTGGTTGACCGCGTACTGGTCGCGCTGGAGCACCTGTTCGAGCAGCGTTCCCAACTGCGCCTCGCCAAAGGTTCCGCGGATCTTGACGTTGCCCAGTACCCGTTTCAAATCGCCCACGCCCGCGGCGAGCGATTGCATTTCCCCCAGCCCCTGGTGCACCTGCTCCAGGCGCTCCGACACCAGGCGGAAGGACTCGCCCAATCGCGCCTCCAGGGTGCTTTGCAGCTTTTCCTCGACCGTGGCGCGCATCTGATCGAGCTTGGACTCGTTGCCTTGCTGCAGCGACTGCAGGCGCGCTTCCAGCGTCGCGCGCACCTCGGCCAGATTGCGCTGCGTCGCGGCGCTCATCTGGGCAAGGTGCTCCTGCATCGCCCGTCCATACAGGCCCAGCTGCTCCGTATGCGTGCCGCTGGTCTGGGCAAGCTGCGCGCCGAAGGCAGCCTGCAATTGGCCCAGCCGCTGTTCCGTTTCGATGCGGCTGAGGCTGGCCGCGCTATCCAGGGCCTGGCGCAACTGACGCTCCAGACGCTCATTGTCCTCGTGCAGGCGCACGATGGTCTGCTCCAATGCGCCGGCGGCCTGGCGCTGGGCGCCCAGGGAGCGAACCCATGCAAAGGCCAGGCCGATCACGACGACCACGTTCACGCCCAGGCCCGCAACGATCCAAAAAGCAGGGGTTTCCATGGCGGCAACTGTACAACGCCCTGCGCGTCAGGCGTCGCGCAGCGAGGCCAGCGGCGGCGTCCGCAGGATCTTGCGCATGGAGCCCCAGGCGCCGGCCAGTGCCGCTGCGATACCGGCGCCGATGCCGGCCAGGGCAAGCCACGGGTGCACCGCATAGGAAAATTCGAAGACAAACCGCGCCAGCGCAGCGGAAATGAGTGCTGCGCCGGCCGCCGCCAGCGCCCCCGCAATGGCGCCGATCAGCAACATCTCGGCCATCTGCGCGCGCGACATCTGGCGGCGCGACGCCCCCAGCGCGCGCACCAAGGCCGCCTCGCGCAGGCGCTCCTCCTGCGAGGCAGCCAACGCCGTGTACAGCACCAGCACCGCGGCAACCAGGGCGAAGGCAAACAAGAACTGCGCGGCGCCGATCAACTGGTCGAGCAGGATGCGGACCTGCCCCAGCACCTGTTCGGTGTCGATTATTGTGAGGTTGGGAAATTCATGCACCAGCGCCGCAATGGTCCCCTCGCCGCCCGCCGGGAGGAAGAACGCCGTGATGTAGCTTTGCGGGGCGGCGCGCAGCAGGGCCGGAGACATGATCACGAAGAAATTAACGCGCATCGAATCCCAGTTGACCTTGCGCACGCTGGTCACGGTCGCCTCGATGCCCTGGCCGGCCACGTCAAAGCGCAGGCGCTGACCCAGCGCGATGTGCAGGCGCTTGGCGATGCCCTCCTCGATCGACAGCTCCGGCGCATCGTCGGCAAACCAACGGCCCTGGACGATGACATTGTGGTCCGGCGCCGCGCTGCTGTAGGAAAGATTGAATTCGCGATCGATCAGGCTGCGGGCACGCTCCTCCTCGTAGTCCTGCGGACCGACCGCGCGCCCATCGATCTGCACCAGGCGCCCGCGCACCATCGGCTCGAGTTGCACGCCGCCAACGCCGCGCGCCTGCAAGGCCGCGCGCACAGCCGCCGCCTGGTCCGGCTGGATATTGATGATGAATCGATTGGGTGCCTGCGCCGGAGCCTGTGCGCGCCACTGGTCGATCAGGTCGGTACGCACGATCGCCAGCACCAGCAGCGCCATGAGGCCCATCGCCAGGGCCACCAGCTGCATCAGCGCCGCCGCGGGCTGGCGCTCCAAGGCGGCCAAGGCAAAGCGCCACGGCGCCGGCAAGCCGTGCATGCGCCGCAGGCCATGCAAGGCCCTCAGGCAGGCGCGCGCCGCCAGCGCAAACAACGCAACCGCGGCAAGAAAGCCGCCCCCGGCAATGGCTGCCACCTTGGCGTCGCCCGTGGTCCATAACAGCAGCAGAGCAAACCCGCCCACCCCGGCCAGATACACCGCAATGGTGCGCGCTCCCGGTACGCCCAGATCGCGCCGCAAGACCCGTACCGGCGAGACTCCGCGCAACTGCTCGAGCGGCGGCAGGCCAAAACCCAGCAACAGCAGCATGCCGCACAGCAGGCCCTGCAAGCCCGGTACCAGCGAAGGCGCCGGCACGGCCTCGCGCAGCAAGCCGGCCAGCAGCTTGAGCAACACAAGGTGCAGCCCAAGGCCCGCCAGCACGCCGGCCAGGCTCGCCAGCAATCCCAGCAGCACAAACTCGGCAGCAAAAAGTCCCAATATCCTGCCCTGGGCCAAGCCCAGGCAGCGCAGCAGCGCAACGGTGTCCAGGCGCCGCCGGCAAAAGCGCCGCGCTGCACTGTTGACCGCCACCGCCGCCACCAGTGCCGTGAGTAGCGCCACCAAGCCCAGGTAGCGGTCCGCCCGACCCAGGGTGCGCTGCAGCTCCGGGCGCCCATCGTCCAGCGACTCGACGCGCTGGCCGCGCTGCAGGGCTGCCGTCCACGCATCCCGCACCTGACGCACGGCATTTGGCGCCCCGGCGACCATGAGCCGGTAGCTGACGCGGCTTGCCGGTTGCAGCAACGCGGTGGCGGGCAAATCGGCCACATTCATCAAGACCCGCGGGGCAAAACCCATGACTTGCAATATGCCATCGGGCTCGCTGGTGACCACTGCGGCTACGCGCAGCCGGGCGTTGCCCAGCTGCACCGACTGCCCAATGCCGAGGGAAAGACGGCGCAGGGCCTCGGCCTCGACCCAGACGGTCCCCGGCGCCGGAGCACCGCTGGCGGCGCGCGCACCTGCGTCATCGCGGATCTGCACGGCGCCATGCAGCGGGTAGGAATCCGTGACTGCCTTGACCGCCACCAGCGTTGCCGAATCGCGATCAACCGACGATGCCGCCATGCTCGGGAATGAGACGCTTCGCGCGCTGCGCAGGCCCAAGTCCTGCGCCTGCTGGCCCCAGGAATCGGCTACCGGGTGATCCGATTCAAGAACCGCGTCTCCACCCAGGACCTGTGCGGCGTCGCGCTGCAGGCCCTGGCGCACCCGATCAACGAAGAACCCCACGCTGGATACGGCCGCCACCGCCAGAAACAGCGAAAAACAAAGCAGCCGCAGTTCGGTGCCGCGCCAATCGCGCAGCGCCATGCGCAGCACCTGCCGGGGAAAGTTCCAACCTTGCATCGGACGCCGATTCTACGGTGCGCCGCCCGCGCGCACCGTGCGCGACGGGCCTACCGTCGAATCAGAGCAAACTGCCGGTCGCCGTGGCGCCACTGCGCCGGCGGCCGGTGCGTGGATCGGGCTGGCCGACAAACTCCTGCGCGGGAAGACCACCGAGCATCGCGCGCGCGCTGGTGCCGTCGGCATGCAACCAGCCTTCATACTGGCCCGGATCGACCACGACCAGCGAGCGCTTCTCATCGCCCGGTGCATGAAACTGGCGCATCAGGGCGTTGGCATCGGCATTGACCGTGAGCATGGAAAAAGAAAGCATCGGCTGCGCGCCCGGCGCGGCCCATTGTTCCCAGATCCCGGCCACGGCAAATTCGCGTCCATCGCGCCGCTCGATGCGCCAGCGCACCGGACGTCCGGAATCATAGTTGGGCTCATAAAAGGCCACCATGGGCACGAGGCAAAACTGGGCCTGGCGCCACGCACGTCGGAAACTGGGCTTCTCGGCGACCGTTTCGGCGCGCGCGTTGTAGGTGCTGCGGGCAATTTTGGCATCGGTGGCCCAGTGCGGAATGAGGCCAAAGGACGCGCGCGCACAATCCACGTGTTTGCCCACCTCCGTTGCGCCCACGGCCCGGATGATCGGCACCATGGCCGCGGGGTAGGCCTCCGCGGGATATTCGAAGGGCGGGTCCGCGCCAAAGCGCTCGCGCAGGAAATCGCGGCTGCCCGGTCGATAGTTGGTGCACATCGATAGATGGATCGGCGCGCCAGTGCCAACGCTGCGCGCTGCGCTTGCCAGCCGCTAGCGGATGACCGCCGCCTTACTTATTTACCCGGGCCGTTGACCAGCGCCGCCCCAACCGCGCAGACCACTTCGTCCTGCGATCCGGTGCCACCCGAACAGCCGACAGCGCCGATGATCTTGCCCTCCTCGACCAGGGGTATGCCCCCACGCGAGGCGATGACATCATCCAACGTAAGGATGTATTTCATGTCCTTGGCTTGCAATACGTCCTCGAAAAAATGCGTGGGACGCCGAAACTTCACCGCGGCGCGCGCCTTGTGTTCCGAAATGGCGATGGAAGCCAGCTGGGCGCCATCCATGCGCAAGAAGGTCACCAGGCTGCCACCCGAGTCCACGACCGCGATATTGAGCGGCCAGCCGCGTCGCGTTGCCTCTGCCGCGGCCGCCTGTACCACCGCCTGCGCCCGCGCCGCCCCGATCGGCGCGCCATAGGGAATATTAAAAGGCATCTTTTCCGGCACGACGTCGCGCGGATCCGGCGCCGCCGGCGCCGGCTGGGCCCCCGCGCCTAGGCTTGCAACCAGCAGACCGGCTGCCACCATGCCCGACCACGCGCTTTTTGCCATCATGCGATTTCTCCTTGTTCGGTTTACGTGCCGATTTGAATCAACTCGATGCGATATTGATCCGGATCCTCGACGAAGGCAATGACGCTGCTGCCCCCTTTGACGGGTCCGGGCTCGCGGGTGATCCTGCCGCCGGCTCGGCGGATCTGCGCGCAACACGCGGCGACGTCGGGCACACCCAGGGCGACATGGCCATAGGCGGTCCCCAGTTCATAAGCGCCGACACCGTAGTTGTAGGTAAGTTCGATCTCGGCGCCACCGTCCAGGTTGCCACGCCCGAAACCGACAAATGCCAGGGTGTACTTTTGCTCGGGCCGATCGCTCGTGCGCAGCAGGTTCATCCCCAGCACGCGGGTGTAAAAATCGACGGATCGTTGCAGATCGCCGACCCGCAGCATGGTGTGCAGAAGCTTCATGATGGCGGCGCTCCAAAATCTTGCGTAGCTCCGCGCCCGCAGGGCGCCTGGTTCCATTATCGCCAAATCCCGCCCGGGCGCGGCCAACGCTGGCGCACCCGATGCGTCCCGGCCTTGGGGGATAATGCCCCCTGCACAGTTACGGGCAAACTCATGCTGGAAGTCAACGACGAGGGCCTGCCTTCCACAGCGCCCAATTCCGATTTGCGTCGACGCGCGCTCAATTTTTATGGGCGGGCCATGGATGCGATCGTCACCACGCTAATCTTCATTATGTTGCTCACCTTGCTGGGTGCGCTGGCCGGTTTGGTACTCGATTTTGCCGAGGCCGGTGGCGCCTTGCGCAATGCCATCAATACGCACAGCCTGGTGCATGGCATCGTTGATGGCCTGGACCGGGAACTGGTGATCGACGTGCTCTCGGTGTTCGTGCTGATCGAGTTGTTTCGTACCTTCACAGACTTCCTGGAATTTCACCGGGTGCGCTTGCGCGTGCTCTCCGAGGTGGGTATCGCCTTTGTCCTGCGGGAAATCTTCATCGGTCTGTACGACCATCAGATGAACTGGCTCGATATCATGGCGCTGGCCGTATTGCTTGCCGTGCTCATAACGGCGCGAATCGCGGCCGTCTATTTTCAACCCCAGGCGGGGACAGAACGCCGCTAGGCACCGTCTGCCCTCGCCGCGAGGACGCCGCTGGACAACCTTTGCCACCGCAGCCTGCGCGCGCAAGCACGCCTGGTACGCGAGCGCCAGGTTTCGGCGCGCGAGCTCATGGCCGCGCACCTGGCGCAAATCCGGACGTGGAATCCGCACTGCAACGCGCTCGTCGCGCAATTGCCCGAGGAGCAATGCCTCGCCCTGGCCGACGCGGCCGATACGCGCGTCGCCGGCGCAAAAGCGCTGGGCCCGCTGCATGGCCTGCCCTGGGCCTTCAAGGACCTGGAGCCGGCAAGCGGTTTTCCCTGGACCAGAGGATCCACGATCTTTCGCCAGGACGTGCCCAGTTTTGACTCGGTACTGGTCGAGCGCCTGAAGAAGGCAGGCGTGCTGGCCATCGGCAAGACCAACACCCCCGAATTCGGCATGGGTTCGCACACCTATAACCGGGTGTATGGCACCACGTTCAACCCCTATGACCGGCACCGAAGCGCTGGCGGGTCGAGCGGCGGCGCCGCGGCTGCGGTAACCACGGGAATGCTGCCCGGCGCCGATGGCAGCGACCTGGGCGGATCGCTGCGCAATCCGGCCAGCTTCAACAATATCGTGGGACTGCGGCCCAGCGTGGGACTCGTGCCGATCGCCCCTTCGCCCCTGCCGCTCTTTGGCTTCGCGGTCAAGGGGCCGATGGCCCGCGATGTGCGCGACCTGGCATACCTTTTGGCAGCGATGGCCGGTGCCGACCCGCGGGATCCGTCGTGCTATCCCTCGGACCCGCAAATCTTTGCCGGGAATCTGGAACGCAAATGGCAGGCCACCCGCCTCGCCTGGTGTCCCGACCTGGGAGGATTACCGCTGGATCCGCAGGTGCGCGCAGTGCTGCAGCGTCAACGGCAGGCCTTTGTGGACCTGGGCTGTATCGTTGAGGAGGCGGTTCCGGACCTCTCCGGTGCCGACGAGGTTTTTCTGACCCTGCGCGCCTATCGCAGCTGGATCCTGCTCGGTCCCCTGTTAGCGCAGCACCGCGACGCACTCAAACCCGAAGCCTTGCGGGAGATCGAAGATGGCGCCCGGGTGAGTGCGGCGCAGCTGGCGCGCGCGCAGCTGCGCCACGGGCAGATCCTGGAAGCCATGCGCATTTTTCAACAAACCTACCCCTACCTGGTCTGCGCGGTCAGCCAGTTGCCGCCTTTTGATGCCGCGCTGCCCTGGCCCGCGAGCGTCGATGGCGCGGCAATGGAGCACTATGTCGCCTGGATGAAATCGTGCTACTGGATCACGACCACCCAGTGTCCGGCCATCTCGGTGCCCGCCGGATTCACGCCCGCAGGATTGCCGGTGGGATTGCAGATCGTCGGACCGTATCGTGACGATTTTCCCCTGTTGCAGCTGGCCGCCGCCTACGAAGAGGCAAGTGGATTTGGTCGCCAGCGACCAGCACTCTGAAGCCTTGGTAGCGCTCCCGCAATGCCCGAAGCCCCGCGTTTGGAACGCTGTTTCGTGGCCGTACAGCCCAACGGCGCCGTGCGCTCGCGTCTGGAGGCGCTGGCCCTGGAGCAGGAACGCCGCCACCCGGGCAGCCGGCGCATGCGCGCAGGCAATCTGCATCTCACGCTGGCCTTTCTGGGCGCAATCGACCCGGAAAACGCCGGGCGCGTATTGCAATGCCTGCGACAAATCGACACGCCCAATTTTAGCTGGACGTTGGATCGGCTGGGTGCCTTTCAACGCGCTGGCGTGCTGTGGGCGGGTGGAGCGCACAGCACAGCGTTGCAGGCGCTAGCGCTTCGCGTGCGCGCCGCACTGGACGCGG
>Ga0209698_10003483_pt1 | contig 17535 bp, 15 predicted proteins | sample LitLauG_LLR_2012_FD_187203 | JGI IMG/M metagenome (GOLD analysis project Ga0209698, IMG submission 187203) | Freshwater sediment microbial communities from Pennsylvania, USA - Little Laurel Run_MetaG_LLR_2012 (SPAdes) (version 2) | ecosystem: Environmental > Aquatic > Freshwater > Creek >...
GGGGGCGGACACTGCCCCCCCCGCGCTGGCCCCCACCGGGCTGCTGGGCGGGCCCTCGCCCAGCGCAGCGGACCCCACGGTGGCGGCGACCCCGGGGGAGTAGTAGTCGCAGCCGCACGCGCCCGCGACGCACGTCCGCCGGGTCAGGTCGGTGGCGGTGCCTCCTCGCGGGTCGCCACCGCCTCGAGGAGACCACCGGGCTCGTAGGCGGGCTCGCAGGCGGGCTGGTCGGCGGGGCCGGCAGGGGCTGGCGGGTGTCGTCCCCAGCCGCTGGGGCACCGCGCAGCCACTCCCCGGCGCGTTCCTGCAGGGGTGCGGGCAACCTCCGCCCCCCCGTGCGCCCGCCCGGACGGGGGCCGCAGCAGGGACACCGGTTCGTCTGCGGCCGCCCTCGGGTCTGCGCGAGGCTGCCTGCATGACCGCAGCAGCCACCGACGCCACCCGCCATGCGCTCGCCGCAGCCGCCGAGCGACTGCCCTTGCACGACAGGCAGGACTACCAGGACGCTGAGCGCGGGTTTGTCGGCCGCAGTGCCGAACGGCAGGTCCGGGCGGCGGACGGCCGGGTCGTCTGGGACCTGGATGCGTACACGTTTCTCCAGGGATCAGCGCCGGACACGGCGCACCCCAGCCTGTGGCGGCAGGGCCAGCTGGTGGCCAAGGACGGCCTCTTCGCGGTGGTCCCGGGGATCTACCAGGTCCGCGGGTTCGACCTGTCGACCATCACCTTCGTCGAGGGCGACGAGGGTGTGATCGTGATTGACCCGCTGATCAGCCGGGAGACCGCAGCCGCCGCCGTCGCGCTGTACCGGGAGCACCGCGGAGCGCGGCCCGTTGTGGCGATGATCTACACACACTCACACATCGACCACTTCGGCGGGGTGAAGGGTGTCATTACCCAGGAGCAGGTGGATGCCGGCGTGCCGGTGATCGCGCCGGCCGGGTTCCTCCAGCACGCCATCATCGAGAACGTCTTTGCCGGGACCGCGATGACCCGCCGCGCCGGCTACATGTACGGCGCCGCCTTGGACAAGGGCCCCGACGGCCAGATCGGCGCCGGGCTCGGCCAGACCACCTCGACCGGGGAGGCGACGCTCATCGCGCCGACCGTGAGCATTGCCACCACCGGGCAGGAGCTCACGATCGACGGGGTGCGCATCGTGTTCCAGGTGACCCCGGGTACCGAGGCGCCCGCGGAGATGAACTTCTTCTTCCCCGACCACCATGCGCTGTGCGCGGCGGAGAACGCGTCGCACACGATGCACAACATCCTCACCCTGCGGGGGGCGGTCGTGCGTGACGCGCACGCCTGGGCGCACTACCTGACCGAGACCATCGACCTGTGGGGGGGCGAGATGGATGTGGTGTTCGCCTCCCACCACTGGCCGACCTGGGACCGGGATCGGGTCGTGGAGTACCTGGCGATGCAACGCGACATGTACCTCTACATCCACGACCAGACCCTCCGCCTGATCAACCAGGGCTACACCGGCCCGGAGATCGCCGAGGTGCTGCAGATGCCGCCGGCGCTGGAGGCCGCATGGCACACCCATGGGTACTACGGCTCGGTGAGCCACAACGTCAAGGCGATCTACCAGCGCTACCTGGGCTGGTACGACGGCAACCCCGCCCGGCTGTGGCCGCACCCACCCGAGGAGGCGGCGTCACGCTACGTCGCCGCCATGGGCGGGGTGGAGGCGGCCGTCGGGGTTGCGCGCAGTGCGTACGAGGCGGGGGACTACCGGTGGGCCAGCGAGGTCCTCAACCACGTGCTGTTCACCGACGCATCCCACGCCGGTGCCCGCGCGCTGCAGGCGGACACCTTCGACCAGCTCGGCTTCGGATCCGAGAACGGCACCTGGCGCAGCATCTACCTGGCCGGTGCCAAGGAGCTGCGCGAGGGGCAGTTCGGCACCCCGGTGTCGGCGTCCGCCGATCTGCTCGCCGCCCTCACCGTCACGCAGGTCTTCGACAGCGTCGCGATCCGCGTTGACGGTCCTCGGGCGTGGGACGAGCACCTCGCTATCGCCTGGCACATCAGTGACGAGAGCACCATGTACGTCACGGAGCTGCGCAACGGCGCCCTCAACCACCGCGGGGTCAGCGCGGCCCCACCCGACACCGCGACCATCACCCTGACCAGGGGGGTGCTCATCGAGCTGGTCAGCGGCACCCGGGAGCTCAGCGCGGCCGTCAGCGACGGCACCGTGGCCGTCCAGGGTGACGCCGCTGTCCTCGGGCGGTTGCTGTCCCTCCTCGCCCCGGTCGACCCGAACTTCGCGATCGTGACCCCGTAGACCCACCCCCTGGCTGAGCTGCCACCGCCGTCCGCGCAGACCGCCGGTGGGCGGCCGCGGGTGAGGGATGACCCGGGCGATCGCCGCGCTACGCCGGGTAGAGGACGCTCAGCTGGGCAGCGACCCGCAGCACCAGGGCGACGTACCAGTCGGCGTGGTTGTAGGCGAAGATCGCGCTCTGCAGCCCGCCGGGGGCGCCGGCACCGTTGGCGCACAGGTAGTGGGCCGCGGTGAAGATCGCGTCCGCGGGGTCCCAGATGCTCACCACGCCGTTGTGGTCGCCGTCGACGGCGTAGGCCGCGAAGGTCGCCGGCAGGAACTGCATGGGCCCCTCGGCGCCAGCCGACGACGGGCCCATGTTCCGTCCGTGGTCGGACTCGACCTGGCCGATCGCTGCGAGCACGTGCCAATCCAGGCCCGGGCAGGTGGGCGCAGCCGCCTTGTACAGCGCCAGGTAGCTGGGCGGAATGCGGCCGGCCTGCGCACTGGACGCCGCCGCGCTGGACGCGGCCAGCTCGGCGGCGACCAGGCCGTCCAGCTGCGCCGCCGCGCTGGCGGCGGCGCGCAGGCTGCGGGCCTGCGCGCTCAGCGCGGCCAGGCGTGCCTGCGCCGCGTCCAGCAGCGCCTGCAGGCGTGCCTGGACCGCCGACACGTCGGACACGGTCACCACCCGGGCGGCCACCGCGGCGAGTCGGGCGTTGGCCGTGGACCGGGCGGCCACCGCGTGCTCGCTGAAGGAGGTCACCGACGTGGACTCATACCCCAGCACCTCGCTGACCCCGGCCAGCTGGTCGACCAGGTCACCCCCCGTCGGACCGGGGTCCAGCAGGCTGGACCAGATCGCCAGGGGCCCGCCGTCCATGTACAGCGCACGCACCCGCGCCACCTGCTGGGCCTGAGCCGCGCTGGCTGCGGCCTGCACCTGGGTCGCCCACTCGTCCGCCCCCACGCCAGCGCTCACCGCCGACGACAACCTCTGCAGGTCGGCCTCGTAGGCGGCCAGCGCCGCAGTCAGCTGGGGGCGAAGCGCCGCCACCGCCGCGGCTGCCGCCGCGGCCTGCGCCTGGGCCTGGCCGGCGGCGTCGGCGCGGGCCGGCAGCCCGAGCGGACCGGCGAGCGCTGCCAGCAGGAGCGCGGACGCCACGGTGGCCGCGGCGCCCGCGCGCCGTCGAGCGCCGCGCACAGACCCCGCCATACCCCCCCTGTCGGCGCGTACGGGGCTGGGCTTGACCGCTGGGCTCGACCGCTGGGCCCGATGGCTGGGTAGGGCGGCGCCGCGTGCGGTCGACCCCGGTAGCGTGCGGCGGGTGGCCCAGGTGGTGGTGGTCCGACACGGCGAGACGGCGTGGAGCAGGGACGGGCGGCACACCGGACGCAGCGACGTGCCGCTGACGTCGGCGGGGCAGGAGCGGGCCCGCCGGCTGGCGGCGAGCCTGGCGGGGTGGCGGTTCGGCCTGGTGCTGACCAGCCCCCTGGGCCGGGCGGTGCAGACCGCCGCGCTGGCGGGGGTCAGCGTCGACGCGGTGGACCCCGACCTCGCTGAGTGGGACTACGGCGTCTTCGAGGGGCGCACCCGCGAGGAGATCCGTGCGGAGCGTGGGGCGGACTGGCTGGTGTGGACCGCCGCAGTCGGGGCGGACGGGCTGGGGGAGTCGCTGGAGCGGGTGGCCGCACGGGGTGAGCGGGTGCTGGCCCGCGTCGCACCCGTCCTGCGCGAGGGCAGCGACGTCGCGCTGTTCGGCCACGGGCACGCGCTACGCGCCCTGACGACGGTGTGGCTGGGCGCGCCCCCGCTGCTGGCCCGCCGCCTCGCGCTCGGCCTGGGCGAGGGTGTCGGGGTCGGGGTAGGCGTCGCCGACGGGCATCGCTGCGAACGCCTCTCCCCTGTCCGGGCGCCCCGGCGGCCTCGGCCGCCCGGTGCTCATCGTCAAGGTGGACAACACCCTGCCAGCACTGCCGCACGTGGGCCTGGCGTCGGCGGACGTGATCTACATCGAGCAGGTGGAGGGTGGGCTGACCCGGATCGCAGCGGTGTTCGCCACCACGCTGCCCCCCGCGGTCGGGCCGGTGCGCAGCGCCCGGATCACCGACCTGTCGCTGTTCGCCAACTACGGCACCCCTGCGTTCGCCTACTCCGGCGCCCAGCCCCGTCTGATCCCGATGATCCAGGCCTCCTCACTGATCAACGTCGGCGCGGAGACGACCAACATCGGGTACTACCGCGACCCGTCCCGCGCCGGGAACTACGTGGAGAGCCTGATGGCGGTACCCAGCCAGCTTCTGCGACAGGCGCCGCACGCGACCGGCGCGCACCCCATCGGCTTCACGTTCTCCCTGACCCCGCCGCCCGGCGGCCGGCGAGTCTCCTCCCTTCTGGCCACCTGGCCGGCGAGCACCGCGGCGTTCACGTGGGACCCCGCGGCGCACGCGTTCCTCGTGGGCCTGAACGGCGTGCCGGCCGCCCTGCAGGGCGGCGGGGTGGACGAGGCCACCACGGTGGTCATCCAGTACGTGCAGGAGACCGACTCGGGGTTCGTCGACGAGCGGGGCAACTTCACCCCGCTGTCCCACGTAGTGGGTAGCGGCACCGGCCTTGTCGCCCGCAACGGCCGGGTGTACCCGGTCAGCTGGAGCCGGCCGAGCCTGGCGGCGGGCACCACGTTCGTGGGCGCCAACGGACGGCCGGTGCCCTTCGCCCCGGGCCAGGTGTGGGTGGCCCTGGTCAACGTCGCCAGCCCGGTCGCGGTCCACTAGGTGTGCGGGCGGGCGGCGCGGGCAGCGACCTTGTCCAGCAGGGTCGCCACGGCCGCACTCTCGGTGCCGTCGACTCCCGGACGGCGGCCCTCGCGCACCGCGGCGGCCACATCGCCCACCATCAGCGCGTAGGCGTCCACCGCCGGGGTCAGCTCCACGGACGCCCCGGTCGGGCCGTCCCACCACAGGCCCGCGGGCTCGCGCCAGGAGGTGAACGCCTCGCCGACGCCCAGCGCGACCCGACCGGCGTCGCCCTGCACGACGAGCCACTGCCGGCCCGGGCCGGTGAACGACGCCACGAGCCGGGCGGCGACCCCGCCCAGCTCCAGGTCGGCCCGGGTCGTCGCGTCCACCCCCGCGACGGTGGGGGTCACCTGCGCGTCGCGCACCGACACCTCGACGTCGCCGGCGTGGATGTCGAGCGCGGCCCCGGCCGCGGCCAGTAGGGCGGTGGCGGCGTAGCAGCCGACGTCGAGCAGGGCCCCCCCGCCGCCTGGTCGCCACCGCCACGCCGGCGCCGGGTCCAGGGCGAAGGTGAACCCGGCGTCCAGCCTGCGCGGCGCGCCGACCCGCCCCTCGCGCAGCCCCGCGAGCAACGCGGCGGTACGCGGGTGCCACCGCCACCAGGCGGCCTCGACCGCCCAGCGGCCCGACGCCTCCGCCGTGGCCGCGATCGCGGCGACGTCGGCCGCGGACGTGCCCAGTGGCTTCTCCACCAGGACGTTCTTGCCCGCCTCGAGCGCGGCCAGTGCCCACCGCGCGTGGTCCCCGGTGCGCAGGGCCACGTACACCACGTCGACGTCCGCGTCGTCCAGCAGGTCCGTGTAGCGGGCGTGCACGCGCCCGGCCCCCAGCGCCGCTGCCCGGTCAGGGGAGAGGGAGGCGGCGGCCACCAGTCGCGCCCCGGGCGTAGCAGCGACTGCCGGTCCGACGGCGACGCGGGCCACCATGCCGGCGCCGAGGAAGCCGAACCCGACGCTCACTCCACCTCGACGGGGCGGCCCCCGGACTGGGCAGACACCTCTCCCGCAGCCAGGACGGCTACGACGCGGGCCGACTGCGCGGCGGTCACGGTCATCGGCAGTCCGGTAGTCAGCAGGTCGGCCACCTCGCGGTGAAACCGCAGCCCGTCCGCGGGGGCCACCGCGACGTCGGTGCGGCTGCCGTCGCCGTCGTGCAGCACCAGGTGGGCGGGGGAGTCGGCGGGAGCCAGGGCGTCCTCGACCAGTGTGCCGACCGGGCCGCGCGCCACCACCCGCTCGGTGCGCCAGTGGCCCACCACGGCGCCGGCGGTGCCCAGCACGTAGTACTTCGGTTTCAGGGCGGCAGCCAGGTCGGAGTAGACGAAGGTGGCTTCCGCGCCGTCGGCGTAGTGCAGCGTGAGCCGGACGTGGTCCGCGTTGGTGACGTCGTGCCACACCAGCCTCTGGTCGGTAGCGGTGACGCTGGTCAGGGGGCCGGGCATCAGGTCCAGCAGCTGGTCCACCAGATGGGAGCCCCAGTCGAACATCGCACCCCCCGAGACCTCCTGGTCGGAGTGCCAGAAGTTGCACGGGTGGCCGTACCCGCCGACGAAGGTCTCCGCGTGGAACGGCTGGCCGAGCCGGCCTGCTCGGACGAGCGCGGCCAGGGCGGCGTAGTCGGCGTCGAACCGGCGGTTCTGGTACACCACCAGCATCCGGTCCGCTGCCTGTGCGCGAGCCATCAGATCCGTGCACTCCGCCGCGGTCAGCGCCATCGGCTTCTCCACCACCACGTGCTTGCCGGCCTCCAGCGCGGCCCGGGCCCAGCGGTGGTGGCTGGCCGGCGGCGTCGACACGACCACCAGGTCGACATCAGCGTCGGCGAGCAGCGCATCGGCGTCTGTGCCCGTCCGCAGCGGCGCCACGTCGCTGGTGGCGAGCTCGACGCCCCCCGCCGGCAGGTGGTCCAGGTCGCCGGCCACCGGGACCGCCGCGGCGGCCACGGCGTCGCGGACAGCGGCGGCGGTGCGGGCAGCGTTCCGGTCGACGACGGCCGCCAGGGACAGCCCTGCCACGGCGTGCACGGCACGCAGATGCTCCGCGCCGATCGCGCCGTAGCCGAGCAGGCCGACGCGCACGTCGGGCGCGGGGGGACGACCGCCCGCGCGGCGGGCCGCCAGCACCAGGAGCCGCAGCAGGTCACGCCGGTCCCAGCTCGCTGCCTCGCAGCCCAGCCCCAGGTAGGCCCATCGGCCGCGCCGCGTGACAACGGGGTGCTCGGTCAGGCCCAGGGCCGCGGTGGCCAGGACGGCGACGTCGTCTGCGACCTTGTCGACCGCCACCACGCGGTCGCGGACGAGCAGCGGGGCGCCGGCCCGCGGGTCCAGCTCCCGCCCGACCCGCAGCCGCACCTCATGCACCGGGGACAGCGCTCCGGCCAACAGCCCCAGCCGGTCCGCCACCTCCCGGTCCGCCGCCGTGGCCCAGCCCGGTCCCGCGACGACGACAGCGTGGTCTGCGGGCAGGGAGTCCAGCTCGGCGAGCAGGCCGGCGTCCAACGCCGCGCCGGCCACCACCACGGTGGCGTCGCAGCGGTGCGGGTCACTGTCCGTGGCCACCCCCACCGACGACCAGGGGGCCTCGGTCACGGCTGCGGAGAGCAGGGGGTCCAGGCCAGGGGTCCACAACGCGAGCCTCATGGTCCGACCCTAGGGGGAGGCCCCCACGATCGCTCGGGGACGGGGTAGACCCTGCGCCTGATCCCCACCGGGCCTGATGCCGGGGTTCTTTCCCCGTTCTCAGGCGGACCTCACCATCGCCACAGGCAGATGCGCTGGACTGGGGACATACCACCGGAGGGCAGCCATGACAGTCCTAGCAGTGCTCGGCGTCGTGCTCGTCACCCTGCTCGCCCTGGCGCCGGCGTCCGCCGCCTCGGTGGGCCGCCGGCGTCCCGTACCCGTGCGAGTGTCCCGGTCCCGCGTTGACACTAGGAATGAAAACCGTTTTCATTAGCGGGTGACGCCTGCACGCCTGCGACGAGCCTTCCTGGCCTCCGCAGGCGTGGTCGCAGCCCTCGCGCTCGCCACCGGCTGCGCCTCGGAGCCGCCCGCTGCGGCCGGTGGCCGGGTGGCGGTGGTGGCGGGCGTGAACGTGTGGGGGGCCCTGGCTGCCACGGTCGGCGGTGACCACGTTGCGGTCACCAGCCTGATCTCCAGTCCCACCGCCGACCCCCACCTTTTCGACGCGGGCACCGCCGACGCGCTGGCGGTAGCCCGCGCCCGGCTGGTGGTCACCAACGGTCTGGGCTACGACGACTTCGTCGGCCAGCTCCTGGGGGCCACCGGGACCCATCCCGCGCAGGTCGTCGCCGCCACCGTCGCCGGCACGGCGGGCAGCGATGCGAACCCGCACCTGTGGTACGACCCGAGCGTCGTGGACGCCATGGCGCGTGCCATTGCCGCCCAGCTGTCCGTCCTGGACCCTCGGCACGCCGCGGACTACCAGGCGGGCGCCGCCCGAGCGGTGAGCGAGGAGCAGGCGGTGGTGTCGGTGATCGGCGCCCTGCGGGAACGCGACGCCGGCCGACCGGTCGGCTACACCGAGCGGGTGCCCGGCTACCTGCTGGCGGCGGCCGGGCTGCGGGTGGCTAGTCCCACCGCCTTCACCCAGGCGGTGGAGAGCGGCACCGACCCCCCGCCGGCGGCCGTGGAGGCCTACGACCAGCTCGTCGCCCGGCACGGCATCGACGTCCTGCTGTACAACGACCAGGTGGTCTCCCCGCTGACCCAGTCGCTGCGCGCGCAGGCGCTCGCCGCCGGTATCCCAGTCGTCGGTGTCGCGGAGACCCTGCCCCCCGGCTTCGCTGACCTCGCCACGTGGCAGGCCACCCAGGCGCGCGCCCTGTTCGCGGCGCTGGGCCAGTGAGCGCCCCGCAGCCGCGCGTCACCCTCACCGGGGCCTCGCTGGCGTACGGCCAGCGCACCCTGTGGCATGACGTGGACCTCACCGTGAGCGCGGGGGAGTTCCTGGCAGTGCTCGGCCCGAACGGTGCGGGTAAGACCAGCCTGCTCAGCGTCCTGCTCGGCCTGACCCCGCTGTCGGCGGGCAGCGTCACGGTGAACGGTCACGCGCCCGCTCGCGGGGCCAGCCACGTGGGCTACATACCCCAGCAAAGCGCGGTGGAGTCCGACCTGCCGGTGCGGGGCCGTGACCTGGTGCGCATGGGGCTGGACGGCCACCGCTTCGCCGGGCGCGGGGCCGGCCGGTCGGGTCGCGCCCGGGTCGACGCCGCCCTGGCCGCGGTAGGCGCAGCCAGGTATGCCGACGCGCCGGTCGCGCTGCTGTCCGGCGGTGAGCAGCAGCGGCTGCGGGTGGCCCAGGCGCTCGTCGCGGACCCGGCCGTCCTGCTGTGCGACGAGCCGCTGCTCAGCCTGGACCTCGCCAACCAGCGCACCGTCACCGCGCTGATCGACGCGCACCGTCGCCGCGCGGGCGCAGCCGTGCTGTTCGTCACCCACGAGATCAACCCTGTGCTGCCGCTGGTGGACCGGGTGCTCTACCTCGTCGCCGGACGGTGGTCGATCGGCACTCCCGACGAGGTGTTCACCACCGAGTCGCTCAGTGCGTTGTACGGGGCACCGGTCGACGTGCTGCGGGTCCGCGACCGGATCGTCGTCGTCGGCGCCCCCGACACGGGCCACAGCGGAGATGGCCACGACCACCCGGAGGAACCGGCGGCCGCCGGGGGGCGGCGCCACCGGGGCGGGGGCTCAGGGTGAACCTGCTGCCCTTCTACCTCAGCCTGCCGTTCGTGCAGCACGCCCTGCTGGCCGCCACCTTGGTCGCCGTGGCGGCCGGGCTGATCGGACCGTTCGTCGTGGTGCGCGGCGCCGCCTTCGCCGTGCACGGCACCGCCGAGCTGTCCTTCACCGGCGCGGCTGCGGGGCTGCTGCTGGGCGGCCACGCGCTGGCCGGCGCCCTGATCGGCTCGCTGCTGGTGGCGACGGCGTTCGCGGTGCTCGGCGACAAGGCGCGCGAGCGGGACACAGCGATCGGTGTCGTGCTCGGCTTCGGGCTGGGCCTGGGCGTGTACCTGCTGGGGCTCTACCACGGCTTCGCCACCGAGGCGACCAACATCCTGTTCGGGCAGATCTTCGGGGTGTCCGGGCCCCAGCTGGTCCTGCTCGGCGTGCTCGCGGTCGCGGTGATGGCCGTGATCGGGTGGGTGTACCGCCCGCTGCTGTTCGCGTCGGTGGACCCGCGCGTCGCGGCGGCCCGGGGGGTGCCGACCCGGCTACTCGGGCTGGCCTTTCTCTACGTCCTGGCCGTCACGGTCACCGAGACCGCCCAGGTGGTGGGCACCCTGCTGGTCCTGTCGCTGGCGATCACCCCGGCCGCCGCGGCGTCCCGGCTGTCGTCGAGCCCCCTGGTGGTCGCCGGGCTGTCGGTGCTGTTCGCCCTGGTCGCCGCCGACGGCGGCCTGCTGGCGAGCCTGCCCACCAACCAGCGGGCGTCGGTGTTCATCACCGCGATCAGCTTCGCGACCTACGTGCTCGCGCGCGTCGCCGGGCCGGCCGTGACCCGCCGCGCCCGGGACCGGGCCGCCGCGGCGTCCGCCGACCCCACGCTGCTGCCCGGGGTGAGCGGGTGAGCACCGCCGCCGCGAACGGGCGGCCCCGCAGTACCCGCCAGGCGGCGGCCGTGGAGGCGGCACTCGCTGCCAGCACGGGCTTCCGCAGCGCCCAGGAGCTGCACGCTGCGCTGCGGGCCAGCGGGGACAACACCGGGCTGACCACCGTCTACCGCCACCTGCGGGCCCTGGTGGACGCGGGCAGTGTCGACGTCGTCCACGACAGCGCGGGGGAAGCCCGTTACCGCGCGTGCGGGCCCGCGCGGTCCGGTGTCGACGCCGGGCACCACCACCATCTTGTGTGCCGAGTGTGCGGGGAGTCCGTGGAGCTCGACGACGCGGCGATGGAGGACTCCCTGTCCGCCGCAGCGTCCGCGGCCGGGTTCACCGAGCTGAGCCACACCGTGGAGGTGTTCGGCCGCTGCCCGGCGCATGGCCCCGCGTAGCGCTCCCGCGCGCCGGCCTGGCCGCCCCGCCGCCCCCAGTGGGATGCTCCCGGCAGCGACGCGGAGGGGAGCCGGGGTGCGGTCCAGGGCAGCGCGGGCATGGGTGTCGGGGCTGGCGGTTGCTGTGCTGCTTGGTGCCGGGCTGGGCGCCGGCGTCGCCGGAGCCGCGGGCGCGCCCCCGTCAGACGTACCGCTGACTGTCACCCTGGTCGCCCGGGCGTGCGGTGCCTACACCGACGTGAGCGCCAACCTGGCGCGCAACAACATCATGGAGTCACTGCGCGACCTCGGCCCGGACACGGCGTACAGCCCCGGCCAGCCGATCAACCCGACGGTGGAGAACTCGGTGCCGTCCCAGGCGGCGTGCAGCCCGCTGCCGGGCTTCCAGTTCACCTTCGGCTCCGGGATCTCCGGCACCGTGCCGGGCACGAACCTGTCCAAGGTGAGCAACGCGAGCACCACCGTCGCCGCCCGGGCGAGCACCCCCCTGCTGGACCCCAACGGGGTGCCGACCGGGTCAAGCATCGCCGGGGCGGTCACCGTGACGCTGACCCCGGAGCAGGCGGCGCTGGCCCAGCAGAACTCCCGGCTGTGGGTCCAGGGGGGCACCCCCACCGACGCCACGGGCAACGCGGTGTTCGGGGACGGGGCCTACGCCTTCGCCGCCCTGCGCTGCGCCATCGACAACCTGAACGGGGACAACGTGGAGTGGGTGAGCTACCCGACGGGGGCCAGCCACGTCTTCTGCTACTACTACGCCATCCGCAACAGCCCGCGCAGCGCCACGATCACCGTGGTCAAGCACGTGCCGGGCGGTGACCCCACCGGTCAGGTCTTCGCCTTCGGGGGCACCGTGTCCTACAACCCTGGCGGCTACTTCGGGCTGAGCGCCGGGCAGTCCGCGTCGTTCGTCCGGGCCGAGACAGCGCCGGGCGGCGCGCCGTGGGAGGTCAGCGAGACCACGCCGCCGGGCTGGCAGACCCCCGCAGTCGGCTGCGTCGTCAGCGGGGCGCTGCTGCCCGGGGACCCGCCGACCACCTACACGATCACCGCGAGCTCGGTGGCGATCCACCTGGGGGTGCAGGACATCACCTGCACGTACACCAACTCCCTGCCTGCGACGACGACCACGCTGACGGTCGACAAGGTCACCGAAGGCCGGGCCGGCGGCCCGTTCGCGGTGACGGTGACACCCTCCAGCGGCCCCGACCACGCCCTGGGAGCGGCCACCACCTCTCTGTCCGGGGTGGCCGCCCTGGTGGGGACCGTCGCCGGCCTGCCGCTGGGCCCCACCGTCCTCACCGAGACCGTGCCGGCCTCGGCGGCCGGCCACTGGGTGCTGGCACGGGCGGACTGCGACGGGTCCCCGATGGCGGTCAGCGGGCTGTCCGCGCGGTACACGTTCACCTCCACGACCCCTGGCGGGCACATCGACGCCGTCTGCACGCTGGTCAACCGCTGGGAGCCCACCGCCCGGCTGGTCACCGACCTGACCACGCACGGCGGGGTGGGCACCGCACAGTTCAGCGTGCTGCCGCTGACCACGTCCGGGCAGGCCGGCGTCGGGGTGCCACTGGTGCAGACCGCGACGACGACCGCCCCGGGGGTCGCGGCGGTGGCCGCGGGCGACGACACGACGGCGCTGGACGTCGGCACCTACGCCGTCATCCCGTCGGGCCTCGGGGACACCGCGACCGGCCACTGGGTGTTCGTGTCCGCGTCCTGCACCGGTGGGGCGGGGGTCGTGGGTCCCAGCGGAGCGGACAACGCCGTGCAGGTGACGCTGAGCGACACCGCCGCGGACGCCGCCTGCCACTTCGTCTACCGGCTGGCGGCCGACCCCACCGTCGACGTGGTCAAGGTCGTCAGCGCCGGCAACGACCTGCGCGCGGGGCCGGTCACTATCGTGCTGGCCTGCCCGCAGGGGGAGCGGGCCACCGTGCAGCTCGCCCCCGGCGCGGACCGCGCCCAGCTCCCCGCCCCGCTCCCGGTGGAGGCCGCCCAGACCTGCACGCTCGCGGAGACAGCGACCGGTGCGCCGGCCGGGGTGACACCCGGCGCTCGGTACACCCTCGCCCGCGCTGGTGGGGCGGTGCTCGCCCAGGGTCCGCTCACCGGCACCCTCGCCGTGCCGGTCACCGACGGCGCGCACGTGGTGGCCACCGTCGACGACAGCTACGTCGTCGGTGGCGTCGAGCTGCCCCAGACCGGCGGCGGTGGCGCGCTGGTGGTCCTCGGGGCGGGGCTGGCACTGGTCGGGGCAGTGCTGGTGACTGCGACGACGCGCCGACGACAGCGCAGCTGACCCCGGCACCCCCAGGCCGCGAGGGCCACGGTCGTCCCCGGCCGGCGCGGGGTGGTCCTAGATAACCCCGGAGGCGATGGCCACCCCGACCACCGCGAGCAGCCCACCACCGACGAGCTCGGCACGCTCACCGGCACGCGCGCCGAGACGACCGCCGAGCTCCAGGCCGGCGACGGACATGACCACGCTGACTACCCCGAAGACCAGCGCGGCCAGCGGCAGCGAGACGTGCCGGGCGCCCAGGGCGAAGCCGACGACAAGGTTGTCCAGGCTCAGCGCGAGGCCAGCGAGCAGCAGCGCCGGTGTCGACGTCGTGGTCACGGCGCGCGGGTGGGCCCCGGCGCGCAGGGCGCCGACGATGGTGTACAGGCCGACGACGACCAGCAGTCCACCGCCGACCCAGCCGGCGCGGTGGCCGAGGCCATCAGCCAGATGGGCGCCGATCACCAGACCCACCAGCGGCATCAGCGCCTCGAACACCCCGAACACCACCGCTACCCGCCACCGCAGCCGGGCGTCCACTCCGGACACCCCGATCGCCAGTGCGGCGGCAGCGTTGCCGACGCCCACGGACACCGCGACGAGGAGCAGGGCGACCACCCCGCCACCGTAGACGGCTGCGCCTGCGAGCATCCCCAGTGCGCGGGGCCCCGCCCCCTAGCATCCGCACATGCGCCCCGCCGACGCCCCCGACGGCGGAGGCCCGAGCGCGCGCCAGACGCGCCGGCTGCGGGTACGCAGCCGCGCCGCGCGGTCCCCGGCCAGGGTCGTCGTGGTCTCTTTCGTGGTCCTCATCGCGGTCGGTACCGGACTGCTCCTGCTGCCCGGGATGCGGGCCCACGGCCAGCTGGTCAGCCCCGCCGTCGCCCTGTTCACCGCCACCAGTGCCGCCACCGTCACCGGGCTGACCACCGTGGACACGGGCACCTACTTCTCCACCCTCGGACAGGTCGCGATCCTGCTGCTGGTGCAGGTCGGCGGCTTCGGGATCACCACCTTGGGCTCGCTGCTGCTGCTGGTGGTCAGTCGCCGGCTGGGGCTGAGCACCCGGCTGGCGGCCCGCACCGAGACCGGCGTCCTCGACATCGGCGACGTGCGGCGGGTGATGCTCGGCGTCGCCCTGATCACCGTGGTGGTCGAGGCGGCGGTCGGGGTGGCGCTGGCCGTGGCGGTGCACGCCACCTCCGAGGTGTCCTCGTGGGGCGGCGCCGCCTGGTTCGGGCTGTTCCACGCGGTGACCGCGTGGAACAACGCCGGCTTCGCGCTGCACGCCGCGTCCCTGCTGCCCTTCCACACCGACGCGGGCATCCTGCTGCCGATCAGCGCGGCGGTGGTTCTGGGCGGTTTGGGCTTCCCGGTCCTCCTCGAACTGCTCGGACGTGTCACCCCGCGGCGCTGGGCCCTGCGGCGGCGCAGGGCCCCGGCCGCGGCCCCCGCCACGCGCCGGCAGCTAAGCCTGCACGCCCGGGTGACCCTGGTAGGCAGCGCCGTCCTGCTGGTCGGCGGCGCGCTGGCCGTCGGTGTCGTGGAGTGGACGAACCCAGCGACGCTCGGCCCGCTCGGGGTGGGGCCGAAGCTGCTGGAGGCGTTCTTCTCCGGCGGGGTGACTCCGCGAACGGCCGGCTTCGCCGCCATCAACTACGCCCACGCCCGCCCGGAGACGCTGGTGGTCACCGACGTGCTGATGTTCATCGGGGCCGGCAGCGCGAGCACCGCTGGCGGCATCAAGATCACCACCGTGGCGGTCCTCGCCGCGGCGGTGGTGGCCGAGGTGCGCGGGTATAGCGACGTGAGCCTGGCTGACCGGCGGATCGCCGGCGCCACGGTGCGCCAGGCGCTGACCGTCACCCTGGTGTTCAGTGCCCTGGTCCTCGTCGCAACCCTGGCCCTGATGCCGCTCGACCAGGTGGGGCTGGACCGGTCACTGTTCGAGGCGATCTCCGCCCTGAGCACCGTCGGGCTCAGTGCGGGGCTGACACCCGTGCTCAACCTGGCCTCCCAGCTCGTACTCGTCGCGCTCATGGTGATCGGCCGGGTGGGGCCGTTGACCCTGGCAACGGCGCTGGCGCTGCGCAGCCAGCCGCGCGCCTACCGTCTCGCCGAGGGCCGCCCCATGATCGGATAGCCCTACCGACTGGAGGTCGCCATGCCCACTCCCCCCGCTCCCGCACCGGTCGTCGTCCTCGGCCTGGGGCAGTTCGGTCGCTCCGCAGCGCGGGCGCTCGCCGCCGCCGGGGTGGAGGTTCTGGCCGTCGACCAGCGGGCCGACACGGTCGCGGACGTGGCGGACGAGGTCACCCTGGCCGTGGAGGCCGACATGACCAGTGTGCGCGCACTCAGCCAGCTGGGGGTAGGGGACTACGCGCGCGCCGTGGTGGCGGTCTCCTCCTCGATCGAGACCAGCGTGCTGGCCACCAGCCTGCTGGTCGACCTGGGGGTCGACGAGATCATCGCCAAGGCGGACAACCCTGAGCACGCGCGGCTGCTCACCCGGGTCGGGGCGACGGTGGTGGTCCTGCCGGAGATCGACGCAGGCCTGCGGGTCGCCCAGGCGCTGACCACCGGCGCGGTCACCGACGTGGCCCAGACGGTGGACGGCTGCGCGTTCGCCGTCGTGGTGCCCCCGCCCGGGACCCTCGGCCGCACCGTCACCGAGCCCGGCGCGCTGGGCGTGCCCGGGGTGGGCGTGCTCGCGGTGCGCAGTCGGGGGGAGTTCCTGCCCAGACCGGTGACGGCCGAGTACCGCGTCGGTGACGGGGACACCCTGCTCGTGGCCGGCCCGGCCACCGCGGTCGCCGAGCTGAGCGCCCGATGACCGCGCCGGCTACGCCGGCGTGCGGGACAGGAACGTGGTGACCGCCTGCGCAATCGCGTGCGCCATCACCTGCTGGCCCTGGGCACTGGCCGCCACGGTGCCCTCGAACGGGTCGGTGAGGAACAGGGGCTCGATGAGCGCGCCCGGCATCGCTGACGGGGTGGTGAAGAAGCCGGGTCGCGCGGGACCGAGGACCAGCAGGTGCCCGTAGGCCGCCGCTGCGGCGGTGAGCGCGTTGCCGACCGTGTCGTCGGTGACCACCCCGTCGTCGGGGACGTCCCAGCCGGGGACCGCGCGCAGGGCCGCGACCATGTCGGCCTGCAGCAGCGTCGCCAGCTCCTTGTTGGCCGCGGCGAACGGGCGCGCCGCGTCGTACGTGGTCAGCGTCCCGGCGTCGGCCGGTGAGGAGCCCACGTTGAAGTGCACGCTGACCAGCACGGCGGCGTGCGCCAGGTTGGCGCACAATGCCCGGGCCGCGGTGTCCGCATGGGCTCCGGTGAGCGTGTAGACCCCGCCGGTGGTGTCCGCGGGGGTCAGCGCCACGACTGAGGAGTTGGTGCTGCGCGAGACGACGACCCCGTACCCCTCGGCCCGCAGCAGGGCCGCGGTGTCCAATACCACCGGCAGGGTGAGGGAGCGCTCGTCGATGGCGGCGCCGGCCTGGGTCGCGCCGGTGCCGCCCGGGTCCGGTCCACCGTGCCCGGCATCCAGGAAGACCGTCCGGTGCCGGGGCGCCCTGGTGGGAGGCAGTGCCAGGCAGGACCCGGGCGCGAAGAGCGCCGCGTCGACTGCCTGACCCCCCGCGGTCGCGGGGGCCGCGGGCGCCGCCGCCGCCGCGGCCGACCGCGAGGGCTGGCTGGTGACCCCCCGCACGAGGGCCACCAGCCCGGCTCCCACGGCCACGGCGACGACGGCGGTGCGCAGCAGGCGCCCACGGCGGGTCGGGCGCCCGGCAGCCATTGGTCCACCTAAGCAGGGGGCGCGGCGCGGGAGCACTCCCGACGCACCCGCGTCCTAAGAAGTCCGTGTGAGTCCCCGGCGTGTCCATCGGGGGCTGCGCGTGGGGTCGTCCGACGCGGCGTTAACTGGTGGGGCTGGTGTGACAGCGCGAACGCCACCGGTCGCACTGCCTGTCCACCCCCGAGCACCGCCGAGGCTCCCGGAGAGGTGGATGGCGACGCGAGACGGACAGCGGGATCCCCTGGGCCGCCGCGGGGGCCGCGCGCTGCTCGCGACGCTGGTGGCGCTGCTCGCCGTGGCCGCCTGCTCCGCCCCGCCGCCGGCGCCGTCCGCCGTCCCCACCTCCGTCGGCCCCGCCGTGGCC
>Ga0209698_10003485_pt1 | contig 17535 bp, 11 predicted proteins | sample LitLauG_LLR_2012_FD_187203 | JGI IMG/M metagenome (GOLD analysis project Ga0209698, IMG submission 187203) | Freshwater sediment microbial communities from Pennsylvania, USA - Little Laurel Run_MetaG_LLR_2012 (SPAdes) (version 2) | ecosystem: Environmental > Aquatic > Freshwater > Creek >...
CTTGGAACGCATGGTCTCGGCGGCGGCGGAGAAAATCTGCCAGGCTTCCTGTTTCTTGCCGAGCCGCACATAGACTTCCGCCAGCTTCACGCGCATCTGGCTGTTTTCCGGATCCATTTCCAGGATCTTCTGGAAAATGCGAACTGCATTTTCCAGTTCGCCGGCCTTCAAGAATTCTTCGGCGACCTGCAGATACTGTGCGCGGGCGTCGTTGAAAAGGCCTTGTTGGGTATAGAGTTCGGCCAGCTTCAGCAAGCTCTCAAGAGAAGGTTTGAGCTTGCATATCTTCTTGTACATCGCGATCGCCTTGACCGTGAAACCCTGGCTGGCATAGGCATCGCCCACACTCTTGAAGCACTCAGTGGCTTTGTCGCTCTCACCGATGCGCGAATAGAGGTCGCCGACGGTATTGTTGACCGTCAGGTCCTTGGGATCGTTTTTGAGGACTTTTTCGTACTCGGAGATGGCATTCTGAAGCTTGCCCTGCTGGACATACTTCTCCGCATTGGCGAGGACCTTCTGCTTGTTGAAGCCAAACAATGCCATAGAGCGTCGAACTCCGGACCCTGGTGTTTCTCTCTACAAACCAACACGAGCAAGATTGCGACGGACCCGTTGAACGCTGGGACTGCTCCCCGGGTACAGTCGCGGAGGGTCATCTGCAATATCGACAGATGGCCGACCGGACAAGGCCAATTGTACGTCTGGAAGTCATGGAAGGCATGGTTACCAAGGGTTACCGAAAGGGAGTGTACTGAAGGGTTACTTCGGGAATCACGCGTCCCCGGGCCGTTTCTACGGGCTGGGAGAGACCGATCCATGGGCGCGACGGCCCCAGTTGCACCGAGGGAGTACAATCAGTGCCTATCTTGGGGTTCACAATATAAAACACCTCAAAGGCGTAGCTAGCTCGGATTTCCGGCTGCCGCACCTCCCGCGACGATCGAACCGCGTAGGAAGTACTCGCTCCCAAAAAAACCTATGAAAATCCTTCTCTACAACCCCGACAACGGGGTCACCCGCAATTTCATGCCGCATCTATGGATGTTTCTTCTGCAGGCGTTGACGCCGGAGGGGCATGAAGTACTGCTAATCGATGGCAACGCTCAGCCCATGGACGAGGCCCAGATCGCGCAGTATGTGCGCGACCACAAAATTGGGCTGGTCGGGATCGGTGCGATGACTCGCATGATTGCGAAAGCGTACCGCATGGCTGACGCGATTCGCGCAGTTGGAGTACCCGTCGTAATGGGGGGACCCCATGTAACCGAGATGGCAGATGAGGCGCTTGGCCGCGATGGCGGACCCCGACACGCCGACGCGGTTGCACTCGGTGAAGCCGACGAGACCTGGCCGAAGATCGTGAATGACGCGGCGGCAGGCAACCTCAAAGAGGTCTATGAACCGGTCGATGTTTTCGGCCAGGAACTCAAGCCGCAGCTCAAGGACTATCCCCAGATACCCTGGCAGACGATTGATCTCGATCAGTTCAACCTGGTTCCGGGAGCTGCCCGCGGCATGCTTCAAAAAATTGGGGCGGGCTGGGGCACGTTTCGCATAATCCCGGTCGAATCAGGACGAGGCTGCCCCTACGGTTGTGAGTTCTGCACCGTCACCGGATTTTTCGGAGACTCGATCCGCTTCCGCACCAACGAGAGCGTGGTGAACGAATTACTCGCCCTCAAGGCCCGTGCGCGCAGCGAGAAGGGGCAGATGGCGGTCTTCTTCATCGACGACAACTTTGCCATCAACGTGAAGCGTACGAAGTCGCTGCTGCGCGACATTATCGCGGCCGGCGCCCAGGTAAATTGGGTGGCCCAGATCAGCGCGAACCTTTTACGTGACGAGGAACTGGTCGACCTGATCGCAGCCGCGGGCGGCAAGTGGATTTTCATCGGCATGGAGTCCGTGGATCCCGCCAATCTCAAAGACGTGAACAAGGGATTCAACAAGCCGGGGGAGTACGCAGCCGTGCTGCAGCGGCTGGCTAAGCGCAACGTGTATGCCATCACCTCGTTTATTTTTGGCATGGACAATGACACGACTGGGGTGGCCGAGCGCACGCTTGAACAGATCCGCACCTGGCCGCCAGGACTGCCTATTTTTGGCTTGCTGACTCCGTTGCCTGGTACTCCGCTCTATAAGCGACTGCAGACCGCGGACCGGCTGACGCGCCCGAAGCACTGGCAGGAGTTCATCCCGTTCGCCATGGCGCACACTCCTTTGAAGATGACGATCGAGGAAGCCCACGACGAAGTGAGGTACGGGTGGGCCCAGTGCTATAGCCCCGAAGCCCTGGCGCAGGCGGTTGAATCGCTCGATGACCAGCCTCTCGGCTATCGCCTTAACATATTTGTGGCACGACTCTGCTTCCGCGGTATCTATTTCCCGATGTTGGGAAAGTTCGCGTGGCTAAGAGTCATTGCGGAAAACCGGAAGACGATTTTTGTCCTGATAAAGGAAGCTATCTTCGGACGCAGGGATCGTTCGAGGCCCGCCGCGCCGGAACGTGCCTATGATGGGTCAGAGGCGGCGGAAATCTCGGGAGACTAAGCTGCCCGTACCATAGGGCAATGAATCATTACGATCACCGACCGGGGAACCACGCTGACCTGGTTCACTGAAAGGCCCTCCACTCGCTCTGCCACATAGGCAGCAGTGGGGGGTTCACCGGAAGGTTCATTTCTTCATCCTATCCGCAACGACTGGGAGCCTGGGGGCGTGACATTCGTGACTACGAATTGTGCCCACCGCCAGCTAGAATCTTCTTTCAAATTCAGCAGGGTTTCCTGGGTGTTTTCAATGCGCTTACATTGTCTCCTGATGTCGCCCGTTTTATCCGTGATATTTCTCAGCCATCCTCTGATTTCGTTCGCTCACGCGTTGCCGGCCCAGCAACCGTCGCCAGCGCCAGCGGCCAGTCCCGCTTCTGTGGCAGCCGCGATGGATGAAGTGGTGGCCGGATACCGCAAGACTATCGTTCTGATGGATGATTCCAGCGCTCTCGATGAGGGCAACCGCGAGCGCGTCCGGACCGTTGCCTGGATCCTGTTCGAGAAGAATCGTGACCGGTTAGACAAACTGGAAGACGAACTCGGCGCTGATGCCGCGCAGAAAAATTCCACGCTGGTCACCGCGTTTCTCACCCGCCTGGAGAACGATGCCCAATACCGCGACGCCGACAAACTGGTCTTCCGGGATGTACTCGACGGACTGGTCACCATCCCCGAAGCCGGCATGAGTCCTGCTTTGCGCAAGCGAATCACGGAAGATGCGGCTTCTCTCGATAAGATCCACACTGTCTACCAGAAAGAGGTGTCGCAAGTCTTCTCGGGATTGCAAACCCGCGGCCTGACGCTGCATCGTGAGGCATGGGAGCATTACGTCGCGTTTCTGAAGACCAAATACAAGCGCGAAGATATTCTGCGGGAGAATGAGACGCAACTTCCCCCGGCGGAATCGCGCGGCGGGGCAGCGGCGAAGCAAAAGCTGGAAATATACGGCACCGAACTCGCTCCCAAGACAGTCGCACTGACGTTTGACGACGGGCCGCATCCACGTTACACCGACCAGGTGCTCGACCTGCTGAAAAAGTACGGGCTGCATGCGGTCTTCTTTGAGATCGGCAAGAATCTGGGCACAACCGGCGACAAGAACGAGGTCACGCTGGGCCCGATCGCTCAGGCCAGCTACCGCATCATCGCGTCGGGATCGACGCTGGGCAATCACAGCTACAGCCATCCCGTGCTGCCGAAGCTGGATCAGGCGAAGCTCACGCGCGAAATCGATTCCACAAATGCGCTGCTGACCTACATTCTGAAGACGCCGCCCGTCCTGTTCCGTCCTCCTTATGGCGCGGCCAACGCCGACATACTGGGCAAGATCCAGGCCGACAACATGAAGACGGTCATCTGGAATGTGGACTCGGAAGACTGGGCTGATCCGGTGCCGAATTCGGTGGCCCAGCGCGTTATTTCCGAGGTGGAACGCGCATACCGCGGAATCATCCTGTTTCACGACATTCACAAGGTGGGGCTCGAGGCGCTGCCGACAGTGATTCAGACTCTGCAAGCCGATGGATATAAGTTTGTCTCATGGAATGGAACTGCCTTTGCTCCGGCCGACACACGCGGCGGGCAGGACGAGACGGTAAGCGCGCCCACGATCGCTCCTCCGTATCGCGACAGCTGGGCCGCGATCATCGGCATCGATGACTACGTGAACTGGCAGAAACTGCAATACGCTACTCACGATGCGCGAGCCGTCAAAGATGTGCTGATCCAGAAATACAACTTCGCGCCCGACCATATTTTCACTCTTCTGAATGGTGAGGCTTCGCGCCAGAACATCCTTTCCCTGCTGGGCGATAAACTTGCCGATGGGAACAAGATTCAGCACGAGGATCGCGTGGTGGTCTTCTATGCAGGCCATGGTGCTACGCGCAAGCTCGCTTCGGGGCGCGAGCTCGGATACATCATCCCGGTCGACGCCGATCTGACGAACTTCGAGGGTAGCGCGATCTCGATGACGAACTTCCAGGATATTTCTGAGGCGATTCCCGCCAAGCACCTATTGTTCATCATGGATTCCTGCTACAGCGGCCTCGCCCTCACGCGCGGCGGCGCTACTTCGCTCTCGCTGAATTATCTGACCGAAATCTCCCGGCGCGAGGCGCGGCAGATGTTTACCGCTGGCGGCGCAGACCAGCAAGTAGCCGACAACGGACCGAACGGCCACTCCGTCTTCACCTGGACGCTGCTGCAAGGGCTCGATGGCCGCGCCGATCTGAACGGCGACGGCATCATTACCGCCACTGAACTCGCAGCTTACGTCGCGCCTGCCGTGTCGGCTCTCTCGCATCAAACTCCTGCGTTTGGGAACTTGCCCGGCAGCGAAGGTGGCGACTTCATCTTTGACCTGAAGCACGAGACGGAGTTCCTCAATCAAGAGTCCACGCAATTGCCGGATGAAGGAATCAAGGTCAATGAGGCACTGGAGAAATTGCGCGTCCAGATGAAGGAGGAAGAGCGCAAGAATGAACAGCTGCGCAAGGAACTGGCGGCCGCGCAGGCACAGTTGAAGCAAGGCTCGCAGCCGGGTTCGAGTCTGCCCGGGACTGCGGCTGCTGCGACAGGGGCTACAGCGACGGTTCCGCCATCGCCTGCACCGCCGGATCCGGCTGCTGTCGCGAACGACGAGGGGATGCGTCTTTATAAAGAGAAGCGCTATGCCGATGCCGTCGCCAAGTTCATGGAAGCCACCAAACTTCAGCCGGCTAGCGCTTTATTCGCCAACAATGCCGGGTTCGCCTTCTTTCGGATGGGACAATTCGATGACGCGGTGAAGTGGTTCCAGCAGGCCATTACGGTCGATCCCAATCGCGCGATCGCTTATCTCAATCTGGGTGACGCCTATCTGAGCCTGCAGAAGAAGCCGGAAGCCCGGCAGGCCTACGAAAAGTTTCTCGCGCTATCGCCGAACTCCAAATCCGCTCCCAATGTTCGTGAAAAACTGAAGACCCTTCCGTAAAACGAATCGTCGTTATTTCATCGCCGCCCAATTTAGTATGAACAGGCTATTTGGCGTTGAGGCGAGAGCGTGTATCGTGTCCCAATCGCTGGGGAAAAGGGAACAAATCTCACATGACCTGGATTCGAACTGTTTCACACGCCGAAGCGGACGAAAAACTGCGTAAGGCAATTGAAGGCGAGAAGGGGTTTTACCCCAAGGAGTACGCCGAACCTGTGCATCCCGATCCGTCGGGAGCATCTTCGATTGTGGGCTCACATACGCTGATTCCTGATGCGCTGTTTCACGCCTTCGCAACGTTTGGTTCCCTGATGTCGCCCGATCTTCCGCTCACGCGGGCGCAACACGAGATGATCGCTACCATGGTTTCGGTGACCAACCGGTGTGTGTATTGAATCGAGTCACACGCAGAGTTTCTGCGCAGGGTGACGTTGGACAGAAGTCTGGTGGAGGCGCTGGAGAAGGATTACACGATGGCGCCGATTTCGCCGCAGGACCGTGTGATGCTGGACTACGTGGTCAAGCTTACGAAGGATGCGACCAAGTGCTGGAAGGATGATATCGAGCGGCTGAGGTCTGTGGGATTCGACGACCGCGGTATTCTTCAGATCACTTTGATTGCATCGTGGTTTAACTACATCAATCGCGTGGCCGACGCGCTGGGGGTGGGAAGAGAGTAGTACCCTGTACCGATTCCCCGTAAGATGCTCCGGTATGCGCAGGTTGATTCTGAACATCCACCTTGTGATTGGGCTGGCCGCGGGCCTGTTCGTGATCCTGCTCGGCATCACCGGCAGCATCCTCGCCTTTGAGCCCGAACTTGACCGGTGGGTACATCGCGACATCTCGTACGTAAAACCTGGCGGCAGAGTACTGTCCCTGGTTGAAATCGGAGATGCGATTTCACACAAATATCCCGGGGAGTCCGTCGTTGCGTTTCTCCCTTCCCGCGCTCCGGAGTTCCCAACGCAGGTGATTCTGTCTCGCGGAATCATCTCGGTCAATCCGTACTCGGGAGAGGTGCTGGGCTTGCGCACCCGAGGCCAATCGTTTTTTGGAGTTGTCCGAGCACTTCACGTTCGACTGGCGATGGGAAGCATTGGGCGGGCCGTCATGGACTGGTCTGCTTTCGTGACCTTAGTCTCGCTGATCACCGGTATGTATCTTTGGTGGCCCGTCAAGCGGATGCGGATCGGGGGAGCATGGTGGAGCGCAAAATTCTGGTATGACTTGCACAGTTCGAGCGGTTTCTTTTTCTCGCTGCCCGCGCTCTTCCTCGCCGGAACGGGCGTCATCCTCGGCTTCGGGGATCAGGCCACTAGGCTTCTTAACAGAGTGATTGCCAGCAGCACGGCTGGCAACAATGAAAGGGCGCCCATCCAAAAGCCGGACATGGGTGGAGCCGAGATAAGTCCTGACAGGGCGATCGCTATTGCCAGAGCGCAAGTGCCTGGCGCCGTACCCTATCGTGTACAAATGCCGCGATACGGTGGCCTGTACGTTGTCGCTTTGGAGTTACCGCGGAATCGAGTCACGGGAGAACGCAATTCTATTGCTCTGGATCCATCGACAGGCAGGATTGTCTCAGAACATCTAGCGTCTGCACTTTCGTTGCGGGAACGACTCATGGCAACGAACAGCGCAATTCACAACGGCAATATCCTGGGAATGCCAAGCCGGATCGTAGCCGCACTTGCCAGCATTGTTCTGCCGGTGCAAGCGGTCAGTGGATTGCTGATCTGGCTGCGGCGGAAGGGACTTCTCCGTACCAGATAGCTGAGGCTGACGATGCGACGATTCATTCCCTGGTTCCTGCTTCTTGCAATCGGTTCGATGGCGGCAAATCTTACGGGCACGTGGTCGGGCCGTTTTACACCGGAAGGCGGAGAACACAATATCCCGCAAATACTGGTTCTGAAGCAGCAAGGGCAAACACTGTCGGGAAGTGCCGGACCCAACGCGGGCGAACAATATCCAATCGAGAACGGGAGAGTTGACGGCAACAAGGCCACTTTTCAGGTCACCACCGGTGAATGGAAATTGACCTACAACCTGACCGGCGACGGAGAATCTTTGAAGGGGGATCTAAAGCTGGAGAGTCCGACGGAGAGCCGAAGTGCCAAGGTAACGCTGAACCGCACGAAGAACTGAATGGGCTCTACTGCTTGTACGGAACGCTGTAGTGGGAGGCGACCACCTGCCATTTACCGCCGACCTTCATCCATACGTCGGTCAGGCGATCGCGATACTCGTAAGGCTTGCCAGCGGACTCGCCCTTCTCATGGTAGGCGCCTGTCACGACCGCAGTGTCTCCATGGACCCGGACTTTCAGATCTGACATTTCGGCAACATCAACTCGTACCTTGGAATCGGCCGTATGACTGATGTACCCCGCTTTGCTGTAGATGCTCCCATCCTCCACCGTAATAACAAAGTCATCAGCCAAAAGTGAGGAGAGAATGTCGATGCTGTGTTGCTTGTAGGATTCTGTCCACTTGAGTTCAAGTGCGCGGATGGAGGCCGCGTCTGACTTATCCTGGCCCGCCAGACCGGGGACGAGGCCGCCGAGCAGGCAAGCGATTAACGTCCATCTGGGGATGCGCATAACTCTATGTCGCACAATCGGCCCCCATGAGCAAGTTACTTGTGAGTCTGTTTCGGAATTCGTAAGTAAGCAAGAAATGCTTACTGCTGTGCACTTTGGAAAGTGAACACCGCGACGATTCCCGGCTCGGGCGGTTGCACTAGACTTGAAACAGGAGCTTCTGAGGCTTCGGCGGCATGTCCAACTCGATTGCGGAGTTCTTCCTCAAGCATTTCGGCGCGCATCGGCATGAGTGTGCTTACCGCCAGCGACAGGGCTATCGCACAAAATCGTTTACATATGGCGAGATCCTGGAAGCGGCGGCGGCGTTCGCAAGCGAGTTGGACGAGCGGTCGATCCCGAAGGGCGATCGCGTCATGCTCTGGGGAGAAAACTGCGCCGAGTGGGTGGCCGCCTGTTTTGGATGTGCGCTTCGGGGCGTGGTGGTGGTCCCCATGGACGCTGGCGCTTCGCCTGATTTCGCCTCGCGCGTCTTTCGGCAGGTCGAAGCCAGACTGCTGGTTGTGTCGGGAGAGCGGTCGCATCCTGCGCTCCGCGATGTTTCCGTTCCGACCTTATCGCTGGAGCACCTGCCGCGGCGACAAGCGACCACATCAATCTCCGCCGTAGCGCTCTGCCCGGAAGACACTCTGCAGATCGTGTTTACCTCCGGTACTACCGCCGAACCCAGGGGAGTGGTGATTTCGCACGGGAACGTGCTTGCGAACATTGCTCCGCTGGAGCGCGAGATGCAGCCGTACCTGAAGTACGAGCGATTGGTGCATCCGCTCCGCTTTCTCAATCTGCTTCCCCTCAGCCATGTTTTCGGTCAGTTCATGGGGATGTTTCTGCCGCCGCTGCTGGGCGGGACCGTTGTCTTCCAAGACGAACTAAAACCTTCGGAGGTGATTCGCACCATTCGACGCGAACGCGTGTCCGTCATGGTGAGTGTGCCTCGCGTACTGCAGTCCCTGAAGCAGAAGTTGGAGCGCGATCTCGAAGACAACGGAAAAAGAGCGGCTTTCAGGCAGCTTTTCCGCACGGCAAAGGAAAAGCATTTCCTCCGTCGTTGGTGGATCTTCCGCGCGATTCGCCGACAGTTCGGATGGAAGTTCCTGGCATTCATCTCCGGCGGCGCGGCACTCGACAGCGAAACGGAAGAGTTCTGGGGACGGCTGGGGTACGCCGTGATTCAGGGGTATGGGCTGACCGAGACCACATCGCTGATCAGCGTGAACCATCCGTTTCGCCTGGGCAAAGGATCTATCGGAAAGGTGCTTCCCGGCCGCGAGGTGAAGCTCGCGGAAGACGGCGAGATTCTCGTCAGAGGCGGAGGCGTTGCCTCGGGATACTGGGGAGACGGGTGTCAAGTATCAGACGAAGAGGGATGGTATCGCACAGGCGACATTGGAGCGCTCGACTCGCGGGGCAATCTTTATTTCAAGGGACGCAAAAAAGAGGTCATCGTTACTCCGGGTGGAACCAACGTCTACCCGGGCGATCTGGAAGCCGCACTTCGCCTTCAGCCGGAAGTGAAAGATTGCGCAGTGGTCGGCGTCGAACGGGACGGGAATGCGGAGCCGTGCGCTGTGCTGATCCTGCGCGATCACGGGAATGCCGAATCGGTCGTGCAGCACGCAAATGAATCTCTGGCGGAGTACCAGCGCATGCGGTTATGGGTCGAATGGCCAGAGGATGATTTTCCTCGGACGAATACACAGAAACCGCGGCGGAACGTGATCACGGACAAGGCTACAGCGCTCTTGCACGTTCCTGCGGATGCGCATGGGGATTCGAGCCCTCGGGTAGTGGGAGGGCCGCTAGCCGAGTTGATCAGCCGAGTCGCGAGGCGCCCGGTCACCGGTCTGAAAAACGATGCCAGTCTCGATTCCGATCTGGGGCTCAGTTCTCTGGATCGTGTCGAGTTGATGGGTGCGCTCGAGGATCGTTATGAAGTTGACCTCAGCGAAGCGCGCTTCAGTTCGGTGCGCACGGTCGGCGATCTCGAGCGAATGCTGCACGGTGACATCGCTCCACCCGTACCGTATCACTATCCGAACTGGGTGTTGCGCTGGCCGGTGCGATGGATCCGCGTGCTGATGCAGTATCTGTTGATGCGTCCGGCGATACTGTTATTGGGGTGGCCGCGAATTATCGGCCGCGAGAACCTGCGCGGAGTCAAGGGGCCGTTTTTGGTCGTATGCAATCACCTTGGACATGTAGATCCCGGATTCGTGCTTACCGCGCTGCCTGCGCGCGTTCGACATTGGCTGGCGATCGCAACCGGCGGAGAAACACTCGAAGCATTACGCTCACCCGGCGCTGACCGGAACTGGTTTCTGCAAATATACGACCGGTTCCAGTGGTTCCTGGGCGTATCCCTGCTGAATCTGTTTCCGCTGCCGCGCGCCGCGGGATTCCGGCGCAGCTTCGCGTATGCCGGGGAGGCCGTCGATCGTGGATACAGCGTGCTGGTTTTTCCTGAGGGCCGTCACACGACCGACGGAAAGCTGTGTCCATTTCGCAACGGAGTAGGACTGTTGACCGAGGACTTGGGAATCCCTGTAGTCCCCATGCGGATTGACGGCTTATTCGAATATAAAAACGCCGGGAAGAAGTTCGCGCCGCCATGGAAGATTTCCGTGCGTGTGGGAGCGCCTTTGAAATTCGAGCCCGGCACGGATACCTCACAGATTGCAGTGGAACTGCAAAGTGCTGTAGAGCATCTCTAGCGGGCTGTCGCGCTTTCTATTCCTCATCCATATCGACGCCGGTATCGTGGGAATGAGGATCCGTTTCAATCTGAATCTCCGGAGTCTGCGATTGGCGGAGCACATGGTTCAATGCCGGCACGTCAGAATTCTTAAGTTCACGCCAGCGATTCAGCACATCCGCGGTCGTGTGCTCTGTCTTCTCCGCGGCTTCCATCTGGGCCGCAGTGGGCTGTGCGTCGGCTTGCCAGATGGCCTGGTACAGCGTGCTGGCTTCGCCATTAATCCGGCTGAGCGTGACCTCCGCCGATGGTGGAGCGAAGAATCCGCCAGGACTTCCAAGCAGACTTGTAAGCTTCTTCTGGAAGTCGGCAATGGCGTTCTTGGTCTCGCTGGACTCCGGTTTCAACTTCTCAAGCTGCGTTCGAATGGAACCAGCCTGCAGGACTGCCAGCGAGGTTTCGTTCACCAGCGACGCCAGACGAACCTCCGCCTGAAACTTCTTCTGCAATCCGGCAGACGACGTCTTGACCCGTGGATCCATCTTGATAGTCACAGGCGCAGTAAGGGATTTCCCATCCACGGTGAGCCGGGCTGTGTAGATTCCAGGTAGCGCGTTCGGCCCGAGAGGGTAGCGCGGCGTGTCGTGAGGAATGGCCGAAATGGGGTATTCGTGTCGCGTCACTGTCGGCGTCGTGTAGTGCAAATCCCATACCCAGCGATGCATTCCAGCATCGGTGGCCAAGTGGCGGGGAGCGCGAACCCAGTAGAGCGGGATTAGTTGCTTCTTCAGATCCTCTTCACTGATTTCCGGCTGGTCGGTGTTTGCGTAGCTACGCACAACTTTGCCCTGGGCATCGACGACGTCGAGCCTCACCGAACTGGCCCTAGCGGGCAGATAGTAGTCCACCATCGCACCGTCCGGAGGATTCGGAGATGCCGGCTCGTCTGGGGGAAGCGGAGTGTCCGTGTATGTATCGCGCGGCACGCGGTATGCAGGAGCAGGTTTGAACAGATGCAGCTCACTCCCAATCGATGCTGATACCTCGCGCAAGGGAGCGATACCGTCCAGAATCCAGAATCCGCGCCCATGAGTGGCTACGATCAGATCGTTCTCGTGAATCCACAAATCGCGCATCGACGTATGCGGCAGATTGAGTTGCAGTGACTGCCAATGGTCTGCGTCGTCGAACGACACCCACACAGCATTCTCCGTTCCTGCAAACAGCAGACCTTTGCGTACAGGATCTTCCCGCACCGTATCGACCGGGCCAAAGTCGGGCAAACCGTTGGTAACTACCGCCCAACTCTGGCCGCCATCGCGCGTGCGATAAATGAACGGATGCATATCGTTAATACGGAAGCGGCTCACCGTTGCATACGCAGTCTTCTCATCAAAGTGCGACGCAGAGATCTGGGTGACCTTGCTCCACGGAGTCAGTTCCTTGGGTGTGATGTCGTTCCAATTTTTGCCGCGGTCGTGCGTGATCCAGATGAGTCCGTCGTCAGTTCCTGCCCAGAGTGTGTTGATGTCCTTGAACGAAGGTGCCAGCGCATAGATCACGCCGCGCGTCTTCTCCATCCCTTTGGTCATGAGAGTGCCCACGCTGGCGGGTGCACTCGGATTCTCGCGGGTCAGGTCTTTGCTGATTTCCTGCCACGAATTGCCGCCGTCAGTGGTTTTGAAAAGTACATTGCTTGCGTAATACAGAGTGTGCGGATCGAGAGGCGAGAACATCAGCGGCTCGGTCCGGTCGGCGCGGTATTTCGGATTGCGCAAAGGAATGGGTGTAACGTTCTGCACCTGGCCGGTCGAGAAGTGAAACTTAGAGACTTCGGTTCTGCCGCCTCCGTAAACCACATCCGGATCGAGCGGATCCGGCGCGACGTAGCCGTATTCGATCACCCCCACGGGATGCCACTCCCGGTAGCCAACGGCCCCGTCATCCCCCCGGCTGGAGATGCACACAGAGCCGCTTTCCTGTTGCCCGGCGCAAATGCGATACGGGAACGAATTGTCGGCGACAGCGTGGTAAAGCTGCGCTGTAGGCTGGTTGTACCAGGAACCCCAAGTCTCGCCGCGATTCACGGTTACGATCGCGCCCTGATCGCTGACCAGCAGAATGATGTCGCCGTTGTTGGGATTGATCCACAGATTCTGGTAGTCGTCGCCGCCCGGAGCTCCACGAAAGCCGGACCATGTTTTCCCGCCATCGGCGGAACGCATCGTGACGGTGCTGGCAACGTAGACAAGGTCAGGATTCTTTGGATCAACCCGCGGGATCGGCAGATCCCCGCCGCCAATGCGGCCCGACGGGCGCGGATCGTCGGTGATCTGTGCCCATGACTCTCCGGCGTCATCGGAGCGATAGACGTTCAATTTGCCCCCTGCAGTGGAGAGAGTCGCGTACAGACGGCGCGAATCACTGGGCGCAATCGCGACGTAGATCTGAGACAGATCGCCGGGTAACCCGTTCGTCAGCTGATGCCATGTGCTGCCTCCGTCGGTGGACTTGAACAATCCGCCTCCCGGACCGTTGAATTCATTACCGTCCTCCCACGGTCCCTCGCGCACCTCCCACATCGAGGCGTACACGACATCCGGATTCGAAGGATCGATTTCAACATCCGACGCGCCAGTGTTTTCGTCCTTGGAGATGATTTTCCGCCAGTTCTGACCGCCGTCGGTCGAGCGATAGAGTCCCCGATCCTCGCTCGGACCATAAGGATGCCCAAGCACAGCGGCGAAGAGTTTGTTGGGATCGCGGGGGTCTACTGCCAGGGCGGGAATCTGTTGTCCGTCCCGCAGGCCGAGATGGGTCCACGTTTTTCCGGCGTCGATCGACTTGTAGATACCGTCGCCCACGGAAAGGTCCGGTCGGTGCAGTCCCTCGCCGCTCGCGACGAAAACGATATTTGGGTCGGAGGGGGCAACGGCGATGGCGCCAATCGACTGGGTCGGCTGCTGATCGAAGATCGGATTCCATGTGCGTCCGTAATCATTTGACATCCAGACACCGCCGTTCACCTGAGCCATGTAGAAGACGTTGGGTTGGCTGGGAACGCCGGCGGCAGCGCGCGTGCGTCCGCCACGCAGCGGACCGACCATACGCCAGTGCAGATCGCTGTAGAGGTTCTCGGGAACCTGCGCGCAGGTTAGGGTTGCAGGCGCAAAGACCGCTGAAAAAACGAATAAACGACGGAGTAGCCGAAATGACTTCACTTTTGCCCCCCTCGAACGCTAGACGAAGAGCACTAGCATAAATCAAAGTTGCTCTGGCGGGGAGCCAACGGCCGCCAGAGCGCGCCATCAAAATAGGGTGGTATCGCGACTTGCCGCGCGGTTATGATGACCCTGTTTTTCATATCGAACAATGATCATTCCGATTTCTCTGAATTTCCGGCGGTTATTTTTCCGCCTTTCCCTGATCCTCGTCGCCTGTATTTCCGCCGAGCCGGCTGCTCTACGTGCACAGGTCGATTCGAAGGGGCAAGGTCTGAAGCCGATCCTCGACTACATCTCGACGGGTTGGGACACGCTGACTCGCTCCACGACGGAATGTCGGAGCATCGTCGATCCGAAAATTGCGGCGACTCCAGTCTTGTACCTTCCGAAAGATATGACTGAGCCCGAAGCAGTGAAGTTGCTGACCAGCAACTGCAAGGTTCGAGCCGAACGGCTGCCAAGTGAGATCCATCGACTGGGAGAGGTCAACACCAGCAATTTCGATCCTCCCGGGCTGCTTTACCTGCCGAATAAGTACGTTGTGCCGGGCGGACGGTTCAACGAGATGTACGGTTGGGACAGTTACTTCATCGTTCGGGGGCTGTTACAGGCTGGGCGAATCGACCTGGCCCGGGGCATAGTCGACAACTTCTTTTTTGAAATTGAACACTACGGGGCCATGCTCAATGCCAACCGCACCTATTATTTGACGCGCTCCCAGCCTCCCTTTTTGAGTTCAATGTTCATCGATGTCTACGAAGCCTCACATCCGCACGCGGCTCAGAAGGATGACAAAGCCTGGCTGGAACGGGCCTATGCGGATTTGAGCAAGGACTACGAAATGTGGACGCACGATCCACATCTAGCCGGCGATACCGGATTGTCACGTTACTACGATTTTGGCGAAGGCCCGCCGCCCGAGGCGGTGAAAGATGAGACCGGGTTCTATCGCAAGGTCGCCCAATACTTCTTCTTGCATCCGGCTCAGGCTGAAGATTACTTGGTGGAAACCAAGGCAGGAACAGAACAGCAGGTTGCAGGCTCCGCCTATACGCTTCAGGTGTGCGATGCTGCGACGACCATGGCACGTCCCGAGTGCGAACCACCGAGGCAATTCAAGTTAAGTAAGGACTATTACAAAGGCGACCGCTCGATGCGCGAGTCCGGATTCGACGTCAGCTTCCGGTTCGGGGCGTTCGGTTCCGCCACGCATCATTACGCGCCGGTGTGCCTTAATACGTTGCTTTGGAGAACGGAAAAGGATCTGGAGCAGATTAGCCGATGGCTCGGACACACCGACGATGCGGAACGGTGGAGCAAGCGCGCCGAAGAACGCGCGAAACTGATCACGAAATACCTCTGGAACGCCCAGAAGGGGCTTTTCTCCGACTTCAATTTCATGAACAAGCAGAAGTCCGATTACCAGTACGCGAGCACCTTTTATCCACTCTGGGCGGGGCTGGCTACGCCGGAGCAGGCCAAGGCCGTCGCGAACAACCTGAAGGTATTCGAGCGGCCGGGAGGCATTCCCATGAGCACCGAAGAGACAGGCGCGCAGTGGGATCTGCCATATGGCTGGGGAAATATCGAGATGGTGGCGATCACTGGATTGCGCCGCTACGGCTACAACGAAGACGCCGACAGAGTGTCGTACGAATTTCTCTCGACCGTAGCCGAGAATTTCCGGCACGACGGAGAGATTCGGGAAAAGTACAACGTCGTAACCAGATCTTCCGAGGCGCACGCGGAACTCGGCTATCACATGAACGTCGTCGGCTTCGGCTGGACCAACGCCGCATTTCTGGAACTATTACACAACCTTTCCGCAACCATGGCCCAGCGGCTGGAGCAGGAACAGAGTCAGCCATTGCCATCTGCAGAATAGAAAAGGAGATTCTCCCTAAACGCAGAGAGGATCGCCGGCTAAGGTGATCCTCTCGTGCGCAGAACTGGCGGTCAGCCTGTAGTTAACCGTCAGGTTGAAGTTCGTCGTGTGCGTCAGTTCCCGACGCTCCCGTCACGCTGACTGTATAGGGGTAGCTCTTCGGGCCCCCGGCGGGGGAACTGATGCCCCCGCTCACCGAGGGCAATCGGACACTTACTCATCCATACGCCGGAAATATCTGTGCATGAGTTGGCGCGCCACTTTGCGGCCCAGGACTTTGCCCTGAACTACAGAATGGTGATAGTGGAATCCGGCGTAGATTCTGGCGTTCTCAACTTCGCTTACCAGTTGATCGGTGCTGCTGAAGGTGTGAGTCGTGTTCGTAACCAGGCTATCCACGGAGAATGTAAAGTTCGAAGATCCGAAATACCCAGCGAGGACCGTCGCGACGGCGCCAGTGACGCAGCCGTGCGCCGCCGGATATTCGGGGTGGGCGGGTGTAGTGGCGAGCGGCAGCCAGGTTGGATCGGCGGCGAGGGCTGAATTACCACCTCCGGCTGGGATCGCAGTAACCGGTCTCCAGAAACTGAAGAAGAACTTTGCGTTCCAGCATCCCATGGCTGCGTCCGCATACCCGGCCCAGAGCATCGCCATCAGCCGGGCCGAGTCGGATGTGCTGAGCGCTTGCTGATTGATCAGATTCCGGAACGCGCGCGCGTATTGCGCGCCGGTGTGGTCTGTCCAGAAGAGGCCGATTTCGGTCTGCGAGGGCGTGCGCACTGTGCTGTTGAGCGCTCCCAAAGTCTTGGTCAGGTTGTAGTCATCGATCCACTGCTGGCTGTCGAGCGCAGGAGGGCCCTCGTCCGGGAAGAACTGGGCCGCGTTGGTCATCGTGAATGGAACCATCTGCCCGAGCCAAGGCGTGGCCGCGGGGGCAAAGGCCGGTGGAGTCGGTTGCCAGTAACCCGGGCCCGACAGCGGGGTGTAGGGGACGCTCGCCAGCAAGCCGTCATTGGCTCGAGCCGCGATCAGAGCTTGGGCGGAAGCTTCCCCGACACTGACGCCTGCCGTGATATTGGCAGCACTGTCAGGGATGGCCGCCAGGGAGGACGCGAACTGTGCGTCCAGACCTGTCTGCTGCGCGGGGAAATAATTGACCAGGACGCGATGCGCGGCCGCAACCGCGGCAGCATCTTTGTTGGTCCCCTTTGGAACTGTGGTGGTGAATAGATAGGGTTCGAAGCGATGGTCTACGGAGTTTACGGCATCGAAGACAGCCAGGTGCACATAGGCAAACCATACGCTTGAGGAAGCAGGGGATGCTTTGCCGGTCGTAATAATTGTGGTGGAGGCGATGGCGTCCCACTGCACGACTGCGTTTTGTGCGTTTGAGGTGGCGGCCGCAAGAAGCGCGACGCCAAACGAAAGAGCGAATCGAAAAAACGTCTTCATGTGAGCCCTCCTTTAGAGCCGGAGGTGAATCTGGCGCAGGTTGGGTCGAGCGTCCATGAACTGCGGCTGAACTGTTGCCGGATTATTTCCGGACAGATAAGACTAGCGGAAGCAAGGATTTACCCGTTCTCGGCGATTGTCTGTCAGG
>Ga0209698_10003486_pt1 | contig 17534 bp, 13 predicted proteins | sample LitLauG_LLR_2012_FD_187203 | JGI IMG/M metagenome (GOLD analysis project Ga0209698, IMG submission 187203) | Freshwater sediment microbial communities from Pennsylvania, USA - Little Laurel Run_MetaG_LLR_2012 (SPAdes) (version 2) | ecosystem: Environmental > Aquatic > Freshwater > Creek >...
GGCGGTGCTCCAATCCCCGAAGGCGACGAGGCACCCGCGCCTACGGTTTCGCACGACGCTCCGCGCAGCGCACCCCAGGGAACACCCACCGCGGTGATCGAAGGCGGCGCGGAATTCGACAACGACGATGAGCCTAACTTCAACCGTATCGATGGAGTCGTAGCGTCAGTCGAACCTAGCGCAGCGCGTCCCGAAGGCAGCCGTGAAGGACGTCCTGGTGGCGGAGGCGATCGTAATCGCCGTCGACGCGGTCGTGGAGGTCGTCCTGGCGGTGGTTCGGGAGGTCACGGCGGCGGCCACTCCGGTGGCGGTGGTGGACGCGGAAGACGGTAGGAGCAGTTCTTAGTCCTCAGTACCCAGTTGCCAGTAAATACAAAGGGCCGCAGCGATGCGGCCTTTTTTTCTTTTCGTCTGGCGCGGGCATTCTTTTCCGCGTGCCTGCAATCGCAAACGGCGAGTCGCCAACTTCAGAACGACAAGCGCTTGAAAATGCTCTCCGGCACGTGCTCCACCGCCGTCATCACGTAGCGCCAGATCTTCGGCGTGTAGAGAACGTCCGGCGACCGGCGTTCCAGGGCGCGCACAATGTCGCGCGCGACCTGCTCGGGATCAGCAAAGCGCGCCGCGTTTGCCATATGATCGGTCATCGCGGTCTGTACCGGACCGGGCTTGATCGTAATGACGCGCACGCCCGACAGATGCAACCGGCTGCGAAGTCCTTGCAGAAAAAGCGACAGCGCGCCCTTGGCCGATCCGTAGACGTAATTCGAGCAGCGTCCGCGATCCCCAGCGACCGAGGTGATGGCGGCGAGGCATCCAGTGCGCCGCCGTTCGAGGCCCGCGGCAAACAGCGTCAGGATCCCCGCAGCGCTCACAAAATTGACTTGTAATTCTTCCAGTAGAGTGTCGACCGATGCCTCTGATTCCTTCTGATCCTGCATCGAGCCGTATGCGAGCAGCACCGTATCAAAGTCGGGCATCGATTGCCGCGCGAAATCAAAAATAGCGCCATGCTGCTGAATGACCGCCAAATCGGCAGAGTAGGGAACCACGCGTTGCGCACCGCGTGCAGTCAAATCGGTCTGGAGCTCAACCAGTCGTTGCGGCGAACGCGCTACCAGAAGTAGCTCGCACCCCTTTCGCGCCAGTTGCCGCTGGACTTCGACGGCGATCCCGGAAGTGGCGCCGAGGACGATAACTTTTTTCATTGCCGCTATGGGTTCGAGCTTTGACATGATTATTGAGCCGGTGTTACCCTTCGCCAGAACGATGAAGACATCTTCGGATCGATGTAAGAAACGAAGCTGCGCCAATGCGGAAACGATGCTTCGAACAGAGCGCGGCTCATGCGCGCATCTTTGGCGGGGTAGAGTGCTCCTCCGCTTTGCAGCACAATTTCGTCGAGCGACTGCATCAGTTTGAGCGTCCGTTCGCCGCGCATTTGGAAATCGAGGGCCAGAGTGACGCCCGGGCGCGGGAATGAGAGCATCCCTGCCGGTGGTGCATAACCAAATTGCTTCAGCACACCCAGAAAAGATCCCATGCCGGATTGTGAAATGCGGTCCAGTAACTCTTCCAATGCAGCAGCGTTCGTCTCGGGGATCACGCACTGATACTGCAGGAAGCCTTGCCTGCCATACAGCAGATTCCACTGGCGAACCGAGTCGAGCGGATAGAAAAACGAATCGTATGGAACGACGGCCGCTTTGTTCTTCGCGGCGTGAATCTTGTAATAGGCCGTGTTGAAGGCTTTCACAGCGTAACGATTCAGCGTCCACGATGGCAGAGCAAAAGGCAGTCTCGGACCGTGCTTGAGCCGAAATTCGCGGCCACGATCGGCGGCATGATTTCCGCGGATGAAAATGCCGCGCGGCGTCTTTCCCGCAAAGCAGTCAAGCCACGCTACGGTGTACTCGAAGCGGTCGTTGCTTTCACGGCTCAGGTCAAGAAATCTGCTCAGCGACTGGAAGGGAATCGTCTCAGAGTCGATCCACGGACCAGCCATGCGCTTGAGCTGAATGTCGGCAAAGGCAATCACTCCCGTCAGGCCGAGGCCACCGATTGTGGCGCGTAACATTTCAGAGTTGTACTGAGAATTGCATTCCACGAGGCCATCGTTCGAACGATGCAGGCCGATCTGCCGCACGTGAGCGCCGAATGTTCCCGCGCAGTGATGATTCTTGCCGTGGACATCATTCGCGATTGCTCCGCCGACCGTGACGAAACGCGTGCCTGGCGTAACCGGAAGAAACCATCCCTTCGGGAGAAACACATCAATGATGTCGGAGAGGCTGACGCCGCTTTCGCAGCGCAGCATACCCGTCGATTCATCGAAGCCCAGAATGCGGTTGAGGCGGCGGCAGTCAATCAGTTCTCGGCCGGAATTCAGACACGAGTCGCCGTAGCTGCGTCCGAGGCCATACGGAAGCAGGGCGCCCGTCTCCGCCGACGCAAGAATGTCGGGGACCTGATCGTTCCACGCCGGTTTGTGAACGGTCCGGTGCGCAGTCTTCGGGTAGCGTCCCCACGACAGAACGCGATCGGTGGAAGTCGGGATCTCGATTTGTTTGCGCCGAGTTGCTGCGGTTTGGCCAGTCATACGATTCCAGTCATGCGATTACCAATTCACGTGGATCATGCTGCCCGCGATCACGGCCGAGGCGGCCAAAGCGACTCCGTAACTTACGGGATCGCGAATGGCGAGCGTGACCGGATCTTCTTTCAATTCTCCGCGATGTGCCAGCAGCCAGTTCCGGCTAAGCCAGTAGAGGACGATAGGGCAAAGCAGAAACAGAAATTCCGGCGAGGAATAGAGCAGCCGGACGTCCGGGCTGTGAACGTAAAGACTGAAAATCACGACTGCGGAGAAACTGCTGCCGACGCCGAGCGACAACAAAAGCTCGCGATCGCCCGTGTGATAGCCGCGTCCGGAATTGCCGGCTTTGACGAGGTCGCTGGCGTGGAGCAGTTCCGAGTATCGCTTGGCCATCGCCAAGCTGAGAAAGAAGAACATCGAAAACGCCAGGAACCACTGCGAAAGCGGCGTGCCGGAAATCAGAGCGCCGGCCAGAATGCGAAAGCTATAAAAACTCGAAAGCGTGAAGACGTCGAGCAGCGCAATGCGCTTGAGGTAAAGCGAGTACAGCATCGTGAGCGTGGCATAGCCCAGCAAAGCAACGCCGAAGGGTACATCGAGCCAAACGCCCAGCCCCAGCGCCGTTAATAGCAAACAAGACGAGGCCAGCAATCCTTCAGGAATCGAAATCTCTCCCGATGCGAACGGGCGCCCTTTCTTCCACGGGTGTTCGCGATCGGAATGCAGATCGAGCAGGTCATTCAGAATGTACAGCCCGGATGCGCAGCAGCCGTAAAGCACAAAGCCTGCAAAAGTGCGGACCAGCGGCTCTACGGTCAGGTTGTGCGAGAGTGCCAAAGGCAGAAACAACAGAAGGTTCTTCGCCCAGTGGTGCCCACGCAGTGCGTTGACCCAGGTGCGAAACGCCGCGCGAAATGTCAGGCTTGGCTCGAGGATCGTCCCTTTCACTTCGGTCACAGCAGCGGCTTGCTCGACGCGCGCTTCGGGGCCAACTACGTAGGCGGCACGAGCGCTCCGCCAAACTTCAACATCGGCAGCAGAGTCGCCCACGTAGTCAAATCCCGAATCTGCGAAATGCAGCTGAAGAAATGCTGCTTTGCTGGCTCCCTTGAGATTCAATACGCCGTCGCTGGCATGCACTTCGTCAAATATGCCCAGATGGTCAGCGACGGCCTGAGCGAACTGGGAGTCCGCCGCCGTCACGAGCGCGACGCGGCGGCGGCTTGATGTTTCCTGGCGGATGAGGTCAAGAACTTGCTGTCGATATTGCAAACGCGCCGGGTCAAGCCTCACTCGGGCGGCGAGTTGGTGCTTGAGATTCGCCCGTCCCTTGAGTAGCCAGATCGGAAGCAGCAATGCCATGTAGGGTCGCGTTTTCAGCAAGAGCAGGACGCTTTCCCACAGAACATTGCCCCGCACCAGAGTGCCGTCGAGGTCGACGCAGAGCACCGGAGACACGCGTGCGGGTTTGGCTCCTGTGACGGACCCCATGCGTTGATCGTCGCATAAGGGGTAGGGGCAACTGCGGGAATAAGTGGCACACCTAGGTAACCTGAGTAACATGCGCCACGGTGATGTTGACGGTTAGTATGGGCCTGGGCGGAGCTATATTGTCGCTCCGAAGCCGATCCCCATGGACGATCCAAAAGACCATCCACAAGAGCAGCAAGAACCGGGCGCGCTGGAGTTGCTGTCCAAGTATTTGCGAAGGCCTGGCATCCTGCTGTCGCTGCTGGGGATTGTGACATCTGTGCTGTACAGCGGCACCCTGTCGTTTGATTTTGTCTGGGACGACTGGCCGCAGATCGTGAATAGTCCGATCATCCGCTCCTGGAGCAATCTTCCGCGAGCCTTCGGAAGCGACCTCTGGTACCACGTTGCCCGACATCAGGTTTATTACCGGCCGTTGTTTGTCGCGTGGTCGATGCTGAATTACTCGCTCTTCGGATTGCATCCCTGGGGATGGCATCTGGGAGCCGTCCTGTTGCACGTGGCCGCGGTCATTTCCGTGTTCTGGCTGGCGCGGCGACTGGGATTGGAATACTGGACGGCGGGTGCGGCGGCACTGATCTTTGCGCTGCATCCGGTCCACATTGAGCCAGTGTCGTGGGTTTCCGCTGCGTCTGACACGATGGTGACGATCTTCGCTGCGTTGGCATTTGGAGCATTTCTCAGCGCGCGTGATTCGCAGAACAATGGCACGAAAAAAGTGTCGTGGTGGCTGGCGTCAATTCTGCTGCTGGCTTGCGCACTTCTGACCAAGGAAATGGCGGTTGTCATTGTTGCTCTGGCGGGAGTCTATGCGTGGCTGCATCCAGCGGAAGGGAAGACGTCGCTGACGCGGAGAACACTAGCCGCAGCGATCGAAGCCCTGCCGTACGCGCTGGTCACGATTGCATACATTCTTCTGCGAAAGCATGCCCTGCTCCACGCAACCGGGCAATTCGACCCAAATCACCGAATTGTCGATGTCGCGCGCACCTTGCCGCTGGTGCTCTTCATTTATCTGCGGCAATTGCTGATTCCCGTGGGCATGACCGCCCTTTACTACACGCCCTACGTGACCAGCGCAATTCTCAGTCAAGTTCTCTTGCCGGTTGCGGTATTGGCGGTTGTGTCGTTGGGTTTGTGGTATTGGAACCAGAAAGAAGGTGGTTCCATCATCGCTTTTGCAGGATTGTGGTTGCTCGTGGGCCTCGCTCCTGCGCTGTACTTGCGGAACTTCGGCAACGGCGATTTTGTACGTGACCGCTACGTGTATCTGCCGTCGATCGGTTTCGTAATGCTCGCCGCTCTCGGCCTGCGGAGATTGCCGTCGTTCAAGCAATGGAACGCGCAGACTGTGCAGGTCGCAGCCGTAGCCGTCCTTTGCAGCACTTATGCGGTGGCTTCGCTTGCACAGCAAGTCTATTGGGGAGACGATCTGCTGCTCATGGTGCGCGGGCAGGCTCTCTACCCTGGCAATCCGTATGCCGTCGCAGGTTTAGCGAAGGAATATAGCCAGCGCGGCGCACATGACCGCGCGATTGCGCTCGCCGAGTCCGTCGTGCGAGACCATCCCGAATACGGCTACGGTCCGCTTGCATTGGCGGAAGCCTACATCCGCGCCGGAAGATTCCAGGAAGGCCGAGTGTGGCTTGACCGCGTCGATCCCGATTACGCCAAGTCGGAAGTGGGCATGGCGGGAGTCGCAGGACTGTACGGACAGATGGGTGACTACGATCGGGCGCTCGTGCTCTGCTCGGAGATTCTCGAAAAAGAACCTGGTCTTTATTCTGCGCTTTATAACTGCGGCAACATTCACCTCTTGCATGGCGATTACAAAGACGCCGAAGAGTTGCTGTCCCGAGCGGTGCAGTTGGTGCCGGAACAGGCTGCGCCGAAGCATTTCTTAGGGCGCGCCCTGTTTGCGGATGGACGCAACGCCGAGGCGCAGCCGTTTCTGCTGCAGGCGGCGGCTATGGATCCCAAAGTCTGGGATTACCACTACTGGCTGGCGCAGTCACTGGAACGGGGAGGAAACATTCCCGCCGCCCGTGTCGAATACCAGCGGGCCCTGCTCCTGAATCAGGACAGCAAAGAAGCGAAGATGCGGCTGACCGCATTGGAGGCGAAGTGAACGAAGGCTCGAAGGAAACGGCCGTACAGAATAACCAGAAAGTTCATTCGCCTTTGAATGTCGAGATACGGGTTCTCGAACAAGGTGCCAACGGTGAAGCGGCCAGCGAACGTGAAATCGAGGCTTTGACCACTGCTCAAGGCTGGGTGGTTCGTGTGGCGGTATTGGTTGCGGTCCTGGTCATCGCTGGAATTTATGTCGGCTTTCACATCGGCAGGGGATGGGTTCCCGCCGATGATGGCACACTCAGCCAGAGCGCGCTGCGCGTGATGCAGGGTCAACTGCCGCACAAGGACTTCGGCGAAGTTTACACGGGTGGCCTCAGTTTCATTCACGCGCTCGCATTCCGCGCGATGGGCGTGAATCTCATGTCGCTGCGGATATGCGTATTTCTGTTTTTCCTGGCCTGGCTGCCCGCGGTTTACTCGATCGCTCTGCGGTTCGTCTCTCCGCTCGCGGCTGGGGCGATCACACTGCTCGCGGTTGCCTGGAGTTATCCAAACTATCCGGCGGCAATGCCCTCCTGGTACAACCTGTTTTTCGCCACCTTCGGGGCGGCAGCCGTGCTGCGCTACCTGGATGCACGAAAACGGCGCTGGCTATTTGCAGCCGGAGTCTGCGGAGGCATATCGATCCTCATCAAGGTGATCGGAGCGTACTACATTGCCGGAGTGCTCCTGTTCCTCGCCTTCCTCGAACAGAGCGAAAACCAGGCGAGCAGTGGCCACGAGGCAACTCCGACCAACGGCTGGGCATACCGCATCTTCAGCATCGGCGCACTTCTCTTGTTCCTGACGGTTTTAGTTGGAGTGCTCCGTGCACGTTTGGGGATGGCTGAACTTTACGAGTTCGTGTTGCCGTCGACGGCTGTCGCAGGCCTCATCGTCTTGGGCGAACGAGCAGTTCGCGCAGGCTCAGCACAACGCTTCCGGATGATGTTTCAGGTCGCGGGCCCATTCCTATGCGGACTTGCGAGCCCGATGATTGTCTTTCTTATTCCTTACGCACGGGCGGGAGCAGTGAAGAGCTTTCTGCTGGGAGTGACTTCGAGCGCCATCGAAAGATCGGCCGGTCTCGGAGTGATCCGCCCCCTGGGCATCGAAAAACTCATCTACGTCGCACCGCTGGTAGGAATTCTCGCGGCCGCGATGTACTGGGACAAGTTTCAGACCAAGGCGATCGGAGCGGCCCTCGGTTTCGGAGCATTGGTCCTCGCAGCCAAAGCCGCGCAGTCCTTTGATTGGGTCTATGGCATCTGGTGCTCGGTCGTCGTCTTGACGCCAGTTGTCGTGACACTAGGGGTCGTGCTGGTCTGGTTCCGCCGTCAGAAAGACCTCAGAACGAAGTTACAGCGGGAGCAGATCATCCTGCTCGCAGCCCTCGCAGGTACATGCAGCCTTACGCAATTCCCCTTCGCGGCTGCGATCTATCTCAGTTACATGATTCCGCTCACGTTGCTGGCCGTCGTCGCCATCGTCTCCACAGGAAAGACGCAACGTGGCACCTGCGCGCTGGCGCCCGTATTGGGGCTGTATCTGGCGTTTGGAGTCGTCTGCCTCGTCCCGCGTTACATCTATGAGATAACGTGGATCGTCGGCGGCATGCAGACCATGCAGTCGCCCCGCGCCGGTGGCCTGAAAATCGAAGAAGCGGCGTTCTTTGATCAGATGACCCAGTTCCTGCAGCAGCACAGCCCGAACGGAAAGATGTTCGCCGGCAACGATTGTCCGGAACTGTACTTCCTTACCGGCCTGCAGAACGTTGCTCACGATGACGGTGGAGAAACGCCGGAAGCAATCCTGAGGGCGATCCGGTCAGACGACCTCAACTTGGTCGTGGTGAACGACGCTCCGTTTTTCCCCGGCGCGGCGATGCGGCCGGAGGTGAAAGCCGAAATCGCCCAAAGATATCCGCATACGACCCGGTTCGGAATTTTTCAGGTGTTCTGGAAGCAGTAACGCAGGGACCCGTTAAGTCGTATCCGTCTAGCGTGACTGTGAACACCGGTTGTTCTGAATCCCAACCTCATAGATCTGGCAATCTTCGGTGTTGTTCTGGCAAGTCCCAATCGCGCGCAATTGCGCGCCGTCCCGGTCGAGTTTTCGTAGCAGCCATCCTTGCGGATTATTGTAGGCGCCGACAACCACAAATCTAGGGTGCGCAGAAGTAAAGGCGCAATATCCTTCGACTTTCCCACGAATCATCGGAAACGCGGCTTTGACGTTCTCATAGTGGGCAAAGACGGTGTCGTGCGCGATGGTGGCTGCAGCCTGTTCGTCCGTCAGCATGTACAGGCGCTGGGCAACCTCCAAACCTTCCTGATGATCAAGTTCGAGGAATGTCAGTGCAGTCGCGGCAACGAGGGGAAGTTCCGGAACGACCGTGTTGAGATGAGAAAAAAATGGAGCAGTGGCCAGTTCTGCCCGCAAAGGAGCAGGAATTGCGGGGCATTGCACCGATAGGATTGGAGGCAGCGCAAGCACGTAAAGCAGTTTTGCAGCGGCTTTAGCGGGAAGAATACTGGAGACTTGCCCGATCAGCCATGGTTTCCCCGCTGTATTGAAAAAGAAGACCACCACTAGAGAAACGGCGGCCAGTGTTCCGGCGATCTGATTCCGCCTTGTGCGATAGCCCAGAAATAGTGCGGGTACAACGGCAAATGGTACAAGCCAGATGATTCCGTACCGGTTGAAAAAAGCAGTGTGACTGCGCGCCAGCAAAATCGCGATCCCCATCGGCAGCAACGAAAGACATACAAGCAGAAATACGAGAGAAGCCCGGGTTGTAAGAGGATTTCGGGGCGGAATCGCAACTGGTTCCTTTTGGAATACGGGCCACAGCAGGCCAAGCACCGCAATGAACGCCAGCGGCAAGGCCAAGAACCGGATTGATTCCCAATAAAAAGCCAGTAGGGCCAGCGGAGTGACACGATACTCCTCTGCAAACATCATGGTGGAATGATTGTGGAAGAGAGGCAAATACGTAATGACCGCGACAAGCGGTGTCTGCAGCGCGATCCAAAGGCGCCAATCCGATTTGCGGCTACCCCATTGGCGCATGATCTCTGCGCCCAAGACCGCGCTATAAACCAACACCCCGAATACATGCGATAGCAGTAGGCAGAATCCGGCCAGCGCCACGGCGATGAGCCCGGCTTTGTTTCGACTCCTACTATCCTGGTTGGCCTGCCCGTACCACATCACAAGCATCAGGGCCGTGAAACATAAAAGAAGGGCATAAGGCCGAGCCTCGGTCGCAAGGGACGTGTAAGGAGTGCTCCAGAGCAAAAGCGTCGCGATGAGTCCGTAGACCGGCGACACGAGACGACGCACGAAGTAGAACAGCAACCCGGCGAAACCACCGTACGCGAGAAGAAAAGGCAAACGGCACGACCAAGCACTGATACCGAAAATCGAAAATGAGAGCCGGACCAAGAGATAGGAAAGCGGGGGTTGGAGGTCCACAGTCTGACTGACCTTGAGCAATTGGCCAACGGTTGGAGCCTGCGCGATGTAGAAGGTGAAAAGCTCGTCGTGATCGAGACGACGCGTGGCCAGGTTGTTCTCTAGAGCGCCCAATCCGCAGGCCAGAGAAATCACGGCGAAGAAGAGCCATCCGTGCCTTTCCGCAAGATTTCCAAGGGCGTGCAGAAGCCGTACGGTCAGCAGCGGACTTTCTTTTGCGTCGATTGCCGTAGTTTCGCCAAATGGGCGACTGTGGGCGAACGAGTTCATATCGGCTGCAGACTTCCTTCGGCCGGCCGGATGGTCATGAGGACCGAGTCGTAGTCACAGGCATCCTTGCAGGGAAGTCTGCACACGAGATCGTTGCCATTCAACTGGAAGCCAGCGTCAAAAATGTTGGCCATCCGGAAATGCTCCAGAGGCGCGTTCTTGACTAATTCGGCATACAGCGGCGACATCGTGTAGGTGAAACCGGCTGCGCAGGTGAATACCTGTCCGTCCGGCAACAGGTTGATGTAATTCCGGCCCGCGGAACATTGTTTCGGTGTGAAGTCGTTGAAATCCACCAGAGACTTACGGTCGGCCTTCGTGTATTTTCGAAGTAATTCCTGCTCGGAAGCGCTGTAACTGAATTCGCGATCGACATATGGGTCCACATGCAGACTGATGCGATGCGTTTGCATCAGTTTATCGATCGACGAAATCATGGGAAGATTCGCGGGAGTTGCCACGATGTTGACGTGGACATGCAGGAAATCCTGCAATTCCTTCACTCGGGCAATAAAGCTCTGTTCGTCGACGAATTCCCGGTGAAAGCTGGCGTTTAATTGAAAGGGACGCTCGATTTTCCGGTACACGCGTGCCGGTAGAGAAACATTGCTGACGATGCCCAGCAACTGGTGTTTCTTGGGCAGCCTGTTGACCAGTTCCGGGAGTCCCTCGTAAAGAAACGGTTCCCCACCGGAGATATAAATCATCGCCGGCGGCAGCTTTTCCAGCGCCACGAGCCATTCGTCCACCCGTTTTTCTGATTGTTTTGGAAATACGCTGCTAAACGCAAACTTGGTACGGACGGTACAGTAGCTACACTCGTAGTTGCAGCGAAACGTCGGCCAGAAGACGACGTGCAGACGATCGCTGAAAAGCTTACGGTAGTAAGGCTTCAGCGTGAATTTCATCCGAGCAGGAATAAACCGCTGCACGCTGCCCAAGTACATTGCAATTCCTCACCACGCAAAAGTTAAAGAGACTTGGCCTACCTCGACACCAATACCGTTTCTAATGCCCAGTCGCAGCACCAGAAGCGAGTGCGTCACCGGGAAGCGGTTCTCCGGGTTCGTATTGAAAATTCAGCCGGTCCCGTTCGACCACCAACGGCCGGTTGTGCACCTGCGTGTGTATGTTCCCGATGTATTCGCCGATGACACCCATAAATAGCAACTGGAGCGATCCGAGAAAGAACATCCCGATTGCGATGGGTGCGATACCTAGTGTGAACTGGCGCCAGAACAACAGTTTGTAGGCGAAGTACGCGACGCCGCCCAGCATCGACAAGAGGGATCCCGCAAACCCCGAAAAAGTGACGAGACGTAACGGCACCTTGGACAGTTTGGTGATGCCCAGCATCGCCAGATCGTACAGAGTGTAGAAATTATTCTTTGATTTCCCGTGCTTGCGGCGCTGCTGCTGATACTGGACTTCGGCGTGAGGGAGACCGATCTCGGCGATCATCCCGCGGAAATAAGGGTAGGGATCGCCAAACTGGCGGACCAGGTCAATCACCTGACGATCGTAGAGCCCGAATCCCGTGAAATTCTCGTAGGTCTCGATGTCATCTGATAGCCGGTTCACCAGCCGGTAAAACAATTTGCGCACCTGAAACATCGGCGCGTTCTCATGGCTTTCCTGCTTGACAGCGATGACGATCGGGAAGCCCTTTTCCCATTGTTCGATCAACTGAGCGAGCACTTCCGGCGGATCCTGCAGATCGGACATCAAGACAATGACTGCGTCGCCTCGAGTTTGTAGGAGAGCATGCATCGGAGAGCGAACATGTCCGAAATTGCGCGCGTTACGGATCACTTTGACATTGACATCGGCCTGAGCGATTTCACGGAGCACCGCGAACGTGCCGTCGTGAGATGCATTGTCGATGAAGATGTGCTCGTACTTGTACTTTCCGAGCTGCAGCATCAAGTTGCGCACGCGCTCATAGACTTCCCGGACGTTGCCTTCTTCGTTGAAGCAGGGAGTGACGACGCTGATCGTTTTCATGAATGAGAACCCTGGGTGTGCGAGCGCGACTTGCCAGTTTCGCTGGCAGCCACCAGCAGTTGACGCGCTGGCGGTATGGCATAGCAGACAGTATCGAGGCCGTCAGAGCAGTGCGACCGCACATAAAGCGCCGAATTCGGCGCCAGATTGCTCAGAGATGACAATACGCGCCAGAGATGGTCGGGCTTGTGATAGGCACTGACCGCCAGGATTGGACGGTCGCGCCAGATGACGCCATGTGCGCCTTCCAGAGCCTGAAGTTCGGCGCCTTCGATATCCATTTTGATGAACGAAACGTTCTCTAGCGCCAATGCGTCGTCGAGGCGGACGCAAGGGACTTCCTTGCCCGCTGATCGCGTGACGACGCCTCCGCCGATGCCATCTCCCGCGAAATGGACGACACCGTTCTGCGCGCCCACCGCAGCTTTGTGTAGCACAGCGCGGGTGCGAAGATTGTTCACGACTGTTTCGAGCGCTGCCATCACGGCGGCGTCAGCCTCGAAGGCGATGACCTTCCGGAAGCAATCGTTGCTCTGAGCAAGGAACGACTGAATCGTGTCTCCCGTGTACGCGCCGCAATCGACAAAGCATTCTTGCGTCGTCAGTGAAAACAGCCCGGGAAAGTACTGCTCTCCGGGGAACGGCGCCCCGATGCACTCAAAATCCGCGCAAAGCCGCAATTGAACTTGTGCGACAAACGACCGGCACGAGGCCTGGTCCTGCAGGAGATCAAATGCAGCGATTACGTCCAGGCTCTGTTGCAGCAGATTCTCGGGCACATCCCAGAAAAAATAGGGAAGAAAAGTCTCAGGATGGCGCCAGAAAAGCATCGGGAACGGTACCGCGACGCAATCCAGCGTCCGCAACTGCGCCAGTAGCGTCGCCATGAGCGGTGACGAACTGGGATGCCAGATGACAACAACGAATACAGCATCCTGCGAATACCTGTCGGAAGCGTCCCGGGGCGAAAGCACAGTAAGCCCGTCGAGCGTAGTGCCCCAGACGCGCGGGTTGTTGTCCGCGAAGGCGACGACTTTGAGATCCGTACCGGCTAGACGTTGCCGGACGGACTTTCCCAATCGGCCTGCTCCAAACAAAACAACCTGTCGCTGCCCACCTGCCACTTCGTCGAAGGCATTCGACCGGCGGACGCGAGCCGCCGCCTCAGTCTCCGAGAGTAGCAGTTCGAGTTGTCGGCGCGCGGTTTTCACAAGAAGTGCTCGTTCCCCTAGTTCTTTCCGCCTGCCCCAGCAGCGCGCGCAATTACCGGTTGCGCGGGCAGGCCGCGGGTGTAGATCAGTTCTTTCAACGACGGGATGTTGGCGTAAGGACTATCGATGGCGTCGATCATGATCGGCTGGTCCTTGACCACAGGATTGCGGATCACTTCACCGCGCATCAGTTCACGACAGGAAATCTGCCCCTGCTGTAGTGGCACCGCCAGATATACGTCGGCGTCCTGAAGAACGTGGCCTGTTGGCAGATCGCGCTTGGCGTAAACTCCTCGGACGAGCGCGTCAAGATAGTTGATTTCCTTTTGCGGCGGCAGACGCTTCTGTGTGCCAGGTGCTCCGCACATGCGCTTGGCGCGCTGAAAAGCCTTGAACCACGTGTCCGCTTGCTCCGGCACTGTGCAGTACGGAGACACGGTCATCCCTTCGGTCTGAATGTCGATATGGCGCTCAAACGTGCGCGCCCCCTTCGCGTACGCCATCAGCATCGATGACGTCCAATCCCGATACTCATGCGTAGAAAACCCGATCACGTGATTGGGATAACGGTTGCGGAGAAAGTCGATCTGGTTCAATTCGATCTCAAAGTCCTCGGACGGATAGATCGACACGCAGTGATTGATGGCCAGCGGAATGTGCCGGTTATCAAAGAACGTGACCAGGTCGTCGATATCCTTGAGCGATGAACCGCCGGTCGAGACGATCACCGGCTTCTTGGTCTTGGCAATCTTCTCGATCAGGATCCAGTCATTACAGTCGGAGCTGGCGATCTTGAGAATCGGAATGCCCAGCTCGCAGCAGAAGTCGACGGAACTTTCGTCGAAGGGAGTTGCCATCGGAATACAGCTGGCTTCCCGGATTGCCTGCACCATCGTCGCGAAGTCCTGCGGCTGCAGGCGTGTGTCGATGGTCTTTTTGATATAGCGAATATCGTCTCGCTGGCGGAAGTCCTGGTGAATGAACGTGTCCACATCACGCAATTGAAGTTTGATCGCAGCACGAATGTTGTTGAAACGCACTACCTGCGCGTAGTTGCTGATGATCTTCAGGCCGCGCTGCAAGTCCCCAAGGTGGTTATTCGCCAGTTCAAGTACGAATAACTCGTCGAAAATATCATTGCCAGTCATGATGTTACTGCCCCGTATGGTCTTCTGTGTCCTGTAAATACGCAGGTAATTAGTATGGTAATGTCCTTATTCCTTGATGACATTGTCCATAAGTTCAGTCTCATTCAGGAAAGGGTACATGTCCTCTAGTGCCGGGGATACGATGCGCCCGTCCGGTAATTGTTTGGCTTTGGAACGTGGTTCAAATTCCTGGTTCGGATCGAGAACGACGTCAATCAGTGCCGGTCCGTTGGCCGCCAGTGCGCGGTCAATCTGTTCCAGTTGTGACTGGCGATCAATGCGGATCGACGGAATGCCGTAGGCACAGCCGACCTTCACCATGTCGGGCATGGATGTGCCGCTGGATGCGCTCTCGCCCGTCAGGCGTCCAAAAAACCCCTGCTGCGTCATCCGCATCGAGAGATAGCCGGAGTTGTTCAGCACGAAGATCTTTACCGGCAAGCGGTGATGGGCGATGGTCTGCAGCTCCTGTATGTTCATCTGAATGCTGCCGTCGCCGGCGATACAGATAACACGCCGTCCGGGGCGAGCGAAGGCGGCGCCAATGGCGGCCGGCAGGTCGTAGCCCATGGAAGCAGACCCGGAGTTAGAAAAAAGGCGCTGCCCGCGCTGCAGGCGCATGGTCTGAAACGAAGCGATGCAGGAGGTCGCGTTCCCGGTGACGATGACATCGTCCGCTGCTAACTTGGCCGAGAGCTGTTCGATGAAGTGATACGGGTTGAGAGGCGGTCCCGCTCGCCGTTGATGACTCTGCACGATGGGGTACCGTTGCACACGCTCGCGGCACCATGCGACCCACTCGGCGTGAGCCTCGGGATGATCGCCGTTCGCATCGAGTTGACGAAGCAGTTCGCGCAGAAACAGCTTCAAGTCGCAGTGGATGGCCATCTCCGGCCGCACCGTCGGCTTGTGAAACTCGGCGCTGTCTACGTCTACCTGAATCTTGAATGCACGCGGTGCAAACGACTGCCAGTTGTAACTGGTTTGCCGGATGTTGAGGCGTGATCCTAATACAAGCAGAACGTCAGCATTTTGCACTGTGAAGTTGCCAGCGCGATCTCCGATGGTGCCCTGACGTCCGCCAAACAGCGGATCATCCGTCGCGATGAGGTCATGCGTCCACGCGGTGGTGACCGGGATACCCAGACGATGGACAACTTCTTCAAATTCTTCGACGGCGCGGGCGGCGCGAACGCCGGTGCCAGCGAGAATCACGGGCCGCTTAGCGGAACGGATCCGCTGGAGTACCTCAGCGCATTTTGTTTCGAGATGGGCAACATCGCTGCCTGCAGCCTGTTGTGCCGCCGGATCGGCGGCAGGATCGTAACCTCGCAATTGGGCAGGATCGATCGATGCCGCTTGCACGTCGACCGGAATGTCGAGCCAGCAGGGCCCGGGACGCCCTGTTTGGAGTAGGTGCCAGGCGCGTTCGAGGTGATAGCGAATCGTCAGCGGATCGTCGACCAATACCGCATATTTGGTAATGCCGGAGACCATGCCGACAATGTCAGCTTCCTGGTCGCCGAGTTGGCGCAATCCCGTGATGCCTTGCGCGCGCATGCAGGTTTCGCGCTTGACCTGGCCCGAGATGACGAGCATTGGAACCGAGTCCGTCCATGCTCCAAATACGCCGTTCAAAGCATTGATTCCTCCCGGCCCGGTGGTGACGTTGATGACGGCGGGTCGCCCGCTGGTTCTGGCATAGCCCTCAGCGGCCATCGCCGAGGCTTGCTCATGCTGATTGCAGACGTATTGAATGCGCAACTCTTTCCCAATGGAGTCGTTGAGGTGCATCGCTCCGCCGCCCGTCACGAGGAAGATGTGACGCACACCCCAATCCGCAAGTTGGCCGACAATGTAATCGGAGAGTTTCATGCGCGGTCGGTCTCCGAAGGTTGGGTTGGTAGCAGCGTGATCACAGGATTGTCGAGTCCGAGCCGACGAATCTGCGCGCTGATTTCGCCGTCATGCAGCAACGTGGCGATGACGATGGGATCGTGAGTGTCAGCAATATCCTCGGGTCCCACGACTGGCGCGCCGCCGAAGGCTTTTCCCCGAAGCCCCGGATTGTTATCCACTAGCGCCCGCACCTTAACTCGCGCGAGAGACGATAAGGCGAGGAGCTTCATCGCCAGTTGGCCCGCTCCCCACAGAATGACGCGCGGATGGTTCGCCAGTGCAGCCCTTAGATTCTGGTCAATCGTTCGCTGCTGCGCGCCCGAGCGCTCGATGTACGTAGAGATATTGGCTTGTAACTCGCGATCGCAACTTACCTGATCACCAGGGCTAGTATTGCCGGTATCTTGAAAGAGACCAAATACGGCCGGGTAGGAAGTATCGGCCGAAGTCTGCAGCAGCTTTTGTTCCACCAGAATGGTTTTGAATCCGAATCGACGCCCCGTGCTCTCCAGAGTCAGCGGCGAAAAATGATTGATGTGTTCGGTGTTGAATTCCTGAAACGGCGCATACAAGTAGTCGGCGTACCGCGTGGCGTCGGGAGTCTCCAGATACAGGTAGCCTCCCGGTGTAAGCAAACTGCGGGCGGCCGCAAAGAATGCCGGTATGTCGTAAACATGTTCCAACACGTGGCTCAATACCACGCAGTCAAACTTGGGCATGTGCGAAGGAGCCGAGCCGATCGATCCGACATAGGCCTCGAAACCGCGTTCACGGCATGCGGCGGCGCAGCGAGGTGACGGATCGAGCCCGGTAACCGCGGTGAATCCATGATCACGAAGAGCGGTGAGCAAGCCCCCGGTCGCGCAACCGGCGTCGAGAATTGTGGCCGCCCTCGACGGTAACGCCCGGGCGATGTCGGCGGCCGTTTGTGAAAGCCGAGTCGCGTCGTACGGAGAAACGCCGCTGCCGGTGGCTGTTGCCGAGTCATCGTACTTCGACCACTCGGAATAGAACCGGTCATAGTCACGCTGGTTGGCCGCCGGATCGGCATAAACGAATCCGCAGCGCCGGCAGGCCAGCACCTTGTATTCGGACGGCAGAGGATATCCCTCGGGAACGACAAAGCGCTGCTCATGGCAGACTGTGCTTCCCGTGGCCCCGCAGGCTCCGCAAGCGCGATGTGGTTGAAGACCAAGTGCGGCCGCGCTATGCATGCGCACCTCGTGTGAGCAACTGGGGTTTCGCAGATTCCGAGTACCAGGCATGCGTGCGGCGGATTGCTTCCCGCAGTGGCACTTCTGCGCGCAGGCCCAATTCTTCCTG
>Ga0209698_10003487_pt1 | contig 17532 bp, 14 predicted proteins | sample LitLauG_LLR_2012_FD_187203 | JGI IMG/M metagenome (GOLD analysis project Ga0209698, IMG submission 187203) | Freshwater sediment microbial communities from Pennsylvania, USA - Little Laurel Run_MetaG_LLR_2012 (SPAdes) (version 2) | ecosystem: Environmental > Aquatic > Freshwater > Creek >...
GAAGGCGGATCGGATGATCTGACGCTGCACCAGCCGGAACTCTTCCGAGATGCGGGTGCGGGTGCGCGACCAATCGACCATGCCGGCACGTTCCAGCGAGACCGCGTCAACCGATGCCGGACCTTGCAGCATCCCCGCTGCCGGGTCGGCCAACATCCCACGCGGCCCCACCAACAGCGGGGCGGCCAGGTCGGGCATCGGCGGCTGTCCCAGGATCGCTGGGGCAGCCAACGCTTGTTCCTCCTCCTCAACAACATCGTCGGACAGTGAACGCGGACCGCGAGGGGCAACGATCGGCTCATCCCCGGGGGCGGTGGTCGGTGGAGCGGGCGGCAAAGCCGGCGACGGCGGCGGAGCGAACAGTGACGAACGGCGCGCGGGTGCCACGGCCGGGACCAGCAGGCGGGCCGGGGCGACCGGTGCGATTACGGTTTCAATCGGCTGCCCCGCGGCAAGATCGACGGCCTCCTCCGCGCGCTGTACGAGCAAGCCGGATGCGGCATCGTCCAGTCCGCCGGAACGCAGCAACCGTTCCGCCGCCCGTTCGATCAGATGAGATGCCTTCGGAATCAACATAATTTTTCAGATCCCTTGGCCGGCACAGCGAGGTGCCGAGACACAAGCGCATCATCGGCCGCGTCGGCGCCATGAATAAGATGGGCCACTAAATCAGCGCCGTCGATCGAAGGATGTGGACCAGGAGGCCCCCATACACACAGACCAGCACCGCCACCGCGGCGCCGAAACGCGCCGCGGTCATCAAACGCTGACGAAATGGTATCAGGCCAAGCACCGATATGCCGCCAAGGACGGGCAGGCCCAGGTTGCGCAAATCGTCGACCGTTGAGAACGACCGGTCGAGTTGCCCGAACAGAACGGTTATGCCGACGCCGATGCCCAGGCCGCCCAGCAGTACACCGGTAATCAGCAACATCCGGTTCGGGGCCACCGGCAAACGCGGGACTTCCGGGGGATCGATAATCTGCAACTTGACCTTATCGGCCTGGGTATCCGCCGCCTGGGCGATGTTCGCGGACTGCAGGCGGCCCAACAATTCTTCATAGTTATGCCGCAACACGTTGTAGTCGCGATCCATGTTCTGGTACTCGGCGATCAGACCTGGCTGCTCCCGCTGGACCTTTTCCAGACGGTCGCGATACCGCACCGCCTCGTCACGCTGGCGTTGCAACGTGATGACCGACGTATCCGCGTCGATCAGCTTGACCTTCAACTGGTCGTACACCTGATTCGGCACGGAACGTTTGACCGCGTTGGCCGCATCGCGTCCAGCCATGTCCTTGGCCGCGGTCTCCGCGGCCGATGGAGCCGGTACATTCCTCAGCGATTCGATCAACTTGCGCTGGGCGATCACATCGGGATGCTGCTCGGTGTCCTTCAACAGCAATGTGCGAAGCTGGTCTTGCGCTTCCTCCATGCGGGACTTTCCGGCCGGGCTGTTCATCCCGTTCGGACCGCCGGATTCCACGACCAGCAGCGGCGGCGTGTTCTCTACCTCCTGCTTCAACGCGTCGCGTGAAACCAGCAGATCCTGCAATTTGCCTTCCAGCGACTGGGCGTTGGCGCGGGCACCCTCCAGGGCTGGAACGTTGGGATTATTGTCGGCCGGCAGGATCTCGATGTAACGGGCACGAAAATCGGCCCGCCGCTTTTCCGCGCCACGAAGTTGCTGCTCATAAGACTGAATTTGCCGCTCCAGGAATCGGCGGGCGTTCTCCATATCCGTCCGGGAACCACCGGTCGCGCTTTCGACGAAGATGGTCAGCAGGGTCTGCACCACGTCATGCGCCAGCTTGGGGCTTTTGTCGCGATAGGTGATGGTGAACAGGTTCTTAGTCTGCGGCACCACCTTGATCTCGGCACTCAGGCGACTCAGCAGCCTCTCCCGATCGGTCGGGCCGGCCAGGGTCAGGTCGAGGTCGGTCTTCGAGACCAGCTTTTCCATGTTCGGGCGGCTCAGCAGGGTCCGCTGTAGAATCTCGAGCTGGGTGGTCGGCGCCGAATCCGCGGCGAGACCACGCAGCAACGGGGTCAACACCGCGTCCGCATCAACGAACAGGCGGGCGCTGGATTCATATTGATTCGGAATCACATAAACCCCGACCCAGCCGACGCCGCACACCAGCCAGGCCACGATCACGCCCATCCAGCGACGGCGCCATGCCGCACGCAGGTATTGGACAAGCAGGAGACGCAGGGAATCCATGACGGGCCTCTCCTCAGAACCAGGATTGTGGCACGATCAGGGTATCGCCGGGATTCATTTCGATGTTCTGGCCAATATCACCGTTCTTGATCAGATCGTTCAGCCGCACTTTGATGGTCTCTTGTTTACCATCCGGATCAATACGGACAATCACCGCTCGGTTGCCCGAGGCATATTTCGTCAGGCCCTTGGTCGCGATCATGATATCCAGCAAGGTCATATGGTCACGGTATGGGATCGCGATTGGATCGGTCGCCTCGCCGATCACCCTCACCTGCCGGTCGGGCGGCCCAATGAAACTGCGGACGATGACGGTAACGTTCGGATCCTGAACGTATTTCTTCAGCCGCTCCTCGATCTCCCGCGCCAGTTGCGTGGGTGTCTTGCCGGCCGCGACGATATCCTCGATCAGCGGGGTGGACATGCGTCCGTCTGGGCGCACCGCGACGCCGCCCTCACTTAGGTCGGGGTTGCGGTAGACGAAAATGCTGAGCTGATCGCCCGAGCCGATGATGTAGTCGTCGGGAGCCTTGGCGTCACTTTTGCGCACCACCGGCGGCGGCGCCTGGGATGTGAACAGGCCTTGCTGGCACCCCGACAGCGCCAGCATCATCACCATCGCCAGGATCGGCCGGCCAGACCGACTCCTGAACCTGGAGGCGAGCCGGTGCATATCGTATCGGATCTGGTCGAGCCTATCGTGCGTCACATTAACCTCTGCAAGAACCGATCGGGACCACGGTTGTGGCCAGCGTATCGAACAGGCATGAAACAAAATCCGAACGGCAAAGTCACATCTTTTGCTGGTAGGCGCGGAAGGAATCGAACCCCCTCATCTGCCACGTTAAAGCAGTGCTCTGCCAATGAGCTACACGCCTGCGCATCGCCTGCTGTCCCAACCGCCTTGGTGTGCCGCCGCGAGTCCGTTGTATCGGCGAGAAGAACGACGGCCTCTCCGTTCCGTGATCCCGCCTATAACATCCTGGCGGCGCCACTTCAACGCGCAGATGCAAGCCGCCGATCGGTATTGACACTTGATGCCAATTTACCACCGCAGGTTACACACATAAAAAAATTCCACCCAATTTGGAGCCTCTGCGATCCATTAACATAGCATTCGTCTCAATGTCTCGATGATTTTAACAAAATGAACGCATTTGTCGAAACGTATGATTAAATTCAAATAACCATTGACGCCCTACCCATCAATCTGCAACGTTCGGCTTGGTTATCGCTCCGATACCGATATGAAATCGACGTTTGCGGATCTGCCTCCACCGGCGGTTCGGTAACGCCGCGCCGGACTCGCGATCAAGCGATCGACGGAGGTTTGGAAGGAAAGCCTTGATGCGGCGTGCAGTTGCGCATTACCTCCCGCGCGAAATGGCTGTCCTGGGCCTTCTCGAATGTGTCCTGTGCTTCGCCGTGATCGACATGATGCTCCCGGCCATGGTCGTGCCAACCAACACGCTTTCCGTAACCGCGGGTGCCATAACCGCGGGCGATGCTCCCCTGGCCGCCGCGCTCACAGTGGTCGTCGGCGCCGTTGCCGTCGCCATCGGCCTCTACCGCCCGGCCGCCTGCTTCCGTGCCAGGCGCCTGTTGATTGCGACCGGTCTGGCCGCGATCCTGGCATACACTGGCCTGCGTTTCCTCACCGAAGGCTCGCACGCAGCCCTCGCCGGCACCGGAGCTTTCTCTGTGGCGAGGCTGCTCGCCGCATGCCTTGCCGCCATGGCGCTGATCCGTCTGGCGTATGTCACTTCGATTGGTGGCCGAACCCTGCATCCCAGCACCGGCGCCCGCCGCGTTCTGCTTCTCGGCGATCCCGATCGGGTGGCCCCCCTAGGTATAAGACTAAGATCCCGGCGCGGCCGCGGCTTCGATCCGGTCGTCCTGCTCGACCGGGCGGTATCCTGGACCGTGCTGCGCCAGCGAGGCATCTGGGGCGTTGTCATCGCCTCGGAACCGGAAAGTTCCCTGGTCGAGCCATTGCTCGACTGTAAGCTCCGCGGCATCCAGGTATTCAGCCATGCGACGTTCCAGGAGACTTATCTGGGCCGCATCGATCTGGAGACCCTGACCGCCGACGGCCTGCTCAAAAGCCACGGCTTTGTCGCCAACCGGGCGGCGGAGGCGGTGAAACGCCTGTGCGACATCGTCATCGGCACCACCATGCTGGTCCTGACCCTGCCGCTGCTGACGATCACCGCGCTGGCGATCAAGATCGACAGTCCTGGCGCGATGATTTACCGCCAGCAACGTGTCGGGCAGTTTGGCAAGACGTTCACCCTGCTCAAGTTCCGCAGCATGTCCGCGGACGCCGAGTCCGGCGGCGATCCGCGCTGGGCGCAGAAGCACGACCCGCGCGTGACCCGGGTGGGTCGTTTCATCCGGGCGACCCGTATCGATGAGCTGCCGCAACTGGTGAATGTACTGCGTGGAGAAATGAGCCTGGTTGGACCCCGTCCGGAACGTCCCCATTTCGTCGAACAACTGACCCGCTCCATCCCATTCTACCAGCATCGTTCCTACGTCAAACCCGGACTGACCGGTTGGGCGCAGGTCAATTTCCCCTACGGCGCGTCCGTTGAAGATGCTCGTGAAAAGCTGGCCTACGACCTGTATTATGTGAAGAACCGCACCCTGATGTTGGATGCGATCACCTTGCTGTCGACCGTCCGGGTGGTTCTGTCGCGGGAGGGTGCGCGTTAAGCGCACCTTCACCCAGCGGATTTTTCTGGACCTGACACCCTGACGATGCGATTGCCCGGCAGATGGTAACACCGTGATCATGAGCGTCGGCATTCCCGCGATCGTTGTCCTGCACGCCGCCTGCGCGATCGTTTACACTTTGCTCGCGGCACTGATCCTGTCGCGCCGGCCGCTCAGCCGAACCGGCGGCTGGCTTGCCTTTGCCTGCGCGGCGACCGCGATCTGGGCAGCGACCTTTGCCTTTGCGTGGCTCGCGCCGGTCATCCGCCTTGCCAGTTGGCTCGAAGTCGGCCGTTCCGCCGCCTGGTATGGTTTCATCCTGCATCTGTACCGGCGGTCCGGCGGCTCCCAACAGCAGATCTCCAGCGCCTTCAAGACGATGGGGTTGCTGGCGTTATTGGTGGTCTGCGGCACCCCTTTGTTGGAATGGTTCTCCGGCCCCTCCTCCGCCAGTCTCCAATCCCTCACCACCGCCACCAGGCTGGGTTTTGCCATCTGCAACGTGCTGCTGCTGGAAAACCTGTACTTCAACACCCCGGCCGAATCACGCTGGAACATCAACCTGCTCTGCGTCGCGCTGGGTGGCGTGTTTCTCTATGATCTGTTGCTGTATGCCGACGGGGTACTCTTCCACCGCCTGTCCTTCGCCCTGGTCGAGGCCCGCGCCCCGGCAACCATCCTGGCCGCGCCGCTGATCGCCCTGGCCGCCGTGCGCAACCGCCGCTGGGCGGTCGACATCCACGTCTCCCGCAATGTCGTCTTCCACAGCTTCACCCTGATCGCGAGCGGCGTCTTCCTGCTGGCGATCGCCGTGATCGGCGAGGCCTTCCGCCGCGGCGGTGCCGAATGGGGTCTCGTTGCCGAAACGTCGCTGATCTTCGGCGCCATCCTGGCTGTGGCGGTCATCGTGACATCCGGGTCGGCCCGCTCCCGCATCAAATCCATGGTGGTGGATAACTTCTTCAACCACCGTTACGATTACCGCCGCGAGTGGATGCGCTGCATCGACGCCCTGACCGCACCGGAAGCGTTCGTGGCCCTGCATAAACGGGCGATCCGCGCCGCCGCCGAGGTTGTCGACAGCCCCGCCGGCGCACTGTTCGTCCGCCCACCGCGCGATGTCGCCTTCCAATGGGCCGGTTCCTGGAACATGCCGGCGGTGACCACGCCCGTCCCGCCCGGCCATCCGCTGGTCGCCTTGTTCAAGGACGGCGACTGGATCGTGGAACTGGACGAACATGCGGGATCCGACACCTGGCTGACCGAACTGCCGCGATCCTGGCTGGTGCTGCCGCTGAACCATTTCGGCGCGATCATCGGGTTTGTCGTCCTGGCGCGATCGCGGGCGCAATTCAAACTGGACCGCGAGGCCTATGACCTGCTACGAGTTGTTGGTCGCGAAATCGCGAGCCGTGTGGCGGAACAGCGTGCCATGCAGGTCCTCAGTCAGACCCAGCAGCTTCGCGAATACAGCCAGCGCTTCGCGTTCGTCATTCATGACATCAAGAACGTCTCCGGGCAGCTTTCGATGCTTTTGACCAATGCCGAGGTTTACGCGGATAATCCCGAATTCCAGCGCGACATGCTGGCGACGGTGCGGGCCTCCGTGGGCAAGATCACCCGCCTGCTCTCCAAGCTGCAGGCCGAACGCCAGGAACGCGAGCACGCCCTGATCACCCCGGCGGAACGGCTGCGCGGTCTGGTGGATACCTGCCAAATCACCCGCCGCCACGACATCACCTTCACCGACCGCAGTGGCGGCGCCGGGGCGGCGATCGATCCGGACGCATTCGATGCGGTCGCCACCCATCTGCTGAACAACGCCGTCGAAGCATCCGATCCGCACCAGCCGGTGCAGGTCGTTCTGCGCGTCGAGGCGCACGGCGTCGTCGTCGACATCGTCGACCAAGGCCCGGGAATGGCACCGGAATTCGTCCGCGATGAGCTGTTCCGCCCGCTTCGCAGCACAAAAGACGACGGCCATGGGATCGGTGCCTATCAGGCGCGGGAGCTGTTGCGCGATGCCGGTGGCGACCTGCTCGTCCTCAGCAAACCAAATGCCGGCACCACGATGCGGATCATCCTGCCGTCGCTTCGGCCCAACCTCGTGGCCCCCGAACCGAACAACCGGGGCATCGCCGAACCCGCCGCCACCGACGCATGAGTGGACCAGCAATGTCGAAACCGAAATTGCTCATCGTCGAGGATGACGAGGGCCTTTGCTCGCAGTACCGCTGGGCGTTTCCCACCTGTGACATCCTGATGGCGCATGCTCGGCCGCAGGCGGTGGCGCTGGTGAAGCGAGACCACCCACCCGTCGCCATCATGGATCTCGGCTTGCCGCCCGACCCCGACGGTGTCAGCGAAGGCTTCGCCACCCTGGCGGAGGTCTTGCAGATCGCCCCGCAGACCAAGGTGATCGTGGTCACCGGCAATGGGGAGCGCAAGAATGCACTGCGCGCGATCGCCGGCGGTGCCTACGATTTCTGCGAAAAGCCGGTCGAGATCGAGGTGCTGCGCACGATTATCGAACGCGGCCTGAACCTGCATCGGTTGGAGGACGAGAACCGCCGCCTCGCATCCGCACCCGCGCCCTCCCCCATCGAGCGGATCGTCACCGCAAGCCCAGGCATGCTGAAGGTCTGCCGCGATATCGAAAAGATCGCCACGACCAATGTGCCGGTTCTGCTGCTGGGTGAAAGCGGCACCGGCAAGGAGGCCATGGCGAAGGCGGTGCATGACCTGGGGCCGCGCGCCAAGCAGCCGTTCGTCGCGATCAACTGCGGCGCCATCCCGGAAAACCTGCTGGAAAGCGAGTTGTTCGGTCACGAGCGCGGCGCCTTCACGGGCGCGGTGAAACAGACCATCGGCAAGATCGAGAGCGCCAACAAAGGCACGCTGTTCCTCGACGAAATCGGCGACCTGCCGCATCCGCTGCAGGTCAAGCTGCTGCGCTTCCTGCAAGATCAGATCGTCGAGCGGATCGGCGGCCGCCAGCAGATCCAGGTCGATGTCCGTATCGTCTCCGCCACCAATGCCAACCTGGACGACAAGATCGCCCAGGGCATCTTCCGCGGCGACCTGTTCTATCGCATGAACGCCTTCACCATCCGTATCCCGCCGTTGCGGGAGCGCGGCGCCGATATCGTGCTGTTGGCGAACTTCTTCCTGAAGCGCTTCAACCAGGAATTCGGCCGCGGCATCCGCGGATTCACCGAACTCGCCACCCACGCGATGAACAATCACGACTGGCCGGGCAATGTCCGGGAACTGGAAAACCGCCTGAAGCGAGCCGTCGTCATGACGGATCGGCGCCTGATCGATGCCAGTGACCTTGAATTGGCAGTCCCGGCCGAGGGTTTGCCGGACCTCGACATCCGCGCCGCCCGGCTGCGGGCGGAGCGGGACGTCATCGGGGAGGCGCTGGTGCGCAGCAACCATACCCTGTCCGTCGCCGCACGGCTGCTGGGCGTCAGCCGCCCAACCCTGTATGGCCTGATGGAAGCTCACGGCCTCACCAACGAGGCGACGAAAGCAAGCGACGGCCCCAATACTAACGACGGGGTTGGCGCCGCCGAAACAACGATGCAGAACGATTGAGGATGAAACTGATGCGTTACAGGTCTCTCGGCTGGATCATGATGGGCGCCTGGATCGGCGCCTTTCCGATCGCCGCCCACGCCGCCGATTATCTTGCCACCGCCAAGGTCTCCTTGAAGAAGGGCGATCTCAAATCCGCGCAGATCGACCTGCGCAACGCGGTTCGCAACGACCCGCAAAACGCCGAAGCCCATTACTGGCTCAGTCGCGTCACGTTCGAACTGGGCGATCCCGTCGCCTCGGAACGCGAGGCGATCGCCGCGCGCGACCGTGGCTTCGACCCGCACCAGGCGGTCCCGCTGCTGGCGCAGGCGCTGCTGGCGCAGAACAAGTTCGACGATTTGCTGACCACGCTGAAACCGGAAGGCAAGGACCCGTTGCTGGATGCCGCCATCCTGGTCGCCCGCGGCTATGCCCAGGTCGGCCTGAAGCGCCCCGAAGACGCGCAGAAATCGTTCGCCGAGGCGGAACAGGTGTCGCCGAACGCGGTTGAACCGCTGTTGGCCGAGGCGCGTCTGGCGGTCTCCCGCGCTGATCTGGCCGGCGCGCAGCAGAAGATCGACAAAGCCATCGCCGCCCAGCCGAAGTCGCAGGAGGCACTGCTGGCCAAGGCGCAGTTGCTGCGTCTCAAGAACGACGTTCCGGGCGCGATCGCGGTGCTCGATGAACTGATCACCGACCAGCCCAGCGTCATGACGGCCAGATTGGATCGCGCCAGCCTGGAACTGTCTGTGGGCAAGAACGACGCCGCCAAGGCCGATATCGACACGGTGCTGAAAGGCACACCCGGCAACGTGCAGGCGATCTACCTGCAAGCGGTGATGGAGGCGCAAGCGCGTAACTACAAAGGCGCCGACGCCGATCTCGAGCGAATCTCCGGCTTTGTCGGCCGCATCCAGCGGGCGTTCTACCTGCAAGCGGTCGTCAAGGAGCAGCTCGGCCAGTTCGAGCAGGCCGAGGAAGCCGCGCGGAAGTATCTGGCACGCGCACCCAACGATTTGGCGGCGTACAAGGTACTGGCCCGGATCCAGTTCGGTAAACACCGGCCTGATCAGGTGGTCGATACACTCGCCAAGGTCGCGCAATCGGGCAAGGGCGACGCCGAGGCTTATGACCTACTGGGGCGCGCCTACGCGGCGACCTCGCGCGGGGCCGAGGCGATCGAGGCGTTCCAGAAGGCACAGACGCTGGCGCCGAACGATGTAGGCGTGCAGACCCGTCTGGCCTCGGTTCGCATGGGCATGGGCGATGTCGATACCGCCATGGGCGATCTCGAGCACACCCTCGAACTCGCGCCGAAGCTGCCGGCTGTGGGTGAGGCGCTGTTCTTCGCCGCGCTGGCCACGGGCGATACGACCAAGGCAAGCGCCGCCCTCGACAAGATCAGGGCGGCCCAGGGTCAGACCGAAATCGTCGGCAACCTGGAGGGCTTGTTCAAGCTCGCCCAGATCGATTTCCCTGGTGCGAAGGCCACCTTCACCGGGCTGGTCGAGAAATATCCCGACTTCACGCCAGCCAAGATCAACCTCGCGCGCGTCGAAATCATGTTGGGCGACAAGGAAGCGGCGGAGAAGATCCTGAAGGATGTCCTGGCCAAGCAGCCGACCGCCGAACCCGCGATGTCGATGATGATGTCGCACTACGTTCAGGCGAACCGGCTGCCCGACGCGATCGACCTGATGGAGCGTGCCCACCGCGCCGAACCAAACCAAACCCGCATCACGGTCACCCTGGGCGATCTCTATGCCCGAGCCGGCACGCCTCAGAAGTCATTGGATCTGGCTTTGACGGAAAAGGGGATCAATGCCAGTTCGACCGACATCATGAGTCTCAAGGCCGCCGCCTATCTTGCCCTGGGACAAAAGAAAGAGGCCCGTACCGTCTACACCGACATTCTCAAGAACGATGCCAGCGTGATCGGTGCCCGGCGGCAACTCGTGGCCTTGCTGATCGAGGCTGGCGATTTTGAAAGCGCTCGTGGCGTCGTCACCGCCGGAATCGCCGCCAGCCCGCGTAACTATCCCCTGTATCAGGACCTGGTCATGATCGACCTGAAGTCCACCGGGATCGACGCCGCGCTGGCAACGGCCGATCGGTTACAGTCCCAGGACCGCGACTTTCCCGGCATCAAGGCAATGAAGGGTGACATTTACCTGGCGGCGAACCGCCCGGCGGATGCCGTCACCGCTTACGCCGAGGCCAACAACGCCGCGCCATCCAGCCTGCTGGTAACTCGGCTGGCCAGCGCGCAGTTGCGGTCGGGACACGCGGATGAGGCCAACACCCTGCTGCTCAACTGGTTGGGCAAACATGCCGACGACATGCTCGCGACCGAGCAGGTCGCCGAGATCAACATTTCCACGTCGAAATGGGACGCCGCCGCCAAGTATCTGGAACTGCTGCTGAAGCAGAAGCCACACGACGCGGTTGCCTTGAACAACCTGGCCTGGGTTTATCAGCAGCAGGGGAAGGACGCGCAGGCCCAAACCTTGGCACGCCAGGCCTACGTGCTGGCTCCCAGTTCGCAGACCGCCGATACGTTGGGTTGGATCCTGACCACCAGCGGCAATTCCCAAAGTGGCGTGGCCCTGCTGCGTCAGGCCAGCGGCGATGGGGCGACCGATCCTCGCATCCTGTATCATTACGGAGTCGCCCTGAAGAACACCGGGGACAAGGACGGCGCCAAGAAGCAGCTTGAGACGGTCGTCGCCAACAAGGGCGAGTTCAAGGAGAAGGGCGAGGCGCAGAAGGTGCTGGACGATTTGGCCAAAGGCACCTGATCAAGCCAGATCGGAACCGCTGGTCTCCGGGATGGCGCCGATCCGCCTGCTGACGTTTTCGACGCTGTTTCCCCACGAAGCCCGTCCAAACCACGGGATCTTCGTGGAGAACCGGCTGCGGCATCTGCTGGCCAGCGGCGAGGCAACCGCTACCGTGCTGGCGCCCGTGCCCTGGTTCCCCAGCCAGTCCAGCCGGTTTGGCGATTGGGCGCTGAACGCCCGCGCGCCGGTTGCGGAAACCCGGTACGGGATCGCGATCCTGCATCCGCGTTATCCGGTCATCCCCTGGGTGGGGATGTCCGCCGCCCCCTGGCTGCTGTACCGATCCATGGTGCCCCACGTCGCTCGGTTGCTGGCGGAGGGCCACCGTTTCGACGCCATCGACGCCCATTACATGTATCCCGACGGTGTCGCCGCGACATGGCTGGGGCGCCGGTTTGGATTGCCGGTGGTGATCACCGCGCGCGGCACTGATGTGAACCTGATTCCGCGTTACCGCGTGCCTCGGCGGCTGATCCAGGACGCCATCCGCGATGCCGCCGCCCTGGTCGCGGTCAGCGCCGCCTTGAAAGCGGTACTGGTCGAACTCGGCGCGCCGGACGACAAGGTCACGGTGCTGCGGAATGGGGTGGACACCGAGCTGTTCCGGCCCCCGGGCAATCGCGCCGCGATCCGAACGGGGTTGGGTCTGACGGGACCGGCGCTGATCTCGGTGGGCGGCCTGATCGAACGCAAGGGCCACCACCGCACGATCGAGGCGATGCGCCAGCTTCCAGAGTTTACCTTGCTCATTGCCGGCGAGGGACCGGAGCACGGCCGGCTGTCCGCGCTGATCGCCGAACGCGGGATGGCCGATCGGGTCCGTCTGCTTGGTCCGCGGCCGCATAAGGACCTGCCGGCGCTGTATGGCGCGGCGGATGCGTCGGTGCTGGCCTCCTCACGCGAGGGATGGGCGAACGTGCTGCTGGAGTCGATGTCGTGCGGCACCCCGGTGGTGGCGGCGAATATCTGGGGCAACCCCGAGGTGGTGCGGGCCCCGGCAGCGGGCGTGATTTACGAACCGAATACGCCGGATGGGATCGCAGCTTGCGTGCGGCGCCTGTTCGCCGATCTGCCGCGACGGGAGGCGACCCGCGCCTATGCGGAATCGTTCAGTTGGGATGCGACGACGGCGGGGCAGTTGGCGCTGTTCCGGCGGGTGATTGGTGGCCGCGTCATCCCGTAATCGGCGCCAACCCCTGTTCCTGCCGCACCGCGTTGATGATTTGCAGCACACGCTCCCGGTACGGCCGGTATTGCACGCCGAATTCCGACACCAGCCGGGTGTTGTCGATGAGGTAGTTGCCGGAGGTTTCTTTGCCGCCGGTTTGCTTGGCGAACGTGATTTGGGCGTCCGGCAGGAAGCCGCGTACCATCGCCGCGAGGTCGCCCATGCTGATCACCTGACCGCCGGAGCTATAGATTTGGTGCTTCGGCTTGTCGGTCATGACGACACGAACAAAAACCTCCGCGATGTCGTCCACATGGATCGGGCAGCGCATGGCGTCGGCGAACGGGAATTCGATGGCTTCGCCCCGGGCTGGGCGGGTGATGCAGTTCACATGATCGACGGAGCCCCGGACCTTGTCGGGGCCGGTGACGTTGGCCGGGCGGATGCCGGTGATCGTCATGCCGAACTTGGCGACATAGTCCTTGGCCTGAAATTCGTTGAAGGATTTGTGCATGGCGTATTGGTAGTCGCCGCGATGCAGGTCGTCCTCGGTCACCAAGCGGTCGCCGAAATGGCGTTGCTGGCCGTTCACCGCGAGGGAGCTGGCATAGACCGTGTGCTTGATTTTCAGGATGCGCGCGGCCTCGAAGCAATTGTCCATCCCGACGATGTTGAGCTTGGTGGCAAGGTGCGGCGGCAGGTCCGGGCCGAGGTTATACGACAGGTTCATGACGCGGTCGGCGCCGGAGGCATCCATCTGGCTGATGACGTCGTCATACTGGGTGACGTCGCCGCGCAGGACTTTCACTTTGTCGCCGTGGGCGGAGAAGTTGGCGGTGTGTGGGTTGATGTCCATGCAGACCACGTTTTCTCCGCGCGCGACCAGCAGCGGGATGACGCGGGTGCCGATGAAGCCGGTGCCGCCGACGACGAAAACAGTCATGAATTGGTTCCCCCTATTGGATTTGCAGCCAGGATTCCCCGAATCGAGGTGGGGGGCAAGGCTTGGGTATGGAAGGTGCCGCGCGTGGCAATCGATTCGGATGCATGTCGTGGGTGAGCAGCGGACCGTCGTTTAAGGTCGGTTAGTCAATGTTTGGCTATAGCCCCGACACTCGCTTGTCCGCAGCCTGGGTTCGGGATTCACCTCGCTCTTTGCCCCTTTGGTATCCTCCCTGAGAGGGGAGATCGCGGCAGCGCGCGTATCGGCACCTGGCGCAAACGTCCACGCGTCGTTCGTAACTCAGGACTTATATGTCACGGATATTAAACCGCGCGGACCAAGGGCAATTTGGTACCGGCAACGTGGCGTTCCGCCAGCACCTCGCGGCGGAAGCGAAACAGTTTAGCTGGCCGGCCGCCGGTATCCGTCGTTACGCTCCCGGTTTCCTCCACCAGATCCTGCTGATCGATCAGGCGACGAAAATTCTGCTTATGCAACAGTCTTCCGGCCAGGGCCTCGACTGTCCGTTGCAACTGCAACAGGGTGAATTCCGGTGGCATCAATTCAAAAACCACGGGCCTGTACTTGATCTTCGCGCGCAACCGAGCGATTCCGGTGGCGAGGATGCGGCGGTGATCGTGGCGCATGGTTTCGCCTAATGCGGTCGTCAGGGTTTCCGACTGGTGTGGCGTCTGATGGCGTCCTTCGGCCACCAGTCCGGCTTCCCACAGCAGTTCGTAACGCTGAAGAACCAGATCCTCGTTCCACCGCTGACCGCGCAGCCCGAAATTGATCGTGATGCGCCGTTGCCGGTCTCGCTGAATCGCCGGATCGTTGGCGCTGTCGGCCCAGTCGTATAACGGCGGCGCCAGGACGGCATCCCCTAGCGCGGCGCCGGGTCCGCGAAAATCCTCCCACGGGAAGAAACGATACCAGGGTTGCCAGGCGGCGTCCCACCCCGCGATCACCGGAGCTTCGCGGGTCAGGCCGAGATAGCTGACCGAGACGACGCGACCCAGCGTGCCTTGTTTCCGATCCTGGTCGGCGAAGGTGTAGAGTTGCTCGACGTATCCCAGCGGGTGGTGGGTTTGGGTTTCCACCCAGGAGCGCAAGCCCGCTTGCAGCGAACGGTGTCCTGGTTCGAACGGGCCGGAGGGCAACGCCTGGCCGTGCTCGATCGTCAGCACGCGCGGCTGTCCGTCGGTGACGGCGACGATCACGGCGGTCAGTTCGGCGGCGACCGCGACATTGTCGGTGTGGATACGGTTATCCGGCATGGCCCGCTTGTCGCACGGCGGACATACGGTCCGCTACTATCTATCCTGGTTTGGCGGCGCATGGACATGTCGCGCGTCACCGGCAAGACTTACCGCTTCCAAGGAAGGGAGACACCCATGGACGCCCTGCTACCCCTGGCCGAGAAAATCGGCGCTCGCCTGAAACAGCGTGGAGAGACGATCGGCATCGCCGAATCCTCTACTGGCGGCCTGCTGTCGGCCGCGCTGCTGTCGGTTGCCGGCGCCTCGGCATATTTCCGCGGCGGCGGCGTGATCTACACCGCCTATGCGCGGAAGGCGTTCCTGGACATTCCGAACCCGCTGCCGGCGCCGATCGAGCGGGCCTCCACCGAACCTTACGCTCGGTTGCTGGCCGACACGGTGCGGGCGAAGCTGGATGCGACCTGGGGGTTGGGCGAAACCGGCGCCACCGGCCCCACCGGCAACCGGTATGGCGACAAGTCCGGGCACACCTGCATCGCGGTGACCAGCGCTGGGTTCTCGAAGGTCATCACGCTGGAGACAGGCCGTTCGGACCGCATAGCCAACATGCGCGCGTTCAGTATCCGGGCTTTGGAACTGCTGGCCGAGGCGCTTGCTTAATCAGGTTGGGGCAGCGGCCGCGGAGTCCCGTAATCGTCCACCGCGACCAGCACGAACTCCGCCGCCGTGACCCGGACGCGCTCGCCCTGGTTGCGGCGGAGCACGTAAGCTTCGACCTGGACGGTGATCGAGGTGCGGCCGGTTTTCGAAATGTCTGTATAGACGCAGACGACGTCGCCGACCTTGACGGGCTGGAGGAAGCTCAGGTTGGACACGGCGGCCGTCGCGACGCGGCCCTTTGCGCGGGTGCCAGCCGCGACACCGGCGGCCAGATCCATCAGCGACATGATCCAGCCGCCGAAGATGTCGCCGGCGGGATTGGTGTCGGCCGGCATGGCGACCGTGCGCAGGGACAACTCCCCGCGCGGTGTGGGGCTGCTGTTCGGCATGACGGCATCCTTCTGCTATAACGCGCGTATGATGACCGATATCCTGCTCCGCCACGACAGCGATCACATCGCGACCCTGACGCTGAACCGTCCGGCCGCCCGCAACGCCCTGTCGATGGGGCTGATGGAGGCGTTGGATGCCGCACTCGTTGCCATCGCGGAGGACAGTTCGGTGCGGGTGGTCATCCTCGCCGCCAATGGCCCCACATTCTGCGCCGGGCACGACCTGCGGGAAATCCGAGCGACGCCGACGCGGGCGGCGTATGAGGCGGTGTTCGCGCTGTGCTCGCGGCTGATGCAGCGGATCGTGCGGTTGCCGAAACCGGTGATCGCGCGGGTGCACGGCGTGGCGACGGCGGCGGGGTGCCAACTGGTCGCGTCGGCGGATCTCGCGGTTGCCGCCGATACCGCCCGCTTTGCCACGCCGGGGGTGAATATCGGCCTGTTTTGCTCGACCCCGATGGTGGCGCTGACGCGGGCCGTCGGGCGCAAGGCGGCGATGGAGATGCTTCTCACAGGCGATCTGGTGCCGGCGGACCGCGCGCGGGAGCTGGGGCTGGTCAATCGCGTGGTGTCCGAGACGGAGCTGCACGACGCGACCTGGGCGCTGGCGGCGGGGATCGCTGCGAAAAGCCCACTGACGGTGGCGATCGGTAAGGAGGCGTTCTACCGGCAGGCGGAATTGGACCTGGCCGGCGCTTACGATTACGCATCGGAGGTGATGACCCGGAACATGCTGGCGAACGATGCCGCGGAAGGGATCGACGCGTTCCTGGGTAAACGGCCGCCACACTGGAGCGGGACTTGACCTCACGCGACATTATCTCCACCTGATCGGAACAGATGAAAGATCCATACGCAACCCTTGGCGTGCAGCGTTCGGCTGATGAGGCGGCGATCCGAGCGGCTTATCGAAAGCTGGCGAAGAAGCACCATCCTGACGTCAATCCGGGCAAACCGGATGCCGCGACCCGCTTCGGCGAGATCAGTTCGGCGTACGACTTGCTGTCCGATAAGGACAAGCGCGCGCGCTTCGACCGCGGCGAGATCGATGCCGAGGGGCACGAGGTCCAGCCGCAGCGTCAATACTATCGCGATACGCCTGGCCAGGACCATTACGGTGCGGCCGGCGGGTTCAGCCAGGAGGACCTGGAAGCCTTTTTTGCCCAGCAGTTTGGCCAGGCCGGCCGACGCTCTGATTGGGGTGCCTCCGGCCGGGTAAGACAAGGCCGCGACATGCAATACTCCTTGACCGTCAGTTTCGTCGATGCGGCCGGCGGCACGACGCAGCGGCTGGCGTTGCCGGACGGCAAGACGCTGGATGTGCGTATCCCGGCCGGGACCGAGGACGGGCATGTGTTGCGCCTGCGCGGGCAGGGTGGACCGGGTACAATGGCGGGCCGGCGGGCGATGCGTTGATCGAAGTCACCGTGGCGCCCGATCCCAGGTTCCATCGCGACGGTGACGATATCGTTACTGACGTGAAGGTGACGGTGCAGGAGGCGGTGCTGGGGGTGTCGCTGGAGGTGCCGACCATCCATGGACCGGTGCGGCTGGCGATTCCGGCTGGCTCCGGCACCGGGACGCGGCTGCGGCTGCGCGGCAAGGGCATCCGGCACGGGCACCAGTTCGTGCAGTTGCAGGTGGTGCTGCCGCCGGGGGAGGAGCCGGAACTGGCCGAATTCCTGAAAACCTGGACTCCCAAAAGGAGCTTTAACCCGAGGGAGGGCGTGTGATGCGCTTCGCCGCCGTGGTGGCGCTGTTCCCGGATGTTCCCGAGACCGAATTGGT
>Ga0209698_10003489_pt1 | contig 17531 bp, 11 predicted proteins | sample LitLauG_LLR_2012_FD_187203 | JGI IMG/M metagenome (GOLD analysis project Ga0209698, IMG submission 187203) | Freshwater sediment microbial communities from Pennsylvania, USA - Little Laurel Run_MetaG_LLR_2012 (SPAdes) (version 2) | ecosystem: Environmental > Aquatic > Freshwater > Creek >...
GGGATTGGAACAAACGAATCCAAAGAAATCTGAGTCAACACGTTGCTCATAGCCCCACCAAATGATTGGTGACCAGTTAATACCATAGCTAATTGAGCCCCAGCAGCTGCAAATGAACCAAGACCAAAGCCCCAAGGCAACTGGATAGGTGTATCACTAAATGGAGTAAAGAAACGGGCAAAACGGTTCCACTGAGTTGGGTCATCATTCTGTACTTTGTTTCTACCTAAGTCATCATCACCAGCCATCATATGCGACATTGTATATGCCAACGCACCAAGCCCCATTAAAGCGGCAGTCATATAACGAGCATTTCTTTGGTGTTCTGCAAAATTAGCTTTAAATGCGGCAATAGCTTCTGGTTTAGTCCCGGGAGGTAAATCTTTAACTGCATTCTCAACGCTTTGGAACGCTGGTGCAACTGCTTGAATAGCACGGACAGCGCCTGTTGCAGAAGGGCGGAAGAACATAAATACAGCACCTAGTTCTTTACCATACTTACCTACTTGTTCAAAGTTGGCTAAGTTCTTAGCGTATTCAACAGCTTTATTAGACGCAGCTTCTTCAGCTGGCGACGGTTCATTATTTTCCCCTCTTTTATTATCCATGCCAGCTTCTATATTTTTAGCTAGAAAATTTTGTCTAGCAATAGCATACGCAGCAGAACGGCTAGATAATTCAAACATGTCGTTCCAAATATCCACAAACTTATTAAGTTGCTTCATGTTACGGATCATGCCGCTCTTGCCAAGGTCTTTGTGCAACTGTTGGAAGTTAGACTTTAAAGACAAACCTTGCATGTAGCTAACCATACCGCCTTTTACAATATACTCATGCATATCCTTAATGATTGGGTCATTTTTAGCTAGTGCCTCAATTTGTTTAATATCTTTACTTTCATAAAGCGCTGCTAATTTCATCGCTTTACCTAGCATATTTTGAGTCGTAATTTTAGTAGCAATATCAGCAATATACTTAGCTGATTGCATCGGACCCATTTGAGCCCCAATAGCCCAAGCGTTGGTCAATGCATCTCGAACGAAGTTCAAAGGCGCAAAGTTAAAGTTATAGCGAGTATGCATCATGCCTAATGTACTGGTAATCTTATTAGCCATGTCGACCATAGGATTAGTTTCAGTAAAGGAACGACGGATAGACTCTCTTAGGTTCTTATCACCGATTTCAATAACATCAATACTGCCATCTGGGTTGTAATGGAATACAGTATTTTCTTTTGGTAATGCGTTTAATACTTCATCGCTTGTACGATCTTCAAAGTTCAAATGCGCGATTACTTTAGCTGTCTGCAATATGCCTTGACCATTTGGATTTAGTTTTTTATCATAAGCAGCAGCATTTCTAATAGATAAAGTTAAATCTTTACGTCCGGCACGTGCCGCAGCATTGACCGCGTCTTTCATAGACTGTAGAACTACGTTATTAGATTCTGTTGTACGACCTTCAAATGAGTAGGCTTTATCTTGTAATTCCCGCCCCATACGTTTGCTATTAAAGTTTAGTGATTCATCTTCTTCTGTATGGTAACCAGTCAATGGAACATAGTGATCCCATTTATAAAATTCTTTATGATTACTTACAGGTTGAGACCAATAATTAGCCATTTGGTTAAGACTAGTAGTATGAGTATGCAAATCTCTAAGCTGTTGTAATGCGTCATCAACCAATGCTTTATGTGGGAATGCATGGTACTCTGCCATACGTTGTTGTGCTTCAGCATGATTTAATAAAGATACGTTATAAATATCGTTTTCAATATCTGTAGCGACCCCTAGTGTTTTACCGTTGCCATCTACTACTTGGCGTGGGCTAGTACCTAATTCATTTACATACTTCTTATTAGGTGATAATTCGCCTTTTGAATTTTTAGTAAAAACAATAGCATCTAATTCATCACGTAATTGACTTGCTTGTGCTTCATTAATTTTGTTACTTTTTAATTTTTCAAATACCATTTTACGGAAATCAGCAGCGGTATATTTTTTACCGTCGTGAGTAAAATGTTTTTTAGTATTATCCAATGGCACAATTTTTAAATACTTAACAAGGCGGCGCTCATGTTCATGCATGCCTACTGCAATATTATGTATTAACTCTAATGTGTCTTTAATATCATACCCAGTTGCTTGGGAAAGTTTATAAACAGCTTTATCTAGTTGTTCTCTAGTACCCTCAACTAAAGCACGATACAGATTCATACCTTGTGCTGGAGCACGTACAAGTTGACCATAAACGTTGTTAATTTTGTCATATCCCTCATAAAAAATTTGATTTGCTTTATCTCTAACATTTTGCCAATGTTCAATATGTGCTCTGTCATTTTGTACAGCGTATTGAATACGTCTCCAACCTTGGCGGGTAAACAGCAAGTCTTTAAAGTACTTAATGTTTTTAGGTTGTTGTTCAGCAGTGATACTACCTTTATCTTTAGACGGCAATATGCTTCCATTGCCTTTGTTTTCAGCTTTTTTGTTTGCCGCATATGATACTTCTTTACCTACTAAACCTAGCTTAGCGTTTGGCAACGAGATAATACGGGCAATATCTTCTAAAGATTCTTTATATGTAGCGCCTTCTTTGTTATTAGCAAAACCTAAAGCTGATGCTATATCCCTAGCAATCATTGTGAATCTATTTAATAAAGTAGTATAGGTTTTAGTTGGCCCTGGTATTGGTCTATTAGTCCCAAGTACTGTTTCTTTACCTTTTATTTTTTCAACCCGCATAGGATCATAACCTAAATCGCCTTTATCTAATCTAGCTACTGCTTCTTGGAATTTAGGATTAGAGTAGAGTTCAGCTATAAACTCTTTCATTGATTCAATATTAAATGTATCGCCTAATTTACTACGTACATAACGATGGTTGTTATTTAAACGATTAAGCGCTGCACGAACTTCAGCCCTGTCTTCAGCTGGCAAAGACTTAATATACTCTTCTGGGTTATCTGTAACGTGGTCTGTTACATAGTGTCCCACTTCATGCAATACAGCTTCAGCTAATGGACGTTCACCTGTATATACACCATTCTCACCTTTGAGCGTAATGCTATTGTTAGTGGGGTCAAATTGACCGTCACCTTTAGTAACTTCACCAAAACTAATAGTTACATTACCAAACTTTTTAACCAGCTTTAAAAAAGCCTCCGCATTTTTGTTAGTAATAGAACGATTTAATTTGTTAGTAGCAATAGCATCTAAAGCATTTTCAACACTACCTTCATTAACAGACTTTTCAATAGTAGAGTCTAACTTAGATTTACCTGTTTCTTTAGGCGCAGCTTTCTTTTCTTTCTTAGGCAATACTTTTTCAGCAGCTGCAGATACTTCTTTAGCTGTTTGTTCTAAATCTTTTTCCTCACTAGCTTCTTTTTCAGCAGCGGCTTTTGCTTGTCTTTCACGTTGAGCTTCGTCTTCTTTAGCCTCTGCTATCTGTTGCTGAACGTCAAAGAATAGTTTTTCTTTCTGCTTAGTTTCTCTGTTCTTACGCTGGTCAGCTTCAGTAGTTTGTTTCTTACGACGTTCGCCAGCAATAACTTCATCAGCGAAAGAACGTTGTGCAACCAGATTTAATTTAGCCTGTTGTAGTGGGTCAAGCGTTTCTTTAAAACCATTACGAGATTCTTGTTCAGTTTTACGAGTAGTAGCTTCGCTCTTATCAAAGTCACGTTTACCAGAATGCTTATCATAAAGGTCTACCAACTCTTGCTCAGACATAAAGGCTAAAGGATCACCAGCTTTATAATCTTGTATCTGTGCCAAAGCTGACTGAATAGCTTTAGGGCTTTCGCCGTTTTCAGTCATTTGCTTTTTAAGAGTATCTCTTTTAGCCTGCTGGTCTTTATTCTTTTCTTCAGCCAATGCTTGGAGTTCTGGTAATACCCCCGTTTTATAGTCAACGGTATCGTAAGCATCAAAAGCCTGTTCATGACCAGCATGATTAATACCTGTGTCAACGTCTGTAGGTGCTTCTGCGCTATATGAACTCTTAGTGGTTAAATAATCTTGTTGTTCTGGTGTGCCTAAGTCTTTTGGCTGCTGTTGATCAACTACTTTTTGTTCTAGTGTAGGACGCTCTGTTCCTTCTCCAGCTTCAGTACTGACAGTAGGTGTGTTAGTTCCTCCCATTCCTCCAGACGGAGCGCTGGCAGAGCTGGCGGCAGATCCAAGAGCTGTTTGCTGTCCAGGTATTTGAGCGCTATTTCTATCTGTTCCATTGACAGTGCTAGTCGTGACATCTTGTGGCTCCTGTAGTTTAGCAATGTGGTCTCTAATTACTTGTGTATTTTCTTCTCTTGTTGAGCCTTCAGCTTTTTCTAGCCCAAACTTTTTAAATAGAGAATTGATAGTAGGCGCTGGTAATGGTTTACCCTCATCTAACTTGCTAAGTTTTTCGTTAGCTAAATCAATATGCCCTTGAATCTCAGGCGAAATAGTCGGCGCTGCGCCTTGATCTGGTGCTGTCTCTTCTGGCTCAACAAGTGGTTTACCATCTGGTCCTGTTGTTACTGGTGCATTACCTTGTTTAGTAACAAGTGCTTTTTCTTCTGGAGTTGCAACTCTATGTGCTAAGTTGGCACGAACACCACCGACACCAGCAGGAGCAACAGACATCGCATACGAAGCACCGATTGTGTTTAAATAATCTTTTAGCGCATCCGCATCAGTAAGAGACATGTGGGCACCGTAGCGCTGCGCAATTTCTTGAATTGTTTCTGGTAATGCCTCTTTAGTACCAGTAAGCGCAATAGACTTAGCAATATCTTGAATCATTTTGCCAGAAGATTTAGCTGCCATACCATCTAATGCATGTAATCCAATCTTCTCTGTAAACCAATCCGCAACACCATGTACAACAGCCATTGGAGCGACACGGCTCATATCAATATCAGTGGGGGATTTACCTTCTTTTTCAGCTTGTTCTACAGCTTGCTGGGTAACTTCACCAGCGCCATGCATAGCGGCATTAGCAATTAAACCAGCGTTACCACCAATATTCTTAGCGGCATTACTAGCGTAGGCTTTTGATTCAACGCTTGTTAGAGTCTTGGCAGCTTCATCAGCTACGAATTTTTCAGCAGCGGCTTTACCTGCGTCTTTAGCGGCTTCTTTTGTTGCGCCTTCAGCCAATGCTTTCTCAGCCGCTTCTTTTAATACATTTTCTGCAGCTAGCTGTACACCTTTTTTCACTAATGACTTTTCTACCGCACCAGCCACAGCGCCAGGTAACGCACCAGCACCAGCGCCAGTTAAAGCGCCAACACCTGCACCAATACCCATAAACCCTAAGGTCTCAAGAATATTACCAACACCGCTACCCATTTGGTATGGGAGCCAATCACTAACTACAGAGCCAATACCTTTTTGCCATGCGTCAGATAAATTATCAGTAGCTTTAACTTCAGTCTTAGCTTCGCCTTGTTTCATGCTTTCTAAACCAGATTGCATTAGGCTTTGGCTACCAATAGCTTTACCTGCTAATACCTTAGCGCCACCATATACGTTTTGAAGGCTACCGAGCTCATTAGTAATACCACGAGTAAAATCAGGCGCATTCTCATCTACCTGTTTAGGACCTTCTTGCGGCGCAGTTTGACTAGAGTCAGCTACATACCTACCTAATGAATCAGGTTGAGGCTGAGTTTTTTGCGACTCTAAATGATCAAGAATCTTTTGTTTAGCTGCAGCTTGGTCGTCAGTAGCAATATCATACTGTTGACCTTGGTATTCATAAATAGGCATGCTATACCTTAATCAAGTTTAGTTACGTTCCCGCTTCCGCCAGGTGCATTACCAACTCTAAATTGTGCTGGTGTTAAATTATACGAGACTTGTTGAGCACGTTCGCTATTTGCTTTAATTCTGTCTTCAGTTTCTTTAACAGTTTTTACTGCGTTCGCATATTTTTCTTTGCCCATATCGCTGGTATTATTTTTCCAGATTGACAAATCATTTTTTGCTTGCAAATAGTCTTTAGATGTGCGCATCTTTTCATTAACCGCTTCAGTATCTTTAACGTATTTTTCAGCGGCTAAATAATTAGCATTCTGTTTATCAACACCAAGTTTTTGACTTTCGACACCAACTTTAGCCATATCAGCTTGAGCTTTAATCATTTCAGATTTAGCTTGCCAAACAGCCTTGTATCCATTAATAGTATTCTCTACCACTTTCTCTCTAGCTTTTTGCGCAGCATCGTAATCACCAGACTTCTCTAAACGATCTGCTTTATAAACGTTTGCAATGGCATCATCAATATGGTTCAACGCTTCATCACGTTTATCAGCATTAGCAATAAGTCCAGGAATTGCACTTGAAACACCAGTCAATGCAGCGGTAATAAATGAACCAGGGGTTGTAGCCATCTTAGCAAACATTTGCGCTTTAACAAGTTTATCCCTAGTATCTGCAGTTTTCATTTCCCGAGCTTGACGGTCTTTTAAAGCAGCTACTTGAGACTCAACATTATTAGGACCTACATATGCAGCTTTGTCAGCAAGCTGGGCTTTAATATAGTCATCGCCAGGTAATAGTAATTGAGCCCAGTTAGTTACATTTGGGTCATTAAGTTTCTGTGTAAGGTCTTTTTGAGCATGTGCCTCAATAGCTTTATGTGGATCAACTTGTGGCTTAGGAGCTTGTGGAGCTTGACCTTGTGGAGCGGCGGCTGTAATCGCAGCAGGATTTTGTGCTGGAGGTTGGCCTTGTGGAGCAGCTTGTGGAGGTTGACCTTGTGGAGCGGCTTGTGGAGCAGCAGCGGTAGGGGGAGTTTGTTGTGTTTGGTCTTGTTGGGCGGCAGCTTGAGCAGCAGCTTGTTTAGCTTCATAAGCACGTGCAGCGGCAACTCGTGGGCTAACATCTTGTTGAATTGGAACACCCCTACCACTTAATATAGTACCTGGTGTTGAGGTTGGCGCTGAAGGTGTAGCAGCTTGCATAATCCCTGCTGGAGCTTGAGGTATAGGAGGAGCACCACGACCACGTACTGCATTTTGAACTGGGGCAGAGGCAGGAGCGGCAGCTTGTGCAGCTTTGTTTTGAGCAGCTTGTAATTGGGCAGCTTCAATATATGCTTGTGCTACTGCTTGATCATTTGCTCCACTTTGAGTTGGGGCTGAAACTGGGGTTGAAGTATCAGTTGGTGTTTGGCTTGATTGACCAAAATTAAATTTAGATTTAGAAGCATCTGCTAATTGTTGATTATAGTTAGCTAATAAAGCATTACCCCGTGCCACTTCTGGAGGAGTTTGAGCTAAATCACCATCGGCAAAAGCAAGAATGCCACCACCAGCTGCAGTCATAGGTGCGCCAGCGCGCATTGCAAGAATCTGTTTGATCTGTGACTTAATAGTTGGGCTAGAAGTTGTACCTTCTTCTTTTTGCAATGCATCAGTTGGCATAGCTTCTAAATCATCTCTAGTAGCATCTAAGATACCGCCACCAGCATATTTTTTAGTTTTAAGTAAACCACCTTTAGCAGCTAACTGACTTGCAACACCAGCAGCGCCAACGGCTTGAGTTAATGCGCTAGGCGCAGCCTGATATTGCTGAGTAGTAGCAGACTGCATTGGTAAGCCACGCAACATATTGGACATTGTGCCCAACTCCATAAGCGGATATTGTTGCGCTGTAGCGTAGTTCTGAATACCTTGGTTGATAACTTGTTGTTGGTTCTGTTGTTGCAACGCACCTTGCTGGGCTTGTGTACCAATAATACCTTGTTGTGCCGCAAGTTGTTGATTGCCGATATTAGCTAATTGACCAGCGCCAGACATCGCTTGGTTATATCCAGCTTGTTGTGCACCTACACCAGCTAAACCTGCCTGAGCGCCTTGCATTCCTAAACTAGCAGCTTGATTAGCACCGCTTAATCCTAATTGTGAACCAGCCATTCCTAACTGACCAGCTTGTTGAGCTGCGGATAAACCTTGACCAAAACCTGTTTGAGCTTGTGCGTTACCAGCTAAAGCAGCTTGGTTTGCAGCATTCATCTGCGCAGTACCCTCATTAGCTGCGGTTTGATACGCTGTACCAATCATTTGTTGAGCAGCTAAGTTGCCACCTTGTTGAACTAAAGAATTTTGTAATGCTTCACGTGAACCACCAAAAGCCCCATGAGATGTCGCAGCACTTTGTTCAGCAGCCGATTGAATGCCAGTTTGTTGACTCAATAATTGCAAAGATGGATTTAATGCATTCTGAATATAAGGATTCATGTATGCTTGTAATGCACTAGGACTGGTAGATAATTGAGCCAAAGACTGACCAATAGCTGCGCCTTGTTGACCTTGTCCTACAGCATTCATGCCTAACATATTAGACATACCAGCAGCTTGTTGACCAGCCATATTACCTTGCTGACCGTACATATTAGACAGCCCTGCACCCATCTGACCATACATATTACCTTGCTGACCATATTGCGCAGCTTGGTTAGTAGTACCTAACGCACCCATAATACCCATCTGTGTTGCACCTGTAGCTTGACCATATTGACCAGGCATTTGTAAGTTGGCGGCAGAAGATTGGGCTTGTTGTTGGAGCGGAGAGAATCCTGCTACTGCTTGTTGAGCATTTTGTAGCTCTTGTTGGTTCATCCCCGAATATGGGGTATATTGATTGAAGCCAGTTATGTTACCGTTAGCATCAGTTTGAAACAACTGAGATTGCGTAGCGTTGAGCATATTCTGCACATAAGGCTGTGCATAAGTAGGGATATTGGTATTTTGTACTGTGGTCGTAGTAGATTGAGGCGCGGTCTGTTGCGCAGAAGAGCCTCCCCCACCAAAAATTGAATTTACTATTCCGCCCATAATTTTTTCTCCACCAAAATTGCTTTTTCTTTTAGTCCAACACGTCCATATAATCGAGCTGCTGATTCTTTAGCTAATGCTTGAACCCTAGTAGCACCCAATCCCTTTACATAATTACAAAGCTGGTCAAATATATCCTGACCTGCTAACCCTTTACCTGCCGCTAATATAATCATAGCAGTTCTATCACTAGGAGAATTCATTATTGTTAGGACATAAGCCCCTTTAAATTCGCCTTCTTCGTCTACTACGGTTACTAATTCCCAAGATCCATCTTTTAAATAAAACTCAACTTGGTCAATCGTACAATCATCAGTAGTTTTTAAAGCCTCTTCTATATAAGACTTCACCATAGGAAAAACCCTAGGCATACACTTAGGGCCTATTGGCAAAATCTTTAAACTCATTGCGGCATAAGGCTATCAGGGTTAATTGCTGGGGCTTGTTTCTTTTTCCCAGTCCGTTTTTGCCTTACCTTATCCATCATCCCGTGTAACTTCTTAGCGCCAGCATCAGTAGAGCCATTGCCGAGATGAGAAACCACATCCGCAGGAACAACAAATTCTCCATCAGCAAGACGAGCAGGCTGCTTATCAGCAATAGTGGCAGGAATGTTATCAGACATGCCATCACCAGGACCTTGTAACAAGCGCGGATTTCCACCATTTGCGTAACCACCTAAGTTATATTGAGGAATACCCCCTGCTGCATAGCCCATAATACCGCCTTGCGCAGAGCCTTGTACTGCTTGTTGTTGCTGAGCCATAGCCGCTTGAACCATAGCTGGGTCTGTACTAATCTGTCCATAAGAAGAAGGAGTAGCGGTAATTCCAGCACTAGCATTAGTTGGCATACCAGCGCCTTTAAATGCCATTGCAAGACGGTATTTAGCTGCATCGTAAGGAGATAGCCCTTTGGTATTTTCATCAACTAGTTGATTATTAGAAGACACAGATGGAAGCGGGGAAACACTTGGAATTGAATATTCGCCTTGACCTGTCATCATTTGAGCATAGTTATCACCCATACCTTGTTGACCAGTCATCATCTGTTCATACTCAGATAAATTTGAATTGCTAGAACCGCCAGATTTTAAAGAAGTAATGCCGCCACCAGCGTAACCTTGGTAGTTATAAGGGTTCTGTACATAATTAGTGTAAGACGGTAATACAGGATTAGTTACAGGTTGTGGACGGTTTGGCTGAAATGTAGCGGGATTTAACTTGTAATAGTTTGTATCCATATTTCCAGGAGCGCTGGAAGGTAATGTAGATTGTGTTGGTTTATTTAAACCTAGCGCATTAGCACCTGCTAAAACACCAAGACCTGTCATAATTGGGTGATCGCCCATCCAGCTTAATGCTTGGTTAAAACCAGAAGTTAAACCAGCACCGGGTCCTGTAGCCGTGGCTAAATCTGCGGGAGAAGCCCCTTGCATATAACTCATCATACCTATTGGGTCTGTACTAGCATTTGCTGCATTTACCATAGCTGCTGTAGAAGGATTAAAAGTAGTAGCAGCGGGACCAGCAACAGAATCGAGAGTAGCACCAGTAGCACCGGGAACAACTCCACTAGCCCCAGCAGCGCCAGCACCTAAAGCAGAAGCAGCGCCAGCGCCTCCAGCCCCAATACCAGCGCCCATTAATGCATCTTTACCAATATTGCCACCAGTTAACCCGCCGTAAAGAGCACCTGCACCAGCGCCCATAATACCGCCACCAATTAAAGTAGCTGCGGTTGCACCAAGAGCATCAGCCCCAACAAATGACCCAACAGCTAAAGCTGCATCAACGAATGCCATATTAATTTCCTTCCAACGCAGGAGTCTCGATGAACATCAATTCTAACTTTTCTATATCAGTTTCATCTGTTGCAAAAATATTCTGAAATACAACTGTATCAATTATGTGCGCTATTTTACGTCCTGGTTTGCTTAAAAAAGTAGCAGGTGCGCATAGCTCAACAACACTACCATCGTCTTGTAACAACCTCATACGACCTTGAAGCATCACACATAAATGTTCTACCTTATGGGGTTTACCCACCACAACCGAGCCAGATGGCATGGTAACTTCTCTAATATAAACACCAGGTCCAAAATGGTGCTTTTCAATACACTCAGCCTGCGGCATAGCTCTCATTTGAGGCAGTAATGCTTCAATTTTTTGGTGGGAGCTTAGAACCTCATTCATAAGTAAATATTACCATTTAAACCGCTGTTCCGGAAGCATTTACCCATTTTTTGCCGTTCCACCATATTGGAATATCAAGCGTTGTATCGAAGTACATTAACCCTGTTTGATTCCCTGTAGTTGGCCTATTAGTAGTAGCACCATAATTTGGTGTTGCAGTTGCTTGGGTATAGTTATTTAACTGCGTGAAATATAAACGTAATTGGTTTAATAACTGATTTTCAAACTGCTGACTATACTGAACTGGCGCTACGTTTAAGTTAGGTGGCGCTGGGTTTAACGGGGTTCCGTTATAGTTCTGATAGGCTTGATTAGGCATTATCTACGACCATCTTGACGAATATCTATACGTGGGGCACCAAACTGCCAAGCTACTCCTAAACCAGTCGATGTAATATTAATAGCCATCTGACGACCTCTTAATCGGGTATAGACCTGACCAGAGAATTGGTTGACTGTATATGCTGGGACGTTAGTAAAGTTTTGTGAGCTCTGTACTAAAGGTATATCCACATTAGTATTGTAAGCAGAACCTGAGTTTCTCCTTGGGTATAAGGTCATAGTTACAGAAGGCTGATTAGTAGTAGAACTATTAAAGTTCACATCAGGTAATATGCGCCATACAAACCCAAAATTATTACCGTCACCAATATCAAAGTCCGAAGATTGGATATAAGCAGTTATAGGCTGTGTACTTGCAGTTGAAGAATCGTCATTACCATTTTCATGATACAAAAGTATTCCGTTACCGTTCTGGCTAATAATCTGTGTAGAAGCGACAGTTTGACCAATATTAAGGGTATAAGTACCTACACCACCAGTACCTGTTCCTAATGCAGTAATCATAGTATTGTTCTGAATACCTGTACCAATAATAGTTTGACCTACAGCTAAAGTTCCAACAACAATACTAGAGACAGTAAGAGTAAACCCTGAAATCGACCCATTAACAATAGCAACAGACGCCGGGAAAGCTGCAATCGGATAAGGCTCAATACCTGTTTGATGCCAAGCAGTACGGCTCATAGTACCGTAGTACCAGATATTATCTAAGTAGTTATAGATAACATACTTATCAATTTGATTATTTGGACTTTCATCACTAACGTAATACCACCATACTTCGTTAAATCCTTCGTTAGCCCCTGCGAATACTTGGAATGATTGTGAATAATTTAAGTCTTCAAATAAATATTGTTTTACTGAACAAGGCAGCGTAGAAACTGTACCGTTGTACATATAAAATCGGTCACGCCCCATCCAGTAAGTTACGTTGTTAACCGTAATCATGCAGTTTGGAGACATCACAGAGATGTTATCCATCAAGATCTGGAAACCCCAAACATATGGAGAGCCAATGTACTGCATGGAGTAAAGCGCTGAATCTGTCCAAACTAGAATCTCTTGGCGGGTTGCACGGGCCCCCATAATGTAAGATCCATTTGTTAATGGAAACTCACCAGATTGGTTAGTAATTTCTGGAACCCATTGATACGCATTTGCTTGGTCTGACCAGCGCACTAACATTGGATTAAATGCAGTACTAGCATTTCCAGGTGAATATGGGTTTGCACCAAAAGCAATTACAAACTCTTGTACTGCAGATGTAATAACTTGATAAGTTTCGTTAGGGACAAAAGCACCTGAGTACGAATAAGTATATGTCCCAGAACTTGCGCCAGTAGTCGCATTGCTTATTACCGCAGTGCCTGTTACGTTGTTGATAGATATTACGTAAGTATTTGCTGGAATTCCTGATCCAGTGATGTATGAGTAAGGATATACATAAGGGGCATTAGCAGAAGTAACTGTAATGCTAGTAGTTCCAGAACTAAACGTAGTAGCATCGGTTAAAAGCGTAGTGTTATTAGCTAAAGTACTTAAATATTGTGCACGGGTAGATACTCCATTAGCATCCTGCCAATAGAATATTGGGCCACCACGAGGCGCAATAACAAGGTCAGCACCGAAGTTATCGTTAGACCAAAGGCGTAACTGCTCACCAATACCAGTGGCAGCAGGGACACCCCAACCAGTATTTTGAGAACTACCAGTACCAAAGAAACCACTCCAAGGACCAGCACCCCAGCCATTACCAGTGGTATATACAGTTAATCCAGAAGGATACTCATATTGAACTGTGACTGTTCCACCGCCAGAACCTGTGCCTGTAGCTGCATTAGCTGCAGTGATTGTATATGTCGTTGAGCTAGGAACAGACTGAACTTGATAATCCCCAGCAATAGTAATGCCATCTATAGCGCTTGCACCAGAAAAGTAAACAAAATCGCCCTTATTAGGGTTATATGTTGAATCGGTTACTGTAACTGTTTTTGACCCACTAGTTACAGAAAATGGATTAGTTAAAGTACTAGTATGTACTATCGGAGTAATATCGTTATAAGTACCACCAAAATAGATATAGTACTTAGTGTTTGTACCTACCCCAATATAAGTATTACCAGCGCCTACCCCAGCGTCTGACCATATCCATAAAGCACGACAGGTACCGTTATATTGATTATTAGATACTTGAGTCCAGCCACCAATTTTTTCGGGTAGCCCAGAACGGAAACGAATCTTATCCCCGTCATACCAACCACCTTCATTAGAATAGATAGTACCTTCACGGTTTAAACCAGGCCTAAATTCAAGTTTCTGTAATGCCATAATGGTTTACCCTAATACTGAGATTGCTTTTGCAATACTAGCCTTGCGGTCATCAAGTCCGAGTAAACCGCCGTTTATACGTTTAGTCATTGTATCGTAGTCTTTTGCGTCTGCCAATGCGTTTAACCCTTTTTTATTCCAATACCAGCCAGCACTTAAAGCCGCATACTCAGGGTTAAAGAGCAAATCAGGATTCCCAAGAAGATCCAAACCAAGACCAGATCCGCAGTTGGCATAGAGGTCTTTGCCAGTAAGTTGTATAACACCACGCCCATGATAACGCCAGCCATCACCATCTTCTGTATTACCGAGCCTACCTGCGTACACATAATTTGCTAATTTTTCCGGGTTGTTTGCATACTGGCTAGCCACATTGATATTAGGAAATCTACTGGGCCAAACAGCCATAAGTCTAGGAGCTGAGTAATAGAGACTTTCTTCCAACTTGGTAAAGTTTTTTGATTCATAAGCACATTGTCCTATAAAGAAAGCCTGCCTTACTGGAGTATTTATAGCATATTTGTTACAGGTAGAATTCAATGGTTCAAGCCATTTCTCATCAATACCTAACTGCTGTAACTGCTGATCGTTCATTGCAACCCTACTTGGTCTTTAACCCATTGCTGGAGACTGACGAGTTGGGCAGTGGTATCGGCACACTGTTGAGCAAATACTGGGTCTGTGGTGTAGCCATTAACGCTGACGAGGGTTGCGCTGGGACCGGGCAGTTTACTGCTACTGGTGTTGTACAAGCGTTTAATAACAGCAAGCTGGTTAGAGTAATCTGATTTAATCTTGGCATTTTCTAAATCCCTTTGTTTAATTAAGTCTTTGTTGTGTTGCTCTTGGACTTTTGCTTGGGCGACAACTCCTTCTTTATAGTCCACGAATCGTAAATGTTCCACATAGAAACCACTACAAAAAGAAAGCAATAAAACCACAAGACCAATGATAACTTTGAAGTAAACATTAGGTGTTGGAATTGTCGGAAGATCCATAATCTACAGGTCCTTTTGTTAAAAAACGCAAGATTGCAGTAATAATTCCAATCACAATAAAACTAACCCCGTATATCTTAGGATCAATTAATCCTTGAAGATACGTCAAGTTATCATATAGCGCCCCGAATATTACGAGGAGCAATGAAAACCACATGGTTCTAGAGCGATGCATAAATTATGCTTTCATAATGTAGCAAAGCGAATAGTAAGGAGGTAGCGTATTAAATGCAGTACCAGAACCTACTGAAGCATTATTAATTGTAATTCCAGTTACGGCAGAAGCAGTAGTCGGATTGTTAACTGCGTTCGAATTAGGACCTGTACCGCCTGTACTACCAGCGCCAAAAAATCCACCGCTTAATGAATAATGTAAATGTCCGGGGTCAGTAAGTGTATTATTGTGGGTATGAGCTGGTAAGTTCGCTACACTTAATGTTGTTGTTGCAGAACCGCCTGTAGCTCCTACACCATAGCTACCACCAGCACCAATAATAAATTGGTTTTCTAAATTAGGCGTTCCATTACTACCATTACATAGATACCATCCACTTGGAATGGATGCTGCTGATCCAGACCATAACATAATAATTCCAGATGGGATAATGGATCTCACAAAAGCAGTAGTTGCTAAAAATGTTGAGTTATCTGTTACTGCTTGAGTAGTACCATATGTGGCATTTGTAGCATTAGTAGCATTAGTAGCATTAGTAGCAGACCCAGCACTTGTTGCATAGCCTACTGAAAGCCCTGAGTTTGTACCAGAAACACCGTTAATAGTTCCGCCAGTAATTGCAACGTTATTAGCGTTTTGCGTAGACATCGTACCCAGACCACCAGCTACGTTTTGCACGAAAGCTGTTGTAGCTAACTGAGTAGTGCTTGTACCAGGGGCTGCTGTTGGACCATATGGAATACCAGTAAACGTAGAAGTACCTGTTACAGCTAAGTTACCACCCACAGTAAGATTACCTGTAGCTGATTCGCTTCCAGTAACACTAAAGTTACCATTGACTAAGAAGTTACCAGCAGAACCTGTTGCACCAGCGTAAAAACCGTTTGCGCCATCGCAATAAACAAGAGTAGTTACACCATTAGGAATAAGCAATGGGCTACCAGTAGGAGTGCCACTTACAATACCTTGAATATAAATTGATTGTCCGCCTGAAGACTGATTTGAAATAATATAAGTCTTGTTTACATATGGTGCATACACATAACGGGTTGCCGATAATGTGACTGAACTAGGAACCACAATAACTTGGTTACGGGCTTCATCTGAAATACCGTTTAAGTTTGTTAGGGTGTAGTTTGCATCCCCCATAGTGGTCAAATAGTCCACTCCAGTAACGGCCTGTTCTATCAGATTCCAGTTAGTATTGGTCGTATCACCCCAAGTTCCGGCAAGATCTCCGTCACTGATTAAGGTAATTTTTAATGAGGTTGAGTACGATTCTGCCATGATTATTCCTTATTGCGTATCATTAATGATTGTCCAGTTGGGGTTTTGGCTATCATTAATTTGAGACCAAGAACCACCCCCAGCATTGTTAATATTAGTCCAATTTGCTATTTGGCTGTCGTTAATTTTAATCCATCCACGGGGTAATTGCGAATCTAGTATGTAAAATGCTTCTACTATGGAATCTAAAAAGGCTGACGTAACGGAATTAGCATCTCCAAAATTAGCATTTTCAGTGATAGACAGTAAAATTTGCAGGTTAGCAGCTTGTACGTTATCTAGGAAAGCGTCTTCGGTTATTGAAAAGAAAAACGCCTGTGAAATAGCAATTACATCTGCTAGAGTTGTATTTTCTGTAATGCTTTCTGCAAAATGGGCTAGAATTGTTGCTACGTCTGCTAAGCTTGTATTTTCTTTAATGCTAGCCAAAAATTGCGCAGTAACAGATTCAGAATCTGCGATAGTAGACAATTCAGTAATACTAGACGAAGATTGAGAATTTGCGGCTATTGAATCATTAGAAGTAAATGGTTCGGCAATATTGGAATAAAACTGCCCTTGCAAAGACTCTGATTCTGCCAAAGTAGATGGTTCAGTAACACTTTGCACAATATTTATTGTGATTGTTGGAGAATCAGAAATATTAATCCCATTTGTATCTGAGACGCTATATGAAGCATTTGCAGATAAAACGTCTAGCAGGGATGCGTTTTCGTTTAAAGTTAAATAAAATATTGCGCTTTCGCTGTTAATATCATCTAGCAAAACATTTTCTATAATGCTTTGTAAAAATGCCGAGCTTTGGCTATTGCTATCTAAAACAGTAAACCCTTCGGTATCGCTTAGTACAAATTGACCCTGTATTGAAAGTAAATCAGCAACGCTAATATTTTCTGTGTCTGATAAAGTAAATTGAGCAGTTAACGATAAGTTATCATTAGACCCAAAGTTTTCCGTGTCAGAAAATAAAAAAGAAGACGCTGCAGAAAAGGAATCTGCGATACCGATATTTTCAATATCTGATAAATTAAAAGTAACTGCTAAAGAAAAAGAATCTCCAGAAAATAAACTTTCTGCTTTTGTTACGTTAAATTGCGCTGTGTTTGTATTTACACTAGATAACGCAGCATTCTCTGAGATGCTTAATAAATAAGCACTCGTCCCTAAAGTATTAAACGGGGCTTGAGCAAATGCTGTTATCCCAAACATTTTTATGCGGCTGGTGTAGCACTAGATGATGTAGTTGAAGTCGTAGCGGCTGATGTAGCACTAGATGATGTAGTTGAAGTCGTAGCGGCTGGTGTAGCTGGTGTAGCTGGTGTAGCTGGTGTAGCTGGTGTAGCTGGTGTAGCTGGTGTAGCTGGTGTAGCTGGTGT